>Ga0302308_10003809_pt1 | contig 11979 bp, 12 predicted proteins | sample III_Palsa_E3_3_FD_200531 | JGI IMG/M metagenome (GOLD analysis project Ga0302308, IMG submission 200531) | Peat permafrost microbial communities from Stordalen Mire near Abisko, Sweden - III_Palsa_E3_3 | ecosystem: Environmental > Terrestrial > Soil > Palsa > Peat permafrost | place: Sweden... | reverse complement strand
GAAAGGGAAGGAAGGGAAAGGGAAGTCTTCTTTTTCTTAGAAGAAAAAGAAGCAAAAAGAATTTTGAACGTTTTGGACCGGAGGGATGACTGTGGGGGCTTTGGCCTGGAAGGGAGCGAGATCTCTTCGCCCCGCTTTCTCCAAGCAAGGCTCCCACCGCTATCCCACTGACCAAAAACGTTTAAAGTTCTTTTTCTTCTTTTCTTTCAAGAAAAGAAGACTTCCTTCCCTATCCTGTGCTGGCCTCGTCCAGCTGCGTCATCGCCCAGCTCGGCAGCGCGATTTGGGTCGCGGCGATCAGGTCGTGGAGTTGTTCGAGCTTGGTCGCGCTGGCGATCGCGGTGGTGATGCTTGGCTTCGCCATCAGCCAGGCCAGTGAGATCTGCGCCGGGTTGCTGTCCAGTTCCGACGCGATCCGGTCGAGCGCCGCCAGCACCGCGAAACCTTTGGCGTTGAGGTATTGGCTGGCGCCCTCGCCGCGCGGGCTTTTCGACTTGTCGGCCAAGCTGCGGTATTTACCGGTGAGGAATCCGCGGGCGAGCGAGAAGTAGGCCATCACTCCCAGGCCTTCGTCGCGGCAGATGCTTTCAAGCGGACCCTCGAAGGCGGGGCGTTCGACCAGGTTATAGTGGGTTTGCAGGCTCTCGAACCGCGGCCAGCCGTGGCTACGGCTGACTTCGAGCGCGCTTACGAGGCGCTCCGGCGCGTAGTTCGAGGCGCCCACTGCGCGCACCTTGCCCGCCGCCACCAGGCCGGCGAAGGCTTCCATGGTTTCTTCCTGCGGCGTCGCCGGATCGTCGCGGTGCGCCATGTAGAGGTCGACCTGATCGGTCTGCAGGCGTTTCAGGCTACCTTCGATTCCGCGCTCGATCGACTGACGCGACAGGCCGCCCGGCGTGTTGCTGAATTTTAGGCCGACCTTGGTGAAGATCAGGATTTTGTCCCGGTTGCCGCGTGACTGCAGCCATTCGCCGATGACGGTTTCGGACTCGCCGCCCTTCATGCCGGGCGCGAACGACGAGTAAGCATCCGCGGTGTCGATCGCGTTGAGGCCGGCGTCGACGCACGCGTCGAGTAACCGGAACGACGTCTCGCGATCGGCGGTCCAGCCCAGCACGTTGCCGCCGAAGGTAAGTTTTGGCACCATCAGTCCCGAGCGGCCGAACTTCCTTAGCAAAGCTTCCATCGCGCAATGCCCCTTTTTGCGTTGATCTTGCGACAAATCTAGCAGATCGCCACCCGCCAGCAACGGAGCGAAGGCAAGGAAAAAGCAACTTCTTTTTTGAAAAAAAGAAGCAAAAACTTTTATTCAATAGGATAAGAGCCACGGTAGCCTTCTGCCGCAGCCCCGATTGACGAAGTTTTTTGCTTCTGGCGATCGCCCGCGGAGCGCGTCATGATCGCGCCGGAAGGTATGATCATGATGCGACTCGTTTTCATCGGCGCCTTGCTGCTATGTCTGGCCGCGGTGACCAGTTGCGCGATCGGGATCGATCGCGTGTTTGCCCCCAGTCTCGCCGAGCAGGACGCCCGGATCATCCTGCAGGGAATGAAGCAGGCCCCGCTGCGCGACGGCGACGCGCCGGTTGACATCCAGCCTGAATGAACGAGTGCTATTGGATCGCGGGCGGCACGGCGCTGATCGAAGGTGCGCCGCGCGCGGGTCTGGCGGTGTTGGTCGATCACGGACGGATCGTCGCGGTCGAGTCCGAAGCCGCAGCTTTGGGCGAGGTGCGCCGGCTGGGCCCCGATCAATGGCTGCTACCGGGCCTCATCGACGTCCAGGTCAACGGCGGTGGCGGGGTTTTGTTCAACGACGCGCCCGAGCGGCTGCCGGAGATCGCCGCCGCGCATCGTCGACTCGGGGTGAGCGCGATCATGCCCACGCTGATCACCGACACCGCTGCTATGATGCGCCGCGCCGCCGATGCGGTGCTCGCGAACGACGAGGTTGTCGGCCTGCATTTCGAGGGCCCGTTTCTCGGTCCCAGCCGTCCTGGCATTCACGATCCGCGCCTGATCCGCAAGATCGAGCCTGGCGACCTGGCGTTTCTCACCGAACTCGCGGGCCGGCTGGCGCCGCGCAAGCTTCTGCTCACCCTGGCGCCAGAGGAGGTGCCGGACGAATATCTGCTGTCCCTGGCGGCGGCCGGCGTGGTGATGGCGATCGGGCACACGGCCGCGAGCTACCGGCGTTGTCTCGATGCGCTAGCGCTCGGTGTGCGCGGCTTCACCCATTTGTGGAACGCAATGCCCGGCCCCACCGCCCGGGCACCGGGCCCGGTGATCGCGGCACTCGAGCAGGGTTTCTGCGGCGTGATCGTCGACCGCGTGCACGTCGACCGCGCCAATCTGCGCCTGACCCTGGCAGCCAAATCCCCCGGCACCACATTCCTGGTCAGCGACGCGATGAGCGTGGCGGGCAGCGAGCTCACCGAATTTTCCCTGCAAGGCCGCCCGATCCGCCGCGCCGAGGGCAGGCTGGTCGGCGAAGACGGCACGCTCGCCGGCGCCGATCTAGATCTGCGCACGGCGGTGAGCAATGCCGCGGATTGGCTGGGTCTGCCGCTATGGCGAGCGTGGTCGATGGCCTCCGAAGTGCCGGCCGCGCTCCTCGGCCTTACCGATCGCGGCAGGATCGCGCCGGGATGCCGCGCTGAACTGGTCGTGGTTGACGGCTAGCCGTCCCAGTGTTCGACGATCTTGCCGTCCTTCACCCGGAAAATGTCGATATCACCGCCCGCCGCGGCCGAATGCACCGACACCAGATCGCCCTGCGCCACCACATGCACCGCACTCAGCACGTGGCTGGGATCGCGCTTGAATTCCCCGTTGAGCGTGTCGATTGCCTCCTGCTTGGTCGCCGGATGGGTGGCGCCGATGAAGGTGTGGTGTTCGACGAAATCCGCGCTGGTGTAGAGCGCGAAGGCGCGCGCGGTCTGGTGCGCGGTGAATACCATGTTGAAATATTTGATCACTAATTGCGCATTGGCCATTTCTTGCGGCGTACCGGCCTCGATCGGCTGTCTCGCGGGCCCACCGGGACCAGGCGGCGTCTGCGCCGACACCACCGCGGGGACCAGCAACGGCAAACCGAGCAGCCCCAGCGCCAAGACGCGGGCTAAAAGCAATTTCATGGACCGGCTCCCTCAAAGTGCCATGTTGATTTTGTGTGCGGCACCCGCGGAAACCTATCGGCTTGGCGCCACTGCCGCAAGCGCGCGGGCTATGGCGCGCAGCTATGATCGAGCAGATCCTCCGCGGGCTCGGCCCGCGTCGCCAGCAGCGTGTGCGGGCCGACCGTAGCCACCGACCAATCGCCCAGCACCGTGTGCTCCCGCACCGCTTCGGGCGCCACGATCAGGAACGGATTTTGCGTCATGTCGAGACCCCGCGCGAGATAGGCCACACCACCAAGCCGAATCGGCACCCAGGCCTGACCTAAAACCAGCCCATGCAGTTGCGCACTCACCACGGGTTTCACGCAATCGATGTGGATGTGAAGTTGATTCTGGGTCCGCCCCCACGGCGGATTGATCGCGATCCCGACGTCGTCTTCTGTGATCTTACGCGGCGCCCGTGCGATCACGTCGGCGCGCGCCGCCCACGCGAACTTCCAGTAGTCCGGCGTGCCCGGCGCCAGCAGCAGCGGACTTTCGATCCCGGTGATGCGATCGGTCGGGATCACCAAATATTGCGACGCCCCATCGCGATCCTTCAACAGCGCATAACGATCGGCGAGATCGACCGCGGCACAAGGCTCGGGACCGGCATGCGCCAAAACATGCGGCACACAGGCGCCATGCACGATCTTCCACAGCGCGAGAGGATCGGCGCGGGCAGAGAACGGAGCCACAAACAGGCAAATCACCAAAGTTCTTGAAATCCGACAAGGCATCGCGCCCTCCACGAAAAAACCAGTAAGTCTTCTTTTTGTGAACAAAAAGAAGCAAAAAAACTTTGACAAATTCGTCAGACTTGACTCGGAACCCCTTCGCGCCGATGCTCCGCCCATCCGAGGGGAGCCCGCAAGGGCTGAGAGGCTGATACCAGCGACCCTTCAAACCTGATCCGGGTCATGCCGGCGGAGGGACGGAACGGGCGCCAAACCCCATCCCCCCAAAACCCGCCATGCCCCTCGCAAAAAGGGCACCGCATGAACCACATCCAAACCCCCGAGCGCGTCACCACGGGTCCGATCGAAGGTTCGCGCAAAATCTACTCCAGCACCCCCAGCCGGCCGGATATCGCGGTGCCGTTCCGCGAAATCCGCCTGACCGACAAGAACCAGACCCCTCTCAACCTGTTCGACCCCTCCGGCCCCTACACCGATGACCAGGTGATCATCGACCTGAACGCCGGCCTGCCCAGGCCCCGCGCGAAGTGGATCGCCGAGCGCGGCTTCGATCGCGTCACCCCGCGCGAGGTCAAACCCGAAGACAACGGCCATGCCACCGGCACCCACGCGGTCCCGCCGTGCCCGGCCGAACCGCCGATCTACGCCGCCCGCCCGAGCCAGATGGCGACCCAATTCGAATTCGCCCGCGCCGGCATCATCACCGAGGAAATGATCTACGTCGCGCACCGCGAAAACCTTGGCCGTGCCGCTGCCGCCGCCGGTTCTGCCGAACGTCGCGCCGACGGCGAAGACTTCGGCGCCGAGATCCCCGAATTTATCACCCCCGAGTTCGTGCGCAGCGAAATCGCCCGCGGCCGTGCCATCATCCCCGCCAACATCAACCACCCCGAGCTCGAACCCACCATCATCGGCCGCAACTTCCTGGTGAAGGTCAATGCCAACATCGGCAACTCGGCGATCAGTTCGGGTGTCGCCGAAGAGGTCGAAAAATTGGTCTGGTCGACCCGCTGGGGTGCCGACACCGTGATGGACCTTTCGACTGGCCGCAACATCCACTCGATCCGCGGCTGGATCATGCGCAACTCGCCGGTGCCGATCGGCACCGTGCCGATCTACCAGGCACTGGAGAAAGTCGGCGGCGACCCGGTGAAACTGACCTGGGAAGTATTCCGCGACACGCTGATCGAACAAGCCGAACAGGGCGTGGACTATTTCACCATCCACGCTGGGGTGCGGCTGGCCTATATCCACCTCACCGCTAAGCGGGTCACCGGAATCGTCAGCCGCGGTGGCTCGATCATGGCGCGCTGGTGCCTGTCGCATCACCAAGAGAGCTTCCTCTACACCCACTTCGACGAGATCTGCGACATCATGCGGAAGTATGATGTCTCCTTCAGCTTGGGCGACGGGCTGCGTCCCGGATCGATTGCCGACGCCAATGACGCCGCACAGTTCGCCGAGCTCGATACCCTGGGCGAGCTTACCCACAAGGCCTGGGCCAAAGGCTGCCAGGTGATGATCGAGGGCCCCGGCCACGTGCCGATGCACAAGATCAAGGAAAACATGGACCGGCAGTTGAAGGTCTGCGCCGAAGCGCCGTTCTATACCCTCGGGCCATTGGTGACCGACATCGCGCCGGGCTATGACCACATCACCAGCGGCATTGGTGCGGCGATGATCGGTTGGTTCGGCACCGCGATGCTTTGCTACGTGACGCCGAAGGAGCATCTCGGTCTGCCCAACCGCGACGACGTGAAGACCGGTGTGATCACCTATCGGCTGGCCGCGCACGCGGCGGATCTGGCCAAGGGCCATCCGGCGGCCAAGCTGCGCGACGACGCGCTGTCGCGCGCGCGGTTCGAATTCCGCTGGGAAGATCAGTTCAATCTCTCGCTCGATCCCGACACCGCGCGCGCTTTCCACGACGAGACGCTGCCGAAAGACGCGCACAAGACCGCGCATTTCTGTTCGATGTGCGGCCCGAAGTTCTGTTCGATGCAAATCACTCAGGACTTGCGCGCCGACGCCGAGCGGTTAGCCGCCATGGAAGCCAAAAGTGAAGAATTCATCGAACGCGGTGCGGAGTTATATGTGTTGGAAACCACTTCCGAATAAAGTTTTTTTGCTTCTTTTTGTTCACAAAAAGAAGTCTTCTTTTTTGAAAAAAAGAAGCAAAAAACTTTTGGACGTTAGGGGATGAACGATCGGTTTGATCTGCAGCGATTCGTGGACGCACAGGACCCGGTAATCGAGCGGGTGCGCACAGAGCTGCGGAATGGACGCAAGACTTCTCACTGGATGTGGTTCGTCTTCCCCCAAATCAGCGGCCTGGGGCGGAGCGACACAGCCAGACGCTATGCGATTTATGGCCAGGACGAAGCCAAGGCGTACTTGGCCCACCCGGTCCTCGGCGCCAGATTGAAAGAATGCACAGAGATCGTAAACCTGATCGAAGGCCGCAGCGCCCACGACATCTTTGATTTTCCGGACGACAAGAAGTTCCACTCCTCAATGACTTTGTTCAGCGCGGTGGCGCCGCACGAGGAGGTCTTTGCACAAGCATTGCAGAAATATTTTGGCGGCGAACCAGACCGGATGACGATCGAAAGGCTGTAAGTGGATTTATCCTGCGGTTGCCAGCCTAAGGACTTTCCTCCCGAAAGGTTAAAAGATGAACATCCACAGGGCCGCATCAGGAACCGATCCCCTGCGCGCGCGTTTTGCCCCGGGAGGGCGATGAGAACATCCCGGTGAGATCCCCGCCATGTTCCGCTAATTTCGTAAGGAGATCGGCAATGATGAAGTATCTGTTAGGCGGCGCTGCGATCGTAACGATGACGGCTGGTCTGGCGCTGGCGCAAGGCACTAACTACTACGGAACCACTACCTACGGGACTGTTTCGCAAACCACCACCAACGCCAATCCCCCGGTGGCGGAAGGCTACGCCGTAAGCAAGACCCAGAAGACGGTCGAGCCGGATGGCACCGTGGTCCAGAAGAGTTCGAGCTACACCACCGGGGTCAACGGCACCGAGCAAACGGTCAGCAGCCAGACCACCGCGCCGCAACCGATCGCACCGCCGGATGCCGCCGAGACCACCACGACGCAGACCACGGCGCCTTTCGTTTCACCCGCCGCGACGCCTGACGCCGCCGCCACGACACCGGGGGTCGCGCCACCCGATAATGTGAACAACGAGACCATTACGACCCAAAGCACGCAGCCGGTGCCGGTGGCCCCGCCCCCTTACCAGACCACGACCACCCGCACGACGACCACGACGACGGGGCAATAGGTCAGTAAACGCGGCCGCGGTTTGCTCGCGCCTGTAGATGTTTTCCTGCCTCGGGCCGGGTCAACGGCCAGAGCTGTAACCCCATCGTTTGCAGATAAACACGGACTGCGCCGGGATCATGCCAGGCAAATTCCCGTAGCGCCCAGCCGATTGCCTTGCGGGTAAAGAAATTGCCGCCGAAGCAGGTCTTCGCGGAGCGATTGCAGAAATATTTTGATGGTAATCCAGACCAGATGACGATCGAAAGACTGTAATCAGGGGGTGATGTTCTTTAGATCCCGCCTTCCTCACACCCAATCCAACGATCGCGTCACCGCCTTGTTCCATGAAGCGAACAGGCTTGCCCTTCGCTCCGGCGGCATCGCGGGTAGCCAGCGCTTATCGATCGACCAGTTGGCGGTGAGTTCTTCGAGGCTCTCCCAGTACCCCACCGCCAAGCCTGCGGCATAGGCGGCGCCAAGCGCGGTGGTTTCGGCGACCTTGGGGCGCACCACCGGCAGGTTCAAAATGTCGGCTTGGAATTGCATCAGCAATTCGTTGCACACCATTCCACCGTCGGTACGAAGTTCGGTGATCGGGATCGAGGAGTCGCGCTCCATTGCTTCCAGCACTTCGCGGGTTTGGAACGCGGTGGCCTCGAGCGCCGCGCGAGCAATGTGGGCGCGGTTGGCGTAGCGGGTCAGGCCGGTGATCACGCCGCGTGCGTTCTCTTGCCAATGCGGGGTGTAGAGCCCCGAAAATGCCGGAACGATGTAGACGTCGCCGTTGTCAGGTACGCTCGAAGCGAGGGCTTCGATTTCGGCGCTCGATCTTATGATGCCGAGATTGTCGCGCAGCCATTGCACGAGCGCGCCGGCGATCGCGACCGAGCCCTCGAGCGCATAGCAGGCGGGTTGCTCGCCGAGCTGATAGGCCACGGTGGTGAGCAGGCCGAGCTTTGACGGCACCATCGCGGCACCGGTGTTCATCAACAGGAAGCAGCCCGTGCCGTAGGTGTTCTTGGCCTCGCCGGGGCAAAAGCTGGTCTGACCGAACAGCGCTGCCTGCTGGTCGCCGAGGATGGCGGCGATCGGCACGCCCTGAAGCTCCGGAATGGTCGCACTGGCGTAGATTTCGCTCGAGGAACGGATCGTGGGCAACACGGCTTCGGGAATTCGCAGGGTTTCGAGCAGGTCGCGGTCCCACGCGAGGGTGCGCAGGTTCAAGAGCTGGGTGCGGCTGGCGTTGGTGACATCGGTGATATGGAGGCCGCCGGTAAGGTGCCAGACCAGCCAGCTATCCACGGTGCCGAACAGCGCGTCGCCGGCTTCGGCTTTGACCCTCGCCCCAGGCACCTGGTCGAGCAGCCACTGAAGCTTAAGCGCGGAGAAGTAGCTCGCGATCGGCAGACCGGTGATCGCGCGGAAGCGGTCCTGTTCGCCGGCCCGGATCAGGCCCGCCACCATTTGGTCGACCCGGGTATCTTGCCAGACCAGGGCGTGGTGGAGTGGCCGGCCGGTGTGACGATCCCACAGCACGGTGGTTTCGCGCTGGTTGGCAACGCCGATGGCGGCGAGGTCGCTGGGGCGGAGGTTCGCCTGTTTCAGTGCCCCGGCGATCACGGCGCGCGTGCTGACCCAGATCTCCTCCGCATCATGTTCCACCCAGCCCGGTCGCGGGTAGATTTGCCGGTGTTCCTGCTGCGCGCTCGCGACCATGCTCGCGCGCCGGTCGAACACGCAGAATCGCGTGCTGGTCGTCCCCTGATCGATCGCGCCGACATACTTCGCCATCGGCGCAAGTCTGAGCCGGCCAGCGGGGGTAGGGAAGAAGAAAGTCGTCTTTTTCTTGAAAGAAAAAGAAGCAAAAAGAACTTTAAACGTTTGGGACAATGCGATGACGGTGAGGTCTTTGCTTTGGGGCGAGAGCGGGACGGTGAGAGCTGGCAGGTCTCATCGCCTGCGCTCGCTGGGATGTCTCAGGGGCGCTGCATAGAGCGGAGTTAATTCGCTAAAACTGCGCCGCGCCCCTGGGGCATCCCAGCGAGCGCAGGCAGTGGGCAAGCGAGATCTCTCCACCCCGTTCCCGCCAAGGCAAGGTCCCCATCGTTATCCCACTGACCAAAAATGTTTAAAGTTCTTTTGCTTCTTTTCTTTCAAGAAAAGAAGACTTCCCTTTCCTTCCCCCACGCCGCGCCCGCTTGATTAGCAGCCGTGGGCCGCCCAGATTGGGCGGTGAAATTATGGGGTGTTACGCCATGACCAACGAGGAACGAGACATCATCAGCCGCTTTATCGCGCGCTACGGTGGGTCGCAGCAGATCAACAGCTGGGGTTCGGTGCCCGCGACCCAGGCTCCGGCCCCGTTGCCGCCGGTGGATCCCGAGGCGGATCAGCTGATCGGGCAATTATTTGGGCAGTACCCGGAAGCGCGCTACCGGATTACCCAGGCGGCGTTCATCCAAGAGGCCGCGCTGACGGAGGCGCAGCACCGCATCGAGCAACTGCAATGGCAAGTGCAGCAGTTGCAGCAGCAGGCGCAGCAGCAGGTGCAGGCGCCGCGGGGTATTCTGGGCGGGCTATTCGGCGGCGGGGCACGTCCGGTGAACGCACCGGCGGCGCCGATTCCGCCGCAATATGCGCCGTACTCGCCGCAGCCACAGATGTTCCAACAATCCGCCGGGCAAGGCAGCGGGTTCCTGGGCTCGGCGCTGCACACTGCCGCGGGCGTCGCCGGCGGCGTGGTGCTGGGCAATCTTTTCATGGATTTGCTTGGCGGCCGGCAAGGCTTTGGCGGGGGTGGCTTCGGCGGCGGTTTCGGGGGCGGTTTCGGGGGTTTCGGTGGCGGCGCGCCGGTAGAGCAGGTGGTCACAAATAATTATTACGGCGACGACCCCGGCGCCGCGGCGTCTGCCGCCGCCGATCCGTGGGGCGGGGCCGGGGCGCAGGTGGATAATTCGGGTGGCGCAGATTGGACCAACCAGGGCAGTGGCGACGCCAACTTCGATAATACTGACCAAGGTGGCGGTGATTCGGGCGGCGGCGACTCTGGTGGTGGCGACACTGGTGGTGGCGACACTGGTGGTGGCGACTGGGGCAACTGACCGGCGCAAAAAAGGGGCGGCGCCGAAGCGTCGCCCCAAGTAATTGCACCTATCATCGGTGGGTAATCAGGGGAGGAAATGTGAGCCCTCAGGGCCACAGCCATACAATCTCATGAAGCTGTTAAAAAACTGTAAGCAAACCCCCGATTAGATGCAGAATCTTTTGTGGCGCTAGCTTCGATCGCCCTGCACCGTTGGTTTTGCCGGCTAGGGTGCCTGGCGCCGCTGCTGCTGGCGGGTTGCGGCAGTAACCCCAATCTCGCCGGCACCGAGCCTCGAGCGGTGGAATGCGCCCCGTATGCCCGGGCGCTGACGGGACTCGCGCTCGACGGCGAGGCCTACCAATGGTGGGACGAGGCCGACGGGCGTTATGCGCGGTCGCAGATACCGGCGGTCGGGGCCGCGCTGGTGTTTCGGCGCAGTTGGCAATTGCCGTCGGGCCACGTCGCGGTGGTGGATAAGGTCCTGTCGACGCGGGAAATCCTGGTGAACCAGGCCAATTGGATCCACCACCGGATTTCGCATGACGACGAAGTGCGTGACGTTTCGGTGGAAAACGATTGGACCCTGGTGCGAGTCTGGTGGCGGCCCACCGCTAGTCTGGGATTGAACCTTTATCCGACTTACGGATTTGTCGGTCCCGCCGATGCTGCCTGGGCGGGTGCGCCGGCGCGGCCAAAGCGGAGCTTGCAAGATGGTGGCACGAGCGCCGTCTGTGCCGTATCGTGGCTCAAAACCGATGGGTAGGTGGCAAAGGGGACGCGACGATGCTTGGTCTTAACCCGGTAGAGCTGACCATCTTGTTCGGACTCGCAGTGCTTTTGATCTGCGGAAGAGGCAAGCCACCGGGGGCTTGGTTGTAACCCTCTATTCGATTCATGGTTTTGTCGGTGCTGTCGATGCCGTCTGGGGGCGGACGAGCCGGCGATGCCAAATCGGAGCTTGCAAGACGGCGACTCTAGCGCCATCTGTGCCCTATCATGGCTCGAATAGGCTGCTCCCGTTAACGGGTAGCCGGCAAAGGGGACGCGCAAATGGGTGGCCTTAGCCCGATTCACTTAATCATCTTGCTCATACTGGTGGGTATCCTGTTCGGCGGCAGGGGCAAGGTGAGCAACTTCATGGGCGATATCGCCAATGGAATCAAGGCGTTCAAGAAGAACATGGCGGATGAAACGCCGGACGCTTCGATGACCAGCCCGGGAACGACGGTACCCCCGAGCAAGATCGCTCAGGAAGACACGATCAAGCCCGCACGGGTTCGCGACCCTGCTGACCAGGGCTGAACCGTTGGCCGCCGTGCCTGGTTGGGCCAGCGCTGCGATCATCGCCGCCGGCCACCGGATGGATGCGCGCGGCTGGGTCCCGGCGACGGCGGGTAACATCAGTCTGCGGCTGGATGATGCGGTCATCGCCATCACCGCCAGTGGCGGCCACAAAGGATTCCTCGGCCCCGACCAAGTGATGTGCGTCGATTTGCACGGCAATCCGTGCTCGCCCGGGCGCCCCAGCGCAGAGACCCTGCTGCATTGCCAGATCTACCGGCGCTTCCCGGAGGCGGGCGCAGTGCTGCATGGCCATTCGGTGGCGGGAACGGTGGTTTCGATGGCCACGCGCGCGTCGGAGATCAGCTTCGCCGGCTACGAGTTGCTGAAAGCGTTCGAGGGGCAGACCACCCATGAGACCGAGCTGTCGTTGCCGCTGGTGGATAATGATCAGGATATCGCAGCGCTTGCCGCGGT
>Ga0302308_10003808_pt1 | contig 11980 bp, 11 predicted proteins | sample III_Palsa_E3_3_FD_200531 | JGI IMG/M metagenome (GOLD analysis project Ga0302308, IMG submission 200531) | Peat permafrost microbial communities from Stordalen Mire near Abisko, Sweden - III_Palsa_E3_3 | ecosystem: Environmental > Terrestrial > Soil > Palsa > Peat permafrost | place: Sweden... | reverse complement strand
TGCCCGTGCAATGGACGGCCATTACCGCCATCTACTTCGCCACGCTGGTTTCGGTCATCTCAGCTGTCGACTACTTCATTGGCTTCTGGAAGAAGATCGACCACGCCTCAGACAAACGCCGCAAGCGCCGGAGCTTCGTCTTGAGCCGAAAGCCCAAACCCGTGCCTCCAACAGAACACCCTTCCCGCATCTCCTAACTCCTAGCTCCCTACTCCCAATCCACCTCCGGTAACGACTTCCTGCTCTCGATCATCTCGGCGGCACAATCTATGCCTAATCAAATGAGTTACCCCGCGTCGACCACCAGCAGGTCTTTCCAAAAGCCGTCCCGGAGAAGTGGATATATAAATATGTGATGAGCTTCCGGAAGTGGATACGTGGCAAGGCGAGATCCGCGGTCGATAGTTTTTTCTATTCCCCCTCTCCCGATATGCATCTCCTGGGCATCGAGAACGGTGGTGGTTGGGTCATCAACACAAAGCGTCTGCCGGCCATAGCCTACTGCGCCGGAGTCGGCCTGAACATGAGCTTCGAGCTCGAGCTTGCGAAGATAACCAGCCAGCCCGTTCTCGTTTTCGATCCCTCCCCCGCCGGCATCGCGACCGTGGAGAAGAGCGACACCACCAACACGCACTTCTTTCCTATCGGACTAGCTGCGGAAGACGGCATCATAGAATTTTCCGTGCCAATAAAACCGAAAGAAGGCTCCTATTCGATTCCCCGGGAGGGAGCGGAAAAAGTCACCTTTCATTGCAACAAACTTTCAACCATCATGGGCGACAACGGCCACACCGCCCTCGACTTGTTGAAGATCGATATCGAAGGATTCGAGTATGAAGTTATCGACCAGGTACTGTCGGAGCACATCCCCGTCCGGCAGATATGCGTCGAGTTTCACCATGGGCTGAAACCCGGAAAGACCTCGCAGATGATCTTCAGGTTACGCAAGGCAGGCTACAAAATCGTCCACAAACAGCGTGGTGACTACACTTTCCTCATGGGCGAAGCACGCTACACACAGCTTATCGGCGCTGCGCGGAGCACAGCAAACACCCTCGAGGCAGACTCCTCCAAGATAGAAACGACAGCGCCTTAGCTTGCAAGGCTGTCACTGCAAGATTGGTATCCCAGCGATCCTGCGCGACCACTCCTCCGGCCCTGTTTTATGTACACTAGTGCCCTTGGTATCGACCGCCACAGTCACCGGCATATCCTGCACTTCAAACTCGTAGATCGCTTCCATGCCAAGATCGGCGAATGCGAGGACCTTAGAGCTCTTGATCGCCTTTGAAACCAGATAAGCCGCACCGCCAATGGCAATCAGGTACACAGCCTCGAACTCGCGAATAGCGTCGATCCCGGCCGGTCCGCGCTCCGCCTTGCCAATCATTCCTAGAAGCCCAGTCTCTGCCAGCATCTGACGCGTGAACTTGTCCATTCGTGTCGCCGTTGTGGGCCCGGCGGGACCAACCGCCTCATCGCGTACTGCTTCGACGGGACCAACGTAGTAGATAAAACGGTTTTTGAAATCAACCGGCAGCTTTTCTCCTCGAGTCAGCATGTCGGTCATGCGTTTGTGCGCTGCATCACGCCCGGTAAGGAGCTTGCCGGAGAGCAAAATTACTTCACCCGGCTTCCAGGTCTTCACATCCTCATGCGTCACGGCGTTCAGATCGACGCGCCGCGCCGTGTGTACGTCATACTCCAGCTTCGGCCACGCATCCAGCTTTGGCGGATCCACCATCACGGGCCCGCTTCCATCCAGCTTGAAGTGAAGATGGCGTGTGGCGGCGCAGTTTGGAATCATTGCGATCGGCAGATTTGCCGCATGGGTCGGGAAATCCATAATCTTCACATCAAGTACCGTCGTTAGCCCACCCAGTCCCTGCGCGCCAATCCCCAGACGATTTACTTTGTGATACAGCTCGATCCGTAACTCTTCAATCTTCGTCTTTGCACCTCGCGCGATCAGCTCCTGCATGTCGATAGGGTCCATCAGCGACTCTTTCGCCATTACCATCGCCTTCTCCGCAGTTCCTCCGATCCCGATCCCCAGCATCCCCGGTGGGCACCATCCTGCGCCCATCATCGGTACGGTCTTCAGCACCCAATCCACGATCGAATCTGACGGATTCAACATCGCGAACTTGCTCTTCGCCTCTGAACCGCCGCCCTTTGACGCAACCGTCACGTCGACATCGCCACCTTCAACCAGTTCAACGACCACGATTGCCGGAGTGTTGTCGCCCGTATTTCTCCGTGTAAACGCGGGGTCTTCCAGAATGCTTGGCCGCAGCACATTATCGGCATTCCGCCACGCCTCACGCACACCCTCGTCGACCATCTCCTGCATGGTCATCATGCCCGCGATGCCAGGTTCCCACCGAACCTCCATCCCCACCTTCACGAACGCCGTCACGATTCCTGTGTCCTGACAAATCGGCCGATGTCCCTCAGCGCACATCCGCGAGTTGATGAGAATCTGTGCCATCGCGTCTTTCGCGGCGTGGCTTTGCTCCATCTCATAGGCTCTTGCAAGGTTCGTAATGTAGTCCACCGGATGGTAAAAGCTGATGTACTGCAGCGCGTCAGTCACACTCCGGATAAAGTCGTCCTGCTTAATCGTCGCCATTACGAACTGCCTCCTACAAATGAATCTCGCTACAGCATTTTACTTGCGCCACATTACCTCTGGCTGGAAGCCGCCCTTAACGAGCAAGCTCGGTCGGCGCAAGCAAAACGGGTGCAGCGAAGTATCTCGCCGCACCCGTTCAAAATCAGCCGTCTCTTACTTAATCTTTCCGAACCGATACACGATACCGACATTTACCCCAAAGTTGTTCTGAATGGTGCCCGGCGGTCCATGGGTCAGGTCCTCAGGGTCCAGTCGAAAGAACGTCGCCGTGTAGGTTGGGGAAACTCGAAACGCGATGTTCGGATAGAGGTTGTAGTCGAAGTTGGCACCGAGCGCGAACGCCGGCCTCGTAGCATCTTGCCACACGCCAATATCCTTCGACTGGAAGCCCTTGGCGTCGCCGTCGAACTTGCCCAGCACAGCTCCGCCCTCGCCGGTTACGGTCACCGCAATCTTCTCCTTTGCATACACCCGGTACGCTACGCCACCCAGGAATGGGTACTCAGAGATCTGTGGGTTGAAGGGCAGGGTAACGGGCGAGCCAAGATTATTTCCAATCTTCGCATTCCCATACGCTCCGCGAACCTCTCCGATGATGCCCAGCTTCGGATTTAGAAAGTAAGTTCCTGACATCCAGAACGTCACTTCGTTATTTTTCTGCAAAGACGACCCCGGCTTGAACCGCATATACCCGCCACCGCCTGCAACTTCATACCGATGGTTGTACGTCTCCGCAATCGTTCTCGCAATGCGAGCCTTGCGGTTAGCACTCGACTCCCGTCGCGTCCTGTGCGCCACCTGCGCCTGTACGGCAACTGCTCCGCTGGCCATCAACCCTGCCAGCAACACTCCTGCTACCCGCTTCACACTCGACCTGAAACCGAACATCAACGATTACTCCTGCACAAGCTTGGCTTTGCTATTGTGGAACTCGAGACCTGCTGGCTGGAAACCCAACTGCGGCCATCCCTTATTAGAACATCCGCCGCCCCTCAAAGCGGCCCTCAACCCCAAGGAGTTTCCTCAAGATGGCGAAAAAAAACACAAGTAGCGGCGGTTTTGGCAAAGTGTTCCTTGGTTTTCTGCTTGGTATTGCTGCTGTCGCCATCGGACTCTTCGCTTATCTCAAACTCGGCCCGCTGCCGGTGGCTGTGGCCGATGCACCTCTACCCTTTGAAAAGCAGATCGTCAGGCTCCCTCTCGACGCACGCATCGAGCGCGAATCCAAGACCGCTCCTTTTGGTATCAACGAGGATGTCTTTGAATCGGGCGCTCACATCTACCGTGCTCAGTGTGCCAGTTGCCACGGTACTCCCGGCCACGACGTGCCGTTTGCCAAGGCAATGTTTCCCACCGCTCCGCAACTCTGGAAGAAGCACGGGAACAGCGATGTAGTCGGAGTCAGCGACGATGAGCCCGGTGAAACGTATTGGAAAGTAGTCAACGGCATCCGTCTCTCCGGTATGCCGTCCTACAAACACGTTCTTTCCGACACGCAGATGTGGCAGGTCAGCTTGCTCCTAAAAAATGCCGATAAAGAGCTTCCCGCCCCAGTGACCCAGATTCTCAACTCGCCCGCTCCTTAGGTCTCACCGTAGTCGCAGCGTACAGTCTCCAGACGCAGGAAACGGCCTCCACGCAAACACACGGAGGCCGTTTCCTGTGCTTCTACCCAGGCTACTTGAGGGTATAAGTGATACCAGTTACAAACTGGAAGCTGTTGTCTTTATATCCAAACGCAGGATTACTCAGGTAGTTATCCTGCAAATTGAGATTGAGACTTAATTGTTTGTAGGTAGGCAACTGCAGCCCAGCCGCAAAGATCGCAGAATAGATGCTTGGATCGTTCCATGCCGGTATAAACGTGCCGCTCTCTGTGAACAGTATCTTTCGAGGCAGAGTGCGGTGGTATAGCTCTGTGAAGCTCGATCCGATCAGATTGTTATTAGTAGTGGGAGGCACGAAGTTCTGTCTCTCATAATGAATATCTGCCTTCACATCAAATTCTTGAACAGGTGTCTTTAGGACGGTATAGCCGATACCGGCGCCATAGATCTGTTGCAGATTCAGGCCTTGTGCAAAGTTGTGATCGTAGGACAACCCAACCAGCGCGTAGAGCCGCGGCGTGAGGTATTTATCGTGCTCCGCATCCGCGTGGAAGATGTTCGTCTTCGCCACAGAATCCGGGGTTGGAGGCGTCGTTTGAGGGATGACCGGTTGCGTCAACTTGCCGTACGTCTCCAGCACGTCGATCGTGTCGCGGGTCCGCGCCGGCAGAAAAGCAACTGAAGGGACAAGCCTTATCAGATTGAGTGCCGCAGAGAACGTCTCTCCCGTATTCGTCGATTCAACCAGTGTCACTCCGCCCGACACTCCACCTGTCCAGTCCTGGAAGATTCCGGGATTTCCGGTGACCTCTTTGGTGTAAGTTGCGCTGTCGATCAGAACGGCTAGATCTTTAACCGGTACCGTTTCTACGGCGCTTGAAGACGACTCGTCAGCCACTGATACCGCATTGTCCTGATAGGTGATTGTTCCTGGCTTCTTAGAGGTGCGCGTCACCGTCTCGCCGCTCTTTAAGGCGACGAACTTGCCTCCGGTGTGCAACTCTTTGATCTTGTCCGCACTGACGGTAATCTCGCCGACCACATCGCTCTTAAAGACAAAAGAATCGCCGGTCGCGCGCTCAAGGGTTCCTGTCAATTGATCGCCATTGGTAAACACGATCACATCGGGTGCCGGCTTGGCCGCGGGGTCCTGGGCCCATCCCTTTGCGGCCGGCTGAAACATGACGCCTGTAATCAGGCTCAAGACGAACAGGCTGTACCATTTACCGCGCCTGCTGCCAGGGTTCGTTTCGTAGTTTGGGCTCATCCGTTAAAAATAGCGTAGCCCACATAGAAGTTGGGGAGCTTTCCGAGGAAATATGCGGTCTATTGTTCGTATCATTGGAAAAATGTTGCGTCTGATCGGCATCTCGAGCTCGGAAGATTCCGTTCCGAAGCCAGGTTCTGCGCTGGATCCACCGTCCTGGCGTGCATCCGCGCCTCCCCTCGCCAAGCCCGAAGAGGCTTCAACCGAAAACTAGTGTGTCGCCTACGCTCGCTGCCGGTTCCTCTCGGACGCCGTTTGGTAGGACCTCATCAGGAAGCTCTTGCGACAAGAGATAGCTTGCCCACAAAATAGTGCATCTCTTCAGTGAAGAAAGTGTTGCCAATCGTACTTCAATAGGCATACTATCCGTTTCGGTTCGGCGGAGTTTGCGGTAAATCGCACTCTTCTCAGGGCCAAAAACCTATTGAAATGAAGAGTTCCTTCAAAATTTCCGTATCGGTTTGAGTTACATAACCAACTTCCTGATGGGGCGGTTAGACCCCTCAGCGTGCTCGGAAGGATAAAAATTATGGCATGGTACGCGTATTGCGTCGCAGAGAGACAAGCATTCCCTGAACTTTGCCGCCACCGCCGCCCGATGCCCCTGACGAATGTCTCGGGACTCTTTGGGAATCAAACGTTTCTCTTTCCTGCCAGCGATCTGGCGGTTATCGTCTCCGAACACAGCCCTGAAGACTCAGCCCGTCTCGACCAGCAGGCCGCCAAAGATCACGCACGTGTTGTCGCAGACTGCTTCAAGCTCTCTACGGTTCTGCCTTTCCGCTTTGGCACTACTTTTCAGGATGATGATGCTCTTCGCCGCTCCGTTCGCTCCAACCAGCGCCACTTCCAGGCCAACGTCGAGCGTCTCCGCGGCAAGGCAGAGATGCACCTCAAAGTCTTGGTCGACGATATCTGCCCCGGCAATGCAGCTCGCGACATGACGGTTGGTCAGCAGTATCTAACCAGCCTTCGCGAGAGTGCCAGCCGTCAACGCGAACGCCAATCCAAGGCTCGCGCCCTCTCCATCCAGATGCATCGCATGTTCCTGCCGCTGGCCGAAGAGATCACCTGCAAGCGGATGGATACCGGCAAGATGCTTCTCGACATCGCCCACCTCATCGACAACAAGACCGTCGAGCGATATCAGAACAAATACACCTCTGCCACGCTCGAATTAAAGGACTGCCGTATGCAGCTCTCGGGCCCCTGGCCTCCATATCATTTCGTGCACAAGACGACACCGCAGCACCAGCACAGCGCGTAAGCATCATAGCCATTGACGGCCCTCTTAATTCAGGGGGGCCGTTTGCGTATGCTCTGCAAGCTACCTGTTTTCTTGTCTTTATCTATCCTAACTTTCGAAGAACCGGCGCGGATAACCTCCCTTCGGACACCCTTTACCCTATCCCCCGCATCGCATGATAAGCCGCCAGTCGCAGGATAAGCTCTGCCTCTGTGCCACTAGTTCGTGTTTGGCAAGGAGATTGTGAATGAATCGCAACAAGAACGTCTTTACTGCCCTTATGCTTTCTGCTGGAATCTCTGGACTTTTCGGATCGACAGCAATAACCCTGCAAGCCCAGGAGCCTAACCCCACCGCCCAGACAGCTCCCTCCCAGGATGCAGACCAGATCAAAAAGCAGGACGATGGAGTCTATATTTACCGGGTTAAAGTCGTTCAGCGCGACCTCGACGCCGTCAACTACCTGCATCGCAGTGGCTCGACCAATATAGCCTTCAAGGGCACGACCCTCCTCCCGTTCGCCAGAGGCGACGCCAAGGTAACAAGCGAGCGTGGTGGAATCCACATCTCAGCACGGTTTCAGGGCCTCACTCCAGCTAACGGTTTCGGTCCTGAATACCTTACCTACGTGCTGTGGGCCATCACCCCCGACGGTCGCCCGAACAACTTAGGAGAGGTTCTTCCCGCAAATAATAAGAACAACATCGAAGTCACGACAGCCCTGCAGTCCTTCGGAATGATCGTCACTGCGGAGCCTTACTTCTCGGTCACTCAACCGAGCGATGTCGTCGTACTCCAAAACGTAATCATCAGCGATAAGACAACCGGCGTGCTTGAAAAGGTGAATGCGCACTACTCCCTTCTGGCACGCGGTTCTTACGCCCAAACGGATGGCTCCAAATCGAACCTCAATCCAATTACCCGGGATGAAAAGTCTCCGCTTGAGCTCTACCAGGCCAACAACGCCATCCGCATCGCGCAGGCGGCCGGAGCCGATAAATACGCTCCCGACATCATGGCAGAAGCCATGCAGGATCTTCGTAATGCGACCGACATCGACCAAAACAAAAAGGCCGATCGCAGGATGGAGATCACTTTTGCACGCCAAGCTGTTCAGCGTGCGGAGGATGCCCGTATCGTGACTCTGCGGAAGCAGGCAGCAGAACGTCAGCTGAATGCTGATAACGCTAAGCGCGATGCTGAGGCCCAGGCGCAGCAATCTCAGTTACAGGCACAGCAGTCTCAGCTCGAAGCTGAACGCGCTCGTGCCGCTCAGGCTGAAGCCGATGCAGACCGTGCGCGTGCAGAAGCTGCGGCCGCGGAAGCTCAGGCTCGCGCCGCTGCAGCGAACAAGAGCGCAAATGATGCCAATGAGGTCCGTGAGAGGCTGCGCTCTCAACTCAACAGTGTGCTCGCCACCAGCGAATCTGCTCGTGGCCTTATCGTCAACATGTCTGACGTGCTCTTCGACACGGGACGTTACACTTTGAAGCCAAATACTCAGATCAGTCTGGCCAAGGTCTCTGGAATCCTGCAGGCCTATCCCGGGTTGAAGGTGCAGGTCGAAGGTTATACGGACAGCGTCGGAAGCGATCAATACAACCAGAAGCTCTCTGAAAACCGAGCAGATGCCGTTCGCGACTTTTTGGTTACGCAAGGTGTCCAGACCGATAACATCTCCGCTACCGGTTACGGGAAAGCCAAGCCTGTAGCGGATAACGCTACGGCTCAGGGTCGAGCCCAGAACCGCCGCGTCAACCTCGTTGTCTCAGGCGACGCAATCGGTGTTCAGCAGAGTAGCCCTGACGCTACTCCTGCCCCTGCAGCCCCTCAGCAATAGACCAATCAAAACAAAATCAGGGTCGCCATTGGCGGCCCTTGATTTTTCACAATCCCATATTCATTTGAACGCAGCGTCGACTCACGCATTCATCAAACCACGGAGCCTGTCCCCAAAAGCTTAGAGGTGAATTGACCACCCAAGTTCCGAAAGCTTCTCTTCTATATCTGCCAGAGCAATGGTTAGTGCGGACCGCCGATGAGAGCTTGAGGTGCGCTCCGACAGAATACGTTCCCGTTGTAGTTCGAGCGCCTGCCGTCTTCGTTTACGTTCCGCGACTTCGGCATCATCATTTGCGGTGACAGGTTTCGGAGCGGCAGCCTGATTTTGCTGTTCTTCCACGGATTTACTCTCCCATCCTCGCGACATACTGCTTATTCTACGCTGCGATATCTCAATATATAAATAGTTTCGACAGCTTTCGCACCTTGTGAACTCCAAATCGTTACGCATTTTAATCTTCCAGAGGCAATATGCACGCATATCCTATTCAGCAATTCGGCATCGATCACCTCCAGTGCATCGATCAATCGACGCAGCAGGTAACGCCCGGCACGGTCCTGATCAAAGTCCACGCCGTCTCTCTCAACTATCGCGACCTCATGATGGTCAAGGGCCTCTACAACCCGAAGATGGCGCTCCCACGCATCCCTTGTTCCGACGGAGCGGGCGAAGTCGCTGCCATCGGCGAAGGTGTCACTCGCGTTAAGGTCGGCGACCGAGTTTGCGGCATCTTCATGCAGCGCTGGCTCGACGGCCCACTTACCGCTGACAAATCAAAGGCCGCTCTCGGCGGAGACGTAGACGGCATGCTCACCGAATACGCCTTACTTCACGAAGACGGAGTCATTCTCTTCCCCGAGCACCTCACCTACGAAGAAGCCTCTACTCTGCCATGTGCAGGTGTCACAGCGTGGAACGCGCTCCATCACGCCGGAGACCCAGTCAATCCAACCCACTCCGGTGAAACGGTTGTCATCCAGGGCACAGGTGGTGTCTCCATCTTTGCGCTTCAATTCGCAAAGCTTCTGGGAGCTCGCGTCCTCGGCACTTCCTCCAGCGAAGAGAAGTTATCCCGCGCCCGCAGCCTTGGCCTCGATGAAGGCTGCAACTATAAATCGCGACCTGACTGGTCCAAGTGGGTCGTCGAAACCACAGCAAACACAGGTGCAGATCGCATCATTGAGGTAGGTGGCGCAGGTACCTTTGGTCAATCGCTACGCGCAGCTCGCGTCGGAGGCACCATCACGCAGATCGGCATTCTCTCCGGTGCTGCAACTTCCGACCCCGTCGCTCTCACCCCCATCCTGCATAAACAACTTCGCGTGCAGGGCATCTACGTCGGCTCCCGCGCTATGTTCGAACAGATGAACTCTGCCATCGCAAAGGCAGGTCTTCACCCTGTCATCGACAAAGTCTTCGAATTCGCTCAGGCCGCCGAGGCCTTCACCCACATGGAATCCGCATCCCACTTCGGAAAAATTGTCATTCGCGTTACGCCTCAGTAATAAACACAGGTTGCATATAATCGCAGAAGCGCAGGAGGAATCGAGCCAAAGTGATAGTCGAGATCGAGAGCCTTCAAAAAATCTATGATGGCAAGCAACGAGTCGTCGCCGTCGATGGCATCGATCTCAGCGTGCATGAAGGTGAGCTCTTTGGCCTTCTCGGCCCGAACGGCGCAGGCAAAACCACTACCATCAGCATCTGCACCACCCGCGCTCTGCCCACCTCAGGACGAGTACTCATCGCAGGAATCGACGTAGTCAAAACTCCAGCGGTCGCCCGCCGTTTCATCGGCGTCGTACCGCAGTACAACACGCTCGACCGCGCCTGTACCATCTACGAAAACATCAACTTCCACTGCCTCTACTTCGGCTTCTCCCGCCCCGAGGCAGATGATCGCACCAATCAACTTCTCGCACAGTTCCATCTCACCGAGCGAGCAGGCGCCTATCCCGCTCAACTCTCCGGCGGTCTTGCTCAGCGTGTCCAGATCGCCCGCGCCATCGCCCACCGCCCCAAGGTTCTCTTCCTCGACGAACCCAGCGCGGGCCTGGACCCGCAGAGCCGCATCGCCATGTGGGATGCCGTCCGCAACCTCCGCGAAGAGGGAATTACCGTCGTCCTCACAACGCACTACATGGAAGAGGCCGATGAACTCTGCGACCGCGTCGCCATCATCGACCATGGCAAAATCCTCGTGCAGGATACCCCCGCCGCACTCAAAGGCTCCGTTGGCGCGCAGAAGGTCTACGAGCTCTATCTCCGCAGCCAGGACAACATCCCAACGCTCCTCCAGCAGCTTCAGCAACTCACCGGCGTAGCCAGTGCCGAGCCCACTCCCAAGGGTGTCCGAGTTCTCGCACACGGAGCCGAAGGCCTCCTCTCCGACGTCGTCCGCGAGGCGAATCCCTACGGCCTCCGGGACCTCACCATCACCGAGACGAGTCTCGAGACCGTCTTCATCCGTCTCACTGGCAGAGACCTCCGCGAGTAGTTCGCAGCACAAGCACATCGAGAGATTTATGACCCAACTGGCAGAAGCCACAAAACCTATCGCGCCGCTGAATCGGCAGACCACCAGCGGAGCTCAAACCTCCAGACTCACTCAGTACGGCCGCGCCTTCGTTGGACTTTTCCGCCGCGATCTGCACGTCCTCCGCCGCGAACTCTTCCCCTTTGTCATTCGCGTCTGCATGAATCCGTTGCTCTTCCTCTTTGTCTTCACCTACGTGATTCCGCACATGAACGCCGGCGCTGCCATGAACCCCACCGCAAGTATGGCGGGCAACGCCTTCTCCACAGTTTTACTTCCGGGCCTGATGGCCGTAGCCATCATGTTCTCTGGCATCGCCGCCGTCGCACTCCCTCTCGCGCAGGAGTTCGGCATCACACGCGAGATTGACGACCGCGTCATGTGCCCGTTACCCGTACCATTCGTCGCCATTGAAAAGATCTGCTTCTCCGCCGTACAGAGCGTCATCGCAGCCTGCATCGTGTATCCGCTGGCGTACTATGTCCCGGCGACGCACCCCACAACGCACGTCAGCAGCTGGCCCTTCCTCATCCTTGTCATCGCTCTCGCCAGCCTCACCGCTGGCGCGCTTGGCCTCACCATCGGCACCAGCGTCAAACCGCAACAGATAGGCCTCATCTTCGGCGTAGTCGTCATCCCGATCACCTTCCTGGGCTGTGTCTACTATCCCTGGGCCGCGCTCACGCACATCCGCTGGCTCCAGGTCGGAGTTCTCATCAATCCGATCGTCTACATGAGCGAAGGTCTAAGAGCAGCTCTCACCCCAACGCTGCCCCACATGAACCCGTTCCTGATCGTCGGTATGCTGATCGCCTCTCTCTGCCTTCTCACCTGGCTCGGAATCAG
>Ga0302308_10003807_pt1 | contig 11981 bp, 8 predicted proteins | sample III_Palsa_E3_3_FD_200531 | JGI IMG/M metagenome (GOLD analysis project Ga0302308, IMG submission 200531) | Peat permafrost microbial communities from Stordalen Mire near Abisko, Sweden - III_Palsa_E3_3 | ecosystem: Environmental > Terrestrial > Soil > Palsa > Peat permafrost | place: Sweden... | reverse complement strand
GCGTGTGGTCTCGTAGAGGTGAACCAGCCACTGCCGGCTATCGCGTCCCTCGGTGAACGCCTGCTCGACTCCGAGCCGGCGCGCCAGATCGGCGAAGATCTCGAAATCATCGCGGGCTTCCCCGATCGGCGGCGCCACCTTGCGCATCGCAACAAGCCGAGGATCGGTGGCGGCGGCGCCGATATCGTCGCGCTCCAGCGTCATCGTCGCCGGCAGCACGATGTCGGCGAAGCGCGCCATCGGGGTCCATGCGGTTTCCTGCACCACGATGGTTTGCGGCACGTTGAAGGCCCGACGCAGCCGGTTGATATCCTGGTGATGGTGGAACGGATTGCCGCCGCCCCAGTAGATGAGCTTGATATCCGGATAGCGCAGCGTTCGGCCGTTGTAGTCAAACGGCTGATTTGGATTGAGCAGCATGTCGCTGATACGCGCGACCGGGATGAACGCCTCGACGCCGTTGCGGCCTTGCGGCATGGTCGGGATCGGTACCGCATTGACACGGCGGCCGGTGTGGCCGAGCGCGCCGAGCGCATAGTTGTAGCCGCCGCCGGGCAGGCCGATCTGCCCGAGCATCGCGGCGAGCACCGCGCCCATCCAGACCGGTTGTTCACCATATTGCGCCCGCTGCAGCGAGTGCGACACGGTGATCAGGCAGCGACCGCACGCCAGCGCGCGCGCAAGCTCCGTGATGGTGGAAGCCGCAATGCCGGTGATCTCGGCCGCCCAAGCCGCATCCTTTGGAAAGCCGCCTTCGCTGCCGAGCAAATAGCGCTCGAAAAGGTCGAATCCGGTGCAATAGCGCGAGAGGAAGTCGCGGTCGCAAAGATTGTCGACCACCAGCGTATGCGCCAGCGCGAGCATCAGGGCCACATCGGTGCCGACCCGGATCGGCAGCCATCTGGCGGAGGCTTCTTGGGGCAGGTCGTCGCGCAGGGGACTGACGCAGTAAAACTTGGCGCCGCGCTGCGCGGCTTTGCGCATCGCATCGCGTTCGATGTGCCGGCTGATGCCGCCGCTTGCGACCGCCGAATTCTTCAGCGCCATGCCGCCGAACGCCAGCACGACGTCGGTATGTTCGCTGATCTGATCCCAGGTGACGTTGTGCCGCGAGACGCTCTCGAACGGCCCGAGCACGTGCGGCAGGATCACCGCGGATGCGCCAGCGCTGTAGCTGTTGACCGAACGCACATAGCCGCCGAACGCGACGTTCAGGAAACGGTGAATCTGGCTCTGCGCGTGATGAAATCGGCCGGCGCTGGCCCAGCCATAGGAGCCGCCATAGATCGCGCCCGCGCCATGCTCGGTGTGCACGCGGGAGAGTTCGGCGGCGAGCAGGTCGAGCACGTCGTTCCACGGCATTTCGACAAACGCGCCGTCCAGCGTGCGGTGTTGGTCCGGCGACTTTTCCAGCCAGCTCCGCCGCACCATCGGTTTCAGGACGCGGGCCTTGTGGCGCAGGGCGTTGGTGAAATTTCCCAGGATCGGGGACGGCGACGGATCGCCGGAATAGGCGCGGACCGCAAGTTCCTCACCGCTCCAGCGGGCCGAAAACGCGCCCCAATGCGCGCTATGCGGGCTCCATGTCGGCTTCGCGTCGTCCTGATCCATCTACCGCTCCGCAAGCCGTGCGACCGGCCATCGCCGTCCTGTCGGGCGCAATCGACGCGGCTCCGAAGGCCGGCCCCAGCATACGACGTATTTGTGACCGGCGCGAAGCCGTGCGACAAGCAGCTTGTTTGTCATGATCGGTTCCATTTGCGCTAGGACACCCCGAGGGGCGCATCGCGGCAATCGCCGCAGCCGACACAGAGAGATAGAGTGCGGGGAATCCGTGATAGCGGTGCCGGTTCAGCAATGATGCGACTACGCCTGCCGTCCTTGATTGCGCTCCGCGCGTTCGAAGCCGTCGGCCGCACCGGGAGCGTGCGCGCCGCGGGCGATGAACTGGCGGTCAGCCATACCGTGGTGTCGCGTCACTTGCAGAACCTGCAAAAGAGCCTCGGCATCGTGTTGGTCCGTGGCGAGGGCCGCGGCGTGACGCTGACCGAGGCAGGGCTGGCATTCCATGCCCAGATTTCCCAGGCGTTCGATATTATCGCGCGCGCCACGATGTCGGTTCGCCCGGTGACGCGTCCGACGCTGAACATCTGGTGCATTCCCGGCATCGCTAACCGCCTGTTGCTCTCCCGTCTCCCGGAATTGACCGGGCCGCCGCGCAACTGGGATGTCAACCTGCAGCCGACCCTGTCGCATCCGGATCTCGTGCGCGCGGAGGCCGACGCGGAGATCGTCTACGCCGACGTGGTGGATTCCCGCGGCGCCTTGATGGCGGAGGCGCTGGTGCGGCCGCGGGTGTTTCCGGTGGCTAGTCCGGCCTACCTCGCACGCTATCCCGCGATCACAAGCCTTGCCGAGCTGTCGAAGATCGCACTGATCCATGAAGAATCCACCGAACAATGGGAGCGCTGGTTCGAACTCGCAGGCGTCTTCGACCTGCCGCCGCTGCGTGGCCAGCGGCTCTGGCACGCCCATCTGGCCATCGAAGCGGCGCGGCTCGGTCAGGGTGTCGCGCTCGCGAACGATGTGCTGGTCGCCGACGATCTGCGCTCCGGCGTGCTGGTCGAGGTGATCCCGTCCTCGGTTTATATGGAGACCTACCAGCTGGTCGCGCTGAAGCAGCGCTGGGACGATCCGGCGATCGTGGCGCTACGCGACTGGCTGAAGCGCGTGCTCGCCTGCGCCTAGCCGCTCGCTCGGTCGACCTGAAGCGTAGGGACGTCCCTTGAACGTTCGCTAGGCGAAACGCTCAACGAAGCTTCAGCTTTTGCTTTTGAGGCAGCAGTGCTGCGCCATTGGTGCATAGGAGTCACCGAAGCCGACCTACAAGCTGATTGATCGCCGTCGCCTCCTATCTACGCTGGCCTCGCTATCGGGAGAGGATCTGATGACGGCAAATGCGGATTTGTTGGCGCGCAGGCATGCTGCGGTGGTGCGTGGCGTCAGCCATGCCACGCCGATTTTCGCCGAGCGGGCACTGAACAGCGAAATCTGGGATGTCGAAGGCAAGCGCTATGTGGATTTCGCCGGCGGCATCGCCGTGCTCAATACCGGTCACTGCCATCCGCATATCATGCAGGCGATCCGCACGCAGCTCGAGCATTTCACCCACACCTGTTTCCAGGTGCTGCCTTATGAATCCTATATCGAGCTTGCCGAGCGGCTGAATGCGCTGGCGCCGATCAATGGTTCGCTGAAATCCATCTTTCTTAGCACCGGGGCGGAAGCCACCGAAAACGCCGTCAAGATCGCCCGCGCCGCGACCGGCCGCAGCGGCGTGATCGCGTTTACCGGCGGCTTCCATGGTCGCACCGCCTTCGCCTCGGCAATGACCGGAAAGGTCATCCCCTACAAGAAGGCGCTCGGTCCGCCGCTGCCCGGCGTCTGGCACGTGCCGTTCCCGGTGACCGGCGGTGACGTCACGGCGGACGACGCTCTGCGCTATATCGACTTTATCTTCAAGGCCGACATCGATGCCTCGCAGGTCGCCGCGATCATCGTCGAGCCGGTGCAGGGCGAGGGCGGCTTTCATCAGGCACCTGTCGAACTGATGCGCGGCCTGCGCCGAATCTGCGACGAAAACGGCATCGTCCTGATCGCCGACGAGGTGCAGACCGGCTTCGGTCGCACCGGAAAAATGTTCGCGATGGAGCACTATGACGTGCAGCCGGATATCATTTGCGTCGCCAAGAGCCTCGCCGGAGGCATGCCGCTGTCGGGCGTGATCGGACGCGCCGCGATCATGGACGCGGCCGAGCCCGGCGGTCTGGGCGGCACCTATGCCGGTCATCCCCTCGCATGCGCAGCGGCGCTGGCCGTGCTCGACATCTTCGAGCGCGAGGATCTTTTGAACCGGGCCAATACGATCGGCGAGCGCTTGCGCCATGCGATCGACCGCTTCGCCCGCTCCAACACGCTGGTGCCGACGTCAGTGGCCCGCGGTCCGGGCGCGATGGTCGCTTTCGACGTTCTCAAGCAGCGCGGCAGCAACGAGCCTGACGCCGAGACCACCAGACGCATCACGCAGAGGGCACACGAGAACGGCTTGATTTTGCTGTCGTGCGGCACCACCGCCAACACCATTCGCATCCTGGTGCCGCTCACGGCGTCGGATGCGATCGTCGACGAGGGGCTTGCCATTCTGGAGCGCTGTCTCGCGGCGTGAGGTTTTCGGATTCGTAAGGGAGAAACGACACGTGGCCACCGACACACTGACGAAACCGGATCAGATCACCGAGAGCCTGCGTGCGGCGGTCGATCGCAACTTCGATGACCAGGTCGCCTTCCTGACGCGCATGGTGCAGTTCCGTAGCCTGCGCGGGCAAGAGGCGCCGCAGCAGCAGTGGCTGGCGCAACAATTCGCCGAGCGCGGCTACGATGTCGACGCCTATAGCCTGGCGGACGTCAATCTCGCCAGCCATCCCAAGGCCGCTCCGATGGACGGCATCGATCTCGCCGGTTCGAGGCAGGTGGTCGCGACCCACGATCGCAAAGGCAAGGGGCGCAGCCTCATCCTGCAAGGCCATATCGACGTGGTGCCGGAGGGGCCGGTCGAGCTGTGGAGCGATCCACCTTTCGCGGCGACCGTACGCGACGGCTGGATGATCGGCCGCGGCGCGCAGGACATGAAGGCCGGCGTCTCCGCGATGATCTTTGCGCTCGATGCCATCCGCACCGCCGGCTATGCGCCCGATGCCCGCGTTCATCTGCAGACCGTGACGGAAGAGGAGAGCACGGGCAATGGCGCGCTCTCCACGCTGATGCGCGGCTATCGCGCCGACGCTTGCCTCATTCCGGAGCCGACCGGGCACACGCTGACGCGCGCGCAGGTCGGTGCAATCTGGTTCCGGTTGCGGGTGCGCGGCACCCCGGCCCATGTTGCCTATTCCGAGACCGGCACCAACGCGATCCTTTCGGCCATGCATCTGGTGCGCGCCTTCCAGGACCATACCAAGGCGATCAACGCCAAGGCGGTCAACGATCGCTGGTTCGGCACCGTCAAGGATCCGATCAAGTTCAATGTCGGCATCATCAAGGGCGGCGATTGGGCAAGCTCCACCGCGGCGTGGTGCGATATCGATTGCCGTCTCGGCCTGCTGCCGGGCGAGACACCGCGCGAGGCGATGCGGGGTATCGAACAGTGCCTCGCGCAGGCGCAGGCGGGCGACAGCTTCCTGGCCGAGAATCCGGCCGAACTGATCTGGAGCGGCTTCCAGGCCGATCCGGCGGTGTGCGAGCCCGGCAGCACCGCCGAAGCAACGCTCGATGCGGCGCATCAGACGGCGTTCCAGGCGCCGCTCCAAGGGCGGCTGTCCACCGCCGTGAACGACACCCGTTACTATAGCGTGGACTACGGCATCCCGGCGCTTTGCTACGGCCCTTACGGCATCGGGCCGCATGCGTTCGACGAACGGGTCGAACTCGAGAGCGTTCGCAAGACCACGCTGTGCATCGCGCTGTTCGTCGCGAAATGGTGCGGTCTGAGCAAGCTGTGATGACAACCGCCGCTGCTCACGCCGTGTCCAGGCTGAAAATCTTCACGGGTGCGGCTGCCACATGACACGCATCGCGCTGGTGAGTGAGATCGACCTGACGTTCCTCGAAGCGCCATTTCGGCGGGCGTTGCCGGATGCCGTGCTCGCGACCTGGCCGGACCAAGCCGCGGAGCAAGCCGAGGTCGCGGTGTGCTGGCAGCCTCCACCCGGCGCGCTCGCCACCATGCCGAAGCTGCGGCTGATCCATTCGATCGCTGCCGGGGTCGACAATATCCTGTCCGATCCGGCGCTGCCGCCGCTGCCGCTCTGCCGTATCGTCGATCCGATGCTGGCCCGCGCGATGGCGGAATTCGTGCTGTGGGGCACGCTTTATTTCCATCGCCAGTTCGATCTTGTCATTCGTGACGGACGAGAGGGGCGCTGGCATCGTTACGAGCAGCACGCTGCCGCCGACATCCGCGTTGGTATTCTTGGTCTCGGCGCGATCGGAATTTCGGCTGCGGAACTGCTCGTGACTGCGGGCTATCAGGTGACGGGATGGTCGCGCACGCCCAAGCAGGTGGTCGGCGTTACCGTGCATGCCGGCGACGATGAGCTCGATGCGTTTCTGTCCGGTGCCGACATTCTCATTTGCCTGCTGCCGCTGACGCTATCCACCATCGGCATCCTCAACGCAGAACGGCTCGGCCGTTTGCGAAAAGGAGCGGCACTGATCCTGTGCAGCCGGGGTGATCATCTTGTCGTCGACGATCTCGTGACGCTTGTGCGAGCCGGTCATCTGCGCGGCGCCATCCTTGACGTGTTCGACAAGGAACCTTTGCCGGCGGATCATCCGTTGTGGCGCGAGCCCGGCATCCTGGTGACGCCGCATATGGGCGGCATGGCGAAGCCGCGCGTGATTGCCGATCAGGTCGCCGAGAATATTCGCCGCCTGCAAGCCGGCGAGGCCTTGTGCAATCGTGTCGATCCGACCCGTGGCTACTGACGGGAGCTAGGTAAAACTTTGTTCCAACCCCAATCATCGTGAGGACGGCATGAACAGACGTGAATTTGCCAAACTGGGTCTAGTTGCGGGCGCGGTCGGCATCGGTGGAATTCCGCTCGGCCTGACACGTGCTGCGGGACAGACCAGCGGCGGCACGCTGAACACCATCATTCAGCCCGAGCCGCCGATCCTCGTTACCGCGCTGAACCAGCAACAGCCGACGCTGACGCTCGGCGGCAAGATCTACGAGAGCCTGCTGCGCTACGATTTCGACCTCAAGCCGATTCCCGGACTGGCGCAGTCGTGGGAAGTTTCGCCAGACGGGTTGATCTATACGTTCAAGCTGTTTCCCAACATCACCTTCCATGACGGCACGCCGCTGACCGCCGACGATGTCATCTTCTCGGTGACCAAGATGCTGATGGAAACCCACGCCCGTGCCCGCGGCACGTTCGCGCGCGTCGACAGCGCCGAGGCGCCGGATCCGCATACGGTGGTGTTCCGGCTGAAGACGCCGTTCGCGCCGTTCCTGGGCGCGTTCGACTGCACCACCGCGCCGATCGTGCCGAAACACATCTATGACGGCACCGACTACCGCAAGAATCCGGCCAACGCCCAGGCGATCGGATGCGGTCCGTTCAAGCTGAAGGAATGGGTGCGTGGCTCGCACGTGCATCTGGTCAAGCACGAAGGCTACTACCGGCCAGGCGAACCGCATCTCGACGAGATCATCTACCGCGTGATCCCCGACTCGGCGTCGCGCTCGGTGGCGCTGGAGCAGGGCACCGTGCAACTGACCCAGTGGACCGATGTCGAAGCCTTCGATGTGCAGCGCCTGTCGAAGCTGCCGAACCTGGACATGACGACCAAGGGCTATGAGTTCTTCGCGCCGCATCAGTGGCTCGAACTGAACAATCGCATCGCGCCGATGAACGACAAGCGGTTCCGCCAGGCGGTGATGTACGCGATCGATCGCAAGGCGCTGCTGACGCGGGTGTTCTTCGGCCTCGGCAAGGTCGCCACCGGTCCGGTGTCGTCGAAGACGCGGTTCTACGAAAAGGACGTCAAGCAATACGAGTATTCGCTCGACAAGGCGAAAGCGCTGCTCGACGACATGGGGTTGAAGCCGGGCGCCGATGGCAAGCGCGTCACGATCCCTTATCTCGTTCCGCCCTACGGCGAAATCTACCAGCGGTCGGCGGAGTTTCTGCGCCAATCGCTCGGCCGTGTCGGGATCGACCTGCAACTGCAGGGCATCGACCTTGCCGGCTGGGCCGAGAAATGCAGCAACTGGGATTTCTCGATGACCATGAACCTGGTCTACCAGTTCGGCGATCCGGCGCTTGGCGTGTCGCGCACCTACATCACCAGCAACATCCGCAAGGGCATTCTTTTCTCCAACACCGCCGGCTATTCCAACCCGGAGGTCGACCGGCTGTTCGAGGAGGCCGCCGTCGCGACATCCGACGCCAAACGGCAGGAACTCTACAGCGCCGTGCAGAAGCTCCTCGTCGAAGAGATACCGATCGTCTGGCTGGTCGAGCAGGATTATGCCAATTTCATCGACAAGAAGCTGAAGAACGTGATCACGACCGCGATCGGCGTGCATGAGACCTTCGGAACGGTGTCGCTCGGATGAGCATCATCGCGCTGGACGCGAAGGGCGGTCGCGGTGTTGCGGTCGTTCTCGCCATCGCCGGCTGGCTCGCCAAGTTCGTGGCGGTGGTGCTGGTCATCGCCACTTTCAACTTCGTGCTGGTGCATGCTGCTCCCGGCGATCCGGCCCAGGTGATCGCCGGCCAGAGCGGTTCGGCCGACGCCAAATTGCTTAGCCAGTTGCGCGCGGAATACGGCCTCGACAAGCCATATCCGGTGCAGCTCGCCACCTATCTGAAGCGGATACTCACCCTCGATCTCGGCTTCTCGTATCGGCAGCAGCGTCCGGTGCTGTCGCTGCTGCTCGAACGGCTGCCGGCGACGCTGCTCTTGACCGGCACCGCGTTTCTCCTGGCGCTCCTCGTCGGCGTCGTGCTCGGCACGCTGGCGGGCGTCCGCGCCGGAACGTGGTCCGACACGCTGTTCACCGTCCTGTCGCTGCTGCTTTATGCGATGCCGGTGTTCTGGCTCGGCCTGATGCTGGTGCTGCTGTTCTCGGTCAAGCTCGAGTGGCTGCCGGCCTTCGGCTACGTCACCATCGGCGTCGAGATGACGCCGCTACAGCATATCCGCGATATCGCCTCGCATTTGCTGCTGCCGGCGGTCTCGCTTGCCGCGGTGTATCTTGCGATCTATGCGCGGCTCATGCGTTCCTCGGTGATCGAGGTGACGCATCAGGATTTCATCAAGACCGCGCGCGCCAAGGGATTGAAGCAGCCCCGCATCATCGCCCGCCATATCCTGCGCAACGCCATCCTGCCGGTGGTCACGGTCGCGGGCATGCAGGCCGGCGCGCTGGTCGGCGGTGCCGTCGTAATCGAAACCGTGTTCGCCTGGCCCGGCCTCGGCCGGCTTACCTACGACGCGGTGCTGCAGCGCGATTATCCGGTGATGCTGGGCGTCTTCCTCGCGATGTCGATCATCGTCATCGTGCTTAACCTCGTCACTGACGCGATCTACCGGCTGATTGATCCGCGCGTGTCGCTGCGCGCAGCGTCTTGAGCGGGGCTTCATCATGGATACGCTGAAGGCTTTCCTGCGACACCCGACCGGCATGATCGGATTGGTCATTCTGGTGGCGGTGGTTGCGCTGGCGGCGACGGCCCCGGCGCTGTTTCCCGACGATCCCTGGGACATGATCGGGGCGCCGTTCCAGCCACCGTTGAGCGAGGGGTTGTGGCTCGGCTCCGACATGCTGGGCCGTGACGTCGCCGCCGGGATCGCCTACGGCGCGCGGGTATCGCTCTTGATCGGCGTCGCCTCGACGCTGGCGGCGGTGTTCGTCGGCGTCGTGATCGGGGCCATCGCCGGCTATTTCGGCGGCAGGGTCGACGAGGTCATGATGCGCGTGACCGAGCTGTTTCAGACCATTCCCGGCTTCATCCTCGCGATCCTGTTGGTGACGACGCTGGGGCCGACGTTGACCAACGTCATCGTTGCGATCGGCGCGGTGAGCTGGCCACCGCTGGCGCGCCTGACGCGGGCGGAATTCCTGCGCCTGCGCGGGCGCGAGTTCGTGCAGGCGGCGGTCTGCCAGGGGCAGCCCCCGTTTGCGGTGGTGCTGCGCCATATCCTGCCCAACGCGATCTCGCCGATCATCGTCACCGGTTCTCTCACGATCGCGACGGCGATCCTGATCGAGAGCGCACTGAGCTTCATGGGGCTCGGCGATCCGAACCTGATGTCCTGGGGCTTCATGATCGGCGCATCGCGCACCGTGATGCGGCAGGCCTGGTGGATGAGCGTATTTCCCGGCATCGCCATCCTGCTCACGGTGCTGGCGATCAACCTGGTCGGCGAAGGCCTGAACGACACGTTGAACCCGCGCATCGCCCGAAGGGTACGGACCGCATGAGCGAGGATCTTCTGCTATCCGTCGAGAACCTGTCGGTGGCGCTGCCGCCCGGCGGCGACCGTGGCTTCGCGGTCGAGGAGGTGTCGCTCACCGTTCGCCGCAACGAGATCGTCTGCCTGGTCGGCGAGTCCGGCTCGGGCAAGTCGATCACGGCGCATGCGGTGCTCCGTCTGTTGCCGCCGAACGTTGCAGTAGCGTCCGGCGCGATCCGCTTCGCCGGCGCCGACATCGCCGCCGCCCCTGAAGACACCATGCGCAGCCTGCGCGGCGGCGCCATTTCCATGATCTTTCAGGAGCCGCTCAGCGCGCTCAATCCGCTCGCGCGTGTCGGCGACCAGATCGCGGAGGCGATCCTGATGCATGCCCGGCCGCGGACGTCCCGCGCCGAGCGCGCGACGCGCGTGCTGGAACTGATCGCCGCCGTCGGATTACCCGACCCGTCCACCTTGGCGCGCAGCTATCCGTTTCAGCTCTCCGGCGGCCAGCGCCAACGCATCATGATCGCGATGGCGATGGCGAACAACCCGGCGCTGCTGCTCGCCGACGAGCCCACCACCGCGCTCGATGTCACTACCCAGAAGCAGATCCTGACGCTGATCCGGCAATTGCAGGCCGAGCGCGGCATGGGCGTGTTGTTCATCACCCACGATTTCGGCGTCGTCGCCGACATCGCGGACCGCGTCGTTGTGATGCGCAATGGCCGCGTGGTGGAGCAGGGCACGGTCGATGAGGTGCTGCGGGCGCCCAAGGATGCCTATACCAAGGCCCTGATCGCGGCGGTGCCGGGAACGCGGCCGGCGTCGACGGCCAGCCGCGGGATTACCGGCGAGCCGTTGCTCAGCGCGCAAGGCCTGAACAAGACCTTTGTCACGCGACAAGGGCTGTTTCGGCCGCCGCGGCGGGTGCAGGCGTTGCGCGACGTGGCGCTGTCCTTGCGCCCGCGCGAAACGGTGGCGGTGGTCGGCGAATCCGGCTCCGGCAAGTCGACACTCGGCCGTATCATCATGCGGCTGATCGAGCCGGATAACGGCACGGTTGATTTCGACGGTGTAAATTTTCTCGGACTGCGGGGAGCTCAGTTGCGCGCCGCGCGCCGCAAGGTGCAGATCGTGTTCCAGGATCCGTTCGCTGCGCTGGATCCACGTCAGAAGGTCGGTGAGGCCATCGCGCGCGGTCCGATGGCCTACGGCGTGCCGGCCTCGGAGGCGATGGCGGACGCCAAGCGGCTGTTGGCGCGCGTCGGCCTCAAGGACAGTGCTGCCGGGCGCTATCCGCACGAATTTTCCGGCGGCCAGCGCCAGCGCATCTGCATCGCGCGGGCGCTGGCGCTAAAGCCGATGGTGCTGGTAGCGGACGAAGCCGTCTCGGCGCTCGACGTCTCGGTGCAGGCACACATCCTGGCGCTGCTGGCGGAACTGCGCGAGGAAATGAATCTCGCCATGCTCTTCATCACCCATGACCTGCGGGTCGCAGCCGAAATCGCCGATCGTATCGTGGTGATGCGATATGGCGAGATCGTGGAGCACGGCGAGACGCAGTCGGTGTTCCGCTCGCCGCGGCACGCCTATACAAGCGCGCTGCTCGACGCCATTCCAGGCCGCCGTTTGTTCGCCGGCCCCGGCGCCGCCGCTTCGGCCAATGTCATGATCGCCTGATCCAAAGGCGCCTACCCAATACTTGGCTGTCCCGAGATCGAACCGCGTCGCGGTAGCGAAGATGCGGGCTTGAATCACCGGGCAGCGGCCACGGCGGGCATTAGCTGCCACGGGCGAGCAAGCGCGCTCCGACCTATGGGTCGATCCCACCTTGAGGGATGTTCATCTCGAGGAAGTCTCGGCCGGTACAGCAATGCAGCACCGGGATCGAGAAAAAAAGTGACGAAGGCGAGCTGCATGAAGTTGGTGTGGCTCGCAGCGAGGCCTGTCGGGAG
>Ga0302308_10003805_pt1 | contig 11982 bp, 7 predicted proteins | sample III_Palsa_E3_3_FD_200531 | JGI IMG/M metagenome (GOLD analysis project Ga0302308, IMG submission 200531) | Peat permafrost microbial communities from Stordalen Mire near Abisko, Sweden - III_Palsa_E3_3 | ecosystem: Environmental > Terrestrial > Soil > Palsa > Peat permafrost | place: Sweden... | reverse complement strand
CAAAGGGATGGCCTTGAGATCCTCGATCGATTTGACCTGGCCCTCCTTGTACATCACCGTCAGGAAGTAGTTGTTGCCGCTGCTTGGGTCGATCCAGATGCTGGGCGCGATCATCTGGTTGGAGGTGAGGGCGGTGATGACGTTGGAGACGACCTCTTTTTCGGTGAAGCCGAGTTCGCTGGCGCGGTTGCGGTCGATGGTCAGTTGCAGGGAGGGGTAGTCGATGTCCTGAGGGATGTAGACGTCGGCGACGCCGTGGATGGCGCGGATGCGGGCGGCGATGTGCTGGGCGAGATCGTAGTCGCCGTCGATGTCGGTGCCGGTGACGCGGACGTCGATGGGGACGGGCGAGCCCATGTTGAGCACGGCGTCGACGAGGCTGCCGGTGGAGAAGAAGGCCTGCAGCTCGGGCATCTGCGTCGCCATCTTTTGCTTCACCTCTTTGATGTAGGCGAAGCTGCTGGTGGAGTGGTCGGGCTGGAGCGCGACCTGCATGAAGCCGGTGTGCATGGCGGAGTTGGGCGAGTAGAGCGCGGAGAAGCCTGGATCGAGGCCGATGTTGGAGACGATCATGCCCATGTCATGCTTCGAGACGGTGTGGCGGATGAGGTCTTCGAGGCGGCCGGTCTCCTGGTTGGTTGCTTCGAGCCTGGTGCCGGAGGGAGCTTTGAAGTTGATGACGAACTGGCCTGCATCGGTGCGGGGAAAGAAGGAGAGACCGAGCAGGGGGAAGAGCAGAAGGCTGAGAAGGAAGATGACTCCGTAGATAGCGAGTGTGGCGCGTGGCCATTCGAGGACGCGCTGCACGAGACGGTCGTAGCGGTTGAGCAGGGCTTCGAAGCCGGCGTTGAAGCGGGCGGTGAATCGCTCGCCGAAGCCGGGCTGCTTTGCTGGTGGGGGTGCTTCGTCTTCTGTGGTTGCTTCGCCTTCAGCGGTTGGGTGAGCGGCTTCGCCGTGGGGGCTTTTGATGAAGCGGGCGCAGAACAGCGGTACCACCGTGAGCGCGACGAAGTAAGAGGCGAAGAGGGAGATGACGACCGCGAGTGCGAGGGCAGAGAAGAGGAAGCGACTGACGCCGTAGAGCAGCGTGACCGGGAAGAAGACGACGACCGTGGTGAGGGTTCCGGCCAGGACGGGCAGAGCGACTTCGCGGCCACCTTTTTCCGCGGCGACGGCGGGGGCGTCTCCGCCTTCGAGGTGACGGAAGATGTTTTCGAGGACGACGACGGAGTTATCGATCAGACGCGAGAGCGCGAGGGCGAGTCCGCCGAGCACCATGCTGTTGACCGAGCTGCCCGCGAGGTGAAGGACGAGGAAGGTGGTGAGCACGGAGAGCGGGATGGAGAAGAAGACGGCGAGGGTTGCGCGCATGCTGCCGAGGAAGATGAGAATCATCAGGCAGGTGAGGAAGAGGCCGATGCCGCCTTCGTGGACGAGGGTTTCGATTGCGGTCTTGACGAAGCGGGACTGGTCGAAGACGACTTTGGTCTGAAGGGTCGAGGGGACGTCGTAGAGTTTTTTGAGGGTCGTCTTCACGCCGTTGACGATGGCGATGGTGTTGGAGTCGCCGCCCTGCTTGAAGACGGGAACGTAGACGGCGCGGGCTCCGTCGACGCGGACGATGTTGTACTGGAGCGAGAAGGCGTCCTTGGGTGTGGCGACATCGCCGACGCGCACGGGAGACTGGCCGACCATTTTGAGAGGCACCTGCGCGATGTCGTCGGGGCCTTTGAGCATGGAGTTGGTGTAGATGTTGTAGTCGTAACGGCCGATCTGCACGTCGCCTGCGGGGAGGATGACGTTGGCGTCGTTGACGGAGCGGACGACGTCCATGGGGCTGAGCTGGTTGGCTTCGAGCTTGAAGGGATCGGCGTAGAGCATGATCTGCCGCCAGCGTCCGCCGAAGGGCTGCGGGACGGATGCGCCAGGGACGCCGGCGAGCTGGTTGCGAACGAAGTTCTGGCCGACGTCTTTGAGGGTGCTTTCGTCGAGGCCGACGCCGCTGAGGGTGACGAGAGCGACGGGAAGGCTGGAGGCGTCCTGCTTGAGGACGATGGGAGGATAGGTGCCGGGCGGCATGTCGCGCATGTCGCTCATGGCGAGGGTGGAGATGGACGCGGCGGCGGCGTCGGGGTCGGTACCGGCGCGGAAGTAGACCTTGATGAGGCTGGCGCCGGGAAGCGAGCGGGACTCCATGTGGTCGATGCCGCTTGCGAGGGTGAACATCCGCTCCAGATGGAACGTGATGTTGGTTTCGATCTGCTGCGGCGGCATGCCGGAGTAGAAGGTTGCGACGGCGACGACGGGAAGGTTGATGGGCGGAAACATGTCGACGGGCATGTCAGCCGTGCTGACGGCACCGAGGATCATGACAAGGAAGCAGAGGACGACGATCAGATAGGGGTTACGTATTGCAAATCCCGACATGGCGAATGGTTTCCTTGCTTTGGCAGCGCTGTCTGCTGCGCGGGAGTGAGGATGGGTTAGCTGTGGCTGTCGGTTGATTCGTAAGCGGCGGGCAGGGGGGTTACTTTTTCGCCGTCGGAGAGACTGCTGTGGCGGCCGACGACGACCTGATCGCCGCTGCGCAGGCCGGAGAGGATTTCAACTCGCGAGGGCGTTTGCAGGCCGGTGGTGACGGCGATCAGATGCAGTTGGCCGGAGCGAACGAGATACACGTGCTGCACGGTGGTGCCGAGGCCGTCGACGGCGTCGATGGGGACGCTGAGGACGTTGGGGTGCGTGGCGAGACGGAGGTGGACCTCAGCATACATGCCGGGGACGAGGGTGCCGTCGGGGTTGGGGACGTCGACCTCGGTGTCCATGGTGCGGGTGGAGAGCTGCAGGGTGTCGGCGTAGCGCGTGATCTTTCCGGAGAAGGTGCGGTTGAGCGTGGTGACGTTGACGTTGACGGAGTCGCCGTTGTGGACGTCCTGCACGGCGTCGACGGGTACGGGAAGGATGAGGCGGAGGAGGCTGTTCTGCGCGAGACGAACGACGGGCATTGCCTGCGTCTGCGAGGCGGTTCCGGCCTGAATCATGGAGCCGGTGTTGGCGTAGCGTTTGGTGATGACGCCGGTGAAGGGAGCGCGGATGGTGGCGTACTGCAGCATCGCCGCGGCGCGGGAACGTTCGGAGTCTGCCTGCAGCTTTGTCTGCTGGGCGCTTTGCAATGCGGACTGTGCGCTGGCGAGTTGGGCGGCGGCTTCGAGGTCGTGGGCCTGCGCGACGTCGACCTCTTGTTTAGGAACAAGGCCGGGTTCTTTCATGGAGACGTCCTGAATGCGCTGGAAGGAGAGATGTGCGATGTTGGCGCTTGCCTCGGCTCGCTGGACGGCGCCGTGCGCGGTGATGATGTTGGCCTGTGCGGCGGCGAGTCCGGCGGTGGCTTTTGCCATTTCGTCCTGCAGCTCCGGTACTTCGAGGGTCGCGAGCAGAGCACCCTCACGTACGTGATCGCCAATATCGACGGGGATGTTCTTTACGTAGCCCGCGACCTTCGCCATGACATCGACGTCCTGGTAGGGGCGGAACTCGGCGCTGAGCACGACCTCATTGGTGAGGTTTGCGGGGCCGGCGGTTGCGATCGGCACGGTGGGGTTGTCGGCTGCAACGACTGCCTGTTGGCGGCAGGCTGTGAGCAGGCTGGATGCTCCGGCAGAGAGTGCGATGAGCATCGCCATTCGCAGAGAGTTTGACATGGGAGTAGATCCTTTTAGTTCAAAAGTCCGGCAGCGTAGTCCAGCTCTGCACGCCGGGTGAGATAGTCGTAGTCCGCTCCTGCCGCGGTGATCTCCGCGGAGGTTTCGCTCAGCTGTGCTTCGTTGAGCTCCACGATGCTGCCGAGGCCTGCCTGATACCTTGCCTGGGCGAGGCGCAGGGCTTCTTTGCTTTGTGCGACCAGACGCGCGGTGACGTCGAGGCTGCGATAGGCTTCATTGGCCTGATACCACTCGTTGCGGACCTGCTGGTTTACTTCGAGCTTTATCTCGTCAACGTCGCGGTTGCGTGCTGTTGCTTCGAGGGAGGCTTCATCGCGCCGCGCTGCGAAGAGGCCGCCGTTGAAGAGCGGGATGTTCAGGTTGAAGCCGATGGCGGCGTAGTTATCGTGCAGCGTGTGGTCGTGGTAGGGAATCTCTCCGGCGGCGCCGAGTGCGTTCAGAGTCGGGTAGCTCAGGCGGCGTTCGGCGTCGGCGAAGTGAGATGCAGCCTGTTGACGCGAGATGGCGGCGCTGAGGTCGGCACGCTGCGCGTTCGCCTGCGCGAGGAAAGAGGATGGGTCCGGTGGAAGCTGCGCCGGGAGAGCCTCTTCGGCGAGCGTTGCCGTGATCGGCTGCGTCTGTCCCATGGAGGTGGCCAGGCCGACACGCTGTTGCTGGACCAGGCTTTCCGCACGGACGACGGCGAGTTCAGCCTCGCTTTCGAGAACGCCTGCGAAGCTGACATCCAGCGTGGAGCGCAACTGGCTCTGCGCGAGCGCTCCGATCTGCCGCAGGACGAGCTGGCGATTTGCCTGCGCTTCACGGGCCGCATGGAGTACGGCCTCTGCGCCCAGAACCTGAAAGTAGGCGCGGCGAACGTTCAGGCGAATCTGCGCGCCGGTCAGTGTGGTCTGATCGCGCTGGGCTTCGGCGAGGGAGCGTTCCGATCCGATCAACGCGCTGGTTCTGCCGAAGTCGGTGACGAGCTGCGTGAGCGTGCCACCGTAGGCGAAGCGGTCGGAGACGGAGGAGGTTGTGAGGGCTCCCGCGGCGGTTGCTGCGCCGGTGTCGGCGACGCCTGCTCCTGTTGCGTTGAAGGCGATTGTCGGCATCAGGCCGGAGCGCGCCTCGCGGATTCTTTGCGCGGCAGCCCGGGCGCGCAGCTGAGCGGCAAGGATGAGTGGCTGGTTCGCAATCGCAATCGACTCTGCCTGTGCGAGCGTGAGCGTAGAGGAGTCAGGCGCGGGCGATTGTGTCTGCGATGACGATGCAGCCTGCGTCTGACACAGAGCTGCGCTGGTGGAGAGCAGCACAGCAAGACATGAGACAGCGAGCCTGGGTCGTCTCATTAAGACAGCACCTTGTCCTGCGTATTGATATTTTTCAGAACTTCGGTTGGATGCACATCGACGAGGCCATCGGTGACCATTTCGAGAAGCCTGGGCAGAATGGCACGGACTTTTGATTCCTCATCGACGAAGTAGAGGATGACCGGAAGATGTTCCCCGGCCACGTCGCCGGCCTCGCTGTTATGCAGATTGCGGTTGGTGCCAAAGCCTGCATAAGCGCGCAGGACGGTCGCTCCCTGAATGCCATTGGTCTGCAGAAAGCCAAGGATGTCTTCGTGAAGAAAGCCTTGTGCCGAACCAGTGTCTCGATTCAGATGTACGGTCACCTTCAGCGCGGGTCCTGCCTGAAGCATGGAGTATCTCCAAAGATTTCGTAGTGGATGCAGTGGAACTTTCGGGGTGGGAGACAGGGCGAACTGTGGCGACAATTCGCCCTGTGGGTTGCTACTGAGAGACGACTGCCGGGCCCTGGGAAAGAACCTCGAGCAGCGCTGTGCTGTTGGCCCAGATCTTTGGGGAGTCACGATGCGAGACCAGGGTGAGGGTGGATGCGTTGCCGGCTCTGCCGTTCTCCAACAGCGACACGTTGGTAAAGCCGTAGAGACCGCAGGCTGAGGCCGAGTAGAGGCCCATGGACTGCTCGGTGTCGGTGGCGTCGCAGCTCGAAGGCGCGTTGCCGGTGGCGGAGATGAGGTGAGCGTATGCGCCGCCGTGATGCTGATAGCCGACGATGTCACCTTCCTGCGAGAGGATCTCTTTTTGCGACGGAGTAAGCTGATCGCCACCGATCTGGGTCAGGGTTCCGAGCGGGTCTTCGTCGCTGGGCTTAGGCCGTCTTGCATCCCATGAGGTAATGGGGTCGGCCATGGCGCGGACGTAAACATTCAGCGGCAGGTGCTCATTTTTTGCATCGATGGAGTCGAAGTGTATCGTCAGCGTGGACTGCTTCTGTTTGGCGTAGGGCGTCGTGTCGAAGCTGAAGGCGCTCGCTGTGGTCACGTGGCCGATGACGTGGGCTCCTGCAGGAAGGGTCTGGCCGTTGGCGAGCCGGACCTGCTGGGTCGTCTTCGCGGAGATGGCGTCTCCGGTGTGTACATGGTTGGCGTCGATGCTGTGATCGAAGCGGATGGGAAGCGTCGTGCCGGGTGTCAGCAGGGCAGGCGATGAGGTCTGCGCGATGACAAAGGGCGAGGAAAACAAGGCGATTGCTGCAAAGACTGGAAGTTTCATCTCTACTCCTGGCTCCGGTAGCTCCGGCGGCAACATGAGTTCACCACGGAAGTGCCTTACACCTGACTTACAACTCCCTTACGTTTGGCCTTAGTCTCTTGTGTGCATCGAAATACTGAGGAATCATCAACACAGGAGATTGCATTGCAGATCGCATCAGGCTCGGGCCGAATACTCGTCGTGGAAGATGACCGCAGGATGGCGGATGCGCTGGTCGCGGGACTGAAGGAGCACGGGTATGAGACCACGCTGGCGCGAACGGGAGAAGAAGCCTTTTTCCTCGTTCACAGCACGCATCCGGATGTGGTGCTGCTCGACCTGACGCTGCCGCAGCGTGGCGGACTCGAGATTCTGGCGCAGATTCGTGCGCAGCCGATGGACGTACGCATTCTCATTCTCACCTCACACAACTCGGTCGAGGATCGCGTCGCGGGCCTGAATGCAGGGGCCGATGATTATCTTGGTAAGCCGTTCTCGTTTCCCGAACTGCTTGCGCGGATTGCGTCGCTGCTGCGGCGAACCAGTGTGCCTGCGCACTCCGCACCGCTGCAGCTGGCGGACATTACGGTGGACGCACAGGCGCGGATCGTCAGCCGCTCCGGTGTGCAGCTGGAGCTGACGACGCGTGAGTACGACCTGCTGCTTTATCTGCTGGAACACCGCAATAACACGGTCTCGCGTGAGATGCTCGCGAGAGATGTGTGGCACGAGACCTCGCGTTTTACGCCTATCGACAACGTGATCGATGTGCAGATGACACGGCTGCGCAGAAAGATCGACGATCCCTTTCCCGTCAAACTGCTGCATACGATTCGCGGCGTAGGATTCATTCTTCGGGAGCCCGAGCTGTGAGACTCTTTCGACCTGCAAATATACGGACGCGGCTGGCGGTCTGGTACGTCGTCATTCTTGCCGCGATTCTGACGGTTTATATCGGCGCGGTTTTTGTCTTTCAGTATGTTCTGCTCGAGCGGCAGATCTTCCACGATGAGATTCAGGATGTGGAGACGGTGGAGGGGCTGCTCTACTTCGATACGGGCGGCGTGCTTCGACTGCAGGAGGGCTATCATTCCCATCCGCAGTCGCATCTGCTGGAAGATCGCCTGATGGAGATTCGGGATGTGTCAGGAACGGTGCTCTATCGCAGCGATACGCTGAAGGGCATGACGCTGGGCGGTGTGTCGTCTCCCGATGAAGGCGCTAATTCCTACAATGAGCGATCGACGCGGTTGAGCGATGGGACACACGTTCTGCTGATCAGCCATCTTCATCCGGTGCAGGGCAGGCTGGTGCTGATCCGGCTGGGTTACAGTATGGCTCCGCTGCATGAACAGATGATGCACTTCTTTCTTCTGCTGTTGCTGGCGACGCCGATCGCTCTGGTGGCGGCGGGGTTTGCGGGCTACAGTATCGCGAAGCGCGCGCTGCGTCCGCTCGATCTGATGGCGGCGCGGGCCGAGCAGATTACGGCCAGCAATCTGAACGATCGTGTGGTGGTCGAGCATCCTCATGATGAGCTTGGGCATATGGCGCGGGTGCTCAATCATCTGCTGCAACGGCTGGAGCAGGCTTTTGCGCAGCTGCAGCGGTTTACGGCGGATGCGGCGCATGAGCTTCGCACACCGCTTGCCTCCATTCGCACGACGGGCGAGACGACGCTGCATGACAACCGCAATGAAGCGGCATATCGTGAGGCGATCAGCGGGATGCTGGAGGAGACGATTCGGCTGAATCAGACGATCGATGGGCTGCTTCTGCTCTCTAAGGCTGAGACGGCGCAGTCAGACAAATCACACAGCTCGTTCCTGCTGGTGGAGCTGGTCGATGAGATTCTTGTTTTGCTTGAGGTGCTGATTGAAGAGCGGCACATCACGGTGCAGCAGGAGCAGGAGCAGGTCTCAGAGCCGCTGTTCGCGGATCGCAGTCTGATTCGCGTGGCGTTGCTGAATGTGCTGCACAACGCGATTAAGTTTTCGCCGGACCAGGCGATTCTTCGCATCCTCTACTCGCGCCATGAGCAGGATGGGCGGGTGTTTCAGAGGGTGTGCGTGCATGACAGCGGTCCTGGGATTCCATCGGGAGAGCACGAACGGGTCTTTGAACGCTTCTTCACGGGCGCGTCGCCTCAGTCTGCTGCGAAGAGTGGAGCGGGGCTTGGGCTGTCCATTGCGAAGCTGATTATCGATCGGAATGGCGGCGGGATTTTCTTCGATGAGACGGCGGCTCACGGCGCAAGGTGCTGCATGGATCTTCCGCTGCATGCCGATAGACACAGGCAGGTTTGAACGGAGCGTGACCGGGGCTGCTGGCAGCTTCGCCGGGAGGGCGGCTATGATGAGGCGTGCGCGCTCATCTGGCCGGTCTCGTCGACGAGTTTCGTCAGCACGCTGCGGAGAGGGCGGTGGTTGTCCATCGCGGCAATCGGCGGTATCCGACGACGTATGGTGAACTGGCGGAGCTTGCGGGGCGGTTCTCCGCTGAGCTGCAGCGGCGCGAGGTGGCGGCTGGGGAGCGGGTGGTGTTGTGGGGGGAGAACTCTGCGGAGTGGATTGCGGTTTTCTTTGGGTGTCTGCTGCGTGGCGTGGTGGTGGTGCCGCTGGATGCGGTGGGTTCAGGCGAGTTTGCTGGGCGTGTGGTGAAGGATGTTTCGCCGCGGCTGATCGTGGGCGATGGGCGACTGCTGCGGGCGTTCGGAGATGAGGTTCCGAAGCTGGCTCTCTCTGAGTTGAGGGAGCAGTTGCCGGTGGAGCCGGTGTTTGCGGTGAGCGATGCGGTGAATGGGCAGGCTCCGTTTCAGATTATTTTTACGTCGGGCACGACCTCGGAGCCGAAGGGGATTGTGCATACGCATCGCAATGTGCTGGCGAGTCTGCAGCCGATTGAGAATGAGATTGCGAAGTACAGGAAGTATGAGCGGTGGGCGCATCCGCTGCGGTTTCTGCATAGTCTGCCGCTGAGTCATGTGTTCGGGGAGTTCATGGGGTTGTGGGTGCCTCCGCTGCTGGCGGCGGAGGTGCATTTTATCGATCAGCATGATCCGGCGCGCATGGTGGAGGTGATTCGGCGCGAGCGCATCTCGGTGCTGGTGGCGGTGCCGCGGGTGCTGCAGTTGCTGCGGACGCATCTGCTGGGGCGGTTCGGTTCGCTGGCCGAGGAGCTGGAGCAGGCAAAGGGGCTTTCGGTCTGGAAGCGGTGGTGGAGGTTTCGACAGGTGCATCGTGCGCTGGGATGGAAGTTCTGGGCGGTGATCTCGGGTGGGGCGTCGCTGCCGGCGGAGCTGGAGGGGTTCTGGAACAGGCTTGGATTTGCGCTGATTCAGGGCTATGGGATGACGGAGACGGCGGCGCTGGTGACGTTGAATCATCCGTTCAAAATTGGGCAGGGGACGATTGGCAAAGCTCTGCCGGGGAGGGAGGTGCGGATCAGCGAGGAGGGGGAGATCCTTGTGCGCGGCGAGATGCTGGCGGGAGCGACGTGGCAGAACGGTGCGATGCGTCCGCGCGAGGGCGAGTGGCTGGCGACGGGCGATCTGGCGACGAAGGAGGCTTCGGGCGAGCTGCGGTTTGTAGGGCGCAAGGGCGATGTGATCGTTACGGGGGCGGGGTTGAATGTTTATCCTGCTGACCTTGAAGAGGCGATGACGAAGCAGCATGGCGTGAGGGGATGTGTGGTGGTGCCGTGTGAGATGGCCGGCGGTGAGGAGCCGGTTGCGGCGGTGATTTTTTCGGGAAGCGAGGAGGAGCTGCAGGCGGTGGTGGGTGAGGCGAATCGTGGGCTCGCGGAGTATCAGCAGATTCGTCGGGTGTTGCGCTGGCCGGAGATGCAGTTTCCGTATACGTCGACGGGAAAGCTGCTACGGAGGAGGGTGGCGGGGTGGGCTTGTGCGGCGATTGTGGGAAGGCAGATGGCGGCGGGTGCGGGGGGTGGGGATGTTCTGCTCGCGATGATTGCGGAGGTGACGGGCGAGCGGGTTTCCAGCGGAGAGGATGGGGCGAGGCTGTCGGAGGATTTGCATCTGGACAGCCTGGGGCGGGTGCAGCTGCAGTCGGTGCTGGAGCAGCGGTGGGGCGTGGAACTGGAGGATGATGCGATCGCCGGGGTGGAGACGCTGGGTGAGCTGCGGGTGATGGTGCAGCGGGAGTCCGGGGTGGAGCTTCGATCGCAGGGGGAGGGTGGCTCTTTGCCGCAGGTAGATGGCAGGGCGGCGGTGACGAGTTTTACTGCGGCGCGGGAGTCCGATGAGCCGGAGCATGCGTATCCGCGATGGCCGTGGCGTGGGCCGGTGCGGATGATGCGGATTGTGTTTGTGGAGGGTGTGATGCGGCCGCTGGTCTGGCTGCTGGCCGCGCCGAAGGTGGTCAGGATGGCGCCGCTGCCGCGTGGGCCGGTGCTGGTGATTGCGAATCATGTGACGGCTTACGATGGTGCGCTGGTTTTGTATGCGCTGCCGCCAAGGCTGCGGTGGCGAATGGCGATTGCGATGTCGGGAGAGATGCTGATGGACTTCAGGCGCGGCAGAGGACAGCCGAGTGCGCTCAAGAATCTGCTGGGGCCGTTGACTTACGGAATGGTGACGGCGCTGTTCAATGTGTTTCCTCTGCCACGGATGCGCGGGTTCAGGCGGAGCTTTGCTTATGCGGGCGAGGCGATGGATCGCGGGTATTCGGTGATGATCTTTCCTGAGGGGACGCGGAGCAGGGATGGGAATCTGCAGCGGTTTCGGCCGGGGATCGGGCTGCTGGCGCAGGCGTCGCGGGTGCCGGTGGTGCCGGTGACGCTGATTGGGCTGGGGGAGATGCGGACGGGAAAGATGCGGTGGTTTCGGTCGGGGCGGCTGGAGGTAAGGGTGGGCGAGGCTGTGATGGTGGACGAGGCGGTAGAGGCAGGGGAGATTGCGGAGAGGCTGGAGGAAAGCGTGCGGCGACTTTTCTGATTGGAAAGATTATGTCCTGCCGGACGGGCCTCCTGCGCGGAGGGCGGTCACTTCGTGACGCGTATACCGGTCTGGGTGATGTGATCTTCTTAGGGCCTCGCGTTGCTCGGCGGAGAAATGGCCCCGGCTATCGGCCGGGCCTATCTTTAGTCGAGGAGGGAGTCGATGAAAGAGGAGCTGTCGAAGGGGATGATGTCTTCGAGCTTTTCGCCGACACCCGCGTAGATCACGGGGAGTTTGAGTTCGGTGGCGATGGCGAGGACGATTCCGCCTTTGGCCGTGCCGTCGAGTTTTGTGAGGACGATGCCGGTGACGTGCGCGGCCTCGGTGAAGAGGCGGGCCTGGGTGAGGCCGTTCTGTCCCGTGGTGGCGTCCATGACGAGGAGGGTCTGGTGCGGTGCGCCGGGGACGAGTTTTTCCGCGGTGCGGCGCATCTTGTCGAGCTCCTTCATCAGGTCGGTCTTGGTGTGGAGACGGCCTGCGGTGTCGACGATTAAGATCTGTGTGCCGCGGGCTTTGGCGGCGGCGCAGGCGTCGTAGAGGGCGGCCGAGGGGTCGCCACCCTGTTTGGTCTTGATGATCTGAACGTCGGAGCGCTGGGCCCAGACTTCGAGCTGCTCGATGGCGGCGGCGCGGAAGGTGTCGGCGGCGCAGAGCAGGACGGTGCGGCCCTGGGCGGTGAAGTGCGCGGCGAGCTTGCCGGTGGTGGTGGTCTTGCCGGTGCCGTTGACCCCGACCATCATGATGACTTCGGGTGGCGTCGACGGGT
>Ga0302308_10003802_pt1 | contig 11986 bp, 7 predicted proteins | sample III_Palsa_E3_3_FD_200531 | JGI IMG/M metagenome (GOLD analysis project Ga0302308, IMG submission 200531) | Peat permafrost microbial communities from Stordalen Mire near Abisko, Sweden - III_Palsa_E3_3 | ecosystem: Environmental > Terrestrial > Soil > Palsa > Peat permafrost | place: Sweden... | reverse complement strand
AACGCGAGGTCATGGCGACGATTTCGGTGACAATCAGCCCCAGGATCACGAACACCGTCAGGGCCGCCAACATTTCGACAAGAGTGAAGGAACGGGACAGACGCAAGAGCGGCAAGCGACCTTTCATGGCGAGGGAAAGGTGACGTAGGCTTCGACGTAGCCAGAGACATTGGTGAGGCTGGTCAGGGCCTGCGGATCGGTGAGGTTCCGACAGGGCCAATTGACGATCAGGCGGCCCTGGATCGGCTGGAGCGCTCCGTTGGTGGGAATCGCCGTGTAGACCACCGAGGCCTGAAAACGGGGAAGGGATGCAATGGAGACGACCGAATCATTATTGCTCAGGCCCACGGTGGTCGCCCCATTGATGAGATTCGTTGAGACCAGCGCGGCGGGATTGAAGGAAAGGCGGCCCGAGACGGTGTTGGTCAGATAATAAGGAGCGGTAAGACCGAAAAGCAGGCTCTTCCCCGTGGGGGTCGAAGAGTTGCGCAGGTCGGCCTCGATCACCGAGAGCAGATCGTCGGCGCGGGCTTCCTCGACGGAGGTTTGATTCGTCTTCATGCCGACGGGCAGGAGCACCAGCAGAGACATGAGAGCGAAGGAGGCGAGGCCGAGGGCGAGAAGCACCTCGATCAAGGAAAACCCTCTTCCTGCCGTCGAGCGGCGGATCATATCCCCTCCCCCTTCCGCAGCACGGTCAGGTTGCCGTTGACCCCGGAGAGCCGCACGATGCAGGGATCTTGGTCCCGGGGAGCTTGGAGGTTGCCCGGGCTCTGCGGTTGGTCGATGGGGATTTTGATGTAGCGCGCCGTCGTTGGCGTGGTCGTATCGATCTCCGCTTCCCCGTTTGGATTGAACTGAATGCAGGCACTGAACTTCAGGCTGCTGGCAGGACCGGAGCCGGTCGGCACCTGCCGGGAGAATTGAGGGATGGTTGTTTGAGCGGGATAGGCGTCTCCGCTTGTATTCGGAGTGGTTCCATTCAGGTTCGAGTAAACCAGAAGATTTCTTAAAACCAGAGTCCTCGCCAAGGCGGGCCATTCCGCCGCGTTGGCCATATCGGTGGCCGCCGCCGCGTCCAGATCGCAATCCGCCGAGTAAAGAAAGACGACCACGGTAGACGGCAATTGCCCCGTCGCGACCGCCGTTTGGGAAAAACCGACCCGGACGTAGGTGTGATTGGCGATGGCGTAGACGCGGGCGAGGCTGAGCGCCGCGGAAAGATCGCTGCCCGCCTGATCGGCTCCGCGCAATACCTGCATGAGGGGGCCGCTGGCGGAAATCAAGATCGCCATGACCGCGATCACCACGAGCAATTCGATCAAGGTGAATGCACTGGCGCCCGGGCGATGGAGCAAGGGAGGAGTCATAAAAAGCGCCATTTCCCGCGCGTTGATCCGATGGGATTTTCGACGACGAATTTCATGCAATAGCCGTGAACCTGGAGGGTTTTAATCGCTATTCTGGAGCGTGGTAGTTTTTGGGACCGCCGAGGGCGAGAAATCGACGGTAAAGGGCGATCCCAAGAATCAGCCCGAGGATGGCCAATCCGAATCCGGCATGGAAGACATAGCGGTAATCGTGATGGGAGCGATCGAGGAAAGCCCCCATCGCCGGAGCAAAGGCCATCCCGAACAGGCTGCCGAGAATGCCGCCTGCCGAAGAGATTTCGGCGAACTTCGACTGCGGCAGCAGCCTTTGCCCGAGGGAGGCGGCGACGGTGAAGAGGGTTCCGGAAATGACGGTGTGCAACATCAGGACCACGGTGAAGGAAGCGGCGTTCTTTACATAGAGCATGCCCCAGCCCATGACGCATCCGTAGAGTGCCAGCACGGCCAGACTGACGCGGAGCGGATGGAACCGATCGACGAGCGCGCCCAGGGGATAGGCGATGACCAGGGAAACTCCATACATGATCGCGATGCACTTGAAATAGGCGTCCAGACTCAGGCCCAGGCTTTGCGCATAGAAGACGGCGTAGAGATTGAATGGGCCGGTGGAGGCGAAGAGAAAGATCGTGGTGCCGAAGAAGAGGAGGTAATAAGGCTTGGCGAAGCCGTCCCTGAAATAATCGCACACCGAGGCCCAGGCGCTTCCGGCTTTCCCGGGAAGCAAAGGTGGGGGAGGTGGATAAGCGCCCTCTTTCACCTTGAGGCACATCAGGGTGAACCCGACGCCGTAAAGGAGGCCGACACCGAGAAAAATCGAGGCATAGCGGGTCTCGATCTTCCCCATGATCCAGTAGTTGAGGAGCATCCCGGCGATGAGGCTCAAGGCGCGGAACAGGCCGAAGAAGCGGCCGATGACCGCTTGCGGCACCACGTCGTTGATCAAGGCTCCAAAGACCGAATTGGCCGAGACACATGAGAGTTCGAACGCGGTCCAAAACACCGCCATGAAGATCAGAACGGTCGAATCGAGCCCCCAGGCGGGCGATCCGAGGAGATGGTGGGCGAATGCTCCGATCTGGGGGGCGAAGACAAGGCCGACCATCGAGAGGACAATGAATGGAGTAGGGATGGCTAAGAAAGGGATGCGGCGTCCCCAGCGGCTGCGGAGGCGGTCCGATTTGTAGCCGATGATCGGCCCCAGGATCAGGCCGATTCCTCCCGGAAGCGAGGAGCAGAGAAGGCCGACAAGAGTGTCCGAGGCGCCGAAACGCTTGAACAGAAGCTGCACGGCGGAAGGAACACAACGATCCCGCATCGACCAGGCGAAATCTCCCCATAACAGCCAGCAAAAAAGCAGGATCAATCCCCCGCTGGTGTAAGTGAGGGTGCCGACCCGCCAGAGCTTCGGCGTGTGGGACGAAGAGGAGGGAAGAGAAGTCATGCAAAGTGACGGTGAAAGCGAATGTCTTGGAGATAGAAAGGAAGCAAATTCGAATCACCCATGCTTTAAAGGTTCCGACAATGCCATTCCTCCAGATCCGAGGCGCCGTGGCACCCAAGTAGCTCTTCGCCGTCTCGCTCTTAACTCAATAGATTCTCGGACGCGGAGACCTCCACCCTGCGCCCGCGAAAGAATCCTCCCACCAGCAGGAGAGCAAATCCTCCCACAAGAAGCGACAGTGTTCCCGGCTCGGGCACTGCCGAGAAGGAGAGAACGCCCGCCTCGGAAATGCTAGCCGTATAGCCGCTGAGAGCGGCGCCGTTGATATCGATGGTGTCTCCCGTGATCGCGTTGCCGGAGGCGGCGAAGCCCTGGAGAATATCATAGGTATCGGTGTAAATGAGCGACGATCCGGTCGTGATCAGGTTGATGGTGCCGCCGGTGAGGCTGAACGTGCCCCCGTTGCCGAGGATCGCATCGTTGTCGTTGCTGCTGGTGCCGAGCTTTAGGTCGAGGGTGCCGCCGCCGCTGAGGGCAAAGCTCAGCGCAGACGAGGACGTCGTGGTCAAGGTGTTGCCGGTGAAGCTGTTGCTGGCGGTCGTTCCGTGCAAGATCAGGCCGCCGCTACTGACCGTGATCGAGCCTTGGGTGTTCAGGCTCGCCTGATTGATATTCAGCCAGCCGTTTTCGACCTTCAGGATGCCCAGGGCATTGCTCGACGTCAGGGTCGCCGGGGTGGCCGCGGCGGCGCTGCCGCTGTAGAGGAAAGTGGAGGAGGGATCGAACGTGGTGGTGGTTCCGAAGCTGTTTGGCGTGGCATTGCCGCCGGTCGCCTGGAGGGTGACAGCATTACCGGAAGAGCCGACGGTTTCAGCTAGGTTCGTCGAATTGAAGCTGAAATAAGGAGCCTTGATGGTGCCATTGCCCTGGAAGGACCAGGTCGCCGTCCCCGCGGTGCCGTTGGCGGCCGGAGTGAAGCCCCCGCTGGCCTGGCTCAGATCCAAAGTGTAACTGTTCGCATTAGTGGTGGTATCGATGATGAAAGTCGTCGCCCCCGACGCCGTGCCATTCACCCCCGGCATCGCGGCTCCCGCCGTCTCCGCAAGATTGGTGACGAGTTCCAATTCTTCCGTTCCTCCGGCTCCCGATTCTTGGAAGGTGATTTTGCCCACGGTGGCAGGCGTCTCATTGTTGAACGTATCGCTATCTTCACGGACCTCGAAGATGGTGGTGTCGCCGGAATCAGTGTCAGCCCGGAACCCGACAGCTCCAAGAATCGTATCGGTTTCCAGAGACTCGATTGAATTGGTGTTGCTTGAAATAAACAGCGTTATCCCAATGGCAGTATTATACGCCATGCCGGTTATGACATTCGTATGTCCATACAGGTAAAGAGAGCCGTCGGCTGCATCGACGATGGTTCCCCCCGTCGCGGTGAAATTGCCATCGATGGCGAGCCGGTTGTCGGCGCCGGTAGCGCCTGTCGCCGCCGACCCCAAGTTGAGAGTACCGCCGGACATGGCGAAGGTTCCGGTGATGATATCGGCTGCCGACGAGCCCCCGCCGCTGAACCGCTCCACGTTTACCGCACCGCCTGTTGTCATGGTGACATTGCCGACGACCTCCGACACACCCGAGAAGCTCGCGGTGGTGATTGCCCCGAGTTCCAGAATGCCACCGCTGGCCACCGTGATTCCGCTAGTCGTGAGCGTGGAGTCGTAATTGGCTGTCGGAGTGGTGGTGGGATCGATATAAAGCTCGCTGGTACCGCCGCCGCTGGCTCCCAGCGTGATCGCATTGGTGACGTTGAGGTTGTTGTTGAGCATGAGCTCGTTGATGAAGGCGCTGGTCTGGGTGATGTTCAGCGTGCCGAGAAGCCCGGAGGCGCCGCTGTCATAGGTGACGATGGTATTGGCACTGACATTGTTCAGGTCGGCGGTGGTGCCGGAACCGGGACCGCCGGTCCCGGGAGTAGGCGTCCAATCCCCCGTGGCCGACCAGTTGCCGCTCGTGGTGCCGGTGTTCCAGGTGTACGTCTGGGCCTGCAAATTGGAGAGCAAGGACATTCCAAAAAGCGCGATAATTGCAAGCGCCCCCTTTTCAATCAGAGAATTCACACCCCAAGCTTGAAAAGAAGAGGAGTGAGAAACTCCCCCACTGTTTCCCTGTACGAAGCATGTCATCGGCCGTTGTCCATGATCGAGATTCATTTGGTATAATTAGCCTTTTTGGCATATCGACGGCAACGGAGGGGGAGGTCAACACGTTGAATATTGCCGTTGCGGATCAGCCGGAGGCCTGCATAAATGAGCCATGCCGACGCCGACTCTTCGAGATCTCGCCAAGGCGGCGGGCGTTCATTACAGCACGGTTTCCCTGGCCCTGCGCAATCATCCCAAACTGAACAAGGAGACCTGCCGCCGCATCCAGGAAGTTGCCCGGAAAATGAACTATCGGCCCAACCCCTTGGTCTCCAGTCTGATGGAATACGTGCGGACGACCAAGTCGCCCCGCTACCAGGCTACCCTGGGATTCATCGTCCAGGCCGCGAACCTCGCCCTGGCGAAGAAAAACTCGGACTATACCTATGGGCTCTGCCATGCGCACGCCAAGCTCTTCGGCTATGCGATGGATTTTTTCTGCGTCGATGGAACCTCCATGACGGCGCGGAAACTTTCCGAAATCCTGTATGCCCGGGGCATTCAAGGGCTGGTGATTTCCTCCGATCCTCAAGCGCGACTTGACTTGGACTGGGATCGTTTTTCGGCGACGGCACTTGGTTTCGGCCAGCCAATACTGCATCGGGCCTGTTGCCATCATTTTCACACCGCGCAACTCGCCCTCCAAGAACTTCGCCGGGTGGGCTACCGCAGAATCGGCTTGAATCTTCATGAAATGGCGGACCTCCAGGCCGATCATGAACACCATGCCGCCTTCCTGATTTACCTCGATCAAATCGAGCCTCGTTACCGCATCCCCCCGATATTGACCAAGAAATGGGACAATGCCCCGGCCTTCCTCCGCTGGTATCGCAAATATAAGCCGGATGTCATCCTGAGTTCCGAAGTCAGTGTTCTCGATTGGCTGCGGCAAGCGGGAATCAGCGTTCCGGAGGAGGTGGGCTTCGCGATCCTTGATTTACAGAGAGAGAATCCAGTCTGGTCGGAGCTTCATGGCGACTTAGCAGGAACCGACCAGAGAAAGAGCGAAAGAATGGCGTCCGTCGTTGACTTGACTCTCATGCAACTCCAGCGAAATGAGAGAGGCGTGCCGCGCAGCCCTCGGACCCTCATGAACGAATCCCTCTGGCTCTCGGGAGGGACGGTTCGCAAGGTTGGCCCATCCGGCTCAGATCAACCGCAGGGAGCATGACTCTTCCGCCGAAACGTTCTCCGTAAAGGAACTCCGCTTGAAAGCGACGCAGGCGTCTCGAAGAAGAAAACTTGATTCAACGCGTTGTCTTAACCGCAAATTGCCGGAGCCCAATCATCCTCATAATACAGAAGATCGCTTTCATTCATATTTTAGATCAGGCGAGCTATTGCAATTTGCTTTCATGCCAAAGATGATCGATCTCAACGGGGACTGGGAACTGGCTTATTTCGAGGAGGAGGGATCGCTTCCTCAGGCCCCATTCGATCTCGCGGCCCATCCCTGCCGGCGCGTCTTGGCTCGGGTCCCCGGCAATGTCGAACTCGATTTGGCGCGGGCGGGGCACATCTCCGCCGATCCATTTTACGGCAATAATCTCCTCGAATTGCGCCGCCTGGAAGGGTGCCAATGGTGGTATCTCCGAGATTTCCCCACTCCGGACTGGGTTGGAGAAAGCGGCACAGAGATCGTCTTCGAGGGACTCGACTGTTTCGCCACCATCTGGGTCAATGAAGTCGAGGTAGGCCGGAGCGCCAATGCCCTGATCGCCCATCGCTTCGACCTGTCCCGGGCTCTGCGTCCACCCGGCGAGCCGAATCGAATCGCGGTCCGCCTCGCTTCTCCGGCTAACGCGGTGAAGACATTACCGATTGATGCCGATGCCTACGCGCCGCTCTCGCGCTATGAAGGTCTCTGGGCTCGGAAACCCGCTCACGCCTACGGCTGGGACATCATGCCGCGGGCCGTCTCGGCGGGCCTGTGGCGTCCAGTCCGGTTGGAGGAGGTGCGGACTACGGAATTGACCACTGTCTTTCTCGATACGCAGGACATCGTCGCGGAGGAAGCCCGATTGGAATGCCGGGTCTCCTTCCGCACCGAACTGCCGTTGCGCGATTTCGTGGTCCGGATCTCGGGACAATGCGGCGCCTCGCAGTTCGAGAAGGAGGTCCCGCTCTTTTTCACCCGTGCCGGATTTTCCATCACAGTCGCCGAGCCGCTCCTGTGGTGGCCGCGCGGCTATGGCGAAGCATCTCTCTACGAGGTGACAGCAACCCTGCTCCATAACGGCGCGGCGGTTTCCGAGCGCCGGTTCCAACTGGGCATTCGAACGGTGGAGCTTGACCGGACCGATCTCCATACCACCGAGAATCCGGGCCGGTTCTCCTTCGTGGTTAATGGTGTCCCCATTTTTTGCCGCGGAACCAATTGGGTCCCTGCCGATGCCTTCCATAGCCGGGACACCGAGCGGATTCCAGCCATCCTCGACTTGGTGGCGGACATGGAGTGCAACATGGTCCGCTGCTGGGGCGGTAGCGTCTACGAGGGCGATGCCTTCTACGATTTCTGCGATCGGGAGGGATTAATGGTCTGGCAGGACTTTGGCATGGCCTGCGCGGTCTATCCGCAGCGCCCTGCCTTCCTGGAGGCGATCCGGGCCGAGGCGGAGTGGCTGGTAACGGAACTGCGGCAGCACCCCTCCCTCGCACTCTGGAGCGGCGACAACGAGATCGACGAGCTCAACCTTTGCTGGGGGGTGCGCCGCACCGATCCAAACCGGAACCGGATCACCCGGGAAGTCCTGCCCGAGGTGGTCCGGCTCCTCGACGGAAGGCGCCCCTATCTGGCCAGCTCGCCCTATTTGGCCCCGGCGGCGGTCTCGCTGCCGCAGCCGAACCGAGTGGTTCCCGAGCAGCACCTCTGGGGGCCACGCGACTATTACAAGTCCGACTTTTACCTCCGGCACACCGCTCTCTTCGCATCGGAGATCGGCTACCTCGGCTGTCCTGATCTTTCCTCGATCCGTCGCTTCATCTCGCCGGCAAAACTCTGGCCCTGCCTCGACAATGATGAATGGTTCCTCCACTCAACCGATTCGGTCCCCGAGTATCCCATGGCGCAGCGGGTCCGCCTCATGGTGAACCAGATCCAGAATGTCTTCGGCGAGATCCCCGATGGGCTGGACCACTTCGCCGCCGCCTCGCAGATCGTGCAGGCGGAGGCCAAGAAATTCTTTCTGGAGCTCTTCCGTCAGCATAAGGGGAGTACCACTGGCATTCTCTGGTGGAATATGATGGACGGCTGGCCGCAGATGTCGGATGCGGTGGTCGATTATTACTTCCGAAAGAAGCTCGCCTACCGCTTTCTCAAGCGAGCCCATGGTTCCTTCACTGTTGTGGTCCATGAGCCCAATCCGGGCGAGCCGAGTCGCCTGGAAGTCTCGGCGGTGAACGATTCCCTGGCGGCACGATCCGGCATGGTCCGCATTTGGGATGCCGATTCTGGCGCCACTATCCTGAAGGGCCCGTTCGCCGTCCCGGCGAACGGACGCAGCCGTTGCGGTTTCCTTGATGTTTCCGACGCGCAGCGCCTTTTCCTACTCTCATGGCAAGAGGAGGGGGGGAAGCGGGGCTGCGGACATTATCTCCATGGGAAGCCTCCCTTCGATTACAGGCGTTATCGCATGGAATGGCTTCCGAAAATTGCGGCGCTAGATGACTCCTTCCGGGCCGAAGAACTGGCGTCCTAGGGCCAATCTACGAATTCCGCTGGCCGCGTTGTCTTCCATGACCGCGCATCTCTTCTCGGAAGAAGGCCATTACCATCGATCAATAGGATCGACATCAGCGACACTGAATGCGTCGTGACAGTCGAGCGTGGAAGCCTGAAGCTCCGGCTAAGGTCATGCGGGAATTCAACGTGTTGTCTTAACCGCAAATTGCCGGAGCCACATCCTCCCCATAATACAGGGGATCACTTTTGCCATGAATACCTTCCATGCGTTCTTCCGCCCCTGCCGAATTGTGCGGCTTATTCCTCTTCTCTTCATGTTCTCCGCGACGTTGGCCTCCTCCGCTCTCGCGGAACCGGATACCCGGGCAGCGGCGTTGCTTTCCGCGCTCGATCTGACGCAGCCAGGATTGGCCCCCGTGAAGGAGGCGTTGCAAAATGGAGGGCAGGATGCGGCTCTCAAGGCTTTTGCCGATTATCTGCGAAACCGCACCAATGTTCATTGGCGAGAAAATCTCGATGGCAGCGGTAAACATCCCCTTCGCTTCGATGCCACTGCTGCCGCCGCCGCTGTCGAGGGCAGGGAGCAGGGGGGAATCATTCCTCCCGTCTATGCCTTTCCTGATGGAAAGATCGACTGGCATTTCAATGCAACCACCTCCGCAGCCCAGCCGCCCAATACTGCAGGAAAGGAGTCCGAGGTAGCTTTCAGCAATGAATGGCAATGGCAATTGAACCGGATGTCTTTTTGGGATGATCTGGCCGGAGCGTATGCCGCCACCGGAGACGAACACTACGCTCAGGCCTTCGTCGGACAAATGCGCTCTTGGATATCCCAATGCCCTGTCCAGGATCACGCGGACAACGGCCCCGGCTCCGCATGGCGGACGATCGAGGCAGGCATACGAATGGGCGGACCTTGGCCCGATGCCTTCTTCACCTTCCTGCATTCGCCCTCCATGCGAGACGACGATCTGATCGCGATGGTTGGCTCCTTTTTGGACCATGCTCATTATCTCCGTGCCCATCAGACGAACTTCAACTGGGTCGGGATGGAAATGAGCGGTCTCTACGCCACCGGTGTTCTTTTTCCTGAATTCCGTGACGCCGCAGAATGGCGGACCTTCGCAGCCGCGCGCTTGGCAGCAGAGGCCAAGCGGAGCTTTCTGCCCGATGGAGCAGAGGCGGAATTATCGACCGGATATCAGAACGTCATGCTCGACAATATCACCCACATCGTCGAAATCGCACGCTGGAATGGGCGGGAGGGAGAGCTTCCGCCGGAGTACATCTCTGCATTGGAGAACGGATACGGCTGGGAGGAGGCCTTACTGACGCCTGACCGCCAGGTCCCCAAGTTCAATGACTCATGGGACGTTTCGTCAACGATCTTTCGCAGGGCTTCGACCTACTTCCCGAATCGTGACGATTTTCGCTGGTTCGCCACCGATGGAAAGGAGGGAACGCCACCGCCATGGACCTCTACTTTTCTCAACCGCTCCGGGTTCGCGGTGATGCGCTCCGGTTGGGAACGGGATGCGAACTACTCGGTCTTTCGCCTGGGTCCCGTGGGAGTAGGGCATCAGCATCAGGATGGTTTGGATCTTCTTTTCTGGGCCTATGGTAGGGAGGTCGTGTTTGGCAACACCGGCGGAGCCTATGATGCGAGCAAATGGCATTCTTGGGCGCAATCAACCTTCAGCCATAATTGCCTGATCGTGGATGGCTTGGGGCAGTCTCGAGTTTCCCACGGAGGCGATCCGATGCTCGATCCGAATCTGGCGAGCCAAGGCCCCATCGACGCTCAGTGGCAGAGCAACCCGGTCTTTGACACGGCCTCGGGAATTTACGATCAGGACTACGGGGCCAACCACCTTCGCCCTGCCGTTCAAAAACGGCAGGTCCTCTTCCTGAAACCAGACCTTTTCATTGTCGCCGACCGATTGACACCGAATGATGCTTCCTCTCACCAATATCAAGCCCGCTGGCAGCTATTGACGACGCGCACCCGTCTTGATTCCGTGACCCACGTTCTGGTCACCAATGATCCCGGCATGCCAAACCTAGCTATCGTTCCCCTTCTGGTCGAGAACCTTGACGTAGCCGCGGCCTCCGCCCAGGAAAAACCGGAAATCCTCGGATGGTATATGCGTCATGACAAGGCCCCTCAAAACATCCCGGCAACAACGCTCCTCCACACCCGATCAGGCGCCGGACCACAGCTCTTCCTCACGCTCTTCGTTCCGTTACATCCAGGGCAGGCAAATCCCGTCGCAAAGGTGGAAGTGGGCTCCGATGGTTCTTCCGCCACGGCTTACTTCATCGATGGGCGCCGCCTACAGATTTCCGATACGGACAGCCAAGGAATCGAAGCCAGCGAGACTCTTTCCGACGGCTCTGCTGGACGGACAAATCGGACTCCCTCTCCTTAATTTCCTCTTTGAAACGCAAGCAGGGACGACACTCCCTCCGCACTAAAAGAATGCGCAACCGTGCTGGGTGAATGGCTGTCTTCCAGCCTTGTCCCCTCTTCCGCGCATCACCTTAAACATATTTTATGCTCAAACATCCCACACTCACAAAGGGCCGATTGACCCGATTTTTCACCGAACTGAAAACGCTGCTTTATCCCGGCTCCACCACGCTTGTGAAGCTGGAGACCTATGCCGCGCCGGGGCGCATTCCCTACGCCGAGGCAGTGAAGGGGAAGTACTGTCCGGCCAGGGAAGGCGATCATTATGGTCCCGGCTGGTCGACTCACTGGTTCCGCATCGACTATGCAGTGCCGAAGAAATGGACAGGCGAGGAAGTACTCCTTCATTTCGACTCTTCCTCCGAGGGGTGCGTCTGGCGGGATGGGGTGCCGCTGCAGGGGCTGACCAGCTATAACTGGGGCCCCGAGGATATCCGTTCACGCTTCATCCTGACGCCGAAAGCGATGGGAAATGAGCGGGGAACGATCTATGTCGAAGGGGCGATCAATGGCATGTTTGGTTTTAGTGCGAGTGCGGGCGACGGCCAGGTACAAATCCATGCCCTCGGCCATCTGCGGCATGCGCGGCTGGTAACGCGGGACCGGGCGGTGTGGGATCTGTTGTGGGACTTCGCGATCATCAAGGAAATCGCCGAGCAGCTGCCGGAGAACGGGCTGCACCAAGGCCCCGCCTTGACGGCGGCTAATGCCATCGTCAATGCCGTCGTCCTGGGCGACCGTTCTACCTATGCGGCGGGACGGGCGATCGCCAAGCAGTTCTTCGCCGCCAAGAACGGCGAC
>Ga0302308_10003801_pt1 | contig 11986 bp, 11 predicted proteins | sample III_Palsa_E3_3_FD_200531 | JGI IMG/M metagenome (GOLD analysis project Ga0302308, IMG submission 200531) | Peat permafrost microbial communities from Stordalen Mire near Abisko, Sweden - III_Palsa_E3_3 | ecosystem: Environmental > Terrestrial > Soil > Palsa > Peat permafrost | place: Sweden... | reverse complement strand
CGAAAGCTGGGACGAGGTCGCGCCGCGGCTCGCGGCCACGCGCCGCGTGTTGCGTTATGATGCCCGGGGGGCCGGATTGTCGCAAAAAGTACGCGGCGAACTCACCCTCGATATGATGGCCGACGATATCGCGGCACTGCTCGATACCCTCGCAATATCGGGCAAGGCCGCCGTTGCCGGTGTTGCCGTCGGCGGAGCGGTCGCGCTGCATTTCGCCGCCCGATACCCCGAACGCACCAGCGCGGTGGTGGCCGGTAGCCCCGCTACCGGTATCGCAGCGGAACGCCGAATCCCGGCGCTCGAACGTTTAGCCAGGATCGAGGCGGACGGCATGGCCTTCGCGGTCGAGGATTCGATGCAGAACGGCTATACGCCGGAGCTTCGCGGTGACATCAAACGCTTTGAGCGATTTCGCGCCCGGTGGCTCGGCAACGATCCCTCGAGCTATGCGGCGATCTGGCGAATGCTGGCGAACGCCGACATGCAGGCGGAACTGACCCGATTGAGCCGTCCGGTACTCGTGATCGGCGGCAGCCTCGATCGCGTACGCCCGGCAGCGGTCGCGGAAGCCATCGCCAAATCGATTCCCGGCGCCCGCTACGTCGAAATCCGCACCGGACACTATATGGCGGTGCAAACGCCTGACCTGATGGCCGATTGCATCGACGAATTCTTGAAATCGGTCGACGCCTGATCGAATCCGGCTAGAGCTGGATGACTTATCTTCGAATCGTCATCCAACTCTAGTTTATTGTTTGAGCATGATCTTTTCGGAAAACCGGTTCCCACTTTTTCGGATCATGCTCCGCCCTTCAATTGCACAAGGCCTTTCATATGAATCCGCAACCCGCACAGATTGCTGGTGTCTATCACCGCAGGATCGGCGATATCGTCGTCACCGCCATCAGCGACGGCTATCTCGACAGCACGCTTGATGTCATGCGCAATGTCGATCTCGAAAAGGCGCGGCAGATCCTGCGTGACGCCTTCCGGCCGGCGCGGCGCACCAGCGTCAATACCTTCCTGGTCCACTCCAAAGGACGCATCGCGATCATCGACACCGGATCGGGCAATTATCTGCAGCCCAGCGCCGGCTTCGTTCAACGGAACCTCGCCGCGGCCGGGATCGACGCCAAGTCGATCGATACGGTGTTGCTCTCCCACATGCACCCGGATCACTCCGCGGGACTGACCGACATGTCGAACGGGGCACTGCTGTTTCCGAATGCGGAACTGGTGATGCACAAGAATGAGCTGGCGTACTGGTTCGACGACGGCGAGATGGCGAAGGCCGATCCGCGATCGGCGAAGCTCTATTTTGAGGCCGGCCGCGAGCAGGTCGCGCCCTACAAGAACCGGACGCGCTTGTTTAGAGATGGTGAGGTGTTTCCTGGCGTCACGGCGGTACCGAGCCTCGGACATACGCCGGGCCACACGGCGTATCTGATCGCATCCGGCAACGATCAGCTGATGATCTGGGGCGACACCGTGCATGTGCCGGAGGTGCAAACCGCGTTTCCCGAGGCCGGCATGGCCTTCGACACTGATCTCGCCGCGGCCGCCGCCGCGCGCAAACGCATGTTCGACCGCGTCTCCGCCGATGGCATCCTGATCGCCGGGATGCATCTGCATTTCCCCGCATTCGCGCGGCTGCGACGACGCGGCGATGGCTATGCGCTGTACCCCGAGGCCTGGGTTCACACGCTGGATGCGCCGCCGCCCGGCTGACTGTTATCGTGGCGGCTGCTAAAGCATGATGGGCTGGAGTTGAACCTATTCGCCGTCAGCGCCGGCACGGCACATCCGGCTGCTCTGGAGGGGTCAGACACAAAATCGCGAAAACAACCCCATGCAAAGTAGGACGGCGCACGAAAAGGGCCCAGCGCCGCAACCCGACCTATCTCACCCCGCTCTACGCCTTGGCCTTTCGCGCGGCAATCTGCTGCAACGCCCAGCGCGAATTCTTCCGCACCTCGGGGTCGGGGTCGTTGGCCACCAGCGCCAGAAACGGCTCCGCCTCCGGATTGGCAATCTCGCCCAGCGCCGCGGCCGCTTCCTTGCGCAAATTGGCCTGCTCGTGGACGATGCAGCCACCGATCGGCCGCACCGCGCGATCGACCTTCATCTTGCCGAGGCTTCTGATGGCCTTGAGCCGTACCTGCCAGAACTCATCCGATAATGCCTCGATCAACGGATCCACCGCGATCAAGCCGTTGGCATTCAGGCCCAACGTTTCCGCGGACATCTCGCGCACCATCCAGTCGTCGTCCTTCAGCGCGCGCGTAATCGATTCGGCCGCGGGCTTCATCTGGGAAAACGCCAGCGCGCTCACGGCGGCGCGCCTGACATGGGCGTCGGAATCGCCGGTCGACGCGGTCAGCGCCGGAATGGATTCTTCCAGCTTCAGAAAGCCGATCACCCCGATCGCCTGCACGCGAACCGCCGCGTCGGCGTCGCGCAAGGCTTCCAGCGCCGGCTTCAGCGTATCCTTGCGCCGCAACTCCTTGAGCGCCCGCAGCGCGCCCATGCGGACAAATGCATGACCATGCTGGACCAGCGGCAGGATCGCATCGGCGCAGGCCGGATCCTTCAGTTCGGCCAAGCTGTCGGCGGCGGCGGCGGCCACGATACGTTCGGGGTCGACCAGCAGTTTCACCAAAGCTGTCGCGGAGTCAGGCCCATCGAATTCCCCGAGCGCCATCGCAACCTGCTGACGCACGCCCGCATCGGGATCGGTAACCATCTTGCCGAGATGGCCGACCGCGGCGGGATCGCCGGAATGGCCGAGCGCAATGATCGCCACGCGGCGCTCTCCGGGGTCGGCGGCCTGAAGGCGCTCGTCGGCGTCCTCGAGGTCGTCATAGGATTCGAATGGGCTCGACATGACTACCTCAACAAATAGGGAATATTGACGGTGACGGCGCCGGTCGGGCAATCGGCCTCACATGGCATGCAGTACCAGCACTCGTCATAGGCCATGAAGGCCTTGCCGGTGAGGTCGCTGATGCGCAACACATCGAGCGGGCAAACGTCGACGCAAACTGTGCAGCCCTTGTCCGCGATGCATTTGGCGTCATCGACGACGACCGGAACGGATGTCTGATAACTGGCGAGAGGCATATCTCAATCTCCTGTTGTCGGGTTACGTCCGAAAAAACCTCAGGCGCTGGCGCGGATGCGCTGCTTGTCATAGAGGTCCTTTTCGTCATCGGCGATCGGAACCACGTAAGGCTGCACGTCGCGCTTCTCGCTGGTCATCTTGCCGTTCTGCTTGCTCAGCAGGGTGTGGCAGAACCAGTTCTCGTTGTCCTTCTCCGGGAAATCGGTTCGCAGGTGGTACAGACCCCAGCGGCTTTCCTCACGATACAGCGAGGCGTGGGCCGCCATGTCGGCGCAGTCGAGGATCGATTGGGTTTCGAGCGCGCGCAGTAATTCGTGCGCGTTGCGCGCGATCATCCGTTGCTCCATGTCCTCGCGGACCTCCGACAGCCGGCGCGCACCGAGCTCGAACTTGCGGGTGACCTTTGGCGGCTGCAGATAATCATTCACCAGCCGGCGTGCCTTGTACTCGATCTGGTTCGGCGGAATGCCGTCCTCCCGCTTGGTCGGGGCCATCACCCGGTCGCGCTCCTTGGCGACATCGGCGGCGTCGAACGCCGCAAAATCGTGGTTATCGGCAAACTCCATCGCGTCGATACCGGCAACCGAGCCATTGGTGAAAGCGCCAAGCATATAATTGTGCGGCACGCTCGCCATGTCGCCGGCGGCATAGAGGCCCGGCACCGTGGTGCGCGCAAAGTCGTCGACGAAGACGCCGGAGGCGCTGTGGCCCGAACAGAAGCCGATCTCGGAGATATGCATCTCGATCGATTCCTTTCGGTAGTCCGTCCCCCGCCCCTGCTGGAACAGGCCACGGGTCGGGCGCTCGACCTTGTGCAAGGTCGATTCGATCTCCTCGATGGTCTTTTCATGCAGGTGGCTCAGTTGCAGGAACACCGGGCCCTTGCCGGAGAGCAGTTCGTTGTAGAATTCGAGCATCATCTGGCCCGACCAGTAATCGCATTCGATGAATCGCGATCCCTCGTTATTCGCCGTGAAGGCCCCGAACGGCCCCGCAACATAGGCGCAGGCCGGCCCGTTATAATCCTTGATCAGCGGATTGATCTGGAAGCATTCGAGGTTCGCAAGCTTAGCCCCCGCATGATACGCCATCGCGTAACCGTCACCGGAATTAGCGGCGTTCTCATAGGTGCCGAACATATAGCCTGAGGTCGGCAATCCAAGACGACCCGCAGCCCCCATGCACAGGATGACGGCCTTGGCCTTGATTACCAGGATTTCGGCGGTGCGGGTGTTGACGCTGATCGCGCCCGCCACCCGCCCGTCGCTCGCGGTCAACAGCCTCGTTGCCATGTAACGATTCGAAATCAGGATGCGGGCGCGGCGTAACTGACGATACAGCGCCTTCTTGACCGTCTCGCCATTCGGCATCGGCAGCACGTAGGTGCCGATGTGATGCACCTTCTTGACCGCGTAGTCGCCATTCTCGTTCTTGAGGAAGCGAATGCCGAAACTGTCGAGCTCCTCGATAATCTTGTAGCAATTCTGCGCGTATTTATAGACCGCCTTCTGGTCGACGATGCCGTCATTGGCGATGGTGATTTCCTTGGTGTATTGCTCGGGCGTGGCATAGCCGGGAATCACGGCGTTGTTCAGCCCGTCCATCCCCATCGAAATCGCGCCGGAGCGTTTGACGTTGGCCTTCTCCAGCAGGACGACGTTGGCTTTTGGATTTTTCAGCTTTGCCTTGAGCGCGGCCATCGGTCCGGCGGTGCCGCCGCCGATCACCAGCACGTCGCAGGAAACCTCCGAAAGTCCGTCGACGATCTCATCCATGGCCATCGTGTGCTCCTGTCTTGCCGGCGCATTCGCCGCCGCTACCCTAAGGTTTGTTCAGATCGCGACCCGGCGATAGCAATTAGTTGTCACCGGAGAAGGAATGCCAATGTTTGATCCATTTTCTCAAACCAAAGCCGGGTTCTGATCAACAAAGAGGCAATAACAACCTCATCGTTCGACAAAGGCCTTCTCGATGACGAAGTGACCGGGCTCACTGTGATTGCCTTCGGCAAATCCACGCGAGGTAAACATCGAATGGAGCTCTTCGAGCATGCCGGGGCTCCCGCACAGCATCGCGCGATCGGTCTCGATATCGAGGCCCGAAAGCCCGATATCGTCAAACAGCTGGTTTGAGGCGATCAGATCGGTGATACGGCCGCGATTACGGAACGGCTCGCGGGTCACGGTCGGATAATAGATCAGCTTGTCCGCGATCAGCGGCCCGAACAATTCATCTTCGCGAAGCTTCTCGACCAGCGCTTCGCCATAGGCCAGTTCGGAGACCTGGCGGCAGCCATGGGCAAGGATGATGGTCTCATAGGCGTCATAGACATCGGGATCCTTGATCAGGCTTGCAAAGGGTGCCAGGCCGGTGCCGGTCGACAGCAGCAACAGCCGCTTGCCGGGGATAAGGTTTCCAGCAATCAGCGTCCCCGTGGCCTTGCGGCCTACCAGGATCGTATCGCCTTCCCTGATCCTCTGAAGACGCGACGTCAGCGGCCCATCGGCGACCTTGATGCTGAAGAATTCAAGCGCCTCCTCGTGATTGGCGCTCGCCATGCTGTAAGCGCGCAGCAGCGGCCGTCCCTCCACTTCCAGCCCGATCATCGCAAACTGGCCGTTCTGGAAACGAAATCCGGGATCACGTGTCGCGGTAAAGCTGAACAGGGAATCGGTCCAGTGTTTCACCGACAGAACCGTTTCCTTCTGAAAAGCGCTCATCCTTCGTCTCTCCTTCGCTCGATCGATCCCAAAAGCGCATGGCGTGCGCAACGATCAACGTTTCGGCGAGGGACGGATTCCGTACAATGCTGAACATCGATTTCCGGTCGATTAGTTTCTAATTTCGTCAAGGGATATGTCGTGAGCGGCGTTGCGTGACACGCATCCACGAAAGGTCTATCAGGAAAGCAGCATGGCAAAAGCGACGCGGAAGACTTTGAAACGAAATGCTGATCGTGGGTGTCGCCCGGCAATTAGTTGCTATCCAATGGACCGGTGACACCGTAAATATTCCCCGAGAGGAGAGCGACCGTGACAATGACTGCGATGGTTGCACCGACATTGGTCGATTACGAGGTGAGCGCGGATCTGGCGTCACTTTCGATGACGACATCGGCGGGCGGCCGCATCACCTTGACCGCGGAGAAACTGCGCTTGTCCTGCAAATGCGCGCATTGCATCCGCGCACGGTTCGACGAGCGCTTTCCGAGCCGGTTTCCGGGCATTGCGATCGTCGAGGTGGGCGATCTCGGCTACGGGCTGAACATCGCCTTCTCGGATGGCCACAATCGCGGAATCTACCCCAAGAGCTATCTGTTCGACCTGACCGGACATTGATTTTGTTAAACTTTTTGGCGCCAACGCGAAGCGATGGCGGGCTTTCCGGGATGGCGGTCTGGCACGAACATTGCTGCGTTTTAGACCGGATATAAATGGTCCGGAGGCCGGCAATGTTGCAACAGGCGGCAGGCGTGGCGCGCGACGGCATGCCCTCGGCAGCTGGATCGACCGCCAATTCGTCCCTGCTTCTCAGCGAAAGCCAACAATCGATCGGCGGTCCACCGCCGCTGATGGAAAAGCTGACGCCGCGGGAACGCGAAATCGTTCTCAAGCAAGGGCGCCGCAAGGTGCTCAATCGCGGCCAGACGTTGTTCAATCAGGGAGCCAAGCATGACGGCATCTACCTGATCGAGAGCGGCCGCATCCGCGTGTTCTACACTTCGCCGCTCGGGCGCGAGATCACGCTGGCCTACTGGCGTGCCGGTAATTTTGTCGGCGGGCCCGAGGTATTTGGCGGCGGTTTCCATCAATGGTCCGGGATCGCGTCGAGCAACGCTAGCGTCGTGCATCTCCCCGGCAAGGAATTGCGCACCCTCGCAAGCGAGATTCCCAACCTGGCGATTGGCTTGATCGAAGGGTTGAGCTTCAAGGGCAAGTGTTACTCCGCATTGGCGCAGATGTTGGGGACACGCTCGATCACGCAGCGGTTGGCGCACCTTTTGCTGCATCTGATGAATCTCTACGGCGTCGTGGAGCCGGAGGGCACCGTGATCGCCGCGGCTTTTACCCACGCCGATCTCGCTCACATGGTGGGCGCCACCCGGCAATGGGTCACCATCAGCCTGAAGCGGATGCAGGAAAAACAGATCGTGCTGACCAAGCGGTCCCAGATCGTCATTTGCCGGCCGGACGTGCTTGAGGAAATGCGCGGACAAGCATCGGACTAAAAGATCTTGGACTAAAAGATCTTGGACTAAAAGATCCTGGACTAAAAGACCTTGGATTGAAGAACTGATCTGACTGAAGGCCAAAAAGACTCGGATTGGATAGGCCCGGATCAAAGTCGATGCACATGCAATTGGCTTTATGCAGCAAATTTGCCCAACGACTATGCAACCGGTTTTTCCCGGCAACTAATCCACCGTGATCGCCAGTCCCCGTTTGCCCGAAGCGCTCGGTCGACCAATCATGGCAAGCGCAGAACATCCAACCGAATGAGGACGAGAATGGTCCGCTCCGCTCCCGCGCTCTCGACAGCGATGTCCATCGCCGCTCTCACCCTGATACTCGCGCAGCCGGCCAAGGCGGAAACCGTCACCATCGGCATCGGCACCCAGGACACCACCACCAACACGGCGACCACCGGCGTGGTGATCCGGCAACTGCATTTATTCGAAAAGTACCTGCCGACAACAGGCAAATACGCCAACATCAAGTTCGAATTCGAATGGCAGAATTTCACGTCGGGACCGCCTGTTACCAACGCCATGATGGCGAACAAGCTGCAATTCGGTGCGATGGGAGATTATCCGCTCATCGTCAACGGCTTCACCTTCGAAAACAATCCTGAAAGCAAGAGCCGGCTGATCGCGGTGGCCGCCTATAATCTGTCGGGTTCGGGCAACGGCATCGTCGTCAACAAGGATTCACCCTATTACGAACTCGCCGACCTCAAGGGCAAGCTGGTCAGCGTTCCCTTCGGTTCGGCCGCGCACGGCATGGTGCTGAAGGCGATGCAGGATCGCGGCTATCCGGCCGACTTCTTCCAGCTCGTCAGCCAGAGCCCCGAGGTCGGTTCGACCAATCTGCAGGAGAACAAGATCGACGCGCACGCCGATTTTGTGCCGTTCGCGGAGTTGCTGCCGTTCCGTGGCTTCGCCCGCAAGATTTTCGACGGCGTCGAGACCAATTTTCCGACCTGGCACGGCGTCGTCGTCCGCACCGACTTCGCGGAGAAGTATCCCGAAGTCGTGGTCGCCTACATCAAGGCGGTCATCGCCGCCAACCAGTGGCTGCGCGCCGATCCCAAGGCTGCCGCCGAGAAAATCCAGCAGTGGACCGGGACCAACAAGGAGGTCGTCTACATCTTCCTGGGCCCCGGCGGCAACATGACCACCGATCCAACCATCAAGCCCGCCCTGATCGATGCCGCCGCAGCCGACGTCAAGGTCCTGCAGAACCTCGGGCGCATGAAGGAGTTCGATCCCAAAAAATGGGTCGATGATTCCTTCATCCGGAAAGCCTATGCCGACATGAAGCTCGACTATGATGCGGAACTCGCCAGCACCAGGAATTATGAAATCTCCGGTGAAGACAAGTTCTGCAAGAAGCCGATTTCAGATCCCCGCAAGGCCGGCGAAATATGGGTCGACGACGAGGGTATCCTGCCATTCTCCAGCGCGATGTGTACGCTCGGCGCCTATGCCGACTACAAGGCCAAGGGCAAGAAGATCGATGTCGCCTATGTCTTCGACAGCGCGCGCGGCATCAAGTTGTTCGCCGATCAGGCCTTCTTCGCCGTCGGCGGCGGCGACATTGCGCCGTTCCTGCTGAAGAAGGATGCCGAGGCTTACGCCGCCAAAAGCAGCGGCAAGGTCCTGGGTTTCGATGACGCCGTGAAGGCGGCCATCAGCGGAGGCAAGACGTGAGCAGCTCCGCTTTGGCGCGTGATCCGGTGGAACCCATGACCGTCGTATCTCCCAAGATCGAAGCAAAACAGCCGACCATCACCGCGCCGTCGCCGGAAGGCACCGCGATCGGCGTCCTCGCGGCGCGTTGGTACCGCCTCAACAAGGACAAGCTCCAGGCCACGCTGATCGGCGCGACCTCGCTGGTCGCCTTCCTGATCGCCTGGCACCTGCTGACGAAATACCGCGTGGTGTTCTTTGTCCGCTTCACCAACGTGCCCTCGCCGCTCGCTGTCTATGACAGTTTTTCCCGGGCGATCCACGATCCAAAGTTTTTCCTGCATGTTGCGTTGAGCTGCCGCCGTATCCTCGTCGGCTTCTCGCTGGCGGCTGTGGTGGCGATACCGCTCGGGCTGGTGATGGGCCGCTTCAAGCGGATCCACGAAATGGTGTTTCCTGTTGCCGAGGTGCTGCGTCCGATCCCCGCGATTGCCTGGGTGCCGATGGCGATCATGCTGTGGCCGACCAATGAGCAGAGTATCGTGTTCATCACGTTTCTCGGATCGTTCTTCCCGATCCTGGTGAACACATTGCATGGTATGTCGCTGGTCGATCCGGTACTGGTTCGCGCGGCGCGATGCCTTGGGGCGCGGGAAGCCTCGATCTTTCGCGAAGTGTATTTCCCGGCGTCGCTTCCGCATATCTTCACCGGGCTGACCGTCGGCATGGGCGTGGCCTGGGTATCGCTGATCGCGGCCGAGATGATCTCCGGCCAATACGGCATCGGCTATTTCACCTGGGAAGCCTATTCGCTGGTCCAGTATCCCGACATCGCGCTTGGCATGATCGCGATCGGCGTGCTCGGCCTGGCATCGAGCCTGCTGATACGGGCCATGGGAAGGTTCGTCATGCCGTGGGGGAGAACATGAACCAGATCGCGCTCAACACCGCCGAGACCAGCGCCGGCAAAGGACACATCGACGTCAGGAACTTCTCGTTGAGCTACGAGACCATCGATGGATCGGTCGAAGCGGTCACCGACACCCAGATCCACGTCAATCCCGGCGAATTCGTCTCGATCGTGGGGCCGTCCGGTTGCGGGAAGTCGACGCTGCTGAACGCGGTCGCGGGCTTCCTGAAACCCACCACCGGCACCGTCACCGTCGACGGCGAAGCGGTCAAGGGGCCAAGCGCCGACCGCGGCATGGTGTTCCAGCAATATTCGCTGTTTCCGTGGAAGACGGTTCGGGAAAATGTCGAATTCGGAATGAAAATGCGCGGCATGGATCGTTCGAAACGCGAACGCGCGGCCCGCACTTTGCTGGGGCTTGCCGGACTGGAAGCCTTCGAGAAGCATTATCCCGACCGGCTCTCCGGCGGCATGAAGCAGCGCGTCGGAATCGTCAGGGCGCTCGCCACCGGCCCGAAAGTACTGCTGCTTGACGAACCTTTCGGCGCCCTGGATGCCCAGACCCGCGTGATCATGCAGCAGATCCTTACCAACATGTGGCAGCGGCTGAAGATCTCGGTACTGTTCGTGACCCACGATATCGATGAGGCGATCTTCCTGTCGGATCGCGTCTACTGCATGACGGCGCGGCCGGGTTCGATCAAGGCTGAAATCCCGATTCCGCTGGAGCGGCCGCGTCAGCAATCCATGATGATGTCGTCCGAGTTCCTGGGCTTGCGACGAGGTTTGATGTCCCTGATCCGGGAAGAGAGCCTGAAGGCCATGGGCGGTGAAATCACCGACCTCGGCATGCAGGGATTGAGCATCGAACTGAACGGGCAGTCGCTGGCCGACGTACTCTGAGCCGAGTACGCCGCGACCTTTCTAGTCCTTCGAATCCTTTTGCCCGGCAACCCATACGTCGCTCTGCTTGATCTGCTTGATCAAGGCCTGGGGATCGAATTTCCGGAAGCCGGAAGCAATCTCGAACAATTGCGCGGGCTGCGGCTCGTCTCGAATGTTCTCGGCCGCGATCACCGCGCCGTCCTGGGTTTTAATTCGCAGCGGAAATCTGAACGCGGCGTCGATCCAGCCGACCAGTTCCCCACCCGTGGTCGAAGTCGCATCGAAAGTAATGACGCGTCGGCCACCGATCGTCTCCTCGCCGGCGCGTTCGCAGCGCCAATCGCCGTGGTCCGCCGATCCGGCCAGTTTCGCCATGGCCTGCCACTGCCGGCAAGGATCGTCGGGATCGACCGGCACGAACATCCGGGTCAACCGGCTCGATTGCCGGGCATCCATGAAAACCCGCGCCGCGGGCCGTACGAAATAGGCCGCGGGCGTCGCCCCATCGACCAGGAAGAATCCATCCGCAAGTTCCGGCGTTTCCAATCGCACTTTGCCGTCGCGGACATGCAGCTTGCCCGCGGGCTCTGCCGCCGCGCCTTCGTGCCGTACGATGACGAGATCGGCGGAAAACTGCTGCGCGCGCGCCGCCGCGAAGCCGCACAGCAACGAACCGGTAACGCTCAGCACGCTCAGCCATTTCAGGCCGGACGGCAAGACATTGATCAGGGCTTTGGTCATCATCAAGATCCGCTACAGGAAGCTCACCGCGACGGGCGGTGCAAAAAAAACGGCGCCGACCAGGCCATCAGGCCGGATCAGCGCCGCCTCAACGAAGTCAGATCACGATCATGTCGCGATCCCCCGAGAGATCACCAGGACATCACTCGGTGTAGGGCTGAGTGACCGCTTTGCTGAAGTCGAACGCGTCGAACAGATCGGCGAGCGCCGGGCTGTTGGTCGGCACGTACGGATTGTTCTTCGTGGCGAGCGGGTTGGGGAGGTTGTCGCGGCTGCGGTTCGTGAGCGGCTCCAAGTTCCAGTTACGCTCAATGAACTTCATCAGCGAAACGTGATCGCCGTAGTTATGATAGACTTTTCCACCCGTCGAATACGGCGAGAGGATCAGCAGCGGGATACGCGGTCCGTCGCCGAAGAAGTC
>Ga0302308_10003798_pt1 | contig 11996 bp, 9 predicted proteins | sample III_Palsa_E3_3_FD_200531 | JGI IMG/M metagenome (GOLD analysis project Ga0302308, IMG submission 200531) | Peat permafrost microbial communities from Stordalen Mire near Abisko, Sweden - III_Palsa_E3_3 | ecosystem: Environmental > Terrestrial > Soil > Palsa > Peat permafrost | place: Sweden... | reverse complement strand
CGCGGGTGCGGCGGCGGGTTTATACGTATGGGGTTAGAGCGGAGGCGGATTTTCGGTTGAGGATGCTGCCTGCAGACCCAAGTCCCAAGGGTGGGACCTGGGGCAGCCCGAGTCTTGGCGAGGCGCATGCGCGGTTTGAGGTGAATGCGCGGGGGTTGGTGCTGGGGCCGTTTGAGCTGCATGTGCCGGGGCGGCATAATGTGCTGAATGCTACGGCGGCGGTGGCGATTGGGGTGCAGTTGGGGCTGACTCCGGAAAAGATTGCGGCGGGCCTGGCTACGTTTCGGGGAGTCGACAGACGGTTTCAGGTGCGTGGTGTGGAGTGCGGGGTGACCGTGATTGATGACTATGGGCATCATCCGACGGAGATTCGCGCTACGCTGCAGGCGGCGAGGGAGTGCGGGTATGGACGGGTGCTGGTGCTGTTCCAGCCGCATCGGTATACGCGGACGAGGGATTTGATGGAGGACTTTGCGGGCGCGTTTGGGGATGCCGATGCCGTGCAGGTATTGGATATTTATGCAGCCAGCGAGCAGCCTATTGAGGGGATAACGGGCGAGACGCTGGCGGCGGCAATCCAGGCGAAGAATCGGGGGCGGGTGATGTATGCGGCGTCGATGGCGGAGGCGGTGGGCAGTTTGGTGGAGGATGCGCGGCCGGGCGAGATGATTTTGACGTTAGGGGCGGGGAGCGTGTCGCAGGCAGGGCCGATGTTGTTGGACGCGTTGCGGTCCCGCGCGGACGGCGAGCGTTAAAGCAGTGGCCGGAATGCGCGGTGGAGCGTTCCTGATGCGATACCCCGGGGCTTAGTATTTCGGCGGTGGGGGTGGGGGTGTTTATAGTTGTCATAACGGCGATTCTTCCGCGGCCTTGCTCAGGGCCTTGCGGAGATGAAGAAGACAGGTGCGAAGCGCGTGTCCGGGTATGAATCCGGACTGGGCTCGGCGGTGCTGACGGCGCCTGAAGACAGCTATGCTTCGGAGGGTGACACGCGGAAGACGCGGCGGGCGCCGGCGCCGGCGGGCGCGCTACAGCGTGGCTATGGCGAGGACCGCTATGGGGAATCGGGGGCTGAGAGTTCCTATGCGGATGAGTCGGAGTATGTTCCGCAGCGTGGGAAGATTCTGCGGTTCCGCAGTTTGCCGCGCAGTGTCGGCGGACGAATCGTGTTGGGGTTTGCCGCGTTCTCGTTGCTGGCAGCGGTTGTGGTGGCGTTTGCGGGTGTGCGGTCTTACCTGATGCACGATGCTCGGTTTTTGCTGGCGAGTTCGGATGACATTCAGATCACGGGGGCGGACCACCTGACGCGTGAGCAGATTTTGAGTGTGTTTGGCTCGGACCTGGAGCGGAATATTTTTCGGGTATCGCTGGGAGAGAGGCAGGCGGACCTTGAGCGCTTGCCCTGGGTGGCGCATGCGACGGTGATGCGGCTGCTGCCGGATGTGCTGCGCGTGCAGATTACGGAGCGGACGCCAGTGGCGTTTGTGCGGCAGGGATCGCAGATCGGGCTGGTGGATGCAAGTGGCGTGTTGCTGGACATGCCGGCGGATGCGGCGGGTGATCCACACTATTCGTTTCCAGTGTTGACGGGGTTGCCGGCGGATGAGGCGACGCCGGAACGCTCGGCGAAGATGGAAGTGTACGAACAGTTCCTGCATGAATTGGATGGCTCGGGACAGCGCTTGACGGACTCAGTGAGCGAGGTGGATGTTGCGGATCCGGAGGATGTGAAGGCGCTAATTACGTCGGGAAGCTCAGACATCCTGGTGCACTTTGGGCAGGAAAAGTTTTTGCAGCGGTACCAGGAGTTTGAGCAACATCTGCAGGAATGGAAGCAGCAGTATCCCAAGCTGGCGTCTGCGGACATGCGGTATGACGGCCAGATTGTGCTGGAGATGCAGGGCGACGGGAAGCCGGTTGCGGCTGGCGCGGTGGAGAAGGCAAGCCTGGCGATTCCTGCGCCTGTGATTCCGAAGCCGGTGGCGGAACCGAAGCCGGTCGCGAGAGTGAAGCCTGCGGTGAGCGTTGCTGCGGCGAAGACTCCAGTGCCGAAGCCAGCTGCGACGAATGTTGCTGGGGCGAAGGCCGTTGCGCCGAAGACTGTTGCGCCGAAGACTGTTGCGCCGAAACCTTCTACGCCGACGACGGAAGCGGTGAATGTTGCCGCAGCGAAGTCTCCGGTGACGAAGCCTGACTTTTCGCATGCGGATATGCCGAAGGCTGCAGCGCCCAAGCCGGTGGCGATAAACGCGCCGGCAACGAAAGCTGCTGCCCCGAAGGCTGTTGGTGCGTCAAAACTGACGACGACGAAAGCGAGTCCGCCGGCGGCGAAGAAAGCAGTGGCGAAGCCGGTCGCTGGGAAGGCGAAGCCGGGGTCGGGGATGAGCGCGGCGAATGAGAAGGTGTTTGCGCGGCTGGCGGCGGAGCACCAGGCGGAGTTGGCGAAGCAACATAAGGATAAGGCGGGAACGGGGAACGTCGCGAAGAATGCTAAGCCGACTGCCGGCAGTTCGGGTAAGAAGACTGGAGTGACGCCGTGAATTCAAGAGGAGTGAATCCATGAACACAAAGATGGACAACCTGATCACGGTGCTGGACGCGGGAAGCTCGAAGAGCTGCGTGCTGGTGGCGGAGTTGATTGATGGCGTGCTGCGGTATCGGGGGCACGGGATTGAGGCGTCGCGCGGGATGCGGCGCGGCGTGATCTCGGATTTGGGACCGGCGGCGAAGGCGATCAACGAAGCGGCGCTGATGGCGGAGAAGTCCGCGAAGGCTCCGATTGAGACGGCGGTTGTGGGGGTTGGCGGGCCGCATGTGCGGGGAATGAACTCGCAAGGCGGCATCAGCATGGGCAGCCGGATGAAAGAGATTACGCGCGAGGATGTGCGGTCTGCGATTGACCGGGCGCGGAGTGTGGGACTGGCTCCGGATCGCGAGGTACTGCACCTCTTACCTCAGCAATTTATTTTGGACGATCAGAACGGGATTCATGATCCGGTGGGGATGGTGGGGAACCGGCTGGAGGTTTGCCTTCACCTTTCTACGTGCTCGGGGAGCGCGGCGCAGAGCGCGGTGACGTGTGCAAATCGGGCGGGGCTCGAGGTAGTGGACACGGTGTTCGAAGGGATTGCGGCGGCGGAAGCGGTGCTATCGGCGGACGAACGCGAGCTGGGCGTTTGCGTTGCGGATATTGGCGCGAGTTCGACCGAGCTGGTGGTGTTTTTCGAGGGCAGCGTGGCGCATACGGCGGTGCTGCCGATTGGCGGCGACCATTTTACGAATGACCTCGCGGTGGGTCTGCATGTGAGCGTTGAAGAGGCCGAGCAGTTGAAGCGGATGTATGGCAACTGCGTGGTGACGTCAATTCCGCAGATGAACGAGATTGAGATTGGGAGTGACCTGGCGGTTGGCGGGCAATCGGTGCGGCTGGTGCGGCAGCGGTTTCTTGCGGAGATCCTGGAGCCGCGGGCGCGGGAGTTGCTAACGATGCTGCGCGACAATCTGCGCACGGGCGGCGTACTGGAGGCGATGGGAGCGGGCTGCGTGTTCACGGGCGGCGGATCTCACCTGGTGGGCTTCCTGGATAACGCCGAAAGCCTGCTACGGGTGCCCGCGCGGATTGGCTATCCGGTGCCGTTGAGCCGCATGCCGCCGGAGCTGGCGAAGCCAGAGTTTTCCGCAGCGATTGGCATGTTGCTATACACGCACCGCACCCAGGTACGCAAGGCGAGCGAAGAGCAGGGGCTGGCGCAGAAGCTGAAGTCGATCTTCGCGGGCAGTTTTTAGGCTTATCTGGCTATGGATGAAGGGCTGAAGACGGTAGACTGGGTGTATATGAGATTTTGCACAAGGTTGGTTGTAGTTCTGTTCGGAGTTTTTGGACTTGGGTGTGCCGCGGCGGCACATGCCCAGGCAGGTGTGTATATCGGGTATCAGGCGACGCAGTTGCATGGAATTACGTGCTTTGAGCCGGCTCCACTGCAGTGCTCGAGCATCGGCGGCAAGGTGAACCCGGCAGGCTGGCAGGCGGGTGCTTATTACGATTTTCGCAACGTTGGGCCGATCCGGCTGGGAGTGGATTTCCGGGGTGGCGTAATGCACTCGAACAAGTCGGCGACAAGTTCCGCAGGTGGGGGCAACACGACGGTATTGGACAACGCGCTGCTGGGCGTGAGAGGTACGTTTCACACGCCGATTTCGTGGCTGAGGCCCTATGCGCAGGTGTCCGTGGGCTATGGACGCAGCAATGCGACGCTGCCGTTCGGCGAGGACCAGACACCCCCGCTGCAGCCCCGGCTGGAGGACAGCTACATCATGTATGAAGGGTTTGCGGGGTTGTCCATACCGATCTTTCCGATGATTGATTTACGGCCGATAGAGCTGGGCATCGGGAACATGAACCGCGTTGGCAGCAGCGGCGCGACGGTCGATGGGCCGAGCTCGGTTGGCGTGCTGTCGATCGGTGCTTCGGTCGTGTTTCATTTGCCGTCTTCGCATTAGGTTTGAGCGACAGGTTTGCATGAGGTAACTAGTGCACGAAGAGGTGCGCCGGTAACCGATGTAGGTGCGCGGCGGATTTCCTGAATGCACTTGAGGCGTTCGCCGTGCAGAATGAAGAGAAGCAAATCGCCAACGCCGAAGGAGATACGCTGATGCCCATGCCGCCTGAAGATGCACCCGGCGTTCCGCAGGACTCGCACGAGGAAAAACAGGATTCGCTTCGGATTCAATATCACGACGAGACGCGGCGTAATGCGCGGATCAAGGTGATTGGTGTGGGTGGCGGCGGCAACAATGCCATCAACCGCATGATCGAGGCGAATGTTCAGGGCGTCGAGTTTATCTCCGCCAACACGGACGTGCAGGCGCTGGAAGGGTCGCATGCGCCGGTAAAGCTGCAGCTGGGTGTAAAGCTGACGAGCGGTCTGGGCGCGGGAGCGAATCCGGATGTAGGACGGCGCGCGGCGCTGGAAGATTCAGACAAGATTATTGAGGCGCTCGAGGGCGCGGACCTGGTATTTGTGACGGCCGGCCTGGGCGGCGGAACGGGCACGGGCGCGGCGCCGGTGATCGCGTCGCTGGCGAGCGAGATGGGGGCGCTGACGATCGCGGTGGTCACGCGGCCGTTCGCGTTCGAAGGCAAGCGGCGGGCGATGCAGGCGGAGCGCGGGTTGCAGGAGTTGCTGGAGTCGGTGGATACGCTGATCGTGATTCCGAACGACAAGCTGCTGACGACGGCGAAGGATGCGGGGTTCTTTGAGAGCTTCCGGATCGCCGATGATATTTTGCGGCAGGGCGTGCAGGGGATTTCGGACATCATTACGATTCCGGGCGTGATCAATCGCGACTTCGCCGATGTGAAGACGACGATGGCGGGGATGGGTTATTCGGTAATGGGGACGGCGGTACGGTCGGGGCCGGACCGTTCGAAGGAAGCCGCGAAGGCCGCGATTGCTTCGCCGTTGCTGGAGGCTGGAGCGATCGATGGAGCGCGCGGGATCCTGATCAACATTACTGGGTCGAGTAGTTTGAAGTTGAGCGAGGTCATCGAGGCGTCGTCGATTATTCAGGAGGCGGCGCACGAGGACGCGAACATTATCTTTGGCGCGGTGCTGGACGAGACATTGGGCGACGAGGTGAAGTTTACGGTGATCGCTACGGGATTCCGGGAGGCGATGCCTGCGCGACGGGAGCGCATGATGGCGGCTTCTGCGCTGCCGACCGCACACCATGAAGTTGTGGCGCCGAGGATTGTGTCGCGGCCGCTGGTGCCGGTGTCTGCGACGGTGGAGAATTCTGCTGAGGAGGCGCAGCCGGTGATGTTTGCGTCACAGGCAGCGCAGCCCGCGATTCGGTTTGCGAGCGAGACAGAGGTTGAGGAGGCGCTGGGCGCTGCGGCCGTTCCTGAGCAACATGCGCCGCCTGCACCGGCACCGGTTGCTGCGGCGCCGGTAGTTCCGCCACCTGTCGCTGCCCCGCCGGTAGCAACGGAGTCGGCAGCCGAGGCGTCGCCAGCTCAACGGCCGACGTATCCTGTGTCGTCGTACTACGAGACGGCGCGTCGGCAGGCATGGCATGAGCTGCCGCGGGTTGAGTACACGCCGCATCCGGCGGAGAGCGTTGAGCGGGTCGTGCCGCCTGCTGCGGAGGTGGTCGAGGAGCCAAAGGCTATCGAAACTTTTCAGACGGCGAGTGCGCCGGTTCCCGTAGTTGTGGAGCATATTGCGCCGGTGGCTGAGCACGCGGCGGCGGATGCGGAGTCGGCGAAGGGCTCGGTGTTTGACGATGACTTTTTCCGGAAGCCGAAGGAAGAGGTTGGGGAGGCCAAGGCGGCTGAGGATACGGCGGCCAAGTCCTGGCCGGATCCACGGGTTCCGTCGTTCGCGGGGTACGCGGGTGAACCTGCCGCCGAGAACGATGAGCTGGATATTCCAGCGTTTCTGCGGCGGAAGCAGTAGACGGTTCGTCGCGGAGCGATCGAGAGAAAGATGCTGGAGTTTGGGGCGGTGTGGCCGATGAGAGGTAGCAGGGCGCGATAGTTTCAGTCGACGTGTTTGTGGTCACGGACAGAGTGGCTGCACGGCATGAAGGTAGCAGATACAAGAATTTTCGTAGGAAAGAGATTCGATGGGACGCAGGATATCAGGGCTGGTGATGGTGTTGGTGATGTTGGCAGGCGTGCTGAGCGCGCATGCGACGATCACGCCGGTTCGGCATAAGCACAAGATGGTTGCGGCGAGCACGTCGCATCGGTTGGTAGTGCACAGCGCTGGAGCGACCCGCAAAGTCAATTACGGGCACGCGTCGAGCGCGCATGTTGTGGTTCACGGGGCGAGGCGTGTCACGGTTCACGGACGCCCGGCGATGGTGCGGGTGAGCGGTAAGCGCGGACGGGTTCGGTATTACGGGGAACGGTTTACGGCCAGCAGCTTTACGGATCAGAATCTGCTGACGATGAATGATGTGACGGCCGGCGAAGATCCGGTGGTGCGGGCTGCGGCGATTGAGGCTCTGGGCAATATGAACGGGACGGTGCTGGCCATCGATCCTTCTGACGGGCGCATCCTGGCGATGGTGAATCAAAAGCTGGCGCTGAGCGCGGGCGCGGAGCCGTGCTCGACGATCAAGGTGGCCGTGGCGCTTTCGGCGCTGAAGGAAGGGTTGGTGAAGGCCGATACGCCGGTTAACCTGGGCGGACATTATTCGGTGGATTTGACCCATGCGCTGGCGCGGTCGATCAATTTGTACTTTGAGGTGCTAGGTCGCTCGATGGGCTTTGAGCGCGTGAAGCACTATGCGAACGAGTTTGGGTTGGGCGAGCTGGCGGGATATAACATTCCGGGCGAACACCTGGGGGTCTATCCGGATACGGAGTTGCCGGCGGCTAGTGGTGGGGTGGGCCGAATGTGTTCGTTTGGCGAGAGCATCAGCATGACGCCGCTGCAGTTGGGTGCGCTGGTGTCGGCGATCGCAAATGGCGGGACACTGTATTACTTGCAGCATCCGACGACGCAAGCCGAGGTCGCGAACTTCCAGCCGCAAGTAAAACGGCTGCTGGATATCAAGGACGTGATTCCGCAGATCCTGCCCGGCATGGAAGGCGCCGTGGACTTCTCGAATGGCACGGCGCGGTCGCTGCGGACGAACTTTGTGCAGTTTCCGGTGTTTGGGAAGACAGGTACGTGCTCGGATAACGGGACGCGGTTTGGCTGGTTTGTGAGCTACGGCGACGCGCCGACAGGACGGATTGTTACGGTGATCTTCCTGGAAGGTGGGCGGGATACGTTTGGACCGAAGGCAGCCGAGTTGACGGGGGCGTTCTATCGGGCGATGTTTGAGCGGAACTATTTCCTGCAGTCCAAGCCCGAGACGGCTGCGTTGGTAGGGAGTGGCGGGGCGGCGCAGCAGTAGGGGTGTGCATACAGCCGGAACTGTTGCATCCTAATGGATGAGGCAGTTTTTCACGATGAAGATTCTTACAGCGGAAGAGATGGGTGCGGCTGACCGGCGGTCGGTAGAGGCGGGTGTGTCCGTACGGACGTTGATGCAGCATGCGGGCGAGGCGGTGGCGCGGTTTTGCCTGAGGCGATTCGGTGGAGACGGGCTAGTGGTGGTGCTCGCGGGTAAGGGAAATAATGGCGGCGATGGGATGGTCGCGGCGGCGCGGCTGGCGGAGGCTGGGCGATCGGTACGGGTGGCGCTGCTGGGGAAAGCGAGTGAGCTGAAGGGGGAGGCGGAGAAGGCGTTTTGCCTGGCGAAGATCGATAAGGCGGGGAGAAAGCCAAGTCGCGTCGAAGTGCGAGAGATCAAGGATGAGGCGGGGATGAGGGCGGCGCTGGAGGGTGCGGCGCTGGTGATCGATGCGGTAGTGGGGACGGGGGTCAAGCCACCTTTGCGGGGGCTGGCGGTGGTAGCGCAGGGATTGTTGGCGGAGAGTGACGTGCCGGTGGTGGCGGTCGATCTGCCTAGTGGGTGGGATGCGGATTCGATGGAGGAAAAGGCGGAGGGGGCGTTTCGTGCGGATGCTGTGGTGACGTTCACCGCTCCCAAGCTGGCGCACGTGTTTGGGCACCTGACGGCGGCTACGTTTGGGCCGGTGGTGGTAGCGGAGATTGGGACGCCGGAGGAGGCGATTGAGTCGGCGACGAGGCTGACGTGGGGCGGGAGCGCGAAGGCGGTTGCGGAGGCGCCGCGGGCGATCAATGGAAATAAGGGGCGGTTGGGGCATGTGCTGCTCGTGGGCGGGGCTTATGGGAAGGCGGGAGCGCCTTCGATGGCGAGCTTGGCGGCGATGCGGGCGGGTGCGGGGTTGGTGACCGCTGCGGTGCCGCGAGAGATTCTGCCGCTGGTGGCGGGGGTTGCGCCGGAGTTGATGCTAACGCCGCTGGAGGAGCAGGGTTCGGGAGCCAGGGTCCACGGCTCGGGGTTTGAAGTCGGCGGATTGGCGTTGGACCAGTTGGAGAGCGAGGAGTTGAAGGCTCTGCTGAAGGGGATGACAGTGGTTGGGATTGGGCCGGGTTTAGGGCAGGAAGGAACTACGCCGCAGTGGGTGCGGTCATTTGTGGGGCGGGTGAACCTGCCGATGGTGATTGATGCGGACGCGCTGAATGCGCTGGCGGGGAGGACGTCGCTGCTGAAAGATGCCTCGAAGAAGGGGCGGACGGTGGTGCTGACACCGCATCCCGGTGAGATGGCGAGGCTGGTGGAGATGAGTGTGAAGGAAGTGGAGGCGGACCGCGTAGGATTGGCTCGGCGTTTTGCTACGGAGCACGGAGTGACGCTGGTGCTGAAGGGTTGGCGGACGCTGGTGGCGCATCCGGATGGTCGGGTGGCGGTGAATACTACGGGGAATTCGTCGATGGCCAAGGGTGGAAGTGGAGATATTTTGACGGGAATTGTGAGCGCTATGCTGGCGCAATATCCTGAAAACGTTGCGGATGCTGTGGAGGCGGCTGTCTTTCTACATGGTCTGGCTGGGGACTTCGCGTGCCTGGCTCAGGAGGAACATACGGTGCTGGCGACCGATACGGTGGGGCATCTGTGGGAGGCGTTTCGGGCGCGGGTGAAGGATGCGGATGGCCTGACTTGGATTGCGGGGACGGCAGCGAATGGGGAGGTGCGATGAAGGTGTGGGCTCGGGAGAAACGGCTGCGGACGCGGAGTGAGAATGGGACGCTGGCGCTGGGAGAGATGCTGACGGAGTTGCTGCCGGCTCCGAAACTGGTGGTGTTGCGTGGGGATTTGGGGATGGGGAAGACGACGCTGGTGCGCGGGATGGCTGCCGCGTTAGGCGCTGATTCTACGGAGGTTACTAGCCCGACGTTTACCCTGGTGCATGAGTATAAAGGGCGAAAGACGCGGCTGATTCACCTGGACCTTTATCGGCTGGAGGAAGAACGGGAGATCGAGGGGATCGGGTTGTGGGAGATGGCGGAGGCTGCGGATGCGTTGGTGGTGGTGGAATGGGGCGACAAGTTTGCGAGCGTGATGGAGCGCGCGGACGCGGAGATTTCGATTGGGCAGGGCGAGGCGGAGAATGAACGGCTGCTGACGGTGCGATGGTAAGGGTCCAGGTGGAAATGGAAAAGGCCGCGAGTGATCGCGGCCTTTGGTTTGTTCGGGTTACGTCGAATTACGAGCGGCCGTGCCAGTCAGCGTTCGTACGATCGCGGATGGCGATGAAGCTGGGAACGAAGATGGTGGAAGCGGAAGCGAGTGCTACGAGTGCGAGGTACATAGTGTTTCTCCTTTGGCGCGCGCGACCGGGCAGGCCGGGATTGCGGCGCTCTACTAAAGCGTTTGATATCAGTGAATGTCGTCCGTGCGGGCGGTGTTGAGATCTTGACTCAGCCGTCGCGTTCGCGGGAATAAGGTTGTGGCTAGTGCGATCCCAGGAGCTCACCGGGAAGCTTCAGCCGCCGGTCGCTCGCTCAGTTTGAGGGAGGGCATCCGGGTATTGTGCACACAACCTGTTACGTATAAGACTAGCGATTGGTTCCTTTGGATGCAACCTTTTATCGCTCGGTCTGTTTCGTTATTCGCACAGTACCCTTGATTTGTTGGGAAAAGTGGTGCGAATCAGGTCTGGGTTGTAGTACGGAAGGCTAAGGGAGTTGGTTCCGTGAAAGGAAGGTGAATCGAATTTATTTGATTTTCGGCTGCAATTCTTCGCGACTAATGTAGGAATTATCGCGGTTTTCGGCCTTTAAAGCGGTAGATGGCGCAGAGTTCGTCGCCGGTGGAGCCGTATTCCTTTTGTTGGGCGATGGCGGCTAAGTCGGCGGCGTGGTCGGCGGCGGACATGGGGACAAGGCCGGTCCAGAGGCGGGTAAAGGCGGGGTGGTGGTCGAGGTAGGAGTCGTGTTCCGCGTTGACGTAGAGGAGATCGAAAGGCTTTGGGTTGTTGGAGATAGAGGTTTCAACGTGGCGGAGGTAGCGGCGCAGGATGGGGAATTCGAAGGGGTGGAAGAGGAAGGCAAGGGTGGGTTCTGAGGGGAGGGGGTGGGTGGTCGCGTCCGCGTGGTGGAGGTTGAGGGGGGCGAGGGCGTTGGCTTGTAAGTCATTGTGCCATAGGGAGATATTGGCATTGGCGATGGCTGCGAGGTCGGCGTTGAGCTCGACGCCTTCGACGCGGCGGAAGGGAAACTGGGAGGCGAGGAGCATGGCGCGGCCTTTGCCGGCGCCGACGTCGAGGAAAACGGTTGACTCGATGGGTTGGGGAGCGGTGCGCTGGAGCCAGATGTCTAACAAACCATGGAGGATAGAGGGTGCGACGGCGTAGTAGGCGGTGAGCTCGGAGACGGGGATAGAGGTGCCCTGGGCGATGACGGAGCCGGGAATGAGGCCGGAGGTGTCGGTGCCGTGGAGCTGGTCGAAGGGGTGGATGGCGGGTTGGGGCTTGGGTCTGGGCATGATTTCGGGTGCGTTTGGTGTCGGTTTAGCCTGGTTTCGAGTAACGCGGTGCATACACAGCCCGGTTTCGGGTGTCGCGAATTTCAGAGGATGGGAAAAAGTGCGGGGAGGAGGTGGATCTCGACGCGGGAGATGGAGGGAAGGCCGAGCAGGCGATTTTCGATCTGGGCAGAGAGTTGGGCGGCGGCGGCCTCGTCGGTTGAGGGGGAGTGGAGGGTGATGGCTGCGATGAAGCGTGGGGGAAGGCCGGGGATGGAGGCGCCGGGGGCGTCGAGGTCGGGGGTGAGGGTGGCGGAGCGGACGAGGCCGGCGGCGACGATGTTGGGGCCGGCGGGGGTGTAGCAGTCGCGGAGGAGGTGGAGGAGTTGGGCGTCGGTCATGGTGAGGTAGGCGCGTTGAGGCGCTGTTCTCACTGTATCGTTTTGGACGGCGGGAGGGAGAGCGGGTTGCAGCGCAGGGGGTACGAGAGCCAGCATTCCCTGCCTCCGGGACCAAACGATGGGGCAGAAATCAACGATCCCCTGCCCTTGTTGAAACCTCGGAGCAAGAAACCGCAACAAACTGACCAAGGAACGTGTCTAATC
>Ga0302308_10003793_pt1 | contig 12008 bp, 6 predicted proteins | sample III_Palsa_E3_3_FD_200531 | JGI IMG/M metagenome (GOLD analysis project Ga0302308, IMG submission 200531) | Peat permafrost microbial communities from Stordalen Mire near Abisko, Sweden - III_Palsa_E3_3 | ecosystem: Environmental > Terrestrial > Soil > Palsa > Peat permafrost | place: Sweden... | reverse complement strand
TCAGGTGCGAGTGGGTGCGGGTGGGCATCGGTATTTCTTTGTGCATCCGGCTAGTACGGGCGGCGTGCTGCTGGAATTGGTGGGAGAGTAGATGCGGTTGCTGCTGATCAATACATGTGGCGCGGAGGGCGTCGTCGCGCTGGCTGAAGATGCATCGGTACTCGCGGTCGAGGTGCTGCCGGGGCGGAGTTCGTCGGAGAACCTGCTGCCGGCTGTGCGGCGTTTGATGGAGGCTCGGGATTGGCGGGTTCGCGATCAGGCGGGCATTGCGGTGGTGGTCGGGCCGGGGTCGTTTACCGGGGTGCGTGTTGGGTTGAGCGCGGCAAAGGGGCTGTGCGAGGCCGGTGGTGTGGGGATGATCGCGATGTCGCGACTGGCGCTGGTTGCGGCGACTGTCGAAACGGACGGCGAGGTGCTTGCGGTTCTCGATGCCGGGCGTGGCGAGTATTTTTGCGGGGTCTACCACGGTGATGTGCATATCAGCGAGCAACTCGTTCGGATGGAAGAGGTTACGGCGCTGAGGTTGGATCGCCGGGTGGTGACATGCGAGGCGCGGGTTGTTGAAAGTCTTGGCGACGGCGTAAATTTGGTCGCGGAGCCGGGTCCGGCGACGATGCTCGCGATGGCTCTGAACCGCATCCAAGCAGGGCAGTGGAGCGACGTGGTATCGGTCGACGCAAACTATCTGCGTCGGACGGACGCTGAGATCCTTGTCCACGGCAGGTGACGATGAACAATCACAACTGGGAGATACGGCAGGCGTCCGACTCTGACCTAGCGGAGGTGATATTGCTGGAGCGGGAGACCGTGACGGCTCCGCATTGGTCGGCCGCTGAGTATGCTTCGCTGCTGCTGACAGAGAATGGTGTGCGGCGATGCCTTTACGTGGCAAGGCAGACGTATGGACTGGGTGGGTTTGCAGTCGGGAACGTGATCGGGTCGGCGCCGGATGGGGAGGCCGAGTTGGAGAGTGTGGTGGTGGCGAATGACCTGCGGCGACAGGGGCTGGGCAGTGCGTTGTGCCGTGCGGTGATGGAATGGAGCCATCGCGAAGGCGCTGCGGCGATTACGCTGGAGGTTCGGGCGGCGAGTCCGTGGGCGTTGCGGCTGTATGGCGGACTGGGTTTCGTGGCGATTGGGCGGCGGCCGGGCTACTATCACGACCCGACCGACGATGCCGTGGTGATGCGTTGCGCGTTGTATAGTGCGCTTGGCGTTTCGGTTCCATCCTCCGACGTATAATCGAAGGCTATGGTGAAGGACGGTATCTGGTACGGATTGGGTTTGGTGGCGGTTGCTGGTCTGATTTTATTTGCGACAGGCGATCGGATTCTCAGTGTTCCCCCGCTGTTGCTGGCGGCATTTTTTCTGTGGTTTTTCCGGGATCCCAGTCGCAGGATTACCGCGGAGCCGGGCGCGATCGTTTCGCCGGCCGATGGTGTCGTGACAGAGGCGGAATGGGTGGAGACGACGCAGGGCAGCAAGCTGCGCATCAGCATCTTCCTGAATGTCTTCGATGTGCATGTGAATCGTTCGCCGATTGCAGGCACGGTGAAGCTGGTGGAGTATCGCGAGGGTGGATTTTTGAACGCCATGGCGCCGGAATCCTCGCTGACCAATGAGCAGACGCTGATTCAGATTGAAGGCGATGGGTATGAGATCTCGCTGAAGCAGATTGCCGGGTTGATTGCTCGCCGGATTGTCTGCAACGTCAAGGCCGGGGACCGAGTGGAACGTGGCCAGAGGATCGGCATGATCAAGTTCGGCTCGCGCTGCGACGTGCTGATGCCTGCCGAGGCGACGCTGAAGGTGCGGACTGGCGAACGCGTTAAGGGCGGTTCATCCTTGCTGGCAGTGTTGCCGGTGGTCGAAGGATAATGGAGACCGAGACTCCGGCAATCACGCGGAAGAACGATACTGGCACCTATCGCCGGCGACCAAGCCGTGGGATGTACGTGCTGCCATCGTTTTTTACCTCGTGCAATATTGCGGCGGGGTTCTATGCGATTACCGAGACGGTTCGTGGCACGATGGGCGACCCGGCTGCGTTCGACCATGCGGCGTTGGCGATTGGATTTGCAATTGTTTTTGACGGTGTGGACGGCCGTGTGGCGCGGATGACGCGGACGACGAGCGACTTCGGCAAGGAGTTGGACTCGCTGGCGGACGTGGTCACGTTTGGCGTCGCGCCGGCCCTGCTGGCCTACGTTTGGGGCTTCCGCATGTTGCCGGCGACGTTGATGCCGGTGCTGCGGGATAAAATAATGCCGCTGGGCGTGGTGGTTTGCTTCGTATTTCTTATCTGCGGAGCCTGCCGGTTGGCGCGGTTCAACATCAGCATCAATCCGCACCCGATGAATCCTGGGCGGCCGGGAAGAAAATATTTTGTTGGTATGCCGATTCCAGCCGGTGCGGGCGTTATCGCTTCGGTGGTGCATTGCTTTAATGGGAGCTGGATCGTTGACCCGCGAATCTCGCTGGTGTGGATGCTGTTGATCGCGGGCACAGGATTTCTGATGGTGAGCAACTGGCGTTTCTGGAGCGGCAAAGAGATCGAGGCCGGTGGCCGCATGCCGTTTCAGGTGGTGGTGCTTTTGTGCCTGGGGATTGCGGTGATCGCGAAGTTCTCGGAGGAGGCGCTGATTGCGATCTCGCTGGGCTACCTGGTGTCTGGGCTTCTGGCTCGTATCGCTTATGGGTGGCAACGGAGTCGTCGTTTACGTGCGGAGTCGGGCCAGAGCAAGTAGAAGCTAGAGATTGATTTGTGGGGATGCTATGGCAGATGGGATGTACAGGATCGGGATTGTCGGAGCGGCGTCCCTAAAGGGCAAGGAGCTTGCCGATGAGTTGCAGGACTCGCTGCTGGCCGCGTCGGACTTTGTGCTCTTCGATGACGAGGAGGCAACCGGGCAGGTGACCGCCGTGGCGGATGAACCGACGTTTATTCGTCAGGTAGAGGCAGGATCGTTCGCACGGATGGATTTTGTGTTCTTTGCCGGCACCAAGGATGACACGCTGGAACATTGGCAGGCGGCACGCAAGTCTGGGGCCAGCATCGTTGACCTGACGTATGCGCTGGAGCAGGAGCGCGGGGTACTGGTGCGGGCTCCAATGATTGCCGAGCTGAGCAAAGGGAATGCCGCGAAGCCAAATCTGGAGACCCCGGCGGTTGTCGCCGCGCATCCAGCGGCCGTGATGTTGGCGCTGGTTGCCGCGCGGATTCAGGGTGTGATGGCGGTGGAGAGTCTGGCGGCTACGGTCGTTGAGCCGGCATCCGAGCACGGGCGCGAGGCGATGGACGAGCTGCATCAGCAGACGGTGAACCTGCTGTCGTTTCAGAATCTGCCGCGCGAGCAGTACGATGCGCAGGTTGCGTTCAACCTGCTGCCGACGCTGGGCGCGGATTCCAAGGTGAAGCTTGCCGAGGCTGAGGAGCGGATTGCACGCCACTACGTCCAGTTGGGCGGGGGAGTGTTGCCGCACCTGGATCTTGAGTTGGTGCAGGCGCCTGTGTTTCATGGATATGTCGCGTCGGTGATGGTGGAGTTGGCCGACGAGAAGACGGTGGCCCAGCTTGAAGCCGCGCTGGTGGGCGAGTCGGTCGACGTGGTGTCGGATGATTCCGATCCGCCGAGCAACTTGAGCGCAGCCGGGCAGGAAGACATCATGGTTCGGGTACGCGGAACCGGCGAGCAAGGCGCGAAAGCTCGGCGCTTCTGGCTGTGGTTGGCGGCGGATAACCTGAAGCTGGCAGCGCTGAACGGAATCTCCTGCGCAAATGAGTTGAAGAGACTGCGGCCGCAGGGGAAAGTGCAGTAAGGCAGTGGTTAGTGAGTAGTGGGTAGTGGTTAGTTAAAGCGAACGGGCAGCCTCATGAAGGCTGCCCGTTTTGCTTGTGGCTGTTTATGGGGTTACAGTTGGCCCGCTGCACCCTGGCCGACAATGAATGTGATTGGCGTCGAGACGCTGGTCGAATTGGGGCCGGTCGCAATGAAGTTGACGGTATAAGTTCCGACGGGGGTTACCTGCGTGTTGAAATTTCCGCTGCTGCAGCCGGACATCAGCACCGAACCGCCGGCGAGGATACCGAAGAGTCCTGCGATAGTGAATAGACGCATGGCGAGCGGGTTTTGACGCAGACGGCGGCGGAAGGCGAGAATTCCTGCACAACTGAGGATCAGGATGGGCCATCCGAGGATCTCGGAGGTCGTTTGAGTGACGCCTCCAGGGACATCGGTAAAGAGTGTGATGTTGATCTGCTGTTCGGTTTGGACTCCTGGAGTCGCGGTGAACGAGAGCGTCGTCGGCGGGCCAAAGGTGCAGATGGAGTTCGCCGGCATGTTGGTGCAGGTGAAGCCGATAGTGCCGTTGAGGGTGTTGTTCGCAGTGATGGTTGCGACGACGGTTGCGGTCGATCCTTGCGCGGTTCCGGCGGTGGCGGGATAGAGCGAGACGCTGAACGTCGCAGGGTCCGCAGTGATGGTGAGGGTGGCGACGGCTGAGGTGCTGGGCGCGTAGTTGGCGTCGCCGCTATACACGGCGGTTACGGCGTACGTGCCGGCGACGAGTCCGTAGTTCTGGTAGTGAGTTGGGGTGAGCGATGCATTGGGAGCAAGCGAGTCGAGCAGCGTTCCGGTGCCGGTGCGGGCGTCGATGGCTGCGGTCCCGATCTGGGTGGTTCCGGCGTAGAAGGTGAAGGTCCCGGTGGGTATGTTGGTGGTCTGCGACTTGACCGTGGCGGTCATGTTGAAGGCGGTGAACTGCAGGGCGCTCGCGGGATTGAGCACGACGGAAGTGGTCGTTGCTCCCCGAGTTACTGCAACGATGAGTGAGGTTGCCGTGCTGCTCGCGTAGTAGAGGTCACCGCTATAGACGGCGACGACGGTGTGATTGCCGACATTTAAGCCGGAGATGCTCTGTGATGCTGTACCGGCGGAGCCAACGGCGACGGCCAGACCGATCTGGTTGCCATCGACGAAGAACGTGAGCGTGCCGGTGGGGAAGCAGGATGGGGCGGCCGTGTTGCAGGACGCCGGGTTGACGGTCGTGGTGACGACAAAGGGGATGGAATACTGTGGCGATCCGGTCGCCGGAGTGGTTACGATGGTGGTGGGTGTGGTGGTGGTGAGCACCGCGCCGACACCGCTGAGGGCGATGAATGGAGCGGGCGTGATCTCGACTGGGCTGGAGCCGGGGGTGAGCGCGGTTTCGGTGTAGGTGTTGTTGAAGTTGCCCAACTGGCTGGCGGATGGGGTGAAGGATGCAGTCAGCAGGCAGGATGCACCTGGCGTAAGCGTCTGGTTGGTCGAGCAGCCGTTGGAGCTGGTTCCGGCCAGAGTGAAGGGTGGCGCGGGAGTGGGCGAGAAGAGCGGCGATCCGAGCGTAGTGGTTGCGGAGCCGGTGCTGGTCTCCTGGATTTGCAGGGACGGGCTGGCGAAGCCGAGGTTGGTGCGGCCGAAGTTATAGGTGACTGAGGTGCGGGTGTCGGTGAAGGCGCGATTGTTGCCCGAGTCCAGGACGACGAGCGTTCCCGCGCCGTTGGACACGACGCCGGCCGGGCTCTGGAGTTGGACTGCAAAGGCCGAGCCAGGCAGGGTTCCGGTTCCGGGTGCGCCGAGGGTTCCGACGGCGGTGTTGATGATGCCTGCGTTCACCAGTCGGATGACGGCGTTGCCGGTGTCTGCGATGTAGACGTTGCCGGCGGCGTCGACCGCGAGGCCGGTGGGTCCGTTGAGCTGCGCGCCGGTTGCGGTTGAGCCATTGCCCGATGCTCCGGCCTGGCCGGTTCCGGCGATGGCGGCTACCTTGCCGGTGGCAGCGACGATCTCGCGGACGAGGTTGTCGCCGGTGTCTGCGATGTAGATGTTCTTTGAGGCGTCGACCTGTATTCCTGTGGGATTGAGGAACTGGGCTGCGGTGGCGGCGCAGCCATCGCCGAAGACGTCGCCGGTGGCGCAGACTGCGGACGCTCCGCCGCCTACAAGAACGATTTGGCCGCTGGCGGTGAGTTCGCGGATGAGGCCGTTGCCAGAGTCAGCGACGTAGACGTTGCCGTCATTGTCAGCCGCGAGACCCGTGGGAGCGTTCAAAGTGGCCGAGGTTCCGGGGCAGCCGTCGCCGTACTTGTCGTTGGCGATGGAGCATACGGCGCTTGCGCCACCGGCTACGGCGGAGATGGTGCCGGTCAGCGGGTTGATCTGGCGGATGACGTTATTGCCGGTGTCTGCGATGTAAATTAGGCCGCTGCGGGTGACGGCGACGGCCATGGGAGCGTTCAAGTTGGTGGCGACGACGGTGGGTATGCCAGCGGCGGAGAACTCTACGACGCGATTGTTGCCGGTGTCTGCGATGTAGGTGTTGCCGGCCGCGTCCTGCGCGATGCCCTGGGGTGCGCTCAGGGCGGTGGCGAACGAAGACGTTGCGCCAGGATCGAACGCGACGGATGAGGCCGTGCCAATACCACTCAGACCGAAGTCGGCAGAGCCGTTCAGCGTGGAGGCGATGGTCAGGGTAGCGATTTCGCGGCCCGCGATCGATGGCGTGAGGGTGACGGGCAGCAGGCAATCCTGCGTGGTGTCGACGTTTGTGGTGCAGGATGCCGTGCCGAGAGCGAAATCGGCGCTGCCGGTTAGGATGTATGGCTTGGTGGATGCGGGAGAATCACCAGCGGCGAAATGAATCTGCAGCGTCTGGGTGACGGCCGCGCCGGCGGCGGTGATGGGGAAGGTCTGGTTGGTTAAAACTTTGCGCAGGCGCTGGTTGCCGGAGTCGCCGATGTAGACGTTCTCCTGCGAGTCGACGGTGACACCCATTGCGGAGTTCGGGGAAAGTGCGGCTGTGTTGGCTGGGCAGTTGTCGCCAAAGACGTCGGTCTTCGCTGAGCAGAGCGGAGCGGCGGGAGTCGTCGTTGCTGAGGTTGCGCCGAGTGTTCCGGCGATAACGCGCGCATAGCCGGTGGAGGCGTCGAGGAACCAGATAACGTTGTTACCGTTGTCGGCGACGTAGACGTTGTCGAGTGCGTCGACGGAGATCTTGCGGGGCGCGCCAATGACGAAGGACGTGGCGAGGGCAGGCGCGGGATTGGTGGTGGACGGCGTCGTGACACCGTTTGCCGCGATGCCGCTGCCCATGATGGTGTAGATGAAGCCGACAGTCGGCGTGATCCCGCCGTTGGTCTTGCTGATGAGGTTGGCTACCGTTTTGCCGCCAGCATAGACGACGCGTATCCGAGCGATGCCCATATCCGCGATGAATAGGTTTCCGAGCGAGTCGACCTCGACATCTTCGGGGACGTTGAGCAGTGCGGCGTTGGGATTGCCGCCGTCCCCATCCGCCATGTAGGGTAGCGCGGCGGGGACGGTGGTAGTAGGTGCGGGTGCGGCAGCCGCTGCGCTCGGCGCGCTGGAGTCGCTGCCGACGATGGTGTAGATATATCCCAGCGTGGGGGTCTTGGTCGGGTTCGTCAGGGTGATGAGAGCGCCGGTTGTGGCACCGCCGTTGTAAATGACGCGGATGACGTTGTTGCCGGAGTCGGCGATGTAGATGTCGCCGTTGGCGTCGGCGGTGATGCCGCGGTCGGCGTTCATCGCGGCGCCCTGCGGTGTTGGTGTCGCGGCAGGATTGAACGCGAGGGTGCCGTCGCCGGAGAAGCCCTTCACGCCGCCGTTGGATGAGAGCTTGGTGCTCGAAGCGAGTGAACCGGCCACCATCGACATGATGCCGGTGGCAGCGGAGATCTTGTGCGCGACGCTGTTGGTGTAGTCGGCGATGAAGACATCGCCGTTCTTATTGATCCCAAGGCCGCGCGCCTTGCCGATGCTGCCGGTGGTGGTGGCAGCTACGAGGGTTGAGCCATTCAGCGTACCGGCGTTGGCTTTGCCGTCGTTGGCCAGGCATCCGTCGCCGTATTTGTCCTGGGCTCCCGAGCAGATGCCTGTCTGGCTGACGTAGCTGCCGGCGAAGACCGTGATGACTCCGGAGTGCGCGTCGATACGGCGGACCACGCCGTTGCCGCTGCTGTTGTCGAGGAAATAGACATTGCCCTGCTGGTCGACTACGACGTCGTGGAGGTCGCTGGCACTGCCTGCGACGACGGAGGTCGAAGTGACGGGGCAACCATCGCCAAAACTGTCATATTGGGAGCCGGTGACGCCTGCCCCGAGGCAGGCAGACGACGCTCCGGCTGCGACTGTGACCGAAGTCCCTCCACCAGCCAGAACCTGGATGGTATACGGCAGCAGGTACGGTGCCTGCGCTTGTGCTCGCTGGGTCGCGAAGAGACTGGAGAGCGCGATTACACCCAGGGCTAGTTTCATGGTTGCCATCCGGCTGACGTTTTTCGGACTGGTTTTGCGGTCGAACTTACCTGCTACCTTCATGGCACTACTCCACTGAAAATCTGGCAATTGGTCTTACTGGAATCGGACAACTGGGCTTGATGGTTCAAACCACTGGCTTGATGGAACGGGTGTTGCGGTTCAAGAAAAGTCGCTAAAACTGGTCAAACTTGCTCATTTTGCGATGGTCGCTGCCCGGCTGGTGGAACCCCGGAATTGTCCGGAAAATCGTTGAGAAGCCTTGAAAACATGTTGAAGGCTCCGCCTCGTAAAACGAGCGTGAGTGGCAAGATGGACGACTGTGGTAAGACCATCAATGCGATGTAGCAATGAAAATCACCGGGCCGCCCAAAAATGTAACGTTCACAGGACACAACTGTCAATGGCGGTATCTGGTGAGTCTCGGGTAAGCATAGCGCGACTGGTCGATCACGCGGAGACATTTCTGGTTTGGTTTTGTTGCTGGATTGGTTGACCACTTCGATACCCCAAAATTGCTGTACCCCGTGCCATACCCAATCGTGCAACTTAAGTTCCGCCATGCAAAAAAAACTTGCAGGCTGGGGGGATATCAGGCAACCTGACTTGACAGGTGTGCGATGCAGTCCGCATACTTCTGGCGGTCGTCTTTGGTCAGACCATTGACTGCACTGACACGGATCATCCCGAACAACAATTTAGAACAAGAAACGCGGAGCAGGGCATGGAAAGCATCACGCTTCTTCGGAAGCACACGGGCCTCAAGGCATGGGGTAGCGCATGGATGTGCGAGCGGAACAGAGTTACGGGCGCAGATCGTCAATCGAGCCTCAAGCGGTCGGGAATCCGCTACGGCCTGGCTCTGCTGCTGACGGTCGGTCTCTTTGCGTGGGCGTCGGTTGCGAAGGCGCAGAATACTGGCACGATCCTGGGCAGCGTGCAGGACAAGACGGGCGCAGTTGTCCCGGGAGCGAACGTCACAGTGGCAGATCCGTCAACTGGCGTGAATCGCTCTGTGAAGTCCAACGGCTCGGGCGAATACCTGATTCCGAGCCTGCCCGTCGGAACCTACATCCTCACGGTTGGCGCTCCGAACTTCGAGACCTCTGTCGTGACGGACATCAAGGTGGACGCGAACGCGAACATCAAGGAACAGATCGCGCTGCAACCGGGTTCAACGACCGAGCAGGTGACGGTGCAGGATACCGAGGGCTCGGTGATCGACCCGAACTCGGCGACGATTGCCACGATGCTCGACCCGAAGATGATCGAGGATCTGCCGATCGACGGACACAACATCGTGGCACTCTCCGCGCTGCTTCCGGGCGTGGTGGATGTGAACGCGCCGGCGACCTTTACCGGCGATACGAAGGGGCCAACGTATTCGGCTTCGGGCTCGCGCAACACTCAGAACCTGATGTTGTTCGACGGCTTGATGTGGAACAACCTGTTCTACAACACGGGCATCAACTTTCCGACTCCGAACGAGCTTCAGGAAGTCAGCATCCTGCTGAATAACTACAAGGCGGAGTTTGGGCGCAATGCGGGTTCGGTGTTCAGCGTGATTGCGAAGCGCGGCACGAACGTGATTCACGGGTCGGCGTGGGACTATGTGCAGAACCAGGCGTTCAACGCAGCCGACTATCTTTCGGGGGCGAACCCGAAGGACAATCAGAACCAGTTCGGATTTCAGATAGGCGCGCCCATCCTGCGGGATAGGTTATTCATCTCGGGGGCTTACCAGCAGCTGATCGGGCGTTTGCAGTCCACAGCGTCCGATCTTGTTCCGGGCTATCTGGAGCGAGGGCTGGAGGCGGATGGCAAGACGCCCTTTCCGTGCAACTCGGCGGGCCCGTTTGCCGGCATGCAGTGCGCGAGCTTTCTGGCGGACGTGACGAGCAGTGGAGTGGCGGGCAAGTTCACCAACCCGATTACGATTGCCGGAACGAGCGGCAACCAGGCTACGGAGCAGTCGACGATCAACGACTACACCAGCGCCGGACAGGCGGGCTGCATTACGCTGCTGAACCAGGCGGCATCGTTTGCGAATGTCAATCCGTATGCCGGCACGGGCAAGATTCAGCCGACGTATATGCCGTATGCCGAGATGCCGATGCAATGCATCAACCCGGTGATACTGAACTTCTCGAATACGCCTGGCATCCTGCCGACGAACAGCCCGGTGACGGACTATACGGTGACCGCTTCGCCGTCCCCGACCGGCGATCGGCGCGGGACTGCGAAGCTGAATTACATCTTGAACGGACAAAACTCGTTCGATGTGATGTATGACCTATTCAAGTCGACTGACACTGCGCCACTGGGGATCAACAGCCAGTCGCAGGGTGTGGCGACGTATGATCTGGCGAACCAGTGGGCGGTAAGCAATTTTGCGAACCTCGGCTATCAGTGGGTCATTACGCCGGCCCTGTTGAATAACCTGCGGTTCGGGTACAAGCGTTTCGAGAGCACGCAATTTCCTACTGACAGCCGCACCTGGAATAATTTCGGCGGCAATTTTGTCGAGACCGGCATCCCGACGCTGCCGGCGATCAACGTATCGAACACGTTCGCCCTGGGCAGCACGAGTCAGGGTTACCAGGACCACATCAACGAGAATGTGGAACTGGACGAGTCGCTCTCGTGGACCAAGGGCAATCACAATGTGAAGGGCGGCTTCACGTTCCTGCGACTGCAGTACCTGACGCGCTCGGATTATCCCGGCAGCTTTGCGTTCAGTTCGACCTTTACCGGTGTGGCGCTGGCGGATTACATGACGGGTCTGCTGAACTCGATTACGGCGCAGAACCGGCTGATCCAGGGTGGTATCCAGCACGAGGTGTTCTCGTATCTACAGGATGACTGGCGTATCACGTCCAGGCTGACTCTGAACCTCGGGGCTCGTTACGAGCTGCCGTTCCAGTGGTTTGAGCCGCATGGCGAGTCGGCGACGTTTGTGCCGGGGCTGCAGTCGGTGGTGTATCCGAATGCGCCGGGCGGACTTGGCTTCCCGGGCGATCCGACCGTGCTGCCTTCGCTGGCTGCAACGGATTTCAACGGAATTGCGCCGCGGGTAGGATTTGCATATGACGTGTCCGGGACAGGTAAGTTCCTGGTACGCGGTGGATTCGGAATCTTCTTCGATGCGGTGAACGCGAACGTGGTCGGCGTGGGTGAGCCTTACCACTACAACTTCCTAAAGCAGATTCCTCCGGGCGGCGCGACGATTCCGTTGGAGAACTCCGACTCGAACAACGACCCGACGGGGACCGTGCTGGCGATTCCACCGTCGTTCGATCCGAAGCATCCGCAGTTTATTGCGCCGTTCTCCAACTTCTTTCCTGACCGGAATTTTCGGACGCCTTACGTGATGGCCGCCAACTTCGGCTTTCAATGGCACGTTCCGCACGGCGGCGTGCTGGAGCCGAACTATGTGGGCAAGTTTGCGCGCAAGCTGACCATTCCGGTGGACCTGAACCCCGCGATCGTGGATTGTTCGGGAGGCTATTTCCAGGCTAATCCGGGACTCTACTGCACGGGTGCGAGCACGCTGGTCACTTCGGAGCAGGCGCGTCTGCGCTACCAGGACTTTAACTACGGGGGACAGGGGCTGGTAGACATCAAGTCCGCCGCGACGTCGAGCTACAACGCGCTGCAGGTGCAGTACACGCAGCGCGGAGGACGCTACCTGAC
>Ga0302308_10003792_pt1 | contig 12009 bp, 9 predicted proteins | sample III_Palsa_E3_3_FD_200531 | JGI IMG/M metagenome (GOLD analysis project Ga0302308, IMG submission 200531) | Peat permafrost microbial communities from Stordalen Mire near Abisko, Sweden - III_Palsa_E3_3 | ecosystem: Environmental > Terrestrial > Soil > Palsa > Peat permafrost | place: Sweden... | reverse complement strand
ACGATCCTGCCCCTCTTTCATTCTCTAATTGCGCCCGATGACCAGTCTAGAGGATAGCGCCTCGGACTGAGCCGGCATATCATTAGTCACTGTGAGGCGAGGACGACGGAGAGGGGCTGTAGATCATCGCCGGAGGCGGATATTTTTGCCTCTCCGCCGCCTCCCGATCAGCTTCACGTTGGGCCTTGCAGGATGCGCTGAATTCCGACTGGTGATCCAGGATGCATTGCCGCATCCCGTACTTATCGGCGTCCGCGCAAAATTTGGCATAATCATCATCGCAAGGCCGCTTTCGGCCGAGGTCGCCATACCCGCCGGCCGAGCCGTAAGATTGCGGGGGGCTGGAGTAGCCGGCTGTTTGGGGGCGAGCTTGAATCGGCGCAAAACCGAACATCGCCACTGCTAACGCCAAACAAGCTTTCGTCCTTGAGTGCATCACGGCTGCGTCCTCAAATTTGACCGGTGAATTCCGCGATCATTACGCAGCATCATACAAATCCTAATGTTGATCACCTAGGCTGTGGTGACGATTTTACTACCTCAACCACAAACTTGATGCCAGTGAACCCCGAGCGAGGCGATGGTCTTGGAGCCTGTGGTTTATGCGCTCGCGACACGCGATAGAACGGACATCCGAGTCAACCTTGACGACGTCTGGAGAGCGGGCTTGGCGAGATCATTGACCGACAGCGATAATTGGCTGAGAGCTGGACGATCTTCGGTCGTCGTACCAGCTCTACCTTTGGACAGCGGCGGGCCGCGGCGCCGCAATCCAACAGCAAAGGACTACGGACGTTGATCACGCGCATTCGAGCTGCCCTCCTCTGTGGTACATTCGAATCGACGGATCAGGGCGACAACTACATTGCTGTGCTCGGCGACACGCTTTGGGTGGATACCAACCCAGGCCTCGCCATTCTGTGGGTGTCAGTGCATCTTGAGCTCGACGGTCGGCACACGATAGGGCGCCTCGAAGTTCATGCCGAACATTTGGACCAGTCCATCCCGTTGATTGAGCCGGCCGGGCGCGAGATGATCGGGGTGGCCTACCCAATCTTTGTTCCGGTGCTCAAACCGGGCAGGCTGACCGTCGCGATCTACAATGACGGTGTGCGCGAGCCCGTCGCCGATTTTGGCTGGACGCTTGACTTCCAGCCGGCCGCTAAGCGCCTCGGCGTCGAAGAGGGCCTCAGAATTCGCAGAGCTGCGGCGAAGCACGCCGAAGAGGTTCGTGCCCGCATCGCCGGCGCGAACCGGCCAAATCCAGGTAGCTCGACGCGCTAATTTACCCTGCAGCGGCGCTCACCAGAGCGGCGCCAGGTCGGGCGATCCGAGCCGCAGCGGGTGCGGGAATGGCGGCTGCCCTCGGCGAGTGCCTGCTGGTCGCGTAGGCGAGAACGGTCCCGGCTGTGGAACCGACGGATCGCGGCCGACTCGGCTCGAGACCAGGAGGACATCGTCGCCGACCCGAGGCTCCACGGTCCAGGCACTAGGCCCTTCTGGTCCCTTGTTTAGCGTCAGGCATTTTTGGTGTATTTCGTCCGACACATGGAGCAGCTCAATGGCTCACTCAAACCTGGCGGCGTTCAGCGACAGCAAGCCGAAGCGTTCAGCAGGCCTAAAGCTGAGTGCGTTTCCGACTATTCGCGTCCAGCATGCTCTGACGTTTCTCAACGCCAAGGGCGTTTTGGGAAATGCCGGCTCAAAGAAGGTGAGCGCTCGGCTAGACCCGGGTCTTATGGAGGCGGCTCGGGCGAAGATTGGGATGGACAACGGTTCACCCTATAGCGGCGGCCTGGTCGGATACGCCGCCCCGGGCGGATCGATCAGCAACGCCTACGCCACGGGGCATGTCACCGGCGGCGATGCGCTTATCGGCTACGTTTCCAGCTCAACGCCCACCCAACTCTACTATAATTCCGACACCGCCGGCGTCTCGAGCAACTATGGGACCGGGCTGACCACCAGTCAGTTCAAGGGCGCGCTGCTGTCCGGCTTCGGCGCGGCTTGGGCGACCGGCGCTGGCCTCTACCCTATCTGACCAACTTCTTCCCCAACGGGGTCCAGGCGATCAGCGGACAGATTGGCGGGCGCTACAAGCCGGTTACCGCCTGCTCGCCTTTCTGGACGCGCTATAGGCCGGCCTTTTGGCGCAGGTCCTCGATCCACTCGCGGGACGTGGAGTCTACGATCGTACGAAGCGTGCGAACCGCCGAACTGATGGCGAGGAGATCATCGGCGCTGATCGCATATGCATCCGAGTAGCGGGCTTCGACGTATGCCCGCTTGAGCAGCTCAAACCGCCGCCGGTCGAGCTTGATCTCCCGCGGCCAGGCCTCGATCAGTCTGCGATCCTTGTCCTCGGCCAGCGAGCGCAGGAAGTTGAGATTGTGCGAGCGCGGGAATTATGCCGAGCGGCGGGCTATGCCGATCATGTGTCGGGATTCCTGACCCGCAAAGGCGCAGCCGATGATCTGCTCGGCATAGTTTCCGGCCTTGGCCCTGGGATTGGCGCAGGCGGATGTGATCGCGCCCAAGGTGGTGGTTGGCCACATCGAATCCTTGCCACCGGGCTCGGACATGGTGAGACTCTCGGTGTGCGAATTGACATCGACCACCTTCCGTTGCTGCAGCAAGGCGAGCTTGCGCAGGTGAAGCAGATCCTGATGGAGGCGTTCTCCATCGCGATCTCTCGCGCCACGCAGCCGTGGAAAAAGAATGGCCGGATACAGAATATAGTGCTGTTCGGCAGCTATGCTCGGGGCGACTGGGTCGATGACGCCGCCAATGGCTACCAATCCGACTTCGATATTCTGATCATCGTGAGTCACAAAGATCTCACCGATGTCGCTGAATATTGGTACGTGGCGGAGGACAAGATTCAGCACGACGCCGCGATCGGGCGGCCGGTGAACATCATCGTCCATACGCTGGGCGAGGTGAATCAGGGGCTGGAGCGCGGCGAATATTTTTGGGTCGACATCGCGCGTGACGGCATCGCGCTGTACGAACTGCCGGGCAGCGCCCTGGCGACGCCAAAGCCGCTGACGGCGGCCGACGCCTACCGAATGGCGACAGACTACTTCGACCGAATGTTCTCTTCGATCGATGAATGGATGGACTTAGCCGACCATTCGATGTCTCGAGGGCGCTCTGGTGACTGGCCTAACAAAGCGGCATTCAACATTCACCAGGCCATCGAGACGACCTATACTTGCTTTTTACTCGTCCGAACGCAGTACGTTCCTCGGTCTCACAATCTCAAGTTCCTGCGCTCACTGGCCGAGGACAAGGAGCCGCGGCTGATCGACAGTTGGCCGCGGGCGACGAAGATCGATCGACGCCGCTTCGAACTGGCGAAACGCGCCTATGTCGAGGCGCGCTACTCGGCGAGCTATGAGATCGGCGCCGACGATCTCGCGGCGATCACCGAGGCCGCTCATAAGCTGCGCGACACGGTCGAAGCCGTCTCCCGCGAGTGGCTCGATGATCTCCGCCAGAAAGCTGGCTTATAGGGCGTCGAGGAAGGCGAGTAGGCGATCGGTGGGCTTGTAGCGCCCGCCCTTCTGACCGTCATACGGCTTGACCTTGGCCAGCGCGGCCTCCTTGAGCGCGAGATGGGCGTGCAGGTAGACCTGGGTGGTCTTGATCGACTCGTGGCCGAGCCAGAGCGCGATCACCGAGCAGTCGACGCCGGCCTGCAGGAGCTCCATCGCCGCGGTGTGCCGAAGGACGTGCGGCGTGACCTGCTTGCGGCGGAGCGAAGGGCATCGCTGTCTTGCCGTCTCCACATGCTGGGCCAGTAGTCGCTGTACGGCGTCTGGACTGAGGCCGCCGCCATGGACGTTGGGGAACAGCTTCATCGAGCCACGCCGGCCGGCCTCCTGGAGCCAGGCTTGGAGCGCGTGACGCGTCTGCCTGGTGAGCGGGGTGGATCGTTCCTTGCGGCCCTTGCCGAGACAGCGGACGTGAGCGCCGGCGCCCAGCACGACGGCGCCTTCGTCGAGCTGGATGATCTCGGACAGGCGCAGGCCGGTCTGGGCGGCGAGGAGCAGCAGCATGTGGTCGCGTCGGCCGATCCAGGTACGCCGGTCGGGTGCCGCCAGGATCGCCTCGATCTCCTCGCGGGTCAGGAAATGCACCTCGCGCTTGTCGTGGAGCTTGCCGGGTATAGCGAGCACGCGCTGGATCTGCCCGGCATAGGCGGGCTCCTCGAGCGCGGCAAAGCGGAAAAAGGCTCGGATCGCAGTCAGGCGCAGGTTGCGCGTCCTGGTCCCGATCGACCGGCTCTCCTCGAGGTCGTCGAGGAAGGCGCTGACGAACGGGGCGTCGAGATCGGCCAGGTCGAGCCGTGAGGGTGGCTTGCCCAATCTCGCCTGGGCGAAAGCGAACAGCAGCCGGAAGGTGTCGCGGTAGGAGGCGATGGTGTGGGGGCTGGCGTTGCGTTGTTGCATGAGGCGCTGTGTGAAGAAGCGCTCGATGAGCGAGGGCAGGATAGCAGCGCTGGTCATGACGCCGCCCCCCAACGCGCCTCGAGCCTGGCCACGGCTTGGCCCATGAGCTCGGGACAGGCTGAGAGGTACCAATAGGTGTCGCGGGTCTTGCTGTGGCCGAGATAAGTGGTGAGCGTCGGCAGCAGGCGCTCGACGTCCTCGCCCGCTCGGTACCAGCGCACGAGTGTGTTGACGGCGAAGCTGTGGCGAAGGTCGTGGAGGCGCGGGCCCGGGGTGTGCGGCTCAGGATCGCGCAGCCCGTTCCGGCGCAGCACGGCGGTGAAGACGCGATGGACGTACTGGTGGCGCAGCCGCTTGCCCTGCCGCAGGACGAAGAACCAGGGGCTCTTGCGACAGGCGGGGCAAGTATCGCGCCGCCCGGCGTAGTCGGCCAGGGCCTGCGTGGCGGTCGGATGCAGGGGAACGAGCCGCTCCCGGCCGCCCTTGGTGGCGCGCAGCGTCAATATCCCGGCATCAAAATCGACGTCGGCGCGCCCCAGGCTCATCGCCTCACCGACCCGCATGCCGGTGGCGGCAAGCAGGCCGAAGAGGCAGTGATAGGTCCAGCGGTTGACGCCCTTGGCCAGCCCCCAACTAAGCGTCGTCTCGAGCAGCCGCTCGATCTCTACCTCGGTGTAGATGTAGGGACGCGGCCGCCTGGGCGAAGGAAAGATCCCGGCGGGCGGTGTCTGCGTGCCGGGCTCGAGGCTCGCAAGATGCCTGGCGAACCCGCGCACCGCCGAAAGCCGCCGCGGCCATGACGGGCGCTGGGCCTGGAGGATCCAGGCCATCGCAAGCTGGCGCGTGATGACGGTAGCCTGCGCCGCCTCCATGAAGGCGACGAAATCCTTGAGGCTGCGCTCCTCCTTGTCGTAGCGATAGCCGAACCCGCGCCGCATGCGCAGATAGCGCTGCATCGCCTCACCAAGCGCGGTCATTGCGCGCCTCCCGGCCAGGCCAGGCCCAGGGCGCGCAAGCTGTCGATATCCACCTTGGCGTAGATACGGGTCGTATCGTGCTCTTCATGGCGCAGGAGCTGGCCGATCTCGGTCAGGCTCGCGCCCGACCGCAGAAGGCCGGTCGCCAGGCTGTGTCGAAAGATGTGCGAACCACGGTGGGTGATCCCGGTGACACCGGCACGCCGGATCGCCGCACGGGCAACTGTCTGGACGCCGGCCGCCGACTTGAAGCCACTGTGTGGCGCGACCGAGAGAAGGAACAGCCGCCGGCTGTCCGATCGGGGGCGTCCGTGCTGCAGGTAATCGGCGATCGCCGCGCCGACATCGGACGGCAGCGGCATGGCCGCGGTCTTGCGGCCCTTGCCATGGACGGTGAACTGCCCTGCATGCCAATCGAGGTCGTCAAGGCTGAGCGTCGCCACCTCGTTCGCCCGCAGACCGAGCCGGGCGAGCAGCAGCAGGATCGCATAGTCCCTCCGCCCGGTCGCGGTGCTCCGGTCACAGCCGTCGAGGACGCGCCGGACCTGTCCGAGCGACATGAAGCTGGGCAGACGCGCTTCGGTCGGGCGTCGAATGGAGGGGATGGCGACCGTCAGATCGTCGGAGAGAATGCCTTCGCCGTGCAGATAGCGCAGGAAAACCCGCAAGCGGGTGCACAGCATCCTAGCGGTCGCTGCACCGTGATCGCCAGCATGTCTCTCGACGTAGACCGCCACGGTCCGAGCCGATAGGCGCGCAATATCCGGGTAGGCCGCGACCTTCGTCTCCGCGAGAAATGGACGAAGGAACCACAGGTGGCTTGCGATCGAGGCCGGCGCGAGCCCGCGCTTGCGCTCCATGTGGAGGCGGTAGGCCTCTAGAATATCCTCGCGCGGATCACGAGGCGGCAACAACCGAGGCGCGATGATCTTCGCCTCACGCAGCACCAACAGCAGGCGGCTCAGCGCCCCGGCGTCCCCGTTGCGCCGCGGGCGATGTCTGCGGCGTTCGGCGATATACTGGCTCACAAGGGCTTCCTGCACATCGCCAAGGCCGGCGCCGGTGACGCCCAGCCAGAAGGCGAAATCCTGAAGCACACTCAGGGAATGGTGGCCCGTCTCCACGCTGTAGCCGGCACGCTGCAGGTGCTCGACGTAGAGATGGATGTGCTCACCGAGCGTGCCAGCCCTCAGCCTCCGCACCACCCGGCTTGTCCGCAAATAGTCGTCGGTGATCATCGTCGCTCCTCCGCGCACCTGATGTGCGTGGGGAGCCAGAAACTATGCCGCGCAGAATCCGCCTAAGCGCCTGACCGAAGGGCCAAAACCTATCGCCATCGGCATAGTCTGCCGCTCGGCATAATTCCCGCGCTCGCATAACCTCAAATTCCTGCGTTCGCTGGCCGAGGACAAAGACCGGCGACTGATCGAAGCGTGGCCGCGAGAAACCAAGCTCGACCGGCGTCGCTTCGAGCTCCTCAAGCGTGCCTATGTCGAGGCACGCTATTCCGACGCTTACGACATCAGCGCCGAGGACCTGAAAGTCCTAGCCGCCGCGGCCAGTCGGCTAAGGCAGATCGTGGGGGAGGTCTGTCGCGAACGGATCGACGTGCTGAGGCGCGAATCCGAAGCTCAAGGCTTGTGACCGGCGCGGGCATTGCGACCCGCTGAAGGCTGCCTTGAGGCTCAGGCCAAGCCGCGTCCGGACCGGCTCCGGCGGTCCAAGGCGGGCGGCCGGCCTCCAGCCGACCGAGTCGGTCATGGCCTCCCAATTTAGACCAGCTCCGTAAGATCCGCCTCGTCCCCGTTGTCGCCGAAGTGACCGCCGCCGACGTGTCCGCGTTCGAACGCAGAAAGGCCTTCGCCGAGGGCGGCGAGGGCCTGTTCAAGGGTCTCATCGAGTGGCCCGCCAGGCCTTAGCGGCAACGCCACATCGCCTGTGTCGGTCGCGTTCAGCAGCTCGCGAACCACCAGCCGATCGCGCACCCGTGGCACGCGCTCATCGAGCAGAGTGATGACGCCGGCCAGGAAATCCCGGTCCGTTTGGTCGCTCTCGATCATATCGGCGAGGCGGGCCAGGACCGCGCCGCCGATGATGATTTTCCCGCGGGTCTCGCGCTTGCGTAGGGTGATGCTCCAGAGCGCATCCCAGCGTTCGACGCGGGCCCTCAGCATCTCGAACCGCGCGATTGGGTCGTCCAGTTTTCGAGGGATGTCGGAGATCGGGCCAATGCGGAGCCCGGCCCGTCTCATGGCGGCTTTGAGGTCTTTGTACCGGGTCAGGATGGCCCGTTCTTCGACCGCCCGCCGATCATCCACCCGCGCCAGGTGAAGCTCAGTGCGCCGCCTTTTCTGGGCTTCGCTTCGAGGCTTGGACCTCTGTTTCTCCGTGGTCGGAACATCGCCCATCTGGTTTCGCGTCTCGGGTGGGAATGGGCATGGCGGTCAAAAAACCCATATTAAGTCTTGGTTATTGAACCAACCCATATGATCGCGTCAAGTGATTGGAGGAATGGCGCACTTACTGGTCGTCGGGCTTTGCCCATCGACCGCGCGTCCAGGCTCCGCCCGGAACCCTCAAACCCGCCTGCCGGCTAGGGTTTTGAGCCAAGGCGGAGCCTTAGCGATCCTCTGCGAGTTGGAGCGTTTGGGTTGGCGATTTACAGCCTTCGAGTTCAGACGATTGGCCGAGGCGAGGGGCGTTCCGTCGTCGCCGCGGCGGCTTACCGCTCCGGCTCGTCGCTGGCTGACAACCGCCTCGGGATGGACTTCGATTTCAGCGCCAAGCGCGAAGGCGTCACCCACACCGAGATCGCCGCGCCGGAAAACGCGCCGCCGGAATTCCTCGACCGCGAGGTGCTTTGGAACGCCGCCGACGCCGCGGACCGCCGGAAAGATTCTGTCCCGGCCCGCGAAATTCTCGTCGCTCTGCCCCACGAGTTGAACGATGAACAGCGCCGCGAGCTGGTCCAAGAGTTCGCGCGGGGCAGCCTCGCGGGGCGCGGGATGATCGCGGATATCGCGATCCATCGGCCAGGCGGGGAGGGCGATGATCGCAACCACCACGCCCATATTCTGGTCACGACCCGCAATGTCGATCGATCCGGTTTCACCTCCAAAAACCCGGAGTGGAATGCTCGCGAGTTCGTCGTCGAGGTGCGGCGCGAATGGGCTGACCTTCAGAACAAATATCTTGAACGCCACGCTCCCGACGTCGCCAAGGTTTCGGAAAAATCGCTCGCTGAACAGGGCTTAGATCGCGAGCCGACCCAGCACAAAGGCCCTGACGTCACGGCGATGGAGCGTCGCGGCGAGCGCACTGACCTAGGCGAAAACAACCGCGACATAGAGGCTCAGAACAAGGGCGATGAACGGGTCGATAGGCGGCTCGACACAGAGGTGGCGGACGCTTGGCGGGCCAAGACATGGGCCCAGCGACCGACCGACGACGTGATCAAGGAAATGGAGGTCACGCGCGCGGCGATGGCGCGCCAGTGTGACGCTTGGCAACGCGAACGTGAGGGCGTGGAGACGCCGCGGCCGCCGGCGATCCGCAAGCTTGAGGCCGACCTGACCCGCAAAGAAGCGGCCGCCTATCGCAAGGCGCAGCGGGACGAAGAGCGGGTCAAAGTGCAAGCGCGGTCGAACGGCCTGTCCATCAAAAGGATCGTCCAGTGGCACACCAATCCGAGCGGGGCGCTGATGAAGTCGCTCGTCTCATGGCACGCCGATCTCGACCGCATCGCCCGTGCGCGAAGCGAGACTGAGCGCGCGTTGCGCGCACTGAACGAGCGTCGGGCCTGGACAAAATCGGAGCCGGGCAGGGCGCATATCCAGAATCTCCGCCAGCCCGGTATCGATGCGGCGAAGGCGGTCAAGACCCATCGGCGGACCTTGGATCGCAAGATCAAACGCATGGATAAGCGCATCGACGACGCGGACAAAGACATCCTGCGGACCAAGGTCGTGGGGCGGCTCGGCCACGAGCGGCTTCGTGTTCCGGCCGACCTTCCGACAGCGGCCGGTCGCGGCGGCGCCAATGCGAAACGCTACTTCCGTTTCATGGCCGCCGAGGCGCGCGTCGCCTACGCCAAAGCGCCCGAACAGGACGTGAAGGACGCGCTGAAATTCCTGCGTGGCCTCGCGCCAGGAGCGCCCGTTCCCACCGCCCGACCGGCTTCGTCCGGCCCCACGCCGACCCTCTCTTCCCCAACCGGCGGCGCGTCAAAAGCGCCCGATCTGCCGGACTCTTAAGGAGCTGCGATGTCCACCTTCGGACGGATATGTCTGCTGTTCTGCATCGTCGTCGCCGCCGCCTTGGCAGCGATGACGACGATGACCTATCACCGCGCCGGCGCGCATGGCTTCTTCTGGCCTTGGACCTGGTTCGGATGGGCCAAGGCTTACGCCCACACCCGGCCGCTTCCCTATCTGACCGACCTCGCCTTCGGCGTGGCCGTGTTTTCGACACCGGTCACACTGACCGTGCTTGTTCTGAGATTGACCGCGCCGGCGCCGCGGCTCCGCCCGTTTGGCGCGGACGCCTGGGCGCGGAAGAGCGATCTGGCGAAGGCGAGCCTTCTCCCGAAGGCGGGCGACTTTGCTGGCCGTGTGTTTGGAAGTTTTGGCGGCCGGATGCTCGTCTACAAGGGCAACGAGCCGGCCCTCGTGGTCGGCGCGACACGCAGCGGCAAGGGCGCCGGCCACGTCGTTCCGACCCTCATCGCCTGGCCTGAATCCGCCTTCATCTATGACCGCAAGGGCGAGCTCTGGGAGATCACCGTTGATCGCCGCAGGACCTTCTCCCATTGTATCAAGTTTGATCCGACCGACCCCAACACCGTCCGGTGGAACCCGCTGTTCGAGGTTCGCAAGGGCCGGATGGAGATCGCCGACATTCACAACGTCGTCGGCATTCTGGTCGATCCGTTGGGCCAAAAGGCTGGCGATCTGAACTTCTGGGATCAGAGCGCGACCAACTTTTTTACCGCCCTCATCCTGCATGTTCTCTACACGGAGGATGACGACAAGAAGCATCTTGCCGAGGTGCGACGTAGACTGACCAACCTTGAACCGACGCTGCACGCGATGCTGGGCACGATGCATCGATACAAGCCCGATATGTTCGCCGAAGATGGCTTGGCGCGAGACGAGGCCGGCGAACTGATCGCCGAGGCCCATCCGGAAATCGTGCTGGGCGCCCAAGCTCTCGCGCTGATGGATGACCGCGTGAAGGCCAACGTCATTGCGACCATGCAGGGCGCGATGATGCTCTGGGCTGACCCCATGGTTGAGTACGCAACATCGACGTCTGACTTCATGATTGGCGATCTGGTCTGCTCGAAGCACCCCGTGAGCTTCTACCTGCAGACGCCCCAGGCACACGCTGATCGGCTAGCCTTCCTGGTTCGTGTTTTCACGCGCCAGACCATCAACAGCCTGATGGAAAGCCTGCCGACCGATGGCCGCGGCCGTCCGAAGAACCACAAATTGCTGATGCTGCTGGACGAGTTTCCCAAGCTCGGCGCGCTCCCGTTCCTCGAAAACGCCATGGGCGAGATGACCGGCTATGGCATCACGCCTCACCTCATCTGCCAGTCATTCAACGACGTCTTCGCCAAGTACGGAACCCAGACGGCGATGTTCGACAACATGCACATCACCGCCGTGTGCGCCACGTCCGAGCCGGCCAGCATCCGCAAAGTCATCGAGCGCGCCGGCAAGGCCCGCGAGATGCGCGAAAGCTATTCCGATCCGCGGGGGTGGCGCCTGGGCGGCCATCGTTCGGTAAGCCGGAGCGAGCAGCAGCAATACATCCTGTCCGAAGAGGATGTGCGCGGCCTCGACAACGACAAACAGTACCTCTTCGTGAACAACGCCAAGCCCGTGCTGGCCGGGAAAATTCGGTATTGGCAGGACCCGGTGTTGGCCCGCCATGCCGGTGATTTCTTCAACGGTGTTCCGTCAGAATATCGCCAGACAGCGGGGCATTTCGATCTTCCCGGCAAGCCTCAGATCGATTGGATCGGTGTGCGCGCCGTCATGACGGCTCCGCCCATGTCCGCTGTGGCCATGTCCGGGCGCCGTCAGGCCGGCCAGGCGTCGCGAGCGGAGGCGCAAGCCCCGGCCGCGGCCGGCGCGGGCCTGCCGGCCGCGGCCGATCAAGGCGGCTTGCTCGATGTGAGCGAGGCCGACCTGGACCACGCATTCCGCGACCTTCAGCTTGGGTGAAGAGAAGAGACCATGCCAGATCAACACCCCGCTGGGCGTCCCGCCTGCGCGGCGGCGCCGCCGGCGTTCAGGACGAGCTTCACCGCCTGCAAGCGCCACCTCGACGCCCATCCCCACCAAAACGCCCAAAGGGACGCCTAGAATGGCCCTCATCGTCAACGAAGAGGCGCGCGAGCGCCTGTTGCAGAGCCTACAGCACGCGCTGGGTGACGTGATCCTCGGCGCCATGCGCGACAAGTCCGTGGTCGAGATCATGGTCAATCCGGATGGAAAGATTTGGGTCGATCGGATTGGCCGAGGCCGTGAATGGACGGGCGAATGTATCGACGCCGGCTCGGCCGAGCGCGT
>Ga0302308_10003791_pt1 | contig 12010 bp, 7 predicted proteins | sample III_Palsa_E3_3_FD_200531 | JGI IMG/M metagenome (GOLD analysis project Ga0302308, IMG submission 200531) | Peat permafrost microbial communities from Stordalen Mire near Abisko, Sweden - III_Palsa_E3_3 | ecosystem: Environmental > Terrestrial > Soil > Palsa > Peat permafrost | place: Sweden... | reverse complement strand
GGCCTTCCAGTACACGAGCCGCAAGATCGCCGCGTTCTATGAAACCGAAAAGCGCCTGGCGACGGAGCACGCGGTATTTGAAGAAGGCGGCAAGGCCGAGCCGGTGCGGGATGGCGTTGCCGACGGCACTGCGGGCCGGATGCTCGCGGCCTTTCCACTGGTGCGGCTGGGAGGCGGTTCGGCGACGACCTCCGATCCGGCCAAGCTGGCACTGCTCAAACAGAAGGAGCAGCTGGAACAGAAGGTCGATCTGCTCAAGTACCAGCGCGCTGCGATGTCGCCGGAGGACTACCGGGCGCAACTGACCCAAACGCTGGTGGCGTTGGCGAAGGTGCAGCAGGAGCTCGACCAGTGACCGGCACGCGCGATACGCCGGTGAGGACTGCCGCGCTGACCGGATTGGTGGTGGCGGCACTCTCTGGCGCGGCGGTATCGCAGGCAGCGGCGCCCCCGCCCGAAGTGCGGCAGTGCCTGGGGCAACGCCTGCACGGCCAGGAATCGGCAGCGCAGAAGTGCTTCATGGCACTGACGCATGCGAGCTCACCGTACCTGCGCGCCGAAGGCGCCTGGGGGCTTTCGGACTACGACGCCGCGAACTCCGAATTCCGCGCAGCAGTCGCGCAGGCGGACGGCAATGCGCTCTACCGCACCCGCTGGGGTGAACTGCTGCACGAACGCTTCAACAATGTCGATGCGGCCGGTCTCTTCAAGGAGGCTCTGCTGCGCGACCCCGGGGATGCGCAGGCACTGTTGGGCCTCGCGCGAGTGAGTGCCGATGGCTTCGACGATCAGGCCGTCGCCCGGGCCCAACAGGCGCTTGCCATCGATCCGAAGCTGGCTGCAGCGCATGAGTTGCTGGCGAAGCTGGCATTGCAGGATGACCAGCCGGAACTGGCGGCCAAGGAGGCCGATACGGCGCTGGCGCTGGATGGCGAGGCGCTCGATGCGATGGCGCTGCACGCGGTCATCGAGATCCTCGTGGACCGCTCCCCGGAGGCCTGGTGGGCGCGGATCCGGAGCATCAATCCAAGCTATGGTCGCGGCTACGCCATTGCCGCCGAGCATCTCATCTTCAATCGCCGCTACCAGGACGGCGTGGCGATGTACCGCAAGGCACTGGAACTGTCGCCACGACTGTGGTCGGCGCGCTCGGACCTGGGCATCAACCTGATGCGGCTGGGCCAGGACGAGGAAGCCCGCCAGCAGCTGGCGCAGTGCTACCAGAACGGCTACCGCAACGATGCCACGGTCAACAGCCTGCGTCTGCTCGACACGCTCAAGGATTTCGCGACCTTCACCGACGCCGGCACCATCCTCAAACTGAATCGCAAGGAATCGGACCTGCTGTACCCGTACTTTCACGAGGTGCTGACGCAGGCCATCGAGGCGTACCGGTCGAAATACCATATCGAACTCGACGGACCGGTGCAGGTCGAGGTGTACCCGGACCACGAAGACTTCGCCGTGCGCACGCTGGGCATGCCGGGCCTGGGCGCGCTGGGTGTGACCTTCGGCCAGGTGGTGGCCATGGACAGCCCCTCCGGACGCAGGCCCGGGGAGTTCCACTGGGCGAGCACGCTGCGCCATGAAATGAGCCACGTGTTCATCCTCAAGGCCACGCGCCACCGGGTGCCGCGCTGGTTCACGGAGGGCCTCGCCGTCCATGAGGAAACCGAGGCGTCCCCGGAGTGGGGCGACTCCATCACACCGGACATCATCGTCGCGCTGCGCGATCACAAGCTGCTACCGGTCGCGCAACTGGATCGCGGCTTCATCCACCCGCAGTACGACGCCCAGGTCCTGGTTTCCTACTTCGAGGCGGGCCGGATCTGCGATTACATTCAGGCCCGCTGGGGTGCGGCGAAACTGCTGGATCTGGTGCAGCAGTTCGCAATCCCGCGCAGTACGCCCGAGGCCATCAGGACAGTGTTGGACATGGAGCCTGCGGCCTTCGACGCGCAGTTCCAGGCCTGGTTGAACCAGGACACCGCCTCACTGGTCAGCGGTTTTGATGCCTGGCACAAGCAGCTGGCGGCGCTGGTGAGTGCCGCTCGAGCGAAGCACAACGCTGAGGTGCTGGGTCAGGCCGATGCGGTGATCGCGCTCTATCCGGATTACGTGTTCGATGCCAACGCCTATCAGATGCTCGCCGCGGCGGCGCTTGCCGAGGGCAAGCCCGCCATTGCCATCAGTGCGCTGCAGCGCTACGTCCGGCATCGTGGTCGCGAACCCGCGGCGTTGGAACAGCTGGCGAAATTGCAGCAGGAGGCCGGTGATGATCCCGGCGCCATCGCGACCCTGCAGAAGATCAATCTCATCGATCCGGTATTTGATACCGACTCACACCGGCGCTTGGGTGACCTGCTGATGAACGCGAAGGACTTCGGCGGTGCGCGCCGCGAGTTCGCGGCCGTGCTGGCACTGCATGCACTGGACAAGGCGCAGGCCAACTACGATCTCGCGCGCGCCTGCCATGCGGCGGGCGACGCGGAGTGTGCGAAGAATGCGGTGCTGGCCGCGCTGGAAGTCGCGCCGGATTTCAAACCCGCCCAGAAGCTGTTGCTGGAACTCACCGGTCAATAACCCGCAAAGAGAACACGCATGACGCAATCCGACATTACGAGCCTCGACGCCACTGCGCTGGCGGCGCGCCTGGAACGCTTCCGGACGGTACGGGGCGAGATCCTGGCGCAGGTGAGCCAGGTGATCGTCGGCCAGGACGAGGTACTGGACCAGATCCTGACCGCGCTGTTGGTGGGTGGACACTGTCTGATCACCGGACTGCCCGGCACCGCCAAGACGCTGATGGTACGCACCATCGCCCAAACGCTGGGGCTTCTCTTCAGCCGCATTCAGTTCACGCCCGACCTGATGCCCGCCGACATCACCGGCACGGACATCATCGAAGATGATGAATCCACCGGGCGGCGGCGCTGGTCGTTCTCCCCGGGCCCGCTGTTCGGCAACGTGGTGCTCGCGGATGAGATCAACCGCACGCCACCCAAGACCCAATCGGCGCTGCTCGAGGCCATGCAGGAGCATTCCTGCACCGTTCGCGGCACCGTCCATCAGCTGCCCAGCCCGTTCTTCGTGCTTGCAACCCAAAATCCCATCGAACTGGAAGGCACCTACCCGCTGCCCGAGGCCCAGCTGGATCGCTTTCTCTTCAACACCGTGCTCGATTACCTGGGTCTCGAGCATGAGGTGCAGGTCATCGCGCGCACCACCACCACGCAAACGGCCTCGGTGACGGCCGTGACCTCGGCCGCGGAGCTGCTGGAGTTCCAGCAGCTGATCCGCATGGTGCCGGTGAGTGACGAAATCGCCCGCCACGTGGTGCGGCTGGTGCGCGCCACGCGCTTCAAGTCCGAGGAGGCGCCGGAGATCATCCGCCGCTATGTGAACTATGGCGCCAGCGTGCGCGCGGCGCAGTTCATCGTGCTGGCGGCCAAGGCGCGTGCGCTCACCCGCGGCCACTATCATGTGGATTTCGACGATGTCGACGCCTACGTGCTGCCCGTATTGCGCCATCGCATCCTGCTGAACTTCCACGCACAGTCCGATCGGGTCGATGCGGACGAGGTGCTGCGCCAGATGCTGGCGCAGATTCGCCGGCCTTAGGGGCCACCATGCAGAGCCTGCTCGATCCAGTGGTGCTGAATGCGATCTCCGGGCTGGACCTGGTCGCCGCGACCGTGGTCGATGGCTTCATTGCCGGCCTGCATCGCTCCGCGGACTTCGGTTTCAGCCAGGAATTCGCCGAATACCGCGCCTATGCGCCCGGTGATGATCTGCGGCATGTCGATTGGAATGTCTACGCACGCTCCGATCGCGCCTACATCAAGCGCTTTCATGGCGAGACCAACAGCCAGTTGATGCTGCTCGTGGATGCCAGCAGTTCCATGGGCTTTGCTTCGCATGCGGTCTCGAAGCTGGCCTATGTGCGCTTCATCGCCGCGGCGCTCGCCTACATGGCCACGCGTCGGCAACGCGATGCGACGGGGCTGCTGGTGTTCGGCGACACCGTGCGCGACTTCGTGCCACCGGCTTCACGCCAGGGCCATCTGCAGCGGGTGCTGGCGGCGCTGGTCGCCGCGCAGCCGCAGGCGAACACGTCCTATGCCGCACCGCTGCTGCACCTGCAGTCGTTCCTGCGCCGTCGCGGCATGGTCGTGGTGCTGTCCGATTTCTACGCGCCGCCCGCCGATATCATCCGGGCCGTCGCACCGCTGCGCGTTCATGGCAACGAGGTAGTCCTGTTCCAGGTGCTGGATCCGGAGGAACTGCGGCCGCGCGTCGACGGATCCTCCATGCTCATTGATCTGGAGACCGGTGCGGAACTGGAGGTATCCGAGGACTATGTGCAGGGTCGGTACCGCGAGCGAATCGACGCGCACGTCGCCGCCCTGCGCCTCGAAGCGCGGCGGTCCGGGATCGGCTATCAGCTGATGCAGACCGATCAGCCACTGGACCAGGCGCTGATGCAGTACCTGCGCCTGCGCACGGGGCGCGACTGATGGGCTGGCTGGCACCGGGATTTCTGCTCGGCGCGCTCACCATCGCGGTGCCGGTATGGCTGCACCTGCTGAAACGCAGTGCCAGCCGGCCGCGGCAGTTCAGTTCCCTGATGCTGTTTGAACCGCAGCAGCGCAGCACCACCCGGCGGCGCCGCATCGACCATTGGCTGCTGCTGCTGTTGCGGGTCGCGGTGCTGCTCCTGATTGCAGTGGCCTTCGCGGAACCCTATGTGCGCGGGCATCTGCCCGGTGTGGCGCCGGAGAAGCTGTTGGTGCTGGCCGTGGATGATTCATTCAGCATGCGTGCCGGCACCCGCCTGGAGGATGCGCGCCGTGCGGCGCTCGCGGTGGTGGCGGCCAAACCGCGGGACACCCGGGCGCAGGTGGTGGCGCTGGGTTCGCAGGCGGTTGTGCTCACCGAACAGCTACAGGATGCCGCGGCGCTCGCCAGCGCCGTGCGGCATGTCGCGGCGACTGATGGCCGGGGCAGCCTGGTGTTGCTGGCGGGTCTGGCACGGACATTGGCGGCCGGCACCCACATGCCCATCGAGCTGCATCTGTTCAGCGACATGCAGGCCACGGAGCTACCGCCTGATTTCAGTGAGTTGCGTCTGCCGGCCGGAGTGACCCTGGTGCTGCACAGGGTTGGCGCGGCGGCGACGCCAAACTGGACGGTGGAGACAGTGGCGGCCCCGGCACAGGTGTGGGATCCCGCCAAGACGCGGATCATTGCCACTGTCGCAGGCTTCGGCACACCCGAGGCGACACGCAGCGTGGTGCTGCTGATCAATGGGCGTCCGTCCGGCCAGCAGGTCATCAAGGTGCCCCCATCCGGTCGCGCCTCGGTGGTGTTCGCAGGTCCGGATATCCCCTACGGTCTGGTCCGCGGCACGGTGCAGATCGACAGTGCTGATGCGCTCAGCGCCGATGACCGCTATGACTTCGTGATTGAGCGCAGCGAGCGCGTCCATGGCCTCTTCGTCCATCAGGGTTCGGACCAGGCAACCGGATTGTATTTCCATTCCGCGCTGCAATCGGCGGCGGATGCCGCCGTGGTGCTGGATGAGGTCACGACGGAGCAGCTGCGGAACCGCGACCTGTCGTCCTACGCCTTTGTGGTTCTGTCCGACCTCGCGAACCTGTCGCCTGCGGTGGAGGCGCGCCTGACGGACTGGGTGAACAGCGGTGGCCGGCTGCTGATCAGCGCTGGCACCGCGGCGGCCCAGCAGCAGCGCATCCCGGTCTTCGATGCGCGCATCATCGGTTCCCATGACTACACCCGCGATGAGATTCGCTTCGCCGCGGTGGCGGCCGTCGATGAGGCGTATGCGCCGGCGGGGACACTGGCGGGCTGGCAGGGGATCAGGTTCTTTTATGTGACGCGCGTGGAGGCGCCCGCGGCGCAGACCGGCCTGCGACTCGCCGACCAAAGTCCGCTGCTGCTCGAGAAACCTCTGGGTAAAGGGCGGGTGCTGCTGTTCACGTCGGGGTTTGACCGGCTGACCACCGATCTGCCGCTGCATCCCCAGTTTGTCGCCTTCGTGGACCGGCTGGCGAATTACCTGAGCGGTCGCACCCTGCGCAGCAGCGCCTTGAGCGTCGGGGATGCCGTCGACCTGCGGCCTGACCCGGCGGTGCGCGGCAGCGCGGACGTGCTGGCGCCCGACGGCAGCCATCCGCTTGACCTGAAACAGGCGCAGCAGGTTCGCACCTGGCCCCTCCCGGCCGCGGGCTTCTACACGCTCACTCTCGCGGACTCGCGGCATGACCTGGTGGCGGCCAATATCTCCCGGCTGGAGTCCGATCTCACGCCGGCGAGCGACGATAAGCTCAAGCTCTGGCAGGCGGCCAGCCAGGCACCGCAGGCCGTCCCCGCCGGCACGGCCTCCGCACCGCCGCCGGCAGCAGTCGCCGCCGAAGAATCGACTCACAACCTCTGGTGGTACGCTATGTGCCTCCTGCTCGTGGCAGTGGTTACCGAATCGGTCGTGTCCAGCCGATATCTCAACACGCTCCGGGAATCGTCATGAACGCCAGCGAGGAACTGCGTGACTACGTAGCGCGACTGCATGCGCGGTTGCGGCTGGGTGCCATCGCGCGCGGCGCCGCGATCCTGGGCGGCATTGCGCTCGGCATGACACCGCTGCTGGTGATCTTCGCCAACCGGTATGCGTTTTCCGCCACCAGTGTGCACGGCTCGCGCCTGGTGTTGCTGCTGGCGCTCATCACCGGCGCGGTGCTGGGTGTGGCGATACCGCTGTGGCGTCTGAACCGGTGGGGCGTGATCCGGCGCGCTGAAGCCAGGTTCCCGCAGTTCGATGAACGACTGCGCACCTTCAGCCAACGGGAGGCGGCGGCAGCAACCGCCGCTGGCACTGCGGCCCCCGATGCCTTTGGAGAACTGCTGGCGGCCGATACCCTGCGCGTGGCGCACACGGCGCGCCCCGCGTCGCTGGTGTCCACGACACTGCTCGCGGGCCTGCTCAGCTGCGGCCTGGTGTGCGTTGCCACCCTCGTGTGGCTGATCCGTTCGGGACCGGGATACATGGGCTATGGCGCGGCGCTGCTGTGGTCGGTGCCGCGCAGCGGCCCGATCTATGACCTGCAGGTGGCACCCGGCGACACCACGCTGCGGCGTCACGCCGACCTGCTGGTGACGGCCGGACTCGTGGGGCTCACGACGCCCGATGTGCGGCTGCACGTGCGTATCGGCAATGCGGCCTGGCAGCAGGTCAGCATGCAGCCGCAGCCCCAGTCCGGGGATTTCCGCTATCTGTTGTCCGCGTTGCCGGACCACGCTGAATACTATGTCGAGGCCGGCCCGCTGGAATCGGCGCATTTCACGGCGCAGGTGGCCGACCTCGCGCAGGTGCGCCAGATCCGCGTGACCTACCACTATCCGGCATGGACGCAGCTGCCCGATCGCACCGAGGAACATGGCGGCGACCTGCGGGCCGTTCAGGGCACGCACGCCGAACTCACGATCCTCACCGATCAGCCGCTCAAGTCCGGCGCGCTGGTGCTTGATGATGGGCACCAGCTGCCGCTCGTCGCCGGCGCCGGCAACACCTACAGCGTGACCGTGCCGCTGGACAAGGATGGGGCATATCACCTGACGACCGTGGACGCACAGCATTCCCTGCGGCTCACCGAGGACTATTTCATCGAGGCCGGCGAGGCGAGTGCGCCGCAGGTTGCCATCGTGAAGCCCGGCGGTGACTATCGCGCCAGTCCGATTGAGGAAGTCACCATCAACGCGCAGGCCGCGGATGATTTCGGCCTGCGCGAGTTTTCCCTGCATTACTCTGTCAACGGTGGACCGGAGCGGCAGATCAACCTGTTGCCGCACGCCGGGTCGCGGCAGGCTCGAGGCGGCACCGTCATCAGCCTGGAAAGCATGAAGCTGGTGCCGGGTGATGTCGTCAGCCTCTATGCACAGGCGGCCGATGCCCGCGCGCAGAGCCGATCACAGATGGTTTTCGTCCAGGCCGAACCCTACGAACGGGAGTTCTCGCAGTCCCAGGCCGGCGGTGGTGGCGGTGGCGGCGGGGGCGGCAGTGCCAACGATCAGATGGAGATTTCACGACGCGAAAAGGAAATCATAGCCGGCACCTGGACTCAGGTGGACGGGCGCGCCGCCGCGGCCCGCCAGGCCGAACAGGCAAAATTTCTCTCCGACGTGCAGAACACGCTGCGTGACCAGTCGCTGTCGCTGTCCGGTCGCCTGCAGATGCGCGGGCTGAACGAGGCCAATGAGCAGTTCAACGCCTTTCAGAAAGAGATGAATGCGGCCGCCGACGCAATGACCCCGGCGGCCACCCAGCTCGCCCGCTCCCAGTGGCGCCAGGCGCTGCCGGATGAGCAGAAGGCCCTGCAGCATCTGCTGCGCGCGGAGGCCACCTTCCGCCAGATCCAGGTCGCCTTCGGCAGTGCCGGCGGTGGTGGTGGCGGTGGCGGCAGCATGGGCAACGATCTCGCCAGCCTGTCTGACCTGGAACTGGATACCCAGAAGAATCAGTACGAGACGGCGCAGTCGGCCTCGCCCTCCCAGCAGCAGGACGCACAGATCGACGCGGCGCTGCGCAAGTTGGATGAGCTGGCACGCAAACAGGAGGAGCTCGCGCAGGAACGTCCCAATGCTGCGGACGCCGCGAGTCAACGCTGGCAACAGGAAATGCTGCGTCGACAGGCCGAGGAACTGCAGCGGCAGCTGGAACAGATGGCCAAGAACGGCCAATCCGGCCAATCCGGCCAATCCGGGCGATCCGGTCAATCGGGCCAGTCCGGACAGTCAGGCCAATCTGCCGGGCAATCCCGTGCGCAGCCGGGACGCGAGAACACCGGCAAGGGGCAGGGCGCCGCCGAGGCTGCCGCCAGCGAGGCTGCCGCCAGCACCATACGTCAGGCGATGAATCGGCTGCGGGAAGCGCAGGAATCGATGCGGCGTGCGGTCGATCAACGCGACGCCGCAGGTGCGCGGCGTGCCGCCGAAGGACTGCGTGATGCCATGGCTGCGCTGGGCGGCCTGCAGCGCAATCAATCGGCAGGCCAACTGGATGAGCTGGGTCACAAGGCGCAGGAACTCGCCGACCGGGCGCGCCAGCAACAGGACCAGCTGCGGGACCTGAACGGTCACGCAGCGCTTGGGCGCTCGGGGCGACCCGTACCCAATACTGACCGCATGATCGATGCACGGCAGAAGCTCGCCGATGATGTCGGGCGCCTGGAGCAGTCACTGCGTGACGCCGAACGTGAAACACTCAAGGGTAATCGCCAGGCGGCCTCGACGCTGCGCGATGCTCTGACTGGTTTGGACGAGTCGAACATTCAAAGCCGCCTGCAGGCCAGTGCCGATCACCTGCGCATGGGCTATAACCCGGGAGGTGATGCATCGGAAAGCGACATCCCCGACGAACTGGCGAAACTTGGGGAGTCGGTGCGCCAGGCAAGTCGCGCTGCGGGCGGGGCGCCGGTACCGGATGATGCACTGGCTAACGTTCAGCGCTTCCGCGAACGCCTCCGTGAAATGGGATTACCCCCTGGTGGACAGGGGGTTCGCAGTGGCGGCGTGACCGCTGCCGGCGGCGGCGCGGGCAGCTATATCGACGGGGGCTGGAACAGCGGCAATAACCCGCACTCCGGAAGAAGTGTCGCGACGGCGCAGACCGGCCCGACCCCCGAGGATCGTGAAAGGAATTTCGACCTGGGTATGGCGGATCTGCAGAATGTGCGGCGCACGGTCGCCGATGATCCGGCGGCGAAGCGCCAGGTCGATGATCTCATCCGCTCCATGCAGCACCTGGACCCGCGGCGCTTCCCGGGTAATCCGGAAGTCGCCGAGCAGCTGTTCGCTGAGGTACACGGCGACGTGGATCGCCTGGAGCTGCAGTTGGGCCATGATCCCGCCGATGACAATCGCAACATCGTGCGCAATGCCGACTCATTGCCGGTGCCGGAGGGGTATCAGGAGGCGGTGGCGGAGTACTATCGCCGGCTCAGCAAGGGACAGTGAGGGGAGGGCGAATGCGAATTTTCAGGACGGTGCTGTGCACCGCGGTGCTGTTGCTGACGGGCTGCGTCAGCGCTCCTGTGACCACGCAGGGTGGCGAGCCGCGATTGGCTGACCACGAGGCGATCCAGGAGGTGCTGGCACGGGCCAACATGGGCTTCGAGCTCAGTGATGCGGACCTGTTTGCCGGTGCCTTCGCCCCGGATGCCGTGTACCAGCTGGATGAGAAGGGGCCGGTCTTTGGTTACGACAAGATGGTCTACAGCGGCCGCGATGAGATCCGCACCATCATCACCAGCCGCCTCGAGAAGGCCCGCACTGCCGATCCGAAGTCCCTCAGCTATGATCCGGCGAGCCTGCGACGTTTCAACCGCAACAGCGATGACCGCATTGTCATTCTCGACGACACCACCGCGAAGCACACCTCCACCTGGATGGTCGTCATGCATACCAATGTGAACATCCACATTTCCGCGATCGGCCGCTACACCGACACGTTGAAGAAGATCGGCGGCAAGTGGCTGATCGTTGATCGTATCCGCACCGAATAGATGCATTTCTACGTGTTCAAGGCAATGGCGCGCGAAGCGCTGTTGCCACCCATGGGACTGCTGATCCTGGCGGTACTCGGCGCCGTGCTGCTGGCATTGCGCCACCGGCGCAGCGGCTGGACCTGCCTCGCAGTGGGCCTGGGCCTGATGTGGCTGCTCTCGATGCCAATCGTCGCCAACTCACTGATGCTCCTGGTACAGACCTATCCGGCGTTCAATCCGGCCACGGCGACGAGCGCACAGGCCATTGTGATCCTGGGCGGTGCGGGCCATCGCGATCCGGCGGCGGAGTACGGTGGGGAGCCGGCCGCGGAGCTGGAGCTGCTGGACCGGCTCAACTACGGCGCATGGCTGTCGCGGCAGACACACTTGCCGATACTCGTGACCAGCGATCCTATGAATGCCCGCGCCATGGCGGTGTCCCTGACCCGCGATTTCCAGATACCGCCCCACTGGGTCGATACGAACGCGCACGACACCTACGAGAACGCGCGCAATTCCGCGCAGATCCTGCGCGCCGACCATGTGACTTCAGTGCTGCTGGTGACCAGCACCACCCACATACTGCGCGCTACACGGGAATTCATGGCAGCGGGCCTGGCCGTGACGCCGGCGCCGGATGAGGTTCTGGTCAGCAACCAAGAAACGCCGTACGGTCCCTACCCGCTGTACGAGTACATGCCCTCGGCGGAAGGCATGCAACGTTCCAACCGGGCCGTCTATGAGCTGCTGGGTGAGCGCGCGCGCGAGCTGTTCGCGCTCCTGCACCTGCGGCGCCAACAGCCTTAGCCGAAGCGGAAGCCCGAGATCCGCCAGCCCATCATCACATCGTTGAAGGTCCGCACGCCGACATCATTGCCCGCCGCACCGGCGGCGACCAGCAGCGGCATCAGATGTTCCTCGCGGGGATGGGCGTAGCGCGCGGCCGGTGCCTGGGCCCAGTGGGTCAGCGCGGTGTTTCGGGCTTCGATATCCGGCTGACATACGGCCTGCCCGAGCCAGTCATCAAAGAGCTGCGAACCGGGAATGAGTTCGTTGTCGGGGGATCGCGCGCGCAGGTTGTGGAAACTCATGCCGCTGCCGATGATCAGTACGCCCTGATCACGCAGGGGTTCCAGTGCCGCGCCGAGCTTCAAATGCGCCGCGGGGTCCAGTCCCTGCTTCAGCGACAGCTGTACCAGCGGCATGTCGGCATTGGGATAGACCAGCAGGAAGGGTACGAACACACCGTGATCGAGGCCGCGATTGCCGTCCGTCGTGGAGGCCAGTCCGGCCTTGCTGAGCAGACCCCGGATGTCGGCCGCCAGCTGCGGATCCCCGGGCGCGGGGTACTTCAAGCGATAGGTGTGCTCGGGAAATCCGTAATAGTCGAAGAGCAGGGGCGGCCGCTTCTGCACATTCACCGCAACCGGATCCGACTCCCAGTGACCCGA
>Ga0302308_10003783_pt1 | contig 12019 bp, 8 predicted proteins | sample III_Palsa_E3_3_FD_200531 | JGI IMG/M metagenome (GOLD analysis project Ga0302308, IMG submission 200531) | Peat permafrost microbial communities from Stordalen Mire near Abisko, Sweden - III_Palsa_E3_3 | ecosystem: Environmental > Terrestrial > Soil > Palsa > Peat permafrost | place: Sweden... | reverse complement strand
CCAGATTGGCTCGCCGTAGATGAATACGGAAAGCAGCGGCGCCATGCGTCGGATCCGGACTTCTGGCTCACCTGCGCCCTGGGGCCCTACAACTTTGAGTTCATGACCTCGGTCCACGAGGAGATCATGACAAAGTACATGCCCGATGGCATCTTCACCAACCGGTGGGCAGGCAATGGAATGTGCTACTGCGAACACTGCCGAAGAAACTTTCACGACTTCTCAGGCTTGGATCTTCCCCGTACCAACGATCCCCAGAATCCCGCGCGGCGCGAGTACATTCTGTGGCAACAAAAAAGACTGTTTGAACTCTGGCATGTCTGGAACAACAAAATTCAGGCGATCAATCCCAACGCAAGCTTCCTCGCGAATGCTGGAGGCGGAGCGATGAGCGGCCTAGACATGAAAACGTTCGGAGCTCTGGCACCCACTGCGTGTGCGGACCGCCAAGGCAGGGCCGGCCTCACTCCTCCCTGGGCAGCCGGGAAAGATGCAAAAGAATTCCGTTCCACCATGGGGCGAAAAGCCATCGCTGGACTTACAAGCGTTGGACTGGAAGATCGGTACCGCTGGAAGGACTCTGTGCAGAACGGTGATGAGATCCGTCTCTGGATGATCGATGGAATTGCTCAGGACTTTCGTCCAGTCTTTACAAAGTTCAATGCAAAGCCCTTCGACAAGCGCTGGTTCCCAATTGTCAATGAGATCTTCCAATGGCATTACGCGAACGAACGCTACCTCCGGAACGAACGGTCGCTTGCTCGCGTAGGCATGGTCTACTCTCAACAGACAGCGCAGTTCTACGGCGGCCCAGAGGCGGAGGCCAAGGTCAATGAGCCGGCCCTTGGCTTTTACCACGCATTAGTGGAAGCAAGAATTCCATTTGAGATGGTCCACGATGGTTTGCTGGATCGCGAGCATGTGGAACAGTTCCGCACCCTGATTCTTCCCAATATCGCGGCACTCTCCAACCAACAATGCGCGCAGATTCAAGACTTCGTCGAGCGCGGTGGAAGTGTGATCGCCACCTATGAGACATCTCTGTACGACGAGTGGGGCGTCCAGCGTAAGGATTTCGGACTCGCTTCCCTCTTCGGCGCCTCCTACGCAGGCAGCAAGGATGGACCCATGCTCAACTCCTACCTCACATTAGAGAGGGACCCCGCAACCGGACAATATCATCCATTGCTGGCCGGGCTTCAGGATGCGGGTCGGATCATCAACGGCATCAATAGGGTCCGCGTCGTTCCGGCCGACACGCAAGCTTACGCGCCGCTCACGGTGGTTCCGACCTACCCCGACCTGCCTATGGAAGAGTGCTTCCCACCGCCTGAGACAACCCGCGATGTTGGGGTCTTCGCCCGTAACGTAGGCCGAGGCCGCGTTGTGTACTTCCCCTGGGATATCGACTACACCTTCTGGGAGGTCCTGGATCTGGACCATGCAAAGCTCTTGCGCAATGCAGTGCTCTGGGCCGCGAACGAGCCTGCCCCCCTGTCGGTTGAAGGCCGCGGTGTTCTGGATGTTTCCGTCTGGACGCAGAAAAATTCCATGACGGTCCACCTCGTCAATCTCACGAATCCCATGATGATGAAGGGACCAGTACGCGAGATTATTCCAATTTCCAGTCAGAGGGTTCACGTTCGTGTACCCAGTGATCGTCGCGTTGCAAAGGCCCACTTGCTCGTGGCAGGAAATGAGATACCGTTTCATAATGATGGCGATATGATTGTGCTCGTTGTGCCAACAATCAATTTGCATGAAGTCATCGCGCTCGACTTTGCCGTTTGACGATCGGCGATGGAGGAACTTTACATTGGACTGCCGCAAGCTCTTCGGTAACGCACTTACGGCTTTTGTGAAACCTGGATTGCTACCCACATTGGTGCTGGCGCTGGGGGCGGCACCGACCCTGCTATGCGCGCAAATGCAGACGACGCCGGTGGCTCCGGACTGGGCGCTGCCAGGCTCGCCGACGCACCAGCAGGTCCCTCCTCCACCGGGCTTCCATCGCGCCAGCAAGAACTTTGATACGCCGATCGGAATCTTTCAGGGGCAGTCGGATATCGGCGCCGCGCTAGTTCCGGGCAGCGCAAGTTACGACCCGGAAACCAAGACCTACACTATCCACTCCGCGGGCTACAACATCTGGTACAACCGCGATGAGTTTCGCTTTCTATGGAAGAAGATGTCGGGCGATGTCTCGTTCGCCGCGGATGCCAGCTTTCCGGTGGCCGCACCGCCACATGATCGAAAGGTGGTGTTGATCATTCGACAGGATCTCGACGATGATGCGAAGGAAGTCATGGCGGCCGAGCATGGCACCGGCATGGTGCACCTGGCTGAGCGCCCGGAGAAGGGCACCTTCATCAAGGATATGCAGTTCCGCATAGGAGGTAGCCTTTTGCCCCAGGATGTACTGCCGAAGCGAATCGGCCTCGAGAAGCATGGCGACGAGGTTGCCCTCTTCATCAGCGTGCAGGGCGAGCCCATGCACCAGTTCGGACCGCCGGTGAACGTCCACTTCGATGGGCCGTTTTATGTGGGGATTGGCTTCTGCCCCCACTTTCCGACGACGGTGGACATTGGCGCATTCTCCAATGTGGTGCTCGCGAACAAGGCCGGCGAGGTCCACTAGCCTTCCGCGTACCCGACGTAAAATTGAAGCGGAGAATCGACCGTTCTCCCTGACCACCAGGCTTAGCGCACTCACCCCCTAAGGAGCATCATCCAGATGAAGGCTTTGTCGATGCCCTCGTTGTTCTGCTGTACCGTTGCGCTCGCTGCGCATAGCCTTGTGCCTTCCCCGCTCCATGCACAGCAGGCGGAAAAACATCTTCGCAGCAAGGTCTATGTCTACGATTTGCGCGATAGATCGTCACATTTAATCTACTCGGCGGACCAGATCTGGGAGGCGCCGAACTGGTCGCCGGATGGCAAGTATCTCATCTTGAATTCGGGCGGCGCGATTCACAAGCTCGTCCTCAAGAAGGACGGCACCGCCGACACGCCTCAGAAGCTCGCCATCCCCGAGAACTATCAATGCAACAACGACAAGGCCATCTCGCCCAACGGCAAGATGATTGCCTTCTCGGCGAGCGTTGCGCCGCACCGAGGATCGCAGGTCTTCCTCGCAAACGCCGACGGCACGGACGTTAGGTTGATGGCCGAGGACTCGCCAAGTTACTTCCACGGCTGGTCGCCGGATAGCAAGACGCTCTCCTTCGTCGCGCAGCGCAACGGCAGCGGTCAGTACGACATCTATCGCGAGCCCGCATCTGGCGGTGTCGAGCAGCGTCTTACCTTCAACCCTCACCAGGACGACGGCCCGGACTACTCGCCCGACGGCAAGTGGATTTACATCAACTCCGACCGCTCGGGCAAGGAGGCCGCATGGCGCCTACCTGCAGACGGTGCCGGTCCCGATGATGTAAAAGCGCAGCTGGTCGTCAGCGACAGCCTCGAGGATTGGTTTCCGCACATCTCCCCCAATGGCAAGTTTCTCGTCTATATCGGCTACCCGGCCGGCACGCCTACACACAACCCCCGCAACGTGCACATTGAGATTAAGCTCGTCGCCATCGATCACGACAAAGTCGCCAGCACGCAAACAACACTCGTCGAGGCTATCGGAGGACAGGGCACGATGAACGTCAACTCCTGGGCGCCCGACTCCATGCGCTTCGCGTACGTCACGTATGACCCGATACCATAGCGTGGGGCTCTCGACCGCAGCAACCTATAGGAGAAAAACTTTAATGATGATCTCTCGCAGAGACTTCGTAGGCGCCATGGTGGCGATTGGAACACTCAGCTTCGCCGACCGTCTTGCCTTCGCCAATCCCTTTGGCCTGCCACTCGGTCTGCAACTCTATTCGGTCCGTGAGCAGATGGCGGAGGACCTCGATGGCACCTTGGCCGCGGTGAACAAGGCCGGCTACACCGAGGTTGAAGCCGCCGCTCTGCCCAAGCTAAGCGCAACGGAAATTCGCGTCGCGCTGGACCGGGCACGACTGCGCTGCGTCAGCGCCCACCATCCGTTTGCAGATCTCCAGGCGCGATTCGACAAGATTGTCGCTTACGACAAGCAGCTCGGTGTGCGCTTCATCATCTGCTCCAGTCCGGGCCGCCGCAATCCCGTTGCCCCGGGAACCGGCGGCCACGCGCCGCTCACGATCGACGACTGGCACTTCAACGCCGACCAGTTCAACGCGATGGGGGAACGCATGGCCGCACAGAACATCCGCTTTGGCTATCACAATCACATCCCCGAGTTCGCCGAGACGGACGGCAAGTTGCCCTACATGGAGCTAATGCGCTTGACCGACCCGAAGAAGGTCACCTTCGAGCTCGACTGCGGATGGGCCGTGGTGGCAGGTATGAATCCTGTCGATCTCATGAAGAACCACCCCCACCGCATTTCAATGCTCCATGTGAAGGACTTCAAACTGCCCAGCACTCCGTTGACCGATCCACACGACGCTAAGGTGACCGAACTCGGTTTGGGCAGTATCGACTACCACCCCATCTTCGCTGAGGCGTCGCGCTCGCAGCACATTGAGCATGCCTTCGTGGAGCAGGAGGCCTACGACATGGCGTGGCAGCAAGCGCTCCAACTGGACGCGGACTATCTCCGTAAGTTCCGCTCGTAGCATGAATTCTGCTTGCCCCCGAACGGCTACTGCGGCGCTGGCCCGTTCTCCTGTTTCACGATGACGCCTTCACCCTCGAAGGGCCAATTCTTATCGAGAAGCAGATCGTTTTCGCGGGTCGCCTTTGGCACACCATCGATCTTCAGATTTTCAAAAAAATGCACGCCCGTTTTTCCTGCGGTCGCGAGGTCGATGTCACCGTCTCCATCCAGGTCTTTCACGACGAACTGTGTACCCCCTGCCGCCGTTCCATTCACCGAGATGGGATAACGGGTGAATTCGCCAGACTTGCGATCGATCTTGTAGTAGTAAACGACCAGCGGATCATAGGAGCCCGGATCGTTGCCCGAGTGGCCACGGTAGCGTTTGCCGGTGATGAGTTCGGGAACTCCGTCTCCGTCTATGTCGGCCAGAGCAAGTGAATGGATCTGCGAGTAGGACTCGTCGATCACATGCTTGACCCAGGCTCGACTCGCGCCTTCGCCCTGCTGCTCCAGCCAGTACAGTCCGTAGCTGTGTCCCTGGCCATAGATGATGTCCATCTTGCCATCGTTGTTTACGTCGTAGCCGATGATGGGGAAGCCAGCGTCGTCGAGTTGCCAATCGCCATGCCACTCCCACTTGTCGTGCTCCGCATCGATATTCTTGAACCATCCATACGGTGTAAGGATGTCGACTTTGCCATCGCCGTCCACGTCGGCAATACCGATGCCGTGGCCGTCCTGCAGCTTGCCGCCGACATGATGCACCTTCGGGGTCGGTCCGGAGAAGTCGACCCAGATAATGCCGGAGTGGTTGTAGTGCGCGAGCGCCAGGTCAGGCTTGCCGTCTCCGTTGAGGTCACCGGTGGCTCCGCCCTCGGTATCGTAGCTGTCGGTGATGAAGTGACGCTCCCACATCACGTCCGGCTTCTTGGGGTTCTCATACCACCACAGGCCGTTCACCATCCAGCCGGTCGTCACGACATCCGGAGCGCCATCGTGATTGACGTCGAAGTTCCACTCTCCGCAATCGGAGACGAACTCTCCAAGGATGCCGACAGTGCGGAACTGATGGCGCTTCCACTCGCCGCCGGCGGGTCCGGGATTTTCATACCAGTAGGCGCCGCTCACCAGATCAGGCCGGCCATCGCTATTCATATCGATGGTGGTGATGCCTTCGGCATGGTCGGTTCCCAGGCGATGAACACGAAAGGTCACTTGTGGAACGCCGTACGGGCCGTTGCCGGGAGTGGTTTTGCGTGTGCTTTGCGCGCCTGCTATCCAGCTCGACGATGCAACGATTGCCGCGACGGCGAGAACTGCGAATTTCATATCTCTGACCATGTCCATGCTCCGGCTCTGCGTAGGGAGTTTCCTTATCTCAAGCGCGACCCGATCTAAACCAGCTTCATCGCATCCGGATCCCACTTCACCACGGCGCCGCGTTCGAAGCTAAGATTGCTGAGCAGCGCGGCCCCAGCGGCACGGAATCCGAACACTGCATCTTCGACGACCGGTTGACGGCTGCGAACCGAGGCAAAGAAATTCTTGAAGTGGTCGAAGCTGTCACTGTAGCCGGAGGGTGCTGCGTAGGTTTCATAGTGGACAGTGGGCGGTCCGGAAGGGTGCGTGACCGGATACTTCTGCCGATACTGTTCGAGAATTCGCTTCTGCATGGCTTCGGTATAGGTGCCGATGGTGTAACCGGGTTCGGTTGGGCGAGGCACGCGGCTCACGCTGACCGTATTGCCGGCAATCTCCATGGTGCCTTCTGAACCGGTGAAGATGAGGCCTTCGCTCTCCTCGCCGCCGTCGACAAAGTTTACGCGCAGGCTTAGATTGAAGCCTTCGTTGTAATCGAACAGGCCGAGCATGACGTCGGGCACATCGCGGCCGTCGTTCCAGAAGCGCAGGCCACCGGTGGCCATAGCGCGCGTGGGGCCGTTGGTTCCTGTGATGAAGTGCGTTCCGCTGAAGAGATGGACGAAGAGATCGCCAGCAACGCCGCTGCCGTAGGCCTTCCACTTGCGCCACTGGAAAAAGTGTTCGGCGTTGAACGGTATCTTCGGCGCTGTGCCTTCGAAACGCGGCCAATCGCAAGTCTCCGTCGAAGCATCGAGCGGAACCGTATAGTTCCACGCACCCATCGACGAGTTTCGGTCCCAGCGCGCCGTAACCATGTTGAGCTTGCCAATGGCTCCGGAGGCAAGCAGCTCCTTTGCCTTCGCATAGACAATCGAGCTGACGCGCTGGCTTCCGATCTGGATGATCCGGCCGGTCGAACGGGCGGCCTCAATCATCTCGGGCCCATCGGCATAGAGATGGATCATCGGCTTTTCGCAATAAACGTCTTTGCCCGACTTCATCGCATCAATGGCAGCCCGCTTATGCCAGTGATCCGGTGTGGCGATAATGACGGCGTCGACGTCCTTGCGTGCGAGAATCTCGCTGTAGTCACGTGTGGTGAAAATGTTGCTGCCCCAGAGCTCCTTGGCGTGTTCGAGCCGCCCGTCGTAACAGTCCGCCACGGCAACCAACTTTATTCCGGGGACCTGCAGCGCAACTTTCGTATCGCCCTGGCCTTGAATCCCCGCGCCGATCAGCGCAACCTGAATTTGATCGTTCGCCCCGATGGGCCTCGTGGGTTCGCTTTGAACGGCTGTGAGCGCATGTAGCTTGGATGCCACCAGCGTCTCGGCAGTTAGCGTTCCCGCCACCTTTAGAAAACTTCTGCGATCTAATTCGTGCACATTGTCCTCATCGTGAAAATCCCTGAAGAGACTTAACGTCTGTCATCATAGATGTCTTTGACGACTCTGTGCACGGCTCGAAACCATGGGCAGGACTAGCGGATGCGGGGGAGGAAAGGTAAAGTCTTCGAGGACTAAGGAATGAGTGCGGCGGTATCGGAGCACGCTGCGCCGTTTGTGAGAAGACTGATAAGCTGCGTTGAGCAGGGGTCGTCCGTGTTGCGTTTGCGCAGGCTTAGTTCGAGGGGCAATCGATGAACCGACGCAGACGCATCGGCATGGGTCTGGTAGGGCCCGGCTTTATCGCGGCGCAACACATCGAGGCTGTCCGCCGTCTCGGTTATGTCGATGTTGTTGCGGTTGCTGGATCCACTCTCGCCTCGGCCGAGCGCAAAGCGGAACAGTACGGTGTCGACCGCGCTTACGGAAGCTGGACCGAGCTGATCGCCGATCCAGACATCGACGTGATCCACAACACGACGCCCAATCATCTCCATTTGCCCGTCAGCCTGGCGGTTCTCGCGGCAGGCAAGCACGTGATCTCGGACAAGCCTCTCGCGCTGAATACAGGCGAGTGTCGCCTGCTCTGCGATGCCGCTGCCAAGGCCGCCGTCGTCAACGCGGTTACCTTCAACTACAGGGGCAATCCGCTTGTGCAGCAGATGCGCGCAATGCTTCAAGAGCAGGCGATCGGCCGCGCAGTCTTCATCCACGGTCACTACGTGCAGGACTGGATGACTGATGACCACGTGTACTCCTGGCGTTCCGACCCCGCCAAAGGCGGCCGCAGTTCTGCGCTCGCCGACATCGGCTCGCATTGGTGCGATCTCGCCGAGCATGTGACCGGTGCACGAATCACGGCGGTCCTGGCTGACCTCACGACCGCCGTTCCCACGCGCTACTCTGGGGATGCCTCCGCCGAGGCCTTCGCGAAAAGCGCCGAGCAGGGAAGCCCCGTCGTTGTTTCCGGCGAAGACCTTGCCACGGTACTTCTGCGCTGGAGTAACGGCGCCCGCGGCAGTCTTACAGCAGGGCAGGTGATGCCCGGCCATAAGAACGATCTCGAATTGGAAGTGACGGGTCGAACCGCTTCTTTACTGTGGAATCAGGAGCGCCAAAACGAACTTTGGCTCGGCAGCCATGACGAACCGAATCGCATTCTCGTGAAGGATCCCTCTCTCATGCTGCCCGATGCGCGCCGCTACGCGCATCTTCCCGGCGGCCATCAGGAGGGCTGGGCAAGCGCGTTTAGCAATGTCATCGCCGATATCTACGAGTGGGTTCGCGAGGGCGGCAAGCCGGGCGCGCAGCGAGCCACCGTCTGCACATTTGCCCAGGCGGCGCGAACGGTCAACCTCGTCGATTGCATGCTCGAAAGCCATGCCCGCGGCGGCGTCTGGGTTGATGCAGATCCATTACAGCCAGAGGAGGTCTCAGCATGACCTGGTCCATGAGGCTGCGGCTCAGCGCCATGATGTTTCTCGAGTACTTCATCTGGGGTGCGTGGTATGTCACGCTGAGCACCTGGCTTGCGGAGTCCCTCCACTTCAGCGGCGGGCAGATCGGAGTCGCTGCGGGTGCGACCGCTGTGGGCGCCATGGTTGCGCCCTTCTTCGTCGGCCTCATCGCAGACAAGCTGTTTGCGACGCAGAAGGTTCTCGCGGTATCGCACGGGCTTGGCGCAGTGTTGCTCTTCCTTGTTTCTCGACAGACAAGTTTCGGCTCACTCTACGTGTTCGTCCTGCTCTACTGCTTCGCCTTCATGCCAACACTTGCGCTCACCAACTCTCTCGCGTTTCGACAGATGCGCGATGCGAAGGCGGAGTTTGGTTGGATAAGAGTGTTCGGGACCGCGGGCTGGATCGTCGCTGGGCTGCTGGTGGGCTTCTTGGCTTTGGAGAAGACGCGCGAGCCTGTGGAATTGGCGGCGGGTGCGTCCTTGTTGATGGCCCTTTATTGCCTGACGCTGCCGTCCACTCCGCCGCTCGCGAAGGATGTCCGCTTCACCCTTGGTTCCATCTTTCCGCGCGAGGCCGTTGGATTGCTGCGCGAGCGGTCGATGGCGGTCTTCGCAATCGCCTCCTTCCTGATCTGTATTCCGCTGCAGTTCTACTACGCGTTCACAAATCTTTTTCTCAACGAGAAGGGTGTCGTGAATGCGGCCGGCAAGATGACCGGCGGCCAGTTCTCAGAGCTTCTGTGCATGCTGCTCATTCCCTGGTTCTTTCGCCGCCTCGGCGTCAAATACATGCTGGTCGCCGGCATGCTCGCCTGGACGGTTCGCTACGTCCTGTTCGCCTATGGTGGCATTGGTGATCGCATGTGGATGCTATGGGGAGGCATCCTTCTGCACGGCATCTGCTACGATTTTTTCTTCGTCACCGGCCAGATCTTCATTGATCGTAAGGCGCCCCAGGCATTGCGCGCGGCGGCCCAGGGTTTGATCACGCTGATCACCTATGGGGCAGGGATGTTTGTCGGTTCGTGGCTTTCGGGCGCTGTCGTTGAGCACTACGCCGTACGCAACGGCGCCCTTCCAGCTACGCATAACTGGCATGCCGTGTGGATGTTTTCAGCGGCTGCCTCCGGTATTGTTCTCGTGCTGTTTCTGCTGACCTTCAAAGACCCCGACCGCTCGACAGATCTGAGCGAAGAGGGCTTTCAGGCAATTCCGATCGAAGTCGCGCCTTAGTCTGAAGTTCTCTGCGTCTTGATTCCATCAAGCCCACCAGGCTTCCACTGGAGCCTCGCTAAGCAACGCACGCGACAGCAGGCTCACCGCGGAATCCAACCCTTCATGTATCGAGGCCAACCCATCTTCGTGTTCAATTGAGAGCACGTAGTCGTAGCCCACCAACCGAAGCGCCGAAACGATCGTCTTCCAATCCAGTTCCGAGTGGCCCCACCCTACAGAGCGAAACAGCCAGGAGCGTTCGGCCATCCGCGAATAGCTCTTCGTATCAAGTACTCCGTTTTTCGCGATGTTTGCGGGATGTAGCGCGACATCTTTTGCATGGACGTAAAAGATGGCCTCGCCCAAAGCCGCGATTGCTGTCGGTATATCCATGCCCTGCCACCAGAGATGGCTTGGGTCCAGGTTGATGCCGATCGATGGCCCTGCCTCCGCGCGCAGCCGCAGCATCGTCTCCACGTTATAGACCGCGAACCCTGGATGGGCCTCGATCGCCACCTTTATCCCGTGCGCCGAAGCAAAGCTTGCCGCCTCGCTCCAGTAGGGAATTAAGCGCTCTTCCCACTGCCAGCGCAAAGCCTTCGCATACTCCGGAGGCCACGCCGCTGTGATCCAGTTTGGCGTCTGATCCTGCGGCGAACCTCCAGGACACCCCGAGAACGTCACAACCACGGGTACCTCCATCTGCTCGGCCAGTTCGACCGTCTGTCGAAATACACGGTCATCCCGCTCTGCAATCGCCGGATCCGGATGCACGGCATTCCCATGACACGAAAGCGCACTGATGCCCAGCCCGGCATCGGCGAGCTCGCGTTTGTACGCTGAGATCCGCTCCCTGTTTCCCAGCAGCGTCGCAACGTCCAGATGCGGGGAGCCCGGCCAGCCGCCGGTACCTATCTCCAGCATCGTGATGTGCGGCCATTGCCGAATAGTCGTGAGTGCCTCTTCCAAGGACAGATTATTAAATACAGCGGTAAACAATCCAAGCTTCATGCGCAAGACCCTCCAGGAGCATGGGAATCAAATAGTGCTGCTGTTTGATCCTAATCAACTCACTCGTAGTTATGCGCAGATACGTCTCAATCGATGGGGCGCAGGAACATATTCGGCCAAGGTTTTGCATTGATTGAAAGGCTGGCTTGGCTCTAGAAGGATGCGGGCAAACGCGTCTGTAGGAAGCATTGAGAAACCGGTCAGATGCATTGGCCTCGTACTGCTCGCAAAGTCGGTTTCTGGGGCAACTTCGATGCTCCGGGGAGGCGGAGTTGCCTGAAACGCCGTTTTTCGGGCACGTGCGGATCACTTCCGACAAGCCGACATATCGGTACTAATTCCCGTTGGTGGGTGACTCGGCGATTTTGGCACCAATCGAAAAGAGGCGTACAGGCCAACAACGATTCTCTCTAAGCTGCCTGAGCCAGTCCTGGCAGGACAACGAACGGTCCGCGGTCAGGGTTCCGTGAAAGGTCGCGTGATCGGTGTAGCCGCGTCCCAGGGATCGGCCATCCCCTGAGTTGTTAGCGTGGCTACAGAAGAGTGATTTCACCCATGTCAATCGAGACAAGCAAAGGCTCTGTGACAAGTTGGTAATCCCCTTCGTAGGCATAGATCCTTCGTTTCGTTGGAAAGATGATTCCATCGACATCGCGATAATCCGATGCGTAATTCAAGCCAGTCGCGCCCCCGAGAATATCCACGGTGTAGTCGTGCCGACGCAGCAGGCCGTCGGGGCCGAAGCAAGAGATCTGTACCTTCGTGTGACTTTTCACATCGTCAGGGAACGTGACCTTCAGGCGACGCCAAGTCTCACCCTCAACCTCGATCGATGGAATCTCTTCTGTGAAGAAACCTGGATGAGTGTACAGAAAGGGCGTGTTGAGGTACGTCCATAGAGCTTCACCGACGAAGTACACCGCGTGAATGTCGTCCCACAGCGTCTCTCTC
>Ga0302308_10003779_pt1 | contig 12026 bp, 9 predicted proteins | sample III_Palsa_E3_3_FD_200531 | JGI IMG/M metagenome (GOLD analysis project Ga0302308, IMG submission 200531) | Peat permafrost microbial communities from Stordalen Mire near Abisko, Sweden - III_Palsa_E3_3 | ecosystem: Environmental > Terrestrial > Soil > Palsa > Peat permafrost | place: Sweden... | reverse complement strand
TCCAGCGCGGCCGCCGCCGGTGCGAGCAACTCGGCCTCATCGGTCCAGGACAGCAAGGTCCGGCCGCCGCGCTCGACGTACAGGATCAGCGATCCATCCACCAGCACGGTGAGCGCGCCAGCCTTGCGGCCCGGCCGGTGGGAGGCGGGCGTCTCGCCCGGGCGATCGGGCCAGGGCAACGCCGCCCCGTACGGCTGAGCCGGATCGGCGGCCGCGAGCACGAGTGCTGCCGGCCCCGGGGGAGAGCCACCCGGAACCCTCCGATCACGGGGGGACCCATCTCCCCGGACCGCACCTGGGTCCAGCGCCCGCATCCGGTCCACCGCTCCCGGGAGCGCGAACTGGGCCCCGCCCAGTCCTTCGACGAAGTAACCGCGACGGCACTGGCCGGCCTCCTCCATCGCGCGCAGCACCGGGTACACCGCCGCGAAGCCGCCGGTGATCCGCTCGGCGGCCACCGCGCCCCTGGTCAGCACGCCGTGCCGCTCCAGTAGCGTCAGCGCGAGCGCGTGCGCCCGCATGGTCTGGTCCGGACCGGCCGCCGCCAGCTCTTCCAGGCCGGGCCGCAGCTCCGTCCGGCCGGGCCGCAGCTCCCCGCGGCCGGGCAGCAGCGACCACCGGCCGCCGAGAGTGGGCGGACCGGTGCGTGTGGGCATAACCGGCCGGCCGAAGCTGTACCTCCGCCCGGGACGCGGGCGCGGCACGGGCCGGGCCGGGGCGGCGGCTCGCCGCGGCTGGCCGCCGAGTACCAGCCGGAGCGGGGCGAGCGTGTCGTTGGTGAGCAGCCCGGCCCACACCAGGTCCCAGATGGCGGCCGCGACCTCACTATCGTCAGGCAGAGCCGGGTGGGGCTGCTCCCCGGCGGGCAGCTCTCGGGCGAGCAGGCCCGCGACCCGGTCGCTGAGCATCCGGAAGAACATCGCGCCGCCTCCGCCGAGCACCTCGAGGACGGCCGAGTGCACCGGCGTCATGCTCACCTCGCCCGGCTCGGGCAGCAGCAGCGGGGCGCCGTCGGCGGGCGCGAGCACCAGCCAGCCGTCGCCTCCGGGCAGCGCTCCCGCGCCCGACCAGACGATCTCCCCGGCTGAGGTCAGCTCGTCGAGCAGGGCGGGGGAGTAGTCGGGCACGCGTCCCGGCAGGATCAGCGTCTCCAGTGCGGACGCGGGCACCGGCGCCCCGGCCAGCCGCTCCAGAACCTCAAGCACCGCCCCTGCGTCGGCCCGCCGCCGCGGTCCGGCTGAAACCCCGCCGGCCCCGGGTGCGGCGGCCCCGTGCGCGCCGATCCCGTGCCAGGCGGGCAGGAACCGGGCCAGCACCTCGGGCGGCACCGGCTCCGCCTCCTTGCGCAGCCTCGCCAGGCACCTGCGGCGCAGCAGCCGCAGCACCTCGGCGTCGCACCATTCGGTTCCGCCTGCCGAGGTCAGCTGTCCGTCCCCGGCGGCCTGCCCCGCGGGCAGGAACTCGCCCTCGACCACCCGGCCGCTCGCCGTGAGTCGTCGCAGCGCCAGCATGACCACCGCGACGCCGAGCCCGTACCGCGCGGCTACGGCGTCGGCCGTGAACGGGCCGTGCGTCCGCGCGTACCTGGCCACCAGGTCGCCGAGCGGGTCGGCGGCCGGCTCGGTGAAGGCCTCGGGGATCCCGACCGGCAGCGGCACCCCGAGCGCGTCCCGCAGCCGCCCCGCGTCCTCGATCGCGGCCCACATCGGCCGCCCCGCGACCCGCACACCGATGCTGCGACGCGCCACAGACAATTCCGCGAGCCAGCCATCGACATCTGAACCCTCCACGCACCGCTGCGCCACCTCCTCGGCCGTCAGCGGCCCGGCGGTGCGGAGCAGGTCCGCGACGCCCTCCACGTCACGGCACCGGCGGGACGCCGACAGGTGCTGCAGGTCGCGTTCGACCTCCGCGATGACGGCCGGGTCGAGCAGCTCGCGCAGCCCGTCCTGGCCGAGCAGCTCGGCCAGCAGGGACGGGTCAAGGGACAGCGCCTGCGCGCGGCGCTCGGCCAGCGGCGCGTCGCCCTCGTACATGAAGGCGCCGACGTACCGGAACAGCAGGGATTTACCGAACGGGCTCGGGGTAGCCGTCTCCACCTCGACCAGCCTGATCCGGCGGGCGGCGATATCGCGCAGCAGCGCGGTCAGGGCCGGCACGTCGAAGACGTCGCGCAGGCATTCCCGGACGGTTTCCAGCACGATCGGGAAGGCCGGGTACCTGCTCGCCACCTCGAGCAGCTGCGCGGAGCGCTGCCGCTGCTGCCACAGCGGCGTCCGGCGGCCCGGCTGGCGGCGCGGCAGCAGCAGCGCCCGGCTGGCGCACTCGCGGAACCTGGACGCGAACAGCGCGCTCGCGCCGACCTCGGCGGTGATGAGATCGGAGATCTCATCGGGGTCGAGCAGCGCGATCCCGATCGGCGGCGGCTCGTCGGAGTCCGGGACCCGGATGATGATCCCGTCGTCGGTGTGCAGCGCCTGCACGTCCATCCCGCCGTACCGTTCGCGCAGCCGGGCCGCGATAGCCAGCGCCCACGGCGCGTGCACCCGGTCTCCGTACGGGCTGTGCAGGACGACCCGCCAGTCGCCGAGCTCGTCGCGGAACCGCTCAAGGACCAGGGTCCGGTCATCGGGCACGTACCCGGTGGCCGCGCGCTGCTCGGCCAGGTACCTGATCAGGTTCCGCGCCGCCAGCTCATCCAGGCCGGCCTGCCGCAGCTTCCGGGTCGCGTCCGGCTCGCTCGCCGCGGCCAGTTCGCGGCAGGCCGCTCCGATCGCCCGGCCGAGCTCGGCCGGCCTGCCCGCGGTATCGCCGTGCCAGAACGGCAGCTTGCCCGGCTGGCCGGGCGCGGGCGTGACCAGGACGCGATCGGGCGTGATGTCCTCGATCCGCCACGAGCTGGCGCCGAGCACGAACACGTCGCCCACCCGCGACTCGTACACCATCTCCTCGTCGAGTTCCCCGACGCGCCGCGGTTGCCGGCCAGAGCCAGCCCGGCCAGACCCGGCCGAGCCCCCGCTGTCGGTGGCCAGGAACACGCCGAAGAGCCCGCGGTCCGGGATGGTGCCGCCGTTGGTCACGGCGAGCCGCTGCGCGCCGGGCCTGGCCCTGATGGTCCCCGCCACCCGGTCCCAGATGATGCGCGGCCGCAGGCCGGCGAATTCCTCACTCGGATAGCGCCCGGCCAGCATGTCCAGCACCGCTTCGAGTATTCCCCTGGTCAGCCCGCCGAACGGGGCGGCCTTGCGGACCGTCTGCTCGAGTTCGTCGACCAGCCAGTCGTCGACGGCCGTCATCGCGACGATCTGCTGAGCCAGCACGTCGAGCGGGTTGTGCGGGATCTTCAGCTCTTCGATCTCGCCCGCCCGCATGCGCTCGGCGACGACGGCCGCCTGCACCAGGTCGCCCTGGTACTTGGGGAAGATGATGCCGCGTGAGACGTCGCCGACGTTGTGCCCGGCCCGGCCGACCCGCTGCAGGCCGCTGGCCACCGAAGGAGGGGCCTCGACCTGGATGACCAGGTCCACCGCGCCCATGTCGATGCCGAGCTCGAGACTGGACGTCGCGACCACCGCCGGCAGCCGGCCGGCCTTGAGCGCCTCCTCGATCTCCACGCGCTCCTGCCGCGACACCGAGCCGTGGTGCGCCCGGGCGACTTCGGCGGGCGCGCCCGCCGCCACGCCCGCCTGAGCCATGAGCTCGGCCGGCGCCCGGCCTCCGCTCCGGCCTTCCGCGGCGGCGCGGGTAGCCGCCCGGGCTTCCTCGGCGGCTTCGGCTCGCTCCGCCGCCAGTTCGTTCAGCCGGCCGCACAGACGCTCGGCGAGCCGCCGCGAGTTCGCGAACACGATCGTGGACTTGTGCTGTTCGATCAGGTCGAGCACCCGCTCCTCGACGTGCGGCCAGATCGAACGACGAGGCGCCGGGTCCTCACCGTCTTCTCCGCCCCCGCGGCCAGGAGGGGTGTCCAGCTCGGTCATGTCCTCGACCGGGACGACGACCTGCAGCTCGATGCGCTTGGGGCTGGGCGGCTGCACGATGGTAACCGTGCGGGTGCCCCCGAGGAAGGTGGCGACCTCCTCGGCCGGTCGCACCGTAGCGGACAAGCCGACCCGCTGGGCGGCGCGGATCCCGTTCCCGGCGGGGACCTGCCCCGGCTGGCTCCGCAAGGCGTCCAGGCGTTCCAGGGACAGAGCCAGGTGCGCGCCGCGCTTGCTTCCCGCGACGGCGTGCACCTCGTCCACGATGACGGTTTCCACCCCGCGCAGGGTTTCCCTCGCCTGGGACGTGAGCAGGAGGAACAGCGACTCAGGCGTGGTGATGAGAATGTCGGGCGGCTTGCTCGCCAGCTTCCTGCGCTCTTCCGCGGCGGTGTCGCCGGTGCGGACCGCCACCCTGATGTCTGGTTCCTCCAGGCCCAGCCGCTGCGCGGCCTGCCTGATCCCGGTCAGCGGCGCGCGCAGGTTCCGCTCGATGTCCACCGCCAGCGCCTTGAGCGGGGAGACGTAAAGCACCCGGGTGCGTCGCTTCGGGTCCGCGGGCGGCGGCAGCGCCGCCAGCTTATCGATCGCCCACAGGAAGGCGGCCAGCGTCTTGCCCGACCCGGTCGGCGCGACGACCAGCGTGTCCTCGCCCTTGCCGATCGCCTGCCACGCCCCCGCCTGGGCCAGCGTCGGTTCCGCGAAGGCCGCCTGGAACCACGCCCGGGTCGCGGGCGAGAACCCGTCCAGGGCATCGGCGGTCATGCATCCTCCAGGGGAAAACTGTCCGTCAGGTGAAAACTACCTTTCATGTGACGCTGCCCCGGGGAACCACCCATCGAGTGGCCTGGCCGGTGATCTCGGCGACGTGCTCGTAGCCGCCGTCGTAATGCAGCACGCAGACGCGATGTCGCTCGGCGATGGCCGCGATGATCAGGTCCGGGAGCGGTACCGCGCGCGGCTGAGGCTGACTCGCGAGCTTCGCCTGGACGCTCAGCGCCCGCCGCAGGTCGCCATCCTCGGCCGGCAGCCACTCGTACGCATGCCGCCGGTCCGCCGCGACCCGCTCGCAGTCCACCTTGCCCCGCGCGCAGAAAAGCACCTCAAGCTCGGTAATCGCACAGGTCGCCATCAGCCCATGCTCCACCAGCGGCGCCAGAACCGTCCGCACCGACGGGTGGTGCCACCGCGCGATGGCGCTCTTGTCCGCCAGGTACCGCGCTACCGCCACGCCTGTTCCATCACCGACGGGGCGCCAAGACCGGCGTAGACGCCGCCGTCCAGTCGCTCGACCTCACGCTTTCTCGCCACCGACGCGACGGCCTCGGCCAGCGCCCGGTTCACCGTCTCCTTCTTAGTCCTGGCTCCCAGCGCGGCCTGCGCCTGGTCGAGCAGGTCATCGTCGACATCGATCAGCGTCTTGGACATCGCTGCCTTCCCTCGTATATACACATCGTATTTCAATGGATATACCCGGGCGGGTGGACCGGGGCTCGCGTGAGAGCCAAGCCGTGTTCCGGTGCACCGCCTGCGGTTTCGCCTGCAACGCTGATGTGAATGCGGCCATTAACATCGCGGCGGGGCACGCCGTGACTGCGCGGGGAGGCGACGGGGCAGCCCGGCCAGTGAACCGCGAACCTCAACTGCTGCTCCCATCGGGGTAGTAGCTGGAATCCCTCGCCTTCACTTCAGGCGAGGGAGGATGTCAAGTCCCCATGGTGCATCGGCCCACTGACATTCTGCCGCGTCTGCGCCTGCGAGATCCCGGCCCCATACGTCCGCCAGAGATCTTTCGCGCAGTATCGCGCAGTCGCCGTGCGAGTAAACTGCGCGCAATCGTGCAGCTCGCTGCACCAAAGCACCCGCAGATGCCCGGGGAGGTCCGCCGCGTGTCCAGGTATGAGCGCTGGAATGCGCTGCTTGACCTGCTGCCCGGCGACGGGCAGCTCACCGTGACCCAGGCCGCCAGGCAGCTCGGCGTGTCGCCGGCCACCATCCGCCGGGACCTGGACCAGCTAGCCAAGCAGCAGCTGGTGACCAGGACCCGGGGCGGCGCCACGGCCGGTCACGTCTCCTATGACCTGCCGCTGCGGTACAAGACCGCGCGGCACGCGGCGGAAAAGCAGCGCATCGGCCGCGCCGCGGCCGCGCTGGTGGCCCCGGGCGCGGCGGTGGCGCTGAACGGCGGCACCACCACCAGCGAGGTCGCTCGGGCCCTGGCCACCCGACCCGACCTGCAAGATGGCACCGGCGCACCCGCCGTCACCGTGGTCACGAACGCGATGAACATCGCCAACGAGCTCGCCGTCAGGCAGCACATCAAGATCGTGGTGACCGGCGGGGTCACCCGCGGGCAGTCTTATGAGCTGATCGGACCGTACGCCACCCTGGTCCTGGCCGAGCTGACGCTGGACTGGGCCATCCTCGGCGTCGACGGGCTTGACGTGCAGGCCGGGGCGACCGCCCACCACGAGGGCGAGGCCAGCATCAATAACCTCATGGCCACCCGGGCGGAGCAGGTCATGGTCGTCGCCGACAGCTCCAAGCTCGGCCAGCGCGCGTTCGCGCGGGTGTGCGGGGTGGGCGAGATCGGCGTCATCGTCACCGACCGGGATGCCTCTCCGGCCTCGCTGGCCCCCTTCACCGAACGAGGAATCCGCGTCGTCACCGCCTGACGGAACGCGGCGGGCTGCGACGGGGCTGCGGCGGGCTGCGACGGGCCTGGCCGACGGCGGAACCCCACCGCCGTTCCGAGATAACGAACTGACACGATCACTGCGCTAGATCTTGGTGATCTATACTGCTCATAGAGAGCATATTTCGATCAGGAACATGCAAAATCATGATCGAAGGAGCAGGAGCAGCGATGAGTTACCTGACGGAGGAGATCGCCAGCCAGCCCGAGTGCTGGACGAAGGCGATCGAGATGGCGGCCTCCGCGCAGCCCGCGCTGCCCCGGCCGGGTGAGCGGGTCGCCGCGATCGGCTGCGGCTCGTCCCTCAACGTCGCCCGTTGCTACGCGGCCCTGCGCGAGACCGCCGGTCAGGGTGAAACCGACGCCTTTCCGGCTTCTGAGGTGCCGCCGACCCGGCGGTACGACCGCCTGGTGTTCGTTTCCCGCACCGGCACCACCACCGAGGTACTCGACGCCCTCCGGAACGCTCCCCGCGACGTCAGGACGGTAGCCGTCACCGCCGACCCGGGGGCGCCGCTCGCCCGCGAAGCCGATCAGGTGGTATGGCTCGATTTCAGCACCGAACGTTCGGTGGTCTCGAGCCGTTTCATCACCAGCTCGCTGGTCCTGCTCCGCGCGCACCTCGGTGAGGATGTCCGCGAACTGCCCGGCCAGGCGGCCCGCGAGCTGGCCCGCCCGCTGCCGCCCGGACTCACCGAACGCAGCGAGTTCACCTTCCTCGGCCACGGCTGGGCGGCCGCGTTGGCCGATGAGGCGGCGCTCAAGCTGCGCGAGGCCTCGCGCACCTGGGCCGAGTCCTACCCGGCGATGGAATACCGGCACGGCCCGATCAGCGTCAGCGACGAGAACACCGTGGTCTGGGCCCTCGGTGAGGTCCCCTCCGACCTGCTGGCGGACGCCGGGCGCACCGGGGCCACCGTGATCGCCGCCGCCTGCGACCCGCTGGCCGGGCTGATCGGAGCGCAGCGGCTCAGCGTGCTGCTCGCCGAGCGCAAGGGCATCGACCCGGACCAGCCGCGCGCCCTGGCGCGCTCTGTCATCCTGGCCTAATGCCGCAGGTCCCGGCCTCCGTCCGGACGCCGCCCCATGACGCCCGTTCCCGCCTGCTGGCCGGCGGCCGCGTGGTGACGCCGGGAGGCGTGCTCAGCCCAGGCTGGATCCGGCTGGCCGGAAACGTGATCGAAGCGGTCGGATCCGGCCCGCCGCCACGAGAGGCGCCGGAACTTCCCGTCACTGACCTGCGCGGATCCTGGGTTCTGCCCGGGTTCGTCGACATGCACGTTCACGGCGGCGGCGGTACGTCCTTCACCGAGGGATCGGCGGACGACGCCAGGCGCGCCGCGGCGTTTCACCGTGGCCACGGCACCACGAGCATCGTGGCCAGCCTGGTGACCGCGCCGCTGGCCGAGCTCGAGACCCGGGCCGCCATGCTGGCCGGGCTGGCCGCCGACGGCGTCCTGGCCGGCCTGCACCTGGAGGGACCGTTCCTGTCCGCGGCCCGGTGCGGCGCCCAGGACGCCCGGCACATGCTCCTTCCCGACGTGGCCGCGTTCGAGCGCCTGCGGGCGGCCAGCGCGGGACACCTGCGGGTCATCACCGTCGCCCCCGAACTGCCCGGCGCGACCGCGCTGATCGCCGCCGCGGCGCGAGCCGGGGTGATCGTCGCCGTCGGGCACACCGACGCCACCGCCGAGGTCGCCTCGGCCGCGGTGGACGCCGGCGCCACCCACGCGACCCACCTGTTCAACGGGATGCGGCCGCTGCATCACCGCGAGCCCGGCGCGGCCGGCGCACTGCTCGACCGGGATGAGGTCAGCTGCGAGGTGATCTCCGACGGCGTCCACCTGCACGACACCACGATCCGCCTGGTGGCGCGCGCCGTCGGCCCGGGCCGCCTGGTCCTGATCACGGACGCCATGGCGGCCGCCGGCAGGCCGGACGGCGACTACCGGCTGGGCTCGGCGCGGGTGAACGTGTCCGGGGGAGTGGCACGCCTGGCCGGCCACGGCGGGGCGGCAGGCCCGATCGCCGGTTCCACCGCCGCCATGGACGACATCGTCCGGCGGGCGGTGGCCGCGGGCCTGCCGGTTTCCGACGTGGTCGCGGCGGCGAGCACGACCCCGGCTCGCGTGCTTGGCCTCGGCGGCCGGGTCGGGGCCCTGCGGCCGGGCCTCGAAGCCGACCTGGTCATCTGCGACGGCGACTTCCGGCTGAGCGCGGTGATGGCGGGCGGGCAGTGGCTGGCTCAAGCTCCGCCCGGGCCGCCGGTCAGCTCCCGTTACGAACCGATCCGGTTAGCTTCCCGGTCGACGAGCTGACCTCGCACACGACGGTGCGCTCACCGGCCTGCCAGGCGGCCTGGTTCGGGTAGACGAACTCCTGGGCGAGGCCGGCGTTGGCCAGATTCGGGTTCAGGTAGCCGCCGAGCCTGCTCGCGCAGCCGTTGCCTGCCTCTTGCTCAACGGCTGTGTTACCTGGCCAGGACGATGCCGGCAAGGCGAACACGGCGAACACCTCCGCGTCGTGCGGCGTCGTGCAGGACAGGACCGTGACGGTGAGCCCGTTCGGCGCCGAATTGATACATTCGCCCGGCCGCAGCTTGAACACCGCGGCGGGCCGGTACGTGACTACGGTCTTCTTGTGGAAGCCGTGGGTGACCACCGCGAGCACCCCGGCCGCGACCCCGACAAGCACGATGACGCCCAAGAGAATCGCGACGACGGCCAGAGGACTCACGTCCCGGCCCTCCCGCGCCCGCACCGGTTCTGCCTCGGCCGGCTCCGCCCCCGCCGGCTCCGTGAGCTCTGCCTCTGCTGGCTCCGCCTCCGTGAGCCCTGCTTCCGTGAGGCCCGCTTCCGCAGGCTCCGGATCCAGGCCCGCCTCAGCTTCCGCGGTCCCGCCCTCCGGAGCTTCCGCGGTCCCGCCCTCCGGAGCTTCCGCGGTCCCGCCCTCCGGCAGCAAGGCTTCCTGCTCCCCCTCCCCGGCGGGTTCGGCCTGTGCCGTCTCAGGATGCGCCGGGTCATGGCGGGACTCCCTATTCACCCCCGTCGGCGCGACCATCCGCCCTCCATCATGTGCAGTGCCGCCCCGGCTGTCCCGCTTACCGGCGCTCGGATCGGGCGGCGCAGGCCAAGATCGCGGTCGGCGCCGGTGACCATCTACTTCCCACGTATTTAATAACGACACATCAGATAAAAATGTCCCCGGGGGCCCTTCGGCCCGTTTCGTGTCGTCGCAGGTTGCGGTCTCCTCCGCCGGCCGGTCCCGGCCCGGCCGCGCAGGTACCCTGGCCGGGTGCGGCAGACGGAATTCTGGAACCTGATGAGGGCGCAGTTCGGCGACCTCTACGCGCAGAGCGTGGCCAAGGACTACGTGTTCGGCAATCTCGGTGAGCGCACGGTCGAACGCGCCCTCGCGGACGGGGTGGACGCCAAGGTGGTCTGGCGGACGGTCTGCGACGCGTTCAACGTGCCGGAAAACATGCGCTAGACCGGCAGCCATCAAGGTCAAAATCAATTATCTGAACGGCACTGGTGCGTGAGCCAGCACATGCATCCCCGGACCCTAGCGGTGCCGGGACGGGTCTTGATGTTGACGAAGACGGCTGTAGCCGGTGCCGCTAGCGGCCGAGCAGTCGCGGGGTGTTGACCTTGTCCGGGGCGACCTTGAGGATCACCCGGCCCTGCGGGCCGATGGGCGCGGCGTAATCCTTGCCGGTGTACTTGCGCGCCAACTCGTCGATGTGCTTCCTGGCCTCGTCGCCGGTGACGGTCTCCACCACGTGGCCCCGGACCTCGGCCCAGTCCCACGGGTTGTCGCCGCTGTGGATCAGCACGGTGATGCGCGGGTCGCGGCGGACGTTCCTGGCCCGCTGCCGCTGGGGCTCGGTGTTGACCAGGACGTGCTCGTCGTCGGCGTCGACCCAGGTCAGCAGGGCCTGCGGCTGCCCGCTCGGCATCAGGGTCACCACCGTGGCCAGATTCTTGCCCTTGGCCAGCCGGACCACGTCCTCGTCAAGCGCCATCTGAAGTCTCCTCACGCGGCTAGGTCTGAACTCTTCCCGATGCTAGCCCTCGGCGAGTCCCGAGACCCGCCGGCCCCAGCCGCCGGTGGCGGCGGGACCAGAACGGCGCGGCCGGCCAGCTTAACGGCCCTAGCCCGTCGAGTTCGAGCCGGTCTTCGCGGGCCCGTTCCACCAGGTCGAGTTTGGTGCGGGTCGGCCGTCCCGCCTCGGTGTACTTGCGCTTGACGCGCTCCAGGTACTCACGGGCCGTGCCGTAGGCCACCCCGGCGCGGCGGGCGGTGGCCTGCAGCGTCGCGCCCGACGCGTACATGCGCAGGACAAGGCTCTCCTGAGCCGACAGCCGGGGACGCCCGGGCCGGCGGTCCGTGCTGAGCACGAAGGCCAGTTCGGGGCTGACCGCGGTCCCGCCCGCGGCGACGTCGCGGATCGCGCTCACCAGCGCGGGCAGGTCGTTGTCCTTGGTGACGTACCCCGCGGCGCCCGCTTCGATGGTGGCCAGCACGTGCTCGGCGTCGGGGATGGTGGATACGACCAGGACCGCCGCGCCGATGTCGAGGAGCCGCGCGACGTTGGTCGCGGGCGTGCTGCCATCGCGCAGGTTCAGGTCGAGCAGCACGACGTCCGCCGGGGCCGGGCCGGCGTCGAGGTACTCGTCCACGGTCGCGGCCGTCGCCGTGAGCTCGATGCCCTCCACCGGTCCGAGCCAGGCGCGCAGGCCCGTCAGCAGCATGCGGTCGTCGTCGATCGCCGCGAGCGTGATCATCCCGGCCACGCCAGTTCCACCGTCGTGCCCTGGCCGGGACGGCTGTCCACGTGAGCCGCGCCGCCGATCTCGCTCATCCGGCCGCTGATCGACTCGCGCATGCCCAGGCCCGGGCCGACCCGGGCGGGGTCGAAGCCGCGGCCGCGGTCGGTGATGGTGAGGGTGGCCAGCGGGCCGCCGGGAGAATGCGGGTCGGGGCCGACCGCGGTCACCCAGGCCTGGCTGCCGCCGCTGTGCTTGATCACGTTGTTCAGGGCCTCCCGGCAGGCGTCGGTCAGGCCGCGGACGACGGGCTCGGGCAGATCGGGCGGTATGTCAGCGCAGTGCACGTGAACCCGCAACCCGAGCGCGGCCTGCGACCGGCCGACCGCGGCGAGTTCACCCTGGAGCTGGTTGCCGGCCGAGACGCCGCCGGAGGAGATGAGGCCCCGCAGGTAGTCCGCGTCGGCCGCGCAGCGCTGCCGCACCAGCGGATCGGACGGATCCAGGCCCCCCCGGGCCAGCGCGCTGAGCGTGGAGAGCACCGTGTCGTGCAGCATCCGGTACTGCCGGGTGCGTTCGGTGTCG
>Ga0302308_10003774_pt1 | contig 12039 bp, 10 predicted proteins | sample III_Palsa_E3_3_FD_200531 | JGI IMG/M metagenome (GOLD analysis project Ga0302308, IMG submission 200531) | Peat permafrost microbial communities from Stordalen Mire near Abisko, Sweden - III_Palsa_E3_3 | ecosystem: Environmental > Terrestrial > Soil > Palsa > Peat permafrost | place: Sweden... | reverse complement strand
GAAGGAGTTTGAGGAGGCGCGAGAGACGGACCGGATCGATCTCAAGAAGATCAACCCTGTGTGGACAGATATCGTTAGGAGGGTTCGAGAAGATACCGAGAAGGTCTTCGAGGAAAAAGAGGATGTTTTGAAAGATACGATTCGGTGACTTTGATCCTTCGTGCCGTACGGATCTTCGCTGCAAAGTACGTTAGATATCCGGGTTGCTGGCTGAGATGTCGGTCGATTCCTCGCCCAGCGGGACACGGACCAGGGTGACGACCGTGATGTCGTCGTCCTGGCCAAAACGCACTGCAGCCTCTGTGGCTTGGGCGGCGTCGGGGCGTGTCGCAAACAAATCGCGTATACGTTCAAAGCCGTAAAGTTCGCCAGTCTTACTGCGGGCTTCGAGCAGTCCATCGGTATAGAGGGCGAGGTGGTCATTAACCTGGAGGCGCAGGCGACTTTCCTCGTAAGCGGTATCTGGAAATAGTCCAAGCGGAAAGGAGCCTGCGACGGTGAACTCCCGGCCGTTGAGGTAGGGTGGAGGATGTCCCGCGCTGGCAAATGCGCAGTTGCCGTGACGATCAATAAAGAGAGTCACGCATGTGGCAAAACCGCCTTGCAGTCTTCCACACAGCCGGCGATTCAGCTCGGTCAGTACGCGGCCGGGACTATAGGTGTTTTCAACCAGAACCCGCATGAGTCCAACGATGAGTGAGACTGCCAAAGCTGCTTTGATACCTTTGCCGCTGACATCGCCAAGAATCACGAGAGTGAAGTCGTCGTTGATTGGGATGATTTGAAAGAAGTCTCCACCAACTTCGAGTGCCGGACGGTAAGCGCTGGTGATGACGAAGCCAGGTATCGAAGGGAGTGTTTCGGGAATGAGTACTTGCTGAAGTTCGCGGGCACTTCTCATCTCCTGCTCAAGGAGACTGCGACGGCGACGGTCTTCCATGGAGCTGCGATAGACCGCGTAGACGACAGCGACGAGAAGAAAGGTTCCGGTCAGCGTGGGTAGGGATACGGTGCTGCCGAAGATTTTGAATATGGGTTCGCGGAGTTTGTCGGCGAGGGTCCAATGAGTGAAGCGGCTGCCTTGAGGAGCCAGACCCTGCACAACCTGAGTCATGCCTGAGAGAAGCGCGGCGATAACGAGCAGCCTGCGGGACAGATCCAGTCGACGCCGCTGTTTTACGGCCAATGCGACGAGCAAGAGAGGCATTGCCGCAGTGACGAAGTAGATTCCAGTCAGCATTGCATCCGCTATCTGAATAAGCCAAAACCAACTGACGCTGGCATCCAGCAAAGATAAGAGCCCGTCGAGGACAGTGGCAGAAAGACTGACGATAGCGCAGCGGCGGGTGAGGCGAACTAACGACGGATTGTCGTCGAGATGAAGAAGCCAGAGCAGGAGAAACCAGAGGGATATGTCCCTGATGGACGAGATCGGCGGTCCAAGCGCATTTGACAGGCCCACCGGCCAGCTGATGCGGAGTCCATAAAGAACGAGACGGATGACCGGACTCAAGGCGAATCCCGTCATCCATAAGAGAGTTCGCTGCAGACGGTCACGGAGCCAGGAGACGAGGCTAAGCAGGCCAGCGATCCCGTAAAGCAGGTACTCACTGAGTGAGACCTGGTTGGCGCGTAGCCACTGGTAGTCCAAAGTGGTTTTGTAAGCGGAGACGGAGCCGGGATAACCGATAACGGGAGCTGCCTCGAACCCTCCGGATAGTCCCGAAGCATCTGACAGAAGCGGTGCTTTCCACACGCGGATCGCGATGGTCCCACTCAGCACATGTTCTTGTTCCGGTTCGGATGGGAGAGTTTCAGAACGGAGGCTATAGATAGCGGGTGCGTTTGAAGATCGATACCAGATTGGATCTGGCGGAAATTTTCCACTGCGGCCGATGGAGTTGCCGTTCCAGAAGATCTCGTAGACATCGTCGAGATGCGGTACGAGCAGGTCCAAATCGGAGCGATTGCTAGGGGCGAGATTGAGCGATAGGTTCAGGCGGTACCAGGCATAGCCGGTATAGCTGGGATGCCCCTGCATGCCCCATGACTTTGCTGCTGTTAGTTTCTCCCATTGCGAGTCGTCAAAAGAAGGTGAGGCCCAACTGGGATCGTCTCCGAGATGGAACTGCCATGGCCCGGTAAGTGGCTCAACGGCTTTACCTAGTCCTTCAACGGAGACGCCTGTTGAAGAGGCAGCGGCTGAGAGGGCAGGCGCTTGTGCTGCCTCCAGTCCGGGCGAAGACGCGAGGAAGAGAGAGACATAAAGTAGCACCGCGGGCAGGCAGCGCGAGTGCGATAGATGCCAAACGGGCGGAACCATGTCGCCAGCATACGCCGCGTCCACGACGTTGAGATATCGAAAGCGACACGATGACGCCCCATTTTCAATGACTTCTCTGGTCTATTTGTCTTCTTGATTTTTATTACGAATTGCGATATAAATATTGCGATTTGTAATTCATATGAAACTCAGCGACAAAATTCGCTATCTTCGTGAAGTTGAGGGCAATCTGCGCGGCTTCAATCGAGCTATGACTCAGCAGGAGCTGGTGCGTGCGATTCAACAGGAAAATGGTGTCGGCAAAAAAGCAGGGAAGGCGACGATCAGCCAGTCGTACCTGTCACAGATCGAGAGCGGCAATCGTCCTCACCTGACAAACACAACACGGCTGTTGTTAGCGAAGTTCTTCAAGGTTCACCCCGGCTATCTCGTCGATGATCCGGAGGGCTATCACTCCGAGTTGATCTCCGACCTACGCACCACCGAGGACAAGCTCGATCTCTGGTTGATTAGTGGGGCGGAGCGATTCCGCCGTGATCCGGCACTGTCCAAGGCTTTGCTGTCGCTCGCAAATCACAGTGATTCGCGGCGGTGTTTTCTTCTGATCGAAAGCATTCTTGAGACGCCGACTCTGTTGGACCGTCTCTTCCATGTTCTTCGGCCTGATGCATCTGTGATTTCTGCACCAACTCAAGCAGCTCCGAAAAGAGCTGCGAAACGGAGCACCAAATAATATGGACTCCTTCTATCTCATCTGCTTCTGCGTCGGTCTCATCCTCAGCCTGATCTCCGTGGTTGGAGGGTTCGCGCACCTGCACATTGGCCGCTTCCACATCGGTCACGTGACGCATGGTGGCGGGTCGCACCACAGTTCAGGGGTCTCTGCAGTAAATGGCTTCACGCTTACGGTGTTTCTCTGCTGGTTCGGAGGCGCGGGTTATCTGCTGCATCACTCGAGCCTCTTTGGGGGAGCATTGGTTTTGCTTCTTGCTTTGGTGAGCGGTGCTGCTGGAGCTGCGCTCATATGGGCGATTCTCTTCAAATTGCTTCTTCCCCGCGAGCGCGTTCTCACGCCGGAGGAGACGGAGATGTCTGGGGTACTCGCTCAGGTTAGCGACTCCATTCGCGACGACAACGGTATTGGCGAAATCATCTTTTCGCAGGCTGGGGCTCGCCGTGCCGCTGCTGCTCGAAGCGAAGATGGCAGCGCGATCGAACGAGGGGCAGAGGTTATTGTGATTCGTTACGACCGCGGAGTGGCTTACGTCCGCCGCTGGGACGAACTCACAAGCGGACTGCCATAAAGCTCTGAGATCGGTTTCGATATAGGCGGCCTCACTTGCCGAGGAACCCACGCCACCCATCCATTGAGGCAAGCACATCACACGCCCTCTCGTCCGTCTCGGACAAAGGAACGCTATGCCGAATTCGGTCATTATTATTGTTGGTCTGGTTGTACTCGCCACTCTCGCTCTGGCCCTTCTGATGGCCAAGATGTTTCGCAAGGCAGGTCCAAACGAAGCGATCATCGTCTACGGTTTTCGAGGCCCACGTGTGATCAAGGGCGGCGGTGCCGTTATCTTTCCTGTCGTTGAAAACTCCAAGCAGCTTTCACTGGAACTCATGAGCTTTGACGTTGCGCCCCAGCAGGATCTCTACACGAAGCAGGGTGTTGCTGTAACGGTAGAGGCCGTAGCCCAGATCAAGGTGCGGTCTGACAAGGAATCGATCCTGACTGCGGCCGAGCAGTTTTTGACGAAGTCTCCTGATCAGCGTGAAGGCCTCATTCGTCTTGTGATGGAAGGCCATCTGCGCGGCATCATCGGTCAACTTACCGTTGAGCAGATCGTCAAAGAGCCGGAGATGGTGGCCGAACGGATGCGTTCTACCTGCCTGGACGATATGAGCAAGATGGGCCTCGAAGTGATCTCTTTTACTATTCGCGAGGTGCGCGACAAGAACGAGTACATCACGAATATGGGCCGTCCGGATGTGGCTCGCATCCGGCGTGATGCGGAGATAGCTGCAGCAGAGGCAGAGCGTGACACAGCTATCCGCCGTGCTATTGCGTTGCGCGAGGCCGCAGTCGCCAAAGCTTCTGCCGATCAGGATCGCGTGATCGCTGAAACGGCATCGCTTGCGAAACAAGCTGAGGCTCAACGTGATCTCGATATTCAGAAGGCGCAGTTCACGGAGCAGAGTCGTCGTCAGGAAGCGCAGGCGGATAAAGCCTATGAGCTCCAGACCAACGTGATGCAGCAGAAGGTGATTGCGGAACAGGTAAGGGTGCAACAGGTTGAGAAGCAGGAACAGGTTAAGGTGCAGGAGGCCGAGATCCTGCGTCATGAGAAGGAGCTTATTGCGACGGTGCTCAAGGGTTCGGAGATTGAGCGTCAGCGTATCGAAAACATCGCTCAGGCTGATAAGGCACGCATCACGATGGAAGCCGAAGGTCGTGCCGCAGCTATCAAGTTGCAGGGCGAAGCTGAAGCCAACATCATCTTCCAGAAGGGTGAGGCGGAAGCGAAGGCGATGAACGTGAAGGCCGCAGCTTACCAGGAATGGACACAGGCAGCCGTCGTCGACAAGCTGATCACTAATATGGCTGATGTCGTGCGTGCTATGGCGGAGCCTCTTGGTAAGGTCGACAAGATCACGATCGTCTCTACTGGGAACGACGGAGCTGTTGGAGCCAACAAGATCACAGGTGAGATGACCAAGATCGCGGCACAAGTTCCAGCGCTCTTCGAGGCTCTCTCGGGCATGAACCTGCACGATTTGATGGCCAATGTAAAAGCGATGAAGCCACGGGAAGACGGCAACAGCAGTCAGGCGTGATTCATAACCTGGCGTGGAGAGAAACCTCCGCGTCAGGTGCACTGCACGTAACAGAGGAGGAACGTCATGGCACTACTCGAACGCGTAGGAACGCTCTTGCGAGCCAACATTAATGACCTGATCGAGAAAGCTGAAGATCCGGAGAAGCTTGCGAAGCAGCTTGTGCTTGATATGGAAAATCAGCTTCTCCAGATTAAGACACAGGTTGCCATCGCCATCGCTGATCAACATCTGCTCGAAAAAAAGCTGAAGGAGCATGAGGATGCCATGAACCAGTGGAATCGAAAGGCTGAACTTGCGGTTCAGAAACAGCAGGATGGACTGGCTCGCGCAGCGCTTGAGCGCAGTTTGAGCAATGGGCAGCTTAGCGCAGCGTTCACTCAACAACTTGAAGATCAACGAGCAGAGGCTGAAACTCTTCGCAACGCTTTTAGTCGTTTGCAGCAGAAGTTAAGCGAAACGAGGTCGACCTGCGAGATGTTGATTGCCCAGCGCCGTCGGGCGCGTACCGTGGGCAAAGCGAACGCCGCACGCACTGTTGTGGCTTCGAGTCAGAGGGCGAATATTTTGGAGAGGCTGCGCTCGACCATCCAACGCAATGAAGCCGACAATGCGGCTAATCACATGATTCTTGAGAGTCAGTCTCTCGAAGATCAACTGAGTAGCCTGGAGAAAGAGGATCAGATCGAGCGTCTTCTTGAAGATCTCAAGAGCCGCCAACCTCGTTTGAGCTGATGTGATCTTCGAGCGTGAATTTGCGTTGAAGTGTGGTGAACCCATTTTGGTACAAGTTATCCACTGCTATTTGATGGGGTTAGAAGACTTAGGTCTTGATTGGCGCAGGTTTCGAAGGCATACTCCAGAGAGAGTTCGCTGGATGAACTTGTAAGCGGTGCCAACTGAGACACCACTGTGAATCGATATAGCCGTCAAGATGTAATTCGGATCCTTCACTTGCATGCGCGCCAGCTAACGGCGTGGGAGCGAGCGGGATTGATCTCTCCCCATGAAAATTACTCCTTTGACTCACTCGGCCAGTTGCGCAGACTGCGCGATCTGCAGGCTACGACCCGGATCTCCGCGAAGAATATCCGGGCTTCAGTGGAGGCGATGCAGCGACTGGGAGGAGTGCGGAACCCGCTTGTCGAAGCGAGTTTTGTACGTCGCGGATCGCGACTGAGCTTTCGTCATGGCGGTGCGCTGATGGATCCTTTGACGCAGCAGCTTGCCTTCGACTTCGAGCTGGCGCCCGCTCGCCAGCTTCGCGTTGTGGGCGCGGGGGATGCAACTCTGCGACAGTCGGCAGAAGTGCAGGAGATGTTTCTTCGGGCGGTTCAGCTTGAGGAAAATCCCGACACCATCCGGGAGGCTGCTGATGTTTACGAAGCGATTCTGGCGATGCGGCCGCAGCACGCTCCTGCATTGATCAACCTTGGGACGATTCATTACAACCTAAGGCGTTTTGAAGAGGCGGAAGGGCTCTATCGTCAGGCTACTCTGGCCGATCCGGAGTACGCGCTCGCGTTCTTCGATCTTGGCAATGTGCTGGACGAGATGCAACGACTGGCCGAGGCGACGGCTGCTTATCAGAAGGCAGTTGCCCTGGTTCCGCAGTATGCGGATGCACATTACAACCTGGCGCTCGCGTATGAGCGTCAGGGACAGCGTCGGCGCGCTCTGCGCCACTGGCTGGCGTACGTGCGGCTTGACCCGATTGGCCCGTGGGCAAACCATGCGAAAGAGCAGGCCCGAAAGATTTTGAATACGGAAAAGCTCTCGATCGTCAGTCGGCGTGGGCGGCTGGTGAAGGTCGCTGGATAGCGGTTCTCCGCTTCTCCGATAGCAAATAGATAAGCTGGCGTTGCTGAGCGAGGCTGAGTGAATGACTATTCAGCAGTTCGTCGAAAATGCTAGACTCACCTTTTCCTGAATACGGGTTGAGGTGAGTGAATGTCGCAGCAGGTTGGACCGATGGCGTTGACGCAGTTGGGTGATGACGAACAGCTATTTCGCGATACGATTCGGCGTTTTGCGGTGGAACAGATCGGTCCGCTGGTGCGCGGCATGGATGAGTCGCAACAGATGGATGCGGGGCTTATCCGCAAGCTCTTCGAGCTTGGGTTAATGGGGATCGAGATCCCTGAGGAGTACGGTGGAGCAGGCGGAAGTTTCTTCAATGCGATCCTCGCGGTTGAGGAGATCTCTGCGGTTGATCCGTCGGTTGGGGTGATGGTGGATGTGCAGAATACGCTGTGTATCAACGCGCTGGTACGCTGGGCCAACGAAGATCAGAAGAAGAAATACCTGACGCGGCTTGCCGCCGACACCATCGGTTCCTACGCGCTGAGCGAGGCCTCGTCCGGATCCGATGCCTTTGCATTGCAGACGCGGGCGGTGAAACGCGGTGAGGACTATGTTCTCAATGGTCAGAAGCTCTGGATTACGAATGCGAAAGAGGCTGGGCTGTTTATTGTCTTTGCGACGATCGATCCGGCTGCGGGCTATAAGGGGATTACTGCATTTTTGGTTGAAAAAGGTGCATCTGGATTTACGCTCGGGAAGAAGGAAGACAAGCTTGGCATTCGCGCTTCGAGCACGTGCGAGCTGATCTTTAATGACTGCGTTGTACCGGCTTCGCAGGTGTTGGGGGAGCCAGGTAAAGGATACAAGATTGCGATCGAGACCTTGAATGAAGGACGGATAGGTATTGGCTCGCAGATGCTCGGGCTGGCGCAAGGCGCGTGGGGCCACGCCGCGAAGTGGGCGAAGGAGCGGAAGCAGTTTGGTAAGACGCTGGTCGAGTTTCAGGCGATGCAGTTTCAACTGGCCGAGATGGCGACAGAGATAGAGGCGGCAAGGTTGATGGTCTATAACGCAGCGCGACTGAAGGATGCGGGACTGGATTTTCTGAAGGAAGCTGCAATGTGTAAGTACTTCACGTCGCAGGTAGCTGAGCGGGTTGCGAGTCTCGCGGTCGAGGTCTACGGCGGCTCGGGATTTGTGAAGGATTACCCCGTTGAGAAGCTGTATCGTGATGCCAAGATTGGAAAGATCTACGAAGGAACATCTTTTATGCAGTTGGGAACGATCGCTAAGTTGGTCCTCGGTAAGGTTTAACAGTTCGTAGCAAGGGTCAGCCTCTGGTCTTATCTACTCTGAAGCTCTACACTGATATAGAGCTTTGGTATGACCACTTTATTGAAATCGGAACAACGCGCGCCGCTATCTTTTCTGGGATTGGCCTGTGCGGTGGGCGTTTCTACGATCTATTACAACCAGCCGCTTTTACTGGAGATGAGCCGAACCTACGGGGTAACAGCCGGGCACGTCGGCTTCGTCGCAGTTGCGACGCAAGTTGGGTATGCGGTCGGTTTACTCTCCTTCGTTCCGCTTGGCGACGTGCTGGAGCGCCGTGCGTTGATGATGCGCATGTATGGCGCGGAGGCAGTTGCTCTGTTGTTGGTTGCGCTGGCTCCTGGGTTGAGTTGGCTCATCGCAGCGAGTGTATTGCTTGGCCTCTTCGCTTCGGTGACTCATGTTGCGCTTCCCATTGCGCCGGATCTGGTTTCGCACGAAAAGCGTGGCCGGGCAATCGGCACTGTCATGACGGGGTTGCTATTAGGGATTCTGTTGGCACGAACCTTTGCCGGCTGGGTGAGTGGAATTCATGGCTGGCGGTGGGTGTTCGTGGTAGCTGCCGTAATGAACGCAGCTTTTGTGCCGCTGATGGGCAAGGTCATGCCCAAACTGCCTCCGAAACAGCAACTTCAGTACTCCGACGCGATGAAGTCGCTCTGGACGCTCTTTCGGACGCAACCTCTGCTGCGGGAGTCGTCCATTGTCGGAGCGCTTGTCTTTGCTTCCTTCAGCTGCTTTTGGACGACGCTGGCTTTTGTACTGCATAGTCACTACGGCCTGGGGGCGGGCGTAGCCGGTACCTTTGGTGTGGTTGGGGCGGCTGGAGCATTGGTCGCACCACTTGCGGGGAGACTGGCAGATAAAAATGGGTCGCGGTGGGTGATCACGCTTGGCATGGGGCTGCTGACATCGTCTTACGTCTTGCTTTGGATCGAAGAATCACTGAAGATCTCGATGACCGTTCACATTATTGCTTTGGTGGTTGGTGTGCTCGTGCTCGATGTAGGAGCGCAGATGACACAGGTAGCCAATCAGACGAGAATCTTTGGACTCGTCCCCTCGGCACGAAGCAGGCTTAACACGGTCTACATGACGGTTTACTTTAGTGGGGCTGCGGTCGGGTCGGCCCTGGCAACAATTGCATGGGTGCATTGGCAGTGGAATGGAGTTTGCTGCCTTGCAATCGGCTTCATTGCATTGGCGGGGCTGCGGCACGCGACTGGCAATCGGGATGCCGGAGTAGATCATCACCGGGCCGCTGGAGAAGATCTTTTGTTGGAGGCTTAGGAAGCAGTAGACGCATGGTGCGGGTGGTGGGCGAGGCGGGGATCGAACCCACAACCCCGAGCTTAGAAGTCTCGTGCTCTATCCAATTGAGCTACTCGCCCGCGCGTGTCTGTATTGATTGTAGCGGGAAGGGAAGCCTTCGGGTTTGCAAAATTGAACTCTTAGCCGAGAGCAAGATCCTTGCTTCGCAACAGAGAGACGACCGCGTCCAACGCGGAGGACCAGTGCTCCTCCGCCGCCAGGGGATCGTGACCGAGTGCCTTTATGTAAAGGCTAACGGCGAATCCCTCCTGTGGGCCAGTGAGATCAACCAAAGCTGGACGGATGATGCAGTCAAGCATGGCATACGGGTGATTCAGCGGGGACGAGTGGCGCGTGAGCCGATGCATCATCTGCTCCATCTGGTGGTAGGAGGCGAAGAGAGATCGCTCGCGCCAGAGGATATCGATGTAGCTGACGAAGCCTGATGGGGCATCGTCGGCGGTGACGTCGAGATTTGCGCGAAGGTCGTCGAGCTCCGTTGAGTCGAGTGGCCACGCATCGCATTTTGCCGTGAAGATGGGTGACCGAGGGGCATTGAGTGCTCGGAGAGCATGCATCAGCGGAGGATGCTGCTCGGCCTCGGAGAGATGGTCGAGGTCGTAAGGGTTTTCGCGAAGATCGATAAAGCGGCGATTGCCAGAGGGATCGGATGGGTCAGACCAGGGAACGACGAGCACAGGGTCGTCAGAAGAACATTCGGCGGACCAGTCAGAGAGCATTAGGAACTATCTTATGCGTTGGCGAGCAGGAAGCGCAGCAGAGTGTGCTCGGCCCAGTAACCATCGTAGCCGGCATCGGCGTCCGGTTGGGCGAGAAAAGCGCAGTGGCCACCGTGATGAGTAGTGACCAAACGAATGTTCGGGTTCGCCTCAATCATGCTGCAACTTTCGTCGGTGATTCGGACAAAGGGATCGTCAAGAGCATGGAGAATGAGTGTCGGGACGGCGATGCGGTCGATGACTCGGGCGGCTGCGGCGCGATAGTAGTAATCGTCTGCGCCGGTGAAGCCTGAGTAGCGGGCAGTGATGCGGTCGTCCAACTCGCGCAGAGATCGAATGCCAGCGGCCAGATTGGGATCGTAGACATGCGGAAAGAGAGCTACCTTACGGCGGTAGCGGTTTAAAAGAGCACGCAGGAATTTCAGTTCGTAGATCCGGTTATATGGACGATGGAGAGCGTCTGCGGACGGCCCCAGGTCCAGTGCAGGCGATACACCGACGACAGAATGTAGCTCAGATGGGGCTGTAGTTCCAAGTTCGCCCGCTAGTTTCAGGACGAGATTTCCTCCCATCGAATAGCCGATGAGTGACATCGACCGCAGCCTTTGTTGCGCAATGAAGAAATTCATCACAGCGAGTACGTCGTTTGAAAAGCCCGAGTGATAGAGCGTTGGTGAAAGAGCTTCTGTGCCGCCGCAGTTTCGCATATTCATGCGGATGATGTTGCATCCGGCCCGCCACAGCTTGTTCGAGTTGCCGACAACATACTGCGAGTTCGAAGAGCCTTCCAGTCCATGCACGATGATGGCTGTTGGCCGCGAGGAGCGGACGTTCTCCGGCTGCCAGTGACAGTGGCAGAGGACCTGGCTGGAGATCTGGTTCGATGTGGCGGGAGAGACTTCAACTAATTGCGCCCCCGGCGTCGGCAGATTACTGATTCGTGGCAGGTAGTTGCCCATGATCGTCTGCAGATGGCCGTTGATGAGAAATCGGCGTGGTTGAAACTCGGCAGCGTGGCTTGCGATGCTTTCGATCTCCGCTGTCGGCATCAGCCTTTCTCCACATTCGCCGGGATGCGACCGAGAAATTGTACTGCGTTGAGGGCGCCAGTCGGTTCGTCCTCGTGTTTGAAGTAGACGTAAACGTCACGCTGCTGGGCGAGGATTGCGAAACGTTGCGCAAAGGCGTCGAGCTCGATTGCCGAGTAGCCGCTTTGACGTCTCAGCCTGTAACAAACGTGGCTCTCTGCGGTATGCACTTCTGGTGTTAGCAGATCGTCGCTCTAAGCAATGCACAATGCCGCGTTGTGCTCGCGCAAAATCGCATAGATGTTCTCGCTGAACCATGACTCATGACGAAACTCGAATGCGATCTGTGGAGCGCTTTGTACGTGAAGTGTGGGAAGGAAGAGGAAGGAGCTGAGAAGTTCGGCGTCAGCTTTGAAGTTAGGAGGGAGCTGGAAGAGCAGCAAGCCCAACTTCTCCGCCTGACGGACTGGCTCAAGTGCCGCCACAAACTGCGCTACAAGTTCATCGCAGTTCCGCAGTCGCTTGAGGTGGGTGATGCGTTGTGGTGCCTTGAAGCTGAAACGAAAATTTGACGGGGTTGCCGCGAGCCAGTCCTCAAGGATCTTAGCCGTCGGCAGAGTTCGAAAGGTGTAGTTGACCTCGACGGAGGTGAGTTGAGAGGCGTAGAACTCCAGGAATTTTTTAGCGGGTGTGCCGGCTGGGT
>Ga0302308_10003769_pt1 | contig 12049 bp, 8 predicted proteins | sample III_Palsa_E3_3_FD_200531 | JGI IMG/M metagenome (GOLD analysis project Ga0302308, IMG submission 200531) | Peat permafrost microbial communities from Stordalen Mire near Abisko, Sweden - III_Palsa_E3_3 | ecosystem: Environmental > Terrestrial > Soil > Palsa > Peat permafrost | place: Sweden... | reverse complement strand
CTGCGCGGTAGCGAAACCGGCCTCGATGCGATGCTCGCCGGGCCGGAGCAGGCGCTGACGGCGATGAAGGGCGGCCCGCTGCTCGCCCCCGCGCACCTTGCCCGGGGCGCAGCAGCGCTCAGCGAGGGACGTCACGACGACGCATTCCGCGCGCTCTGGCCGGTGTTCGACGAGGACGACCCGGCGTATCACCGCTTCATGCGCTGGCCGGCCGTGCTTGACCTCGTCGAGGCCGGCGCTCGCGGTGAGCACACCACTCACGTCACGAAGGTCACCGGCGAGCTCGAGCAGATCGCGAGGCGCAGCGACGCCCCGATCTTGCGCGCCGGCCTGGCCTGCGCGCGACCGCTGCTGAGCGACGACGATCACGCCGAGGCGCACTTCGTGGCGGCGCTCGGCGAAGCGTCGCAGGGCTACCCGTTCCTGCGTGCGCGGACCCTGTTCTCGTTCGGCCGCTGGCTGCGTCGGCAGCGCAGAAGCGCAGACTCGCGTGCACGTCTACGCGACGCGATCGGCCTGTTCGACGCTCTCGGCGCGATGGGTTGGAGTGAACGCGCGCGCCAAGAGCTGCGAGCCACCGGCGAGAGGATCGGGCCGCGCACGCCGGACGCCCGCGACCGGCTCACCGCCCAGGAGCTGCAGATCGCACAGCTCGCGGCAGCGGGCCTATCGAATCGCGAGATCGGCGAGCGTCTGTTCCTATCCCACCGCACGATCGGATCGCACCTGTACCGGATCTTTCCCAAGCTCGGGATCACTGCCAGGTCGCACCTGCCCGCGGCCCTCGAGCCACGGCGCGAGGAAACAGGCGGTTGACCGAAGCAGCGCCGTCGCAGCGATGACGTCCTAGATTCCGCTCATGGCGTTCGAAGCTCGCGCGAATGGGTTGCTGGAGCGTTACTTCCCGGCGAGTTCGCTGCGGGCGAGCGCAGCGATGTCGGCTCCAGTGTTGGCGTGTCCGTTGATGCCCCAGCCGCCCTCGGGCGACTCGGTGATCAGCACCCATGTGCGCTCGGTGAGGGTCGGATCGCCGGCCGCTGCGGCGACGATGTCGGTCAGCTCTCGGACCACGCCAAGCTGCTTGTCGCGATCCAGCACGCCGATCGGGGTGAGCACCTGTACCCGAACGTAGTTGCTGTCACCTGAGGCGTTGGACAGCGAGTCGCCCGGGAGCTCGTGGATGAACGCGGCCGTGTTCTTCGAGAACAGTGCGATCGGTGGGACCTGCTCCCAGCGCATCACGGCGTTCGCGAGATCCTGGGCCAGCGTGCGCTTGTCGCTGAAAGTTCCTGCCACGGAGTAGACATCGATCATCGGCATCGGGGTTCTCCAATCGTTGGTTGTAGAGTGATTGCTCCAGAGCGTACCAGAGTGTCCACTCCACTATCATCGCGGTGTGCCTCGTCCCGATCGCCATCGCGCCCAGCTCATCGCCGCGACCGGGCGCCTGCTCCGCCGCCAGGGGTACTCCGGCACGAGCGTGAGCGACTTTCTGCAAGCCGCCGGCACCGCGAACGGCTCGCTCTACCACCACTTTCCAGGCGGTAAGGAGGAACTGGCGCGCGCGGCGATCGAAGCTGCGGCGGAGCAGATCGAGGACGCGCTGCGCCACGCATTCGACACGACCGACGACGTCGTGCTGGCTGCGCAGCGGTCGATCGACGGCATGATCGCCGCGTTCGAGGTCGACCCGCGGGACGGATGCCCGGTTGCGCCGACCGCCATCGACGCCGCCGGCATCAGCGAACCGCTGCGTCTAGCCGCGGCCGCCGCGTTCGCGCGCTGGTCGGACGTGTTCGAAGGCGCGCTGCGGCGCACTCGCGACGCCGACACCGCCGCCGCGCAAGCGCGCGTGCTGCTCAGCGCGATCGAGGGGGCGCTGCTGCTCGACCGTACCGCGCACGGGACCGCTCACCTGCGAGCCCTACGCGACGCGGTGCCGGCGTTGCTTGCCTGAATGCCACTCGCCCGCGCGAGTTGCCGGCCGATTGGCGCATAATGCGCCCGATGGAGCAAGACGACGGGATCGGCGCCCTTCTCGCGGACATTCCGCAGAGCGCAAACGCGCTCGGCCAACCAGCGGCGCCGGTCACGCTCGAGTACTTCGGTGACCTGGAGTGCCCTTTCTGCAAGGAGTTCTCGCTCGGGGTGCTGCCTTCGATCATCCAGCGGTGGGTACGGTCGGGCAAGCTGCGGATCGAGTACCACGCGTTGCAGACGGCGACGCGAGAGCCCGAGGTGTTCATCGCCCAGCAGGTCGCGGCGCTGGCGGCGGGCAGGCAGGCCAGGGCGTGGCACTTCATCGAGACCTTCTACGCCGAACAGGGGGAGGAGGGCTAGGGCTATGTCACCGACGCTTACCTACATGGCATCGCGGCCCAGATCCCGGGTCTGGACCTCGAGCAGTGGGCAAGTGACCGCGACGACCCTGAGCTGGCCAGGGAGATCACCAGCGACGAGCAGGCCGCCGAGAACGCTGGCCTCAACGGAACCCCGTCGTTTCTGATCGGCGCGAGTGGGGGCGCGATGACGACGCTCTCGGCGACCGATCCGAACTCGTTCGACGCAGCCATCGAAGCGCGCTTGCAGACGTAGGCCGCGAGACGCTCGCACACCCGCCTCTGCTGCGTGGCCCCATGGTCGTGTCTAGCTCCGGCCTGGTCCGTGCGCATCGAGGTGACTGTTGTGGGCGTCGGGATCGGGTTCGAGGAACTCGAGGGCAAGGGTTGACCAGGAGAAGCTCTCCGCTCCCATCCCGCGCGCGTCGTGCGGGTCGTAGAATTCGCGCAGGCCGCTTTTCAGGATGGCGCTCTGGATTCCCTGCGCGAGACTGGCGGCCTCGTCGGAGTATCCGAGGCGCACGAGTCCCAGCCAGATGAGCCACGCGCTGTTGATCCACATCGGTCCACGCCAGTAGCGGCGCAGCCCTCCGAAGTGCTCGCGCACCGAGAAGCTCGGCTCGTCGGTGGCGACCGACGGCGGAGCGAAGGTGGTCCAGAAGCGCGTCGTGAGCAGGTGCTCCTCCACCAGCCTCCTACCGATCGCGTCGGGCAGATCGGGGAGCGCCAGCGGAGCGAGCGCGCTCCACGTCAGTGGGATCCGCTCCTCCGTCGCGGGCCACGCCTCGGGCATGAACAAGCCGGTGCGCTCGTCGTAGAGGCGATCGATCAGCGCGGCGGTCACGGACGGTCGGCCCATCGCGAGCTGGGACAGGCCGTAGAGCACGTTGGTCATCACCTCGCACACGATCGGCCCACCGGCCTCTCGTATGGCTTGGATGCGAAAGCCGAGCTCGCGGTTGCGATGGACGAGCTCCACGAACCCCGGTAGCCCCTGGGCGCGATGTCGCCAGATCGGGTCGAACTGCGGAGAGGCGTCCAGCCCGGACTCGTCGGGCTGCAGCAGCCACAGCAGGCCATCGCCTTCGAGGTCGCGCTCGCGCTGGAGGTACTCGTGGTGAGCGACGATCGCCGGCTCGCGAGCGGGGTCGCCGACGGTCGCGGCCCATGCCCACGCCAGCATCGGCGGCTGGATCGTCGAGGTCGTGAAGTCCGTCTCCTCGATGACGTTGTAGAAGAGGCGACGCGCGCCGCTGACCGGTCGCTCCCAGAAGATCGTGTGCCCGATGAAGCCGTCGTCTCTGGCGGCGGCGAGCAGGCTCTCGAGCTCGAGTCGTGAGCGCTTTACATCGAATCGACGCCAGACGATCGCACTGAAGCAGGAATCCCAATACCACTGCCACGTGTAGCGATCGGGGCTCGGTCGCGTGTAGGCGTACGCGAGGCCGTTGCGCTCGCCGGATGCCCAGTTCGCCGCCAGGGTTTGCTCACACAGGGCGCGGACTCGCGAGACGGGCGCGAGCGTCTCTGCGTCGGGCACCTCAGAGCGCGCGGGGTCGCCGATCTCGTCGTTCACGGCTCGGCAGTCTCCCTCATTGGGTCGCTGCGCGAGTCGTCTGCGTCGCTCGCGGGCATCGCGCCGAACTGACGCCGCAGGACCGCGTAGGAGATCCCGCCGCCAGCCAGCGGCACCAGCAGTGCGATCGCCTGATGCAGCAGCACGGCGGCGATCGCGGGATTGTGGTCGACGCCGTAGAGGACGAGCACCGCGGCGATCCCGCCGACCGTGCCGGCCGCCGCGGGCAGGGGGATCGATCCGCCGAGCGCACCGATGATGTAGGCCATGACGACCACCGCGAAACCGGGGACCGGACGGGCGTGAATCGCGAAGAAGGCGCTCCAGAGAACGAGCACGTCGAACACGAGGTACGCCAGCACCCCGAACACGGCCACGAAGCTCCCTCGATGGAACAGGAGCCGCTTCGTGTCCCCGACGGCATCGGAGAGCGTCGTGATCGCGGCCGCGATCTTCGCGTGCTTCCTCGGATCGCGCTTGGCAGCGGTCGATAGGCGGGGGAGGGCCAGCGCAACAGTGGCGACCGCAGCAGCGACCAGCGCGGCCGGCAGGATCGTCAACAGCGGGTCGCTCTCGCCCGCTAGGACTCCGCTCGCGAGGGCGAGGCCGAAGACGATCACGGCGAGCGCATCGACCGCCGTGTTCAGAAAGCTGAGGTTGAACTGGCGCTCGGCGATCTGCTTGGTCGGCATGCCGAAGCGATGCAGGATCCAGGAGCCCACACCCATTCCGCCCCACGAGCCACCTGGGACGAGCGTGCCGCTCCCGAGCTGCGCCCACGCGACCCGTGTGTCGACCCGCTCGCCGCGCCCGTCGCGACCGAGCAGGTCTTCCGGGTCGAGGATCGCGCGCCAGGCGAGGACGAAGCCGATCTCCGAGAGCAGCTCGAGACCCAGCGCCCCGAGCGCCCACTGCCAGCGAGCGTGCTCGAGGCTGCTCAGCGCATGCGTCAGCGTGGGAACCAGCTTCAGCACCAGGTAGGCGACGAGCACATAGCCGACCAGCCTCGCGGTCGATCTCCCCAGGTGACGCCTGGCGTCGCGCAGCGCGAGATGAATATGGGCCGCATGTATGCGGCCGCGCGGGTGGGAGGCGGGCCCAGCCCCAGCCGCGTTATCCACCGTCACCCAAGCCCACGGGATGCGTGCCAGAGCCCCACCGGATACATCCTATGTTCGGCGGGGCAATCGCGAGAGAGGAACGGTCGTACCCTCTCTGAGACGAGCTTGACGCGCTCACTCGCGCGTCGCCGATGCGGCGATATCGTGATCCAGGCGTTCGACGGGAGGTGCGAGCGGTACATGCGCGCGATGCTGATGACGGCGGTGGGTGGGCCGGAGGTCTTCCAGCTTGCTGAGCTGCCAGAGCCCGAGATCGCCGCGGAGCACGACGTTCGGGTGCGCCTGCGGGCGGCCGGGATCAACCCGGTCGATTACAAGCTGCGCTCAGGCGGGACGATCGGGGGATCGCTGCCCGCGATCCTCGGCTGGGACGGAGCCGGGGTCGTCGAGGCCGTCGGACCGGCGGTCACGCGGGTGCGAGCGGGCGATGAGGTCTATTTCTGCGACGGCGGCTTCGGGCCGACGCCCGGCACCTACGCGGAGCTCAAGGTCATCGACGAGCGCTATCTCGCACACAAGCCGAAGCGGCTGTCGTTCGTCGAGGCGGCGGCCGCGCCGCTTGTCACGATCACCGCCTGGGAGGCGCTGCGCGAGCGCGCCCGCGTCGGCGAGGGCCAGCTCGCGCTGGTGCAGGCGGGCGCCGGCGGCGTCGGGCACATGTCCGTGCAGATCGCTCGCCTCGCGGGGGCGCGGGTCGCCACGACCGTCACGCCGGGCGCCAAGGCCGAGCTCGCGGCCTCGCTCGGCGCCGAGCTGTGCATCGACTATCGACACGAGGACGTGGGGGAGAGGCTGCGCGCCTGGACGGTAGCCGACGGCGCCGACGTGGTCCACGACACCGTCGGCGGCACGACGTTCACGGCGTGCTTCTCGCTTGTGCGCCCCTACGGCGACCTCGTCTCGAACGTCGAGAGCCCGTGGGAGCCGGAGGCGATCACGGCGATGCACGATCGCAACCTGCGGGTCTCCTTTGCGTGGATGCCCGCCCCATCGGTGTTCGGCTGGCCGGAGCACCGCGAGCGCCAGCGGCGGATTCTCGAGCGGTCGGCCGTTCACTTCGACGCCGGCGAACTGCGGGTGGCGGTCGGTGCCACGTTTCCCCTGGAGCGGGTCGCGGACGCGCATCGCGCGCTCGAAGCCGGCCAGGTTCTCGGGAAGGCCGTCCTCACGTTCGATTGAGTTGCGTTGCGCCGCGCCGCGCCGTGAGAGCCCTATTCGTCCTGACCGCGCGCGCGGGCTAACGACCGGGTCTCGCAACGACGATGCGAGGGGATGGCGACCATGATCCTCGGCGCGTCTCAGTTCTCGGCGGGGGCTCCAGACCAGGCGAAGCAAGCATCCGCGCTTGCGCTCCGTCGGCCTCGTCTTGTGATCGCGGACGACGACCCCGTCGTTCAGTGCATATTGCGCGCGTCGCTCGATCTCGATTTCGACGTGGTGGGTATGGCCGGCGACGGCGAAGAGGCGATCGAGCTCGTGAAGAGCAATCAGCCCGACGCAGCTCTCGTCGATCTGGTCATGCCGAGGGGTGGCGGCCTCCGTGCCGTCCGTGGGATTCTCGAGGTTTCTCCCCTTACCGCGGTCGTGATGATATCTGGCCAAAGGCTCCGGGGGACGGCCCGTCAGCTGATGAACCTGGGAACGATCGCCTACTGCCGGAAGGGCATCGACCCGCGTCGTCTTGCAAGCTCGCTTCGCGAGTCGATCGAGCTACACACAGCTGCCAGGCGCGAGTCGGCATGGACGATGCTTGCGTGGCACTGCGTCGCGATCGACCATCGCGCTCGTGGCGAGGTCGTCAAGCACAACCCGCAGTAGCGATCCCGTCCGAGTTGGCCAACAGCTCCCAGAGATCCTCCGCAGCGGCTGGGCGCGCGTAGTGATAGCCCTGGACTTCATCGCACTCGTATTCAACGAGGATTCTTGCAGCGTCCGCATCCTCGACTCCCTCGGCGATGACCCGCAGGCCGAGTTTGTGGGCGAGTTCGATCGTCGAGCGAACGATGATCGCATCGTCGCTGACGGATGCGAGGTTCATGACGAAGGACCGATCGATCTTGATCTCCTCCACCGGCAGGCGATGCAGATAAGCCAGCGAGGAGTATCCGGCGCCGAAGTCGTCGATCGACAGCACCTGACCCATCGCGTGCAGACGGCTCAGGACGGCCTCGGCGGCATCGCCGATCAGCGCGCTCTCGGTGAGCTCGAGCGTCAGACGCCCGCGCGCGGTGCCCCACAGCTGGGTCAGCTCGGCCACCGCTTCGGGAAGCGTGCTCGCCGCACGGAGACTGCGGGCGGAGACGTTGACGGCCATCGTCAGGTCGACGCCCTGATCGCGCCAGAGGCGTTGCAATCAAGTGCGTGCGTTCGACCTCGGGCATGAAGCGTCCTGGTGACAGCAGCCCCAGGCTTGGGTGCTGCCAGCGGACCAGTGCCTCGACACCCGTGATCCTGCCCGTGGCGAGGGCGATCTTGGGCTGATAGTGAAGGACCAGCTCGTCGCGGCTGACACAGCGACCCAGGTCCTGAAGCAGTGAAAGATGATCGGCGGTGTTGGTCTCCTGTCCCACCACGAACACAGCGTGACCGTCGCCTGCGCGCTTGGCCGAGTACATCGCCAGATCGGCTCGATGAAGCAGTTCGGCGCTCGTGGTGCCGTGCTCAGGAAAACGAGCGATGCCGATGCTCGGCGACACGTGCATGGTCTCACCGTTGGTCGTGAACGGCAGCTCGCATGCCTGCTGGATCTTCAACGCGACGGCTACCGCGGACTGGAGGTCCGTCGCTTCGGCTGGCAGAATCGCAAACTCATCCCCCCCGAGTCGGGCAACGGTGTCACTCTCGCGCAGGGTTTCGACGAGGCGTTCCCCAACCTGCTTGAGCAGCGTGTCGCCGCGATCGTGTCCCAGGGTGTCGTTGATGTTCTTGAAGCCGTCAAGATCCATCATCAGCACTGCGCGCGGCTCATCTGCCCGCCGGGCCGACGCAAGCGAACGAGCCAGCAGATCGCCGAAGAGCGTGCGATTGGCGAGTCCGGTGAGCCCATCGTGGAGCGCCAGGTGCTCGAGCGCGTCGGTGTGAGCGCGACGCTCGGAGATGTCACGCACGCAGACGAGCGTGAAGGTGCGCTCGTCGTGCTGCATTTCGCCGCACTCGAGCTCCACGGCGAAGGTGGAGCCGTCCGCGCGACGACCGAGCGTCTCGGTCGACAGGTTCGGCGTACCCCTTGCGCGGGTCAGCACGGCGTCGAGCCCGCGCAGCGCATCGCGGCACTCCGGCGCGATCATGAAGGCGAACGGATGCCCAACCGGCTCGCCTGCGTGGTAGCCAAACAGCCGGCCGACCGAGCGGTTGATCGCGTCGATCACGCCGCCTTCGTCCAGGATGAAGATCGCATCCGCCACGTTGTCCAGCACGGCCTGGGTGCGAACATCGCTGTCGCGCAACGCCCCATTGAGCGTTGTGATCGACTCGAGCGAGCGCTGCAGCGCCTGCGACTGCAGGTACAGGTTGACAAATGCCGTGACCTTGGCCCGCAGCACGTTCGGCAGGACAGGGGTGAAGATGAAATCGACAGCGCCGCTTGCATACGCGCTGGCCACCTCGCCCTCGTCACCTCCCTGGGCGGTGATGAAGATGATCGGCGTGCGAGCGCCGCGGATCTGTCGCCGGCAGAGCTTGGCTGTCTCGAAGCCGTTGAGGATCGGCATTCGCACATCCATGAGGATCAGCGCGAATGCCTGGCGCTCGAGCGCCGTCAGCGCGACGCGGCCCGACTCCGCCTCGACCACGGCGTAGCCGAGCGGCACGAGCATCGCCCGCAATGCCACGCGCTTGACCGGGTTGTCATCGACAACGAGGATCGCCGGGTCGGGCGCAACGGCGGGGACGGCAAGGGACACGGCGCTCATTGCGCGGGGTCTGCCGGCGGTTCGCGCGCCGGGCCGGCGGGCAGCCACTCGCCGAGAACGCGAAGGAGGTCCGCCGTATTGACGGGCTTGGTCACATACGCCGAGGCGCCCGCGTCGATGCAGCGCTGGCGCTCCCCCGCCTCAGCCTTTGCCGTGAACGCGATCAGCGGAATCCTTACGCCTGACGCGAGCTTGCGCAGCTCCCGCATCGTCTCATACCCATCCATGCCCGGCATCATGATGTCCACGAGCACGAGGTCGACGTCGGAGACCTGCTGCACGAGCTTGATCGCCTGTTGACCGCTCTCCGCGGAGACCATCTCGACGTGGACCCGCTTGAGCAGCGCCGCCAGCGCGAAGATGTTGTTGAAGTCGTCGTCGACGACCAGGACCTTCATGCCCTCCAAGCGGCTTCCGGCGCTGTGCGCGAGTGGGGCCATCGGCTGCAGGGGAGCCTCGAGCACCGCGACGCCCGCTGCCCTGACGTGGCCGTTGGCCGGCGCGGAGACGAAAGCAGCGCTTGCGACCACGGGGATGGCGGCGTCTGCGCCCCCGTTGCCCGAATCGGCGAGCAGCCCGTTTGCGCCCGCGCCGTTGTGTGCGAGCGGGCTGTGCTCGCGCGCAGGCGTGGGCTGCGGCGCTGCGGCGCTCGCCGCACCCTGATCGCGCGCGTCGTTGTGTGCGTCCAGGGTTCCCGGGAGATACAAGGTGAAGGTGCTGCCCTCATCGGAGCTGCTGAGCGTCACCTCGCCCCCGAGCAGCCGTACGAGTTCGCGGCTGATCGACAGGCCCAACCCGGTGCCCCCATACTGACGGGACGTCGAACCGTCAGCCTGGGCAAACGCCTCGAAGATGAGATGCTGCTGGTCGAGTGGTATGCCGATACCGGTGTCGCTGATGCTGAAGGCGAGCACCGAATCCGCTCCGGCGAGCCCGCCATGCTCCGTGTTCCAGCCGCTCTCGGCGGGGCCGATACGAACGCTTACGCCGCCGCGCTCGGTGAACTTGAAGGCGTTTGAGAGCAGGTTCTTGAGCACCTGGCGCAGGCGGCCGACGTCCGTCGTCATCGCGGGATGCTCGGGCGCGAGCTCAACGGTGAAGGACAGGCCCTGCTTTCTGGCCACGGGGACGAATTCCCGCTCGATCGTGGCCTTGACCTCGTTCAGCTGCACGACCTCGGTGTCGAGGCTCACGGTTCCGGACTCGACCTTCGCGAGGTCGAGGATGTCGTCGAGCAAGTGCAGCAGGTCGGTGCCGGAGGCGCGGATCACGCTCGCGTACTCAACCTGTGACTCGGTCAGGTTCTTCTCGGGATTCTCTTCGAGCTCGGCCGCGAGGATCAGCAGGCTGTTCAGCGGGGTGCGCAGCTCATGGGACATGTTGGAGAAGAACTCCGACTTGTATCTGGAGGAGACGGCGAGCTGTTCGGCCTTCTCCTCCACCAGTCGCTTGGCGAGCACGACCTCCTGGTTCTTGCGCTCGACCTCGCTGTACTGCTCCGCCAGGCGATTTGCCTGGCTTGCGAGGTCCTCGTTGGACGTGCTCAGCTCTTCCTGGCGCGAGCGCAGCTCCTGTGCCTGGGACTGGGATTGCTTGAGCAGGTTCTCGGTGAGCGTGTTGGCCTCGATCGTGTTCAGCACCAGGCCGATGCTCTCGGTGAGCTGGTCGAGAAAGGCCTGGTGGGTGGGGCTGAACTGGCTGAAGGAGGCGAGCTCGACGACGGCGCGCACCGATCCTTCGAAGAGGATCGGCAAGGCGATGATGTTCAGCGGAGTGGCCTCGCCGAGCCCCGAGCTGATCTTGACGTAGTCGGAAGGGACGTCGGTGAGCAGGATTCGCTCCTTCTCCTGGGCGCATTGACCCACCAGCCCTTCACCGAGTCGAAACTGGCTCGCGAGATGCTTTCGCTCCTTGAAGCCATAGCCGGCCTGATAGATCAGAACCGGCTCGCCACCGTCCTCGAGGCTTGCGAGCGTATAGAAGACGGCGTGCTGCGCACAGACGAGCGGTGCCAGCTCGGAGAGGATCATCCTCGAGACCGTCGCCAGGTCACGCTGGCCCTGCAGCATGCGCGTGAAACGCTCCAGGTTCGTCTTCAGCCAGTCCTGCTCGGTGTTCTCCCGCGTCGTCTCTCTCAGATTGCGGATCATCTCGTTGAGCTTGTCCTTCAGGACGGCCACCTCGCCGCTTGCCTGCACGCCGACCTGACGGGTCAGGTCACCCTCGGTGACCGCCGTGGCCACGTCCGCGATCGCCCGCACCTGGTTCGTCAAGTTGGCCGCGAGCTGGTTGACGTTGTCCGTGAGGTCCTTCCAGACACCGGCGACCTCCGCCGACTGGGCCTGGCCGCCGAGCTTGCCCTCGACGCCGACCTCGCGGGCGACGCGCGTAACCTCTGAGGCGAAGCGGTTGAGCTGGTCGACCATCGCGTTGACCGTGTTCTTCAGCTCGAGGAACTCGCCCTTGACGTCTGCGGAGATCTTCTTGCTCAGGTCGCCATTGGCCACAGCGGTGGTGACCTCGGCGATGTTGCGAACCTGACCGGTGAGATTGCCCGCCATCAGATTGACGTTGTCGGTGAGGTCCTTCCAGACGCCGCCGACCTCGATCGTCACCGCGGCGGCCTGCCCGAGCTTGCCCTCGGTGCCGACCTCGCGCGCCACGCGGGTCACCTCCGAGACGAAGCCGTTGAGCTGGTCGACCATCGCGTTGATGGTGGTCTTGAGCTCGAGCATCTCTCCGTGCACGTCGGCCGTGATCTTCTTGCTGAGATCGCCATCGGCGACCGCGCCGATCACGCGCTGCATCTCGCTGGTGGGGCGTACGAGGTCCTCGATCAGGCTGTTGACCGACTGGATCGTCCCGGACCAGACCCGGTCGGACCCGCGCAATGCGACTCGCTGAGAGAGCTTGCCCTCTTTGCCCACGACGCGGCTCACGCGCGCCAGCTCGTCCTCGAGCGTCTGGTTCGCCGCAATCACCTCGTTGAGCGTGTCCGCGATCTTGCCCGCCATCCCGGTCCACTGGACCGGCATGCGCACGCTGAAGTCGCCGTTCTTGACGTCCGCGAGCACGCCCAGCAGCACCGCCCCGTCGAGCTCG
>Ga0302308_10003756_pt1 | contig 12069 bp, 10 predicted proteins | sample III_Palsa_E3_3_FD_200531 | JGI IMG/M metagenome (GOLD analysis project Ga0302308, IMG submission 200531) | Peat permafrost microbial communities from Stordalen Mire near Abisko, Sweden - III_Palsa_E3_3 | ecosystem: Environmental > Terrestrial > Soil > Palsa > Peat permafrost | place: Sweden... | reverse complement strand
CACTCGTGGCGTTCGCAAGACGTCGCCGCTGGAATTAAGCCTTGGCGAAGGGCAGCACGTAGTGACGCTTGCCCGTCGCGGCGAATATGGCGTTGGCGACGGCGGGCCCTAATGGCGCGACGCCGGGTTCACCCACGCCGGTGGGTGGTTCCGTCGACGGCACGATATGCACTTCGACTTTCGGCATTTCGTTCATGCGCAGGACGCGGTAGCTGTTGAAGTTGTCCTGCTCGACGCGGCCGTCCTTCAGGGTGATGGCTCCGTAGAGAACTGCGCCGAGTCCGAAGCCGATGCCGCCTTCCATCTGTGCGGCGATGATGTCGGGATTGATCGGCGTGCCGCAATCGACGGCGCAGACCACTCGATCCACTTTGACCTGTCCATCCTTTCCCACGCTGACCTCGGCCACCTGAGCGACATAGGTCTTGAATGCCTCCGCCACTGCGATGCCGCGGCCCTTGCCCGGCGGCAGGGGAGTGCTCCAACCGGCCTTGTCGGCCGCCAATTCGAGCACGGCTTTCATGCGCGGATGCTGGTCGAGCAGCTTGCGCCGGAACGTAAAGCCGTCCTGGCCCGCCGCATGCGCCACTTCGTCGATGAAGGCTTCGACCGCGTAGGCCGTGTGCGAGCTGCCGACCACGCGCCACCAGAGGATCGGCACGCCGACCTTGGTCGTGGATAATTCCACCGACACATTGGGAATGGTGTAGGCGATGTTCGCGGCGCCTTCGACCGAGGTTGGATCGACGCCGTCCTTGATCGCAGCGGCAAACGGCGTGCCGGCCATGATGGACTGGCCGACGATGACGTGATGCCAGCCCGTGAGCCGGCCCTCGGCGTCCAGGCCCGCCTCGAGCTTGTGGAAGTACATCGGCCGATACAGACCGCCGTGGATGTCATCCTCGCGCGTCCACTGCAGCTTGATCGGCGTGCCGTCGGCGCCGTAGGCCTTGGCGATGGACACTGCTTCGACGATGTAGTCCGAGCCGGGATTGGCGCGCCGGCCGAAGCTGCCGCCGGCATACAGGGTGTGGATGCTCACTTGCTGCGGGTCCAAGCCCGCCGTGTGCGCGGCGTTCGCCTGATCGACGGTCTGGAATTGATCTCCGGCCCAGATTTCACAGCTATCGGCAGTGAGTTTGATCACGGCATCGAGCGGTTCCATCGGCGCGTGAGCCAGGTATGGGAACTCGTAGCTGGCAGACACCTTGTGGGCCGCGTCCTTGATCGCCTGCAGCGCATCGCCGTCCTTGCGAGCTGACGCGGCGGGCTGGCCGGCAAGGCGCCGGTATTCGTCCATGAGAGCCGCCGAACTGCGCTTCTCGGCCGTGGAGTCGTCCCATGCAACCTGCAGCGCATCGCGCCCCTGCTTGGCGGCCCAGAAGCTCTTGGCCACCACAGCGACACCGCGCGGCACCTGCACCACTTTGACGACGCCGGGCACCGCCATCGCGGCCTTGTCATCGAAGGATTTGACCGTCGCGCCGAACAGGGGCGGCCGCTTCAGCAGCGCCACCAGCATGCCGGGCAGCACCAGATCGAGGGTGAACTGCGCAGTGCCGTTGGACTTGGCCGCCGCATCCACGCGCGGAGGCACGACGAGCGTTGCGGCGGTCGCCACCAGCGTGCCGAAGCGTGCCTGCCGCTTACCGGCCGCGTGGTATACGACGCCCTTTTCCACCGTGAGGTCCGCGACCGGCACTTTCCATTCCTTGGCCGCCGCGGCCAGCAGCATGGCGCGCGCCTTGGCGCCGGCCTCGCGCAGCTGGTTCCAGGAATTGGACATGGCTGAGCTGCCTCCGGTCCCCTGCATGGTTCCGAATGCGAGGTTGGCGTAGCGCTTGGCATCGGCCGGTGCGCTTTCGACGCGGATCTGCGTCCAGTCGGCGTCGAGTTCCTCGGCCAGCACGGTCGCGATGCCGGTGTAGGCGCCCTGACCCATTTCGATGTGCTTGGCGATCACGGTGACGCTGTTGTCGGAGCCGACGCGCACGAAGGCGTTGGGCGCGAAGATTGCATTGCCGGGCACGGCATTGGGTGCGCCCAATGCGCGCCGAGCCGAGCCGCTCCATTCGAATCCTATCGTCAGCGCCACCACGCCGATGGAACCGGCGCTTTTGAGAAAATCGCGGCGTGTCGATGCGGGTGCGGCGAGAGTATTGGTGCTCATGAGTCTATGCCTTGATCGAGCCGGCCGCCGTGTGGATGGCGGCGCGGATACGTGAGTAAGTGCCGCAGCGGCAGATATTGCCGCTCATGGCGCCGTCGATGTCTGCATCGGTGGGCGCGGGATTCGATTCCAGCAGCGCTGTGGCGGACATGATCTGCCCCGACTGGCAGTAGCCGCACTGCGGCACCTGCAGTTCGACCCAGGCCGCTTGCACCGCTTTGGCGGGCGCACTGGCCAGCCCTTCGATGGTCGTGACCTTGCGTCCGGCGACGGCGGACAGCGGAGTGATGCAGGAGCGGATGGCTTTGCCATCCAGATGAACCGTGCACGCGCCGCACAGCGCCATGCCGCAGCCGAACTTGGTTCCCGGCAGGCCCGCGACTTCGCGGATGGCCCAGAGCAGGGGCATGTTGGGGTCGGCATCCAGCGTGGCGGGCTTGCCGTTGAGATCGAATGAGGTGGACATGAATGCCTCCGCGGCGAGGTGGGGATACCCTGCCAGCGATTCTACAATGGGTTACTTGGACCAGGTCGGGTTACTTGGACCACGTCCAATCCTTGGCGGATTTCCGGCAACCCCCTCCGGGGTTTCCCGTCCAGGCGCGTCCCCTGACCACGCGTCCGGTCGCGGCTCCGGTGGGAACTCCGTCCTTGAGGGCCATGTTACCGTTCACGAGGACGTAACTCACGCCCGTGCTGAGCTGGTGCGGTTTCTCGAAAGTAGCATGATCCTGGATGGTAGTCGGATCGAACACCACGACGTCGGCGAAGGCGCCCGCCTTGAGGCGGCCACGATCTTTCAGCGATAGATTGTCCGCCGGCAGAGAGGTGAGCTTGCGCACGGCCTCCTCGACGCTGACGACGTGGTCCTTACGCACATACTGCGCGAATACGCGAGCGAAATTGCCGTAGGCCCGCGGATGAGCCGCGGAGAGCAGGAATACACCCTCGGGCGCATCGCCCTGCTCGTCGGAGCCGAAACTGACCCAGGGCAGAGCCACCTGGCGGCGAATGTTGTCCTCGTTCATGAGGAAGTAGGCGACACCGACGCGGGAGCCGTCTTCGATGACCAGATCGATCGCCGCGTCCTCCGGGCTGACACCGCGCAATTTCGCCACCTCGGCCAATGTCTTGCCAGTGAGCGGTTTCAGTTTCGGATTCTTGAACGCCAGCAGCAGTACGCCGTCGGCGCCCGCGGCGCCGTACAGATTTTCCCACGTACTCGGATGCGGGTTGCGCATTTCAGCGATCACCTTCGCGCGGATCGCGGGGTCCTTCAGACGTCCGATCCATGCCTCGAGACCGCCGGACTGAACCGAGGTCGGCATGGCCGCGTCCAGCCCCGTGGCGCCCGCGGTGTAGGTGTACATGTTGGCCGTGATGCGGACTCCAGACGCGCGCGCACCTTCGATCATGGTGATCACGTGGTCGAGCTTGGCCCAATTGTCGCGGCCGGCGAGCTTGAGGTGGTAGATCTCGGCGGGAGCGCCGCTCGCCTTGGCGATATCGATGGTTTCCTGGACTGCCGCTTCGATCCGGTCGCCTTCACTGCGCATATGCGTGGTGTAGATGCCGCCGCAGCGCGCCGATTCCTCGGCGAGTGCCATGAGTTCCGGTGTCTTGGCATAGGTGGCCGGCGCGTAGATGAGCATCGTGGTGACCCCGAGCGCGCCTTCTTCCATGGCCGAGTGGACCAGTGCCCGCATTTCTTCGAGCTGCTGAGGTGTCGGCTGTACGTCGCCTTCGCCCAGAACGTAGGTGCGGACCGTCGGCGCCCCCACGAAGGACGCAACATTGGGACTGATGCCACGCCGCTCGAGGACGTCGAGATATTCGCCCAGTGTCGTCCAGGTGACCGGGTACTTGATGTCTTGTTCGCGTTTGACTGCCAGGTCTTTCATTTTTTGATTGAGCGGGCCCATCGAGAATTCGCCCATCACCTCGAGCGTCACGCCCTGCTGCAGATCGCTGAGCGCACGGCCATCGGCGAAGAGAGACTCTTCCGGGTGGGCGAGCATATTGATGAAGCCCGGCGCGATAGCCTGACCTTTGACGTCTATCTCAGTCCGTCCGGCCAGCGCACGGTGCGGACCTACGTAGGTAATCCTGTCGGCCTTGATGGCGACGTCGCCGCGATAAGGAGCCTTGCCCGAACCGTCGTAGATGGTACCGTTGCGCAGTACGAGGTCGTTGCTTGCCGTATCCTCGGCGGCGGCCATCCCCGATGCCAGCGTGAGGACAAAACAAGTGAGGGCAAATCGGCGAATGCGGTAATTCTGAATCATGGATAACCCCATAACACGAACGGCTACAACTCACTTTACCGAAATATAGAGACACAAATGAACATGATGAACGGTTTTACGCGTGGTCTGATCGCAGCGCTGCTCATGGTGAGCGCCGGGAGCCAGGCCGCCCCGGTGCGCGATGAGGTGAGGGCCTATCGCGCGGCCCACGAGAAGCAGATCGTCACGGATTTCATGACGCTTCTCGCCATGCCCAATGTGGCAACCAACGTGCCCGACGTGGATAAGAACGCGGCCTATATCGAAGGCTTGCTCAAGGCGCGGGGTTTCAGCGCCCAGCTGCTGAGGGCCGAACCGGGCACACCGGCGACGGTGTTCGCCGAGTTGAAAGTGCCCGGGGCGAAGCGAACCGTGGAGTTCTATGCCCACTACGACGGCCAGCCGGTCGCGCAGAAGGGCTGGATCATCAGGCCCTTCGAGCCGTCGATGCGCACGGCATTGCCTGACTCCCAGCCTGAGGATTGGAAAGACGCCGCGGGTCCGCTCGATGCGGATTGGCGGATATTCGCGCGATCGTCAGGCGACGACAAGGGCTCCATCCAGGCTCTGGTGTCGGCGTTCGATGCGCTGAAAGCCAGTGGGAAGCGGCTCTCGGTGAACATCAAATTACTGTACGAGGGTGAAGAGGAGCAGGGTTCGCCGCACTTCGCCAAACTGGTTGCCGATCATCTTGATCTGCTGAAATGCGATCTTCTGATCATGGGCGACGGGCCCATGCATCAGAGCGGCCGGCAGATGATCAATTTCGGCAACCGCGGGATAGCGAGTCTGACACTCGCAGTCTATGGACCGACCAAGCCACTGCACGACGGTCACTATGGAAGCTGGGCGCCCAGTCCGGCGGTGATGATTGCGGGCCTGATCATGAGTCTGCGCGACGAGGAGGGTCACATCCTGATCCCGGGCTTCTATGATGACGTCGAGCCCGTCTCAGCGGCCGAGAAGGCGGCGCTGGCGGCCATGCCGCCGGTGGAGGCGAACTTGAAGACGGCGTTGGGTCTGGGCCGCAATGTCGGTCCCGCGCGGCTGGCCGACGGCTACCTGGCGCCGACGCTGAACGTGCGCGCCATCCATGTCGGCGACGATGGTCCCAACGCGGCCAATGCAATTGCCACCGAGGGCGATGCGTCGCTCGATTTCCGGCTGGCTCCCGGCGAGACGCCTGGCCACGTGAGAGAGCTGCTGGAAGGGTATCTGGTCCAGCAGGGCTGGTTCATCGTGCGCGACACGCCCGATCTCGCCACGCGTCTGGCGCATCCAAAGATCGTGAAGGTGATATGGGACGCAGGTGGTGCGACTGCCACCAAGACCGCGCTGGATCTGCCGGCCTCGAAGGCCGTCGCAGCCTCCATCGGGCGCACCGTCGGCTATCCGGTGATCCAACTTCCGATCGTGGGTGCCAGCTCGGGCATGGCTGATATCGTCAACCAACTGCACGTGCCGATGGTCGGCGTCAGCATCGCCAACTACGATGACAACCAGCACGCTCAGAACGAGAATCTGCGGCTGGGGAATCTATGGGACGGCATTGAGGTCTATGCCGGCTTGCTGGCTGATCTGAATTGGTAAGGGCCTCAGTCGTCGGCCAGATCCTCGCCGGGAAACAGGGCGTCATTGAAGCCGAACTGGGTCAAGTCTCTGATACGGCGGGGATATAAGATTCCGTCGAGGTGATCGACTTCGTGCTGCACGACGCGTGCATGAAAATCCTTGACGGTGCGGTCGATGGGCGCCCCGGCGGCATCGAAGCCCGTGTAGCGCAGATCCCGGTACCGCGGTACCAGCCCGCGCATGCCGGGGACTGACAGGCAGCCTTCCCAGTCCTCGTCTTGTTGCGCGCCGAGCGCGGTCAGGGTGGGGTTGATCAGCACGGTGAAAGGCACGGGATCGGCCTCCGGGTAGCGCGGATTGACCTCGAAGCCGAAAATCACGACGCGCAGGCCCACCCCGATTTGCGGTGCAGCGAGACCCGCCCCATTGAGATCGCGCATGGTGTCCCGCATATCGGTCAGCAGGCTTTCGAGCTCGGGAGTCCCGAATTTGGCCACCGGTTCCGATACCGCGAGCAGCCGCGGATCGCCCATTTTGAGAACTTCGCGTATTGCCATAGTTCCTAGTATCTTAACGGCCTTTTCCATGTGAGCCTATGGGAGCGTATGCCCGGCCTTTTATACATAAAAACCTTCGGCTGTCAGATGAATGAGTACGATTCCGGCAAGATGCGGGACGTGCTCGAAACCGCCCATGGCATGACGCGCACCGACAATCCGGCCGAGGCGGACGTATTGCTGGTCAACACCTGCTCGGTGCGCGAAAAGTCCCAAGAAAAGGTGTTCTCCTTGCTGGGTGAATGGCGGCTGTTCAAGCAGCAGCGCCCGCATGTGGTCATCGGAGTCGGCGGCTGCGTCGCCAGCCAGGAGGGTGAGGGCATCACCGCCCGGGCGCCCTTCGTCGATCTGGTGTTCGGTCCCCAAACCCTGCACCGCTTGCCGGCCATGCTGGACGGATTGAAGGAATCGGGCCGCTCGCAGATCGATATCAGTTTCCCGGAGATCGAGAAATTCGACCGGTTGCCGCAGCCGCGGGCTGCGGGCGCGGCCGCGTTCGTCTCCATCATGGAAGGCTGCAGCAAATACTGCAGTTTTTGCGTCGTACCGTACACGCGCGGCGAAGAGATCAGCCGGCCCTTCGAACAGGTGATCGAGGAAGTAGGGCGCCTGGCCAGGCAAGGCGTACGCGAAATAACCCTGCTCGGCCAAAACGTGAACGCCTACGCCGGGCCGATGGCGGACGGGACGCCCGCGGATCTGGCGACGCTGATTCATTTCGTCGCGGCAGTGGACGGGGTGGAGCGCATTCGCTTCACGACCTCGCATCCGCTCGACTTCAACGACAGCCTGGTCGAGGCCTATGCCAACGTACCCCAGCTCAATAATTTTCTGCACCTGCCGGTGCAGAGCGGGTCGGACCGTATTCTGGCTGCAATGAAGCGCGGCCATACTGTGCTCGAGTACAAACAGAAGCTGCGCAAGCTCCGAGCCGTGCGCCCGGATATTTGCATTTCAACCGATCTCATCATTGGATTTCCCGGCGAGACGGACGAGGATTTCATAGCAACCATGAATCTGGTCGCGGAAGTGGGATTCGATCAATCCTTCAGCTTCATCTACAGCCGCCGGCCTGGCACTCCTGCGGCGGCGCTGCCGGATGAAGTGCCGCATGAAGTCAAGCAGCAAAGGCTGGAGTTGCTGCAGCAGCGTCTGAACGGCCAGGCGCGCGCCATTTCCGAACGCATGGTGGGCAGCCGCCAGCGCGTGCTGGTCGAGCGGCCAGCCAAGCGCAACCCTTTGCAGCTCGCCGGCCGAACGGACAATAATCGTTGGGTGAATTTCGACGGCCCCGTGGACGCCCCGATGTCCCTGATCAACGAATTCGCGGATGTGATCATTACCGAGGCCATGCCGAATTCCTTGCGCGGACGCTTGATCGCCGCTGGAGCCCCGTGAGCTCGGTTCCAATGACCCATGACGTGTTGCTCGCTCCGGCGGACAATGTGAGATTGGTGGAACTGTGCGGGCCTCTCGACGGACATTTGCACCAGATCGAGGCCAGGCTCGGAGTGGAAGTCAGGCGCCGCGGCAACCGGTTTCAGATCATCGGCCTGCCTGCGGCCATCAAGCGCGCCGAAGCGGTGCTGCTCGGCTTGTATGCGCGCGCGCAGCGTGAGCCGGTGGATTCCGAACGCGTGCACATTGCGCTGCAAGAACTGGATATGGACAGCAATAATACCGATGCGAAGACGGATTCGGCCGAGATCAAGGTTCACACAGCCCGCGGCGCAGTGCGTGCCCGCGGCGCCAATCAAACCGAGTACCTGAATAATGTCCGTAGCTTCGACCTGACGTTCGGCATAGGTCCGGCGGGCACGGGCAAGACCTATCTTGCCGTCGCCTGCGCGGTCGAGGCGCTGCAATCGGAAAAGGTCAGGCGCATCGTTCTGGTACGTCCGGCGGTGGAAGCGGGCGAACGCTTGGGGTTTCTTCCCGGCGACTTGTCGCAGAAGGTGGACCCGTATCTGCGCCCCATGTACGACGCACTGTACGAAATGATGGGCTTCGAGCGGGTGGCGAAACTCATCGAGCGCAATGTGATCGAAGTGGCGCCGCTGGCCTTCATGCGCGGCCGGTCGCTGAACGATTCGTTCGTGATTCTGGACGAGGCGCAGAACACGACCAACGAGCAGATGAAAATGTTCCTGACCCGTATCGGTTTCGGCTCGAAGGCCGTGGTCACCGGCGACATCACCCAGGTCGATTTGCCCAACTCCAAGCAATCGGGCTTGCGCACGGTCATCGATATTCTGCGCGGCGTGCGCGGCATCGCCTTCACGATGTTCAGCTCGCGTGACGTGGTCCGCCATCCGCTGGTGCAAAGAATCGTTCAGGCCTACGAGGCGCACACCCCCGACGACGTTCCTTGAAGACGATGGCGAAGCAGCTGGAACTCGATGTGAGCTATGCGGCGCGGCGGCCGTGGGTGCCGAGCTCGCGGCAGATGGCCGGGTGGGCGCGTGCGGCGCTCACGCCCGTGCGGCACTCCATGGTGCTCTCGGTCCGGGTGGTGGGACGGGCGCGCAGCCGCAGCTTGAACGCGCACTACCGGCACAAGGACAAGCCCACCAATGTATTGTCGTTCGGCGGAGCCGGCCGCGTTCCGGACGGCCGATACTTCCTCGGCGAACTCGTGATCTGTGCCCCTGTCGTGGCCCAGGAGGCCCGCGAACAGAGAAAAGCGCTCGAATCACACTGGGCACACATGACGGTGCACGGTGTGCTGCACTTGCTTGGTTTTGACCACGAAGTCGAGTCCGAGGCCGTGAAAATGGCCGCGAGAGAGGTTCAAATCCTTGATCGGCTTGGGTTTTCGGACCCGTATCGCTGATCGAGTATCCTAAAGGCCCCATGTCAGAACAACCCCAAGGCGGCAGCACAGGCCGCTGGTTAAAGCGCATTACCCAGTCGATGTCCGGCGAGCCGCGCGATCTCGCCGAACTCATCGAGAATTTGCGCGAAGCCAGCGAGCGCGGCCTGTTCGACGGCGATGCGCTGGTCATGCTCGAGGGGGTGCTGGCGGTGGCGGACATGCAGGTGCGCGACATCATGGTGCCGCGCTCGCAAATGGTGTTCGTCGAGCGCGACGAGTCCCCGGATAAGCTGGTCGAGCTGGTCGTCGAGTCGGGACACTCCCGCTTTCCCGTGATCGGCGAAGACCGCGATCAAATCCTCGGCATCCTCCTGGCGAAGGATCTGCTGCGCCTGCAGGCCGCGGACGACGATAGCTTCGAGATTCGCGAATACATGCGTCCGGCGGTGTTCGTTCCGGAGAGCAAACGGCTCAACGTCCTGCTCAAGGAGTTTCGCCGCAGCCACAATCACATCGCCATGGTCGTCGATGAGTACGGCGGAGTGTGCGGCCTGGTGACCATCGAGGATGTCATCGAGCAAATCGTCGGCGAGATCGACGATGAGCACGACGTCGAGGACGATCAGACGATACGGCGGGAAGGCGAGCGTGAATTCACGGTACGCGCGCTCACGCCCATCGCCGACTTCAATCACTACTTCGGCACTGCATTTTCCGACGAGGAATACGACACCATCGGCGGCCTGCTGATGCAAGAGTTCGGACGCCTGCCTCGCCGTGGAGAAAGCATCCAAGTGGGCGAGATGGAATTTCGCGTCGTGCGCGCGGATCGCCGTCGCATCGATCTTCTGCGTGTGATCACTCCAACCGACATAGCGCCTCCCGCCGCCGACGAGTCGGCTCCTTGAGCGTCGGCACGCGCGGCCCTTCGGCCGCGTTGCAGAGGCAGGCCCTGTGGAGGCTGGCGGCCGCATTCGGCACCGGTGCATCGCTCAACGTAGCATTCGCGCCCTTCGGCCTGTGGCCCCTCGCCATCCTGGCGCCGACGGCGCTATTCGCACTGATCCGCGGTCTGCCGCCGCGGCGTGCCGGCTGGACAGGCGCGGCTTTCGGTGCCGGCCTCTTCGCATTCGGCACTTACTGGCTGTACACCTGCCTGCACGTGTTCGGCTTGGTGCCCATATGGCTGACGGTGGTATTGCAGGCGGCGCTGATTGCCTTGATGTCGATGTACACCGCGGCCCTGTGCTACCTGGCCAATCGCTTCTGGCTCAAGCCGGGTGCGACACGGGCCTGGCTGGTGCTGCCCGTCCTTTGGGTGTTGCTCGAGTGGCTGCGTGGCTGGGCCTTGAGCGGCTTTCCCTGGCTGTCTCTGGGCTATGCCATGATCGATTCGCCGCTCAAGGGCTGGGCGCCTTTGCTCGGAGTCTATGGCGTGACTTGGGCCGTGGCCACGATTGCGGCGGCGCTGAATGTATTGCTGGTGCCGGATGTGCGGATCGCGCGGCGGCTGTTCGCTCTCGGCATTATCGTCATCCTGTTTGCCATTCCGGCGCTGCTGCGCAGCCATGATTGGACGCGCCAGGCCGGATCTCCATTGGCCGTTGCTGCCGTGCAGGGCGCCGTATCGCAAGACCAGAAGTGGCAGGCGAAGAATCTCGAAGCGACCATGACGCGATATTCACAGCTCACCGTGGATGCCTGGGGCGCTCGGCTCATCGTGTGGCCGGAATCCGCGCTGCCGGTGCTGGCCAGCGACATACCGGACTATTTGCGGCGCCTGCAGGAGCAAGGGCGCGCTCATGGCGCCGACTTTGCGATCGGGCTCGTGAACTATGAGCCGAAAACCGAGCAGTTTCACAACGGGTTGTTGGTTCTGAGCGATGCGGGGGGCGGTTGGTATTTCAAGCGGCACCTGGTGCCCTTCGGCGAATACTTTCCAGTGCCGGCGTTCGTGCGCTCGTGGATGCGGCTGATGAGCCTGCCCTACGATGAAATCACGCCAGGGACCGCGCACCAGCCTGTCTTGAGCGCCGCAGGACAGAAGCTGGGGCTCACGATCTGCTATGAGGATGCCTTCGGCAGTCAACAGCTCGGCATCTTGCGCGATGCCACTCTGCTGATCAATGTGACCAACAATGCCTGGTACGGCGATTCGACGGCGCCGCATCTGCACCTGCAGATCGCGCGCATGCGCGCACTCGAGGCGGGGCGTTACCTGATCCGCGCCGCCAACGATGGCATCACCGCCGTCGTCGGGCCGCATGGGGAAATCGTGGCGCGCCTGCCGCAGTTTCAAGAAGCCGTGCTGCGCGCCGAGGTGCGGCCGCTCACCGGTCTCACTCCTTATGCAAGGTTCGGCAACTATCCGGTTGTCATCGGCGCGGCAATATTGCTCGCGCTGGCGATTTGGCGGCGGCGGGGTCTCTAGACCTCGGCACGGTGATGTTGAACGGTTGACGGTATTCGCCCGGCAGGCTAAGACGCTCGCGGGCAACGGGAGAGCAGTTGCCCGCGAGCGTCTTAGCCTGCCGGGCGAATGCTCTCACCGCTCCACACCACCCCGCCCAGGGCACTCGATCTGCTCCTCATGCGGTGATCTAGTACATCCTGCGCGGTGATGTACCTCGGCCCAATGCGCACAGCCTGGGGGGACTCAGAGGCTGGACG
>Ga0302308_10003745_pt1 | contig 12093 bp, 13 predicted proteins | sample III_Palsa_E3_3_FD_200531 | JGI IMG/M metagenome (GOLD analysis project Ga0302308, IMG submission 200531) | Peat permafrost microbial communities from Stordalen Mire near Abisko, Sweden - III_Palsa_E3_3 | ecosystem: Environmental > Terrestrial > Soil > Palsa > Peat permafrost | place: Sweden... | reverse complement strand
CCTCTACCGCCCGGGAGCCATCACCCCGGAGCAGCTAACCGCCGCCACAGGAATCCCCGTCCACGTCCACATCCCAGCGCCCACCACGGCCACCCCAGAATCCCTACCATCCCCCGGCGTAGGCATTCGCCACTACGCTCCGCGCGCGCGCCTCATCCTCGTAGAAGTCCCTGAAACTGGCGACCCCGCGCACACCCTGCTAGCTCATAACGAAATAAATAAAGACACCCGCATCGGCCTAATGCTACCCAACGGCTGGGCCGCGCTTCCTGGGAGTTTTATCTACCCCTGGGGCCCATGGGGAGACAAAAACGAACTGGCCCGCACCCTCTTCGCCGGCCTCCGCACCCTGGACGACCGCGGCGTAGACATCATCCTATGCCCACTCCCACCATCCGGCGGTCTGGGCGAAGCCCTCCGCGACCGTCTCCAAAAAGCCGCCCGCCCCACCTAAACCCAAAACTGCTCTACTTCATCGTCGTATGTCCAGCCAGCGCCTCGCTGCTCTTGAACATGTACTTAATCCCCGACTTATAAATCATCACCCGCCGCCGCCCCGACCGCAGCTTCACCACGCACTTGTCGTACCACTCGATGATCCCTTGCAGCTCCTCGCCATCTTCCAGCACCACGGTCATCTCCGTATGCTGCTGCACCTGCTTCTGAAAATAAAACGCCTCAGCATGCGTGCTCTCCTGCACACCACGCGGCTCGGGAAGCACAGCATGGCTCAACGGAGCTTCGCCCAGCAGCATATCCCGCCGCCGCTCTCCCGCAGGCAAGTGCGGACGCACCAGCTTCCGCGTGCCATTGAACGCGTTCTGCTCAGTCTCCCGCTCGATCTCTGTCACATTAGCCAGAATGCACTCCGTTTCTTTCGCCCTCTTGCGTGCAGATTTGCCAAGAGTCAGATGACCCGCACAAAAGGATGATTGTTAGAAAATACGATCTGCGGGGGCGAATTGTTTCCAGCATAACGCATCCTCAACCCCCACGGAACCCTGCATCCACAATCTCTTTGCGATACGCTGGAATCGATGCCGCTTCCTGCTACCTTCGCCGACTTCATCGGAAACACCGCCACCATCGACAGCCTCCGCGCCGCCATCGCCGCTGGCCGCTTACCGCACTCCATGATCATCGCCGGCCCCCGTGGCTCCGGCAAATACACCCTCGCCCTCATGCTCACCCTCGCCCTGGAGTGCGAGCGCCAGCCCCGCGAAACCGCGCCCGACGGCAGGGAACTAGCCACCTTCTGCGGCGTCTGCCGTAACTGCACCCGCATCGCCGAGTCCGCCGACCTCGAGACCCGCGTCGAAGAAGCCGTAGCCGCCCGCGAAGACATGCGCGAGGTCGATAAAAAAGAGACCCGAGTCCTCATCCAGACCCACCCCGACGTCCTCATCCTCCCGCCCGATCCACCGCAGCTCCTCATCAAGCTCGGCCAGGTCCGCACCCTTATCAACCGTTCCCAGCGCCGCCCCGCAGAAGCCCGCGCGAAAGTCTTCCTCATCACCACCGCCGCTTTCATGAAAGAGGCCGCCAACTCCCTCCTGAAAGTCCTCGAAGAACCACCCGACTACGCTCACATCCTCATCCTCGCCGAAAACCTCGGCGAGCTTCTCCCCACCATCCGCTCCCGCTGCGCCATCGTCCGCCTCGGAGCCCTCCCCGCCGAAGAGATCGAATCCCTCCTGGCAAAACACCGCCCCGACACCCACCCTAAAGAACGAGCTCTCTTAGCCCGCCTTTCCGAAGGCGCCGTAGGCCGCGCCTACGGCTTCAACCTCCCCGAATACACCGCCGCCCGCCTCGACGCCCTCACCATCCTCCGCAACTCCCAGACCAGCGACCACACCGCCCTCTTCAAGATGACCGAAACCTACCGCGCTGGCGCCGACGGCCAGATTAAAACGACCGCCCTCCTTCGCGCTATGTCCAGCATTCTAGAGGACATCCTGCTGCTCCAGGGCGGTGCTCCCGATCGTATCCGCAACGTAGACATTCGCCCCGAACTCACCGGCTTCGCCGACACCTTCGACTTCGCCTGGCTCGAATCCGCCGTCCGCGGCCTCGACACCGTTCAATCCGGCATGCGCCGCAACCTCCTCCGCAACGTCAGCCTCGACGCCTTCGCCACCGAACTCGAAGGCGCTCGCCGCTAAACCCCAATCAACGCATTCGCCGCCCAGATCCCCAACGCCCCCAGAAACACCGCCACCAGCATCTTCATCCGCGGATTCTCCCGCTTGCGAGCCTCCGGCAAAAAATCGCTCGTCGCCAGCTCAATAAAGAACCCCGCCGCCACCGCCAGCAACACCACCGAGCTCCTCGCCGAAAACGTCCACCAGACCGTCATCAACCCACCCACAAGCGGAGCCAGCGCATCCGCCGCCAGAAACCCATAGTCCGCTTTACCGGCCGGCTCACCCCCGGTCGTCAGCAGCATAGTATTCATCCCATCGCCCAGGTCATGCGCGGCAATTCCCACCGCCACCGCATACCCCGCCGGATGCGACGCCGCATACGCCAACCCAATCGCCATCCCATCCCGCAGGCTATGGAAGATCAGCATCCCCCCACCAATCCGCCCCACCGTCTTCCTCGCCGAAGCACTCGACTCCCACCTCGTCGTCAGCTCATCCAGCCCATTGCCCAGCGCCAGAAACACCAGAAAAGCTACCAGCGCAATCCCCAACGCATTCGCCGGCGTCAGCCCAGCGCCCGCGCCCAGAGTAATCGCCTCCGGCATCAAATCCAGAAACGCCGCACCCAGCAACAACCCTGCTCCCAGCGCAATCAGCAACGCCAACGACCGCCGAAAGCGTATCGTCAACAACCCTCCCACAAGGGTAGAAAGCACCGGAATCACAAGCAACAAAATAGGCATAGTCAACTCTCAAGCCTACTTCATTGAACCCCCAAAACCTAAAACCCGCCCATCCGCTCTCTCACCACCGCCAGCACCTTCTCCGCAATCTCCTCGATCCCCGCCTCATCTTCAATCGCCACCACGCGCTCAGGCGCCCGACGAGCTATCTCCTGATACTGCGCATAAACCCGCCCATAAAACTCATCCCCCTCGCGCTCGAACCGGTTCTCATCAGTCCCGCGCACCCTCACGTTCCGCTCATTCCGCCGCCTCGCCCGCGCCAGAGATCCCTCCAGCGGCGGCAGCAGCAACACGGTCAAATCCGGCTGAAACCCCTCACAAACCACGCGATGCATCTCCCGCACCCGCTCCGCCCCAATCCCACGCCCAGCCCCCTGGTAGGCCTCCGAAGAGTCCGTATATCGGTCACAAAGCACCACCGCCCCATCCTCCAGCGCCGGATGGATCACCTGCGCCAGCGACTGCGCACGGTCCGCAAACATCAGCGCCATCTCCGCCGCCGGAGCGATCCCACCCAGCTCCGCCTCACTCCGCGAATCCAGCAAAACACCACGAATCCGGTCTCCCAGCACGGTTCCGCCCGGTTGCCTCAGCGAAACCACACGCCGACCCTCAGCAGTTAACACTGCCCCTAAACGCCGCAATTGAGTGGTTTTACCCGACCCATCCAGCCCCTCAAACGTTATGAAGAATCCTTTGTTCACGTTCCAAAGTCTACTTCACCCGCAAAATTTGCATCGTACTAAGAGCAAGTGGCAGCGCACAGACGCAGCCGGAAACGGGGCCAGACATGATCACTTTTATTCTTCTGTTTTTCTTCTTCGTTCTAGCAGTCATCTTCGCCGGTGTCGCCTACTCAGCCAACAACCGCAAACGCGCAGGCATGTCCGGAGTTTCACCCACCACATCCAGCCGTCCCGGCCAGAATCGCACCCCGAGCCACTCCTGACATCCACACAAATTTGTATGCCTTGGGTTTTGCATTTTGCAATGCCCAGGGCATCGCTCGTTCTAGCAGGCAAAAACTACTTCGCCACCTTCAAATCCCACTTCGCATCCGCCGCCTCAATCGTCACTGCGAGCGTCCCCTCATCACCCTCCTGCAACTGCGGCCCCGCCACCGAGTGGTCGTGATTCCCCTTGTCCGTCCAAAGCACCTTCAGCGGCCCATCCCCCTGCACCTTAAACCGGTAGTGATAGTCCGCCCCATCCGCCAGTGCCTCTTTACCAAAGCTCGCACTCGGATAATCCACTTCTACCACGGTCACCGCAGCCCCACTGCCGTTATGCACCGTAGCCTCGATATACCGGGACTTGCACCCACTCAAACCAACCACCGCAACCAACACCACACCGCAAAGAAGGGAAGCACCACGCATCCCTAAAGCCTATCAGCGACTAGCCCTTCGTTACAGTCTTCGACTTGCTCTTGCTCTTAAGATTCAACCCCACCGCCGCCCGAATCAGCTCCTTCAACGCCGCCTCATTCACCTTCTCCCCTTCACGAATATCAATCGCCCGCCGAACATTTCCCTCCAGGCTCGAATTAAATAACCCCGCCGGATCATCCAACGCCGCACCCTTCGCGAACGTCATCTTCACAACGCTCTTATAAGTCTCTCCCGTGCAAACAATCCCGCCATGAGACCACACCGGAGTCCCTCGCCACTTCCACTCTTCGACAATCTCCGGGTCCGCCGCGCGTATGATCCCCCGTACCTTCGTGAGCATCTCCCCACGCCAGCCCCCAAGCTCCTTGATCTTCCCATCAATCAACGCAGACGCAGATTCCACCGCCACAGGTTTCTTCATAGTCTTCATAGACAGCTCCAACTCTCGCACCTAATGTAGCTCCGTTCGACCTAACCCGCAATATCCACAGGGAAGTCGCACATCCATTACACTTACCCAATATGTCGGCATTAAACCTGAACCGCGAATCGACAGCTCTCCTCACAGAAATACGCCACGCGGCCTCCATCGCACCAAGCCTCGAATCCCTCCAGCAGACGGTCGTAACAGCTCTCTCTCGCCAACTCGCCCACTACAGTTGGACAGGCTTCTACATGCTCGATCCAGACGATGCAAACATGCTTGTCGTAGGCCCATTCGTCGGTGATCCAACCCCGCACACCCGCATCCCAGTAACGCAGGGCATCTGCGGAGCCGCCGTAGCCTCGGGCGAAACAGTCATCGTAGACGACGTCAACGCCGACCCCCGCTATCTCTCCTGCTCCATTTCAACCAAATCCGAAATCGTCGTCCCAATTTACGCCCACGGCAAGGTCATCGGCGAAATCGACATCGACAGCCACGACCCCGCGGCCTTCACCAGTGACGACAAGCTACTGCTCGAAGAGGTAGCCAAAGTCGTCGGCAAGTACGTCGAAGACCGTGACAATGTTTTGACAATTACCCCCACAACCAAATCCGCTTCTAATCCGTAATCTCTATAGCCGAAAGAGCCCAATGCTCGAGCAGTTCGTCTTACTCTCGGCAGTAAGAAATTGGTGAGCCTCATGTTCCTGCTTTTCCTGGCCTACATCGGTGGCGTTCTCACCATCCTCAGCCCCTGCATTCTCCCGGTCCTGCCGTTCGTCTTCGCACGTTCCGATCAACCATTTCGCAAGAGCGGCCTGCCGCTCTTGGCCGGGATGGCCGTCACCTTTGCGCTCGTAGCCAGCCTCGCCACAGTCGGCGGCGGCTGGGCCATACGCGCCAATCAATTCGGCCGGATCGCCGCACTCGTGCTCTTCGGAATCTTCGGCCTCACGCTGATCTTCTCCTCACTCGCCGACCGCCTCACGCGCCCGCTGGTTCGCCTCGGCAACCGGCTATCAACCAACTCCGACACCGGCCCAAGCGCCGCAAACTCTTTTCTCCTGGGAATCGGCACCGGCCTGCTCTGGGCGCCCTGCGCCGGCCCCATCCTCGGCTTGATCCTCACCGGCGCAGCCCTCGGCGGAGCAAGCGTTCACACCACAGTCCTCCTACTGGCCTACGCCGCCGGAGCCGCAACCTCTCTCACGGTCGCTCTGCTCGCCGGCGGCCGCGTATTCGCCGCCATGAAGCGCTCCCTGGGCGCAGAGGAATGGATTCGCCGCATCCTCGGCGTCGCCGTCCTCGCGGGCGTAGTTGCTGTCGCCTTTGGCCTCGATCGCGACCTCCTCACACGCCTGTCCCTGTCCAGCACAACCAACCTCGAGCAGCGGCTAGTCGACCGCTTCCACCCTCAAACTCCAGCAACAAACGACCAGGCAATGGCGCCAAACGACGCCATGATGGCCGGCAATAACGCAATGATGGCAGCAGGCAATCAGCCAGCCATGTCAGGCTCGAATGCCATGATGGCCGGCAACCAGCCTGCAACGTCCGGCAACAATGCCATGATGGCAGCCGGAGCTCCTCCCGCAACCAGCACATCGCCAACCGTTGACCTCTCAGGTGCAACCGCCTGGATCAACTCCCAGCCCCTCAATCTCGCATCCCTTCGAGGCAAAGTAGTCCTCATCGACTTCTGGACCTACTCCTGCATCAACTGCCTCCGCACCTTGCCCTACATCAAAGCCTGGAACGAGAAGTACAAAGACAGCGGCCTCGTCATCATCGGCGTCCACACGCCGGAGTTTCCCTTCGAAAAAGACGAGTCGAACGTCCGCAAAGCCGTCCACGATCTCGGCATCACCTATCCCGTAGCAATGGATAACGACTACCGCATCTGGCGCAGCTTCAACAACCAATTCTGGCCCGCCGACTACCTCATCGACGCCACCGGCCAGCTCCGCTTCCACCACTTCGGAGAAGGTGACTACGGCAAATCCGAAGCCCAAATCCGCCAACTCCTCGAAGAAGCCAACCACAAGCCGCTTCCCGGCGCCGCCACGCAGATCGCCGCATCCGGCGCTGAAGCCGCAGCCGATACCCCCGACACCCAATCCCCCGAGACCTACATCGGCTACCACCGCGCTCAAAACTTCGTCTCTCCTGGCGGCTTCAATCAAAACGAGCCGCAGGACTACACAGCCCCCGCCAATCTCAATCGAAACGACTGGGCCCTGGCCGGCAAGTGGGAAGATGATCGCCAGATCGCCACCTCGCTCGCACCTTCAAGCGCCATCGTCTACCGCTTCCACGCCCGCGATCTCCATCTCGTCCTCGGCCCATCAAAACCCGGAAAGCCCATCCGCTTCCGCGTTACGATTGACGGCAAAGCCCCCGGCGCGGATCATGGCGCAGACACAGACGCCGAGGGCTACGGCACCGTCACAGAAGACCGCCTCTACCAGTTGATCCGCCAGCATGGCGCAATCCAGGACCGCACCTTCCGCATCGAATTCCTGGTCCCCGGCGTCCAGGCCTACTCCTTCACCTTCGGCTAGAAACATCCGCCCAACCAGCGTCACCGTACCTGATAAGAGGGAATTACCATGACAAACAACTCGCAACGTCCCAACCGTCGCACCTTTCTCTTCACCGCCGCTGGCGCCTGCGGTGTCGCTGCTCTCGCCACATGGCGTCCGGCATTAGCAGTCGCAGCCGGCGGAGCTCCCGGCAACGTCACCATCATCCAGTTCTCCGACGCCGGAAAGCCCACCGGCAAAGTCACAGTCCCCAAGGTCGTCCGATCCGACGCAGAGTGGAAGCAGAAGCTTGCACCCATCTCCTTTGAGGTCACCCGCCACGCCTGCACCGAGCGCCCCTACAGCGGCAGCACCTGGAACAACCACGACCACGGCTTTTACCGCTGCATCTGCTGCGACAACGCCCTCTTTAGCTCGGACACCAAGTTTGAATCCGGCACCGGCTGGCCCAGCTTCTGGCAGCCGATCGCCAAAGAAAACATCATCGAGATCACCGACGGAAGCCTAGGCATGGAACGCACAGCAGTCTCTTGCCGCGAGTGCAACGCCCACCTCGGCCACGTATTCGACGATGGCCCTCGCCCCACCGGCCTCCGCTACTGCATGAACTCAGCCGCGATGCGTTTCGTGAAGACCGCATAACTCCGTCGATTGATTCGGAGGTACGCCTGCGACCATAATGGTTCATGGCGACCTCCACATCCTTCGTTCCGGCCTCGGAACTTCTGTCTTCCGACCTCCCCAAAGCCGTCGCCATCCCTCGCGAATGCACCTTCACCGAGTCCGACTGGCGCGCCCTCGCACCCTTCTGGTATCCCGTCGCCCACTCCCACGAAGTCACAGATAAACCCCTCGCCACCCGCCTCTTGGACGAGCGTGTAGTGGTCTACCGTCTATCCGATGCCTCCGTCTCCGCCGCCCGTGACATCTGCTACCACCGCGGAGTTCCGCTAAGCCTCGGCCACGTCGAAGGCGACGAAATCATCTGCAAGTATCACGGCCTCCGTTACGACCGCGATGGCCGCTGCATCTGCATCCCCGCACACCCCGGCGGAGCCATCTCCCCCCGCCTGCACCTCGATATGTTCCAGGCCCAGGAGCGCTACGGCCTCATCTGGGTTCGCCTCGTAGACAACGGCTCCCAGCCACTCCCCGAGATGTCCGAGTGGTACGACCCCGACTACCTGCAGGTCCGTCTCGACAGCGTCGACATCAACGCCGCAGCCGGCCGCCAGATCGAGGGCTTCCTCGACGTCAGCCACTTCGCCTTCATCCACAAAGAAAGCTTCGGCGAACCCGACAACCCCATCGTCCCCGACTACAAAGTCACCAAAACCGACCGCGGCTTCATCGCCGACTACATCAGCACCGTCAGCAACTACGCCCACGGCTACAAACACCTCGCCCCCGCGGACTTCCAATGGCACCGCCGCTTCGAAACATTTCTGCCCTTCGCCGCCAAGCTCACCGTCACATTCCCCGGCGGCGGCCAGCTCCACATCCTCAACGTGGCATCGCCCGTCTCCGCCCGCAAGACGCGCCTCTTCGTCCCCCTCTGCCGCAACTTCGATAAGGACTCACCCATAGAGCAAACGCTCGACTTCAACTACCAGGTCTTCTCGGAAGACATAGAGATCGTCGAAACGCAGTGGCCCGAAGACCTGCCATTGAACCTGCACGACGAAGCCCACTTCCCGGCAGACCGCAGCTCCGTAACCTACCGCAAAGGCCTCGCCGCCCTGGGTCTAGGCCGAAGCTACACCTCCTAGCAATCGGAAAGTGAAGCCTCATCCGCACCAAACCCCGGCAGCAAAGCGGTACCCGCAAACAGCAGCGTATCGCCCACATAGTTGATGCCTTCCACCGCCAGCGAAGTGTGAATCTCCATCACCAGTATCGGCACATAAAAGAAGACCACAAGCAGCACAAGCACAATCCCCGCACCAGCAGCGGCGATGCGGCGCGCCCGCGGAATCATCAACCCAACACCAGCCACAAGCAAAGTCGCCCCAACAAAACAAGCCAGCACCACCGGCGCCGGAACCCACCCCGGAATCATCTTCTCCAAAGGAACCCCAGGCACATTCCGCGGATGCAGAAAATGCTGGACCGCATAAAACACAAACGTGCAAGCCACAATAAATCGTCCCAGCGGCATAAGTATCGACCGCCCACGCACCCACACACTCCCCGCCAACATCATCGCTCCCGCTGCAAAGCAAGTTTCACGCACCGTAAGAATCCAGAACATCCGATCATGCACACTCGCCGGCAGGTTCGGCAAATCGACCGTCGCCACAAGTATCAGAAAGAACACCGCCAGCAGGGAAGCCGACCACCTCACACCCCGCCACACAATAAAGCTGACAGCCGCAGCCAACAACGCCACACCAAAAAAGTAAGTCCAGAACAAAGCTCCCGGCAACCACCGCGGCACAACACCCGCCAAATCCCGCGCCATCAGAAAATGCTCCGCCGCAAAGATCGCCAGCGACACCGCTTCAAACACCGGCCCCAGCACCAGCACCTTGTCCACCCCCGAAGCCGCCGCAAACCGCCCCCGCACAAACCACAACCCAGCCACCAGCGCAGCAACCCCCGCCCCAATCATTCCCGACGTCGCAACAGACATAGCTCTCTCCCAGATTCGATGGCTTATGAATGCAGGAAAAATACTACAGCGAACACCCTCGCACCGCACGACGTTTCTGAGAAACGACCCTCATCGTTCCTCTGATATTGGGTCTGGAACAAGCAAATGACAAAAGGATGACAAGCATTCGGTCATCGCTTGGCACACTACAGGCGGAGATAAAAATGCGTCTGGAGAAAAAACTACCGGCACCGCTCTGGAAGAGCGATGAACTTGATTCTCCCATCCCGCCTGTTATCGAGCCTCCTTACTTCGATAGCAGCCTTGATGCCTGCGTATTGAGCAGGTATGACGATGTGTTGGCCGCCTTGCGATTCCCGAGCCTCGTCATGGATGGCAAACAAATCGCAACAGCCGAAGACAGACGCGCCATGGAGAGGATGCGCGAAGACACCACACGTGCCCTGTCTCGTATACAGCTTCGCGCATGGTCAGAGAAAATAACTCCTCTAGTTACCGAAAGGCTCGCATTGCTTCCGGAAGGTGATCTCGTAGACCTGGTCAAGGCATATCTTCAGCCCGTATGTCTTCAGCTTGCCATAATGGTGACAGAGGTTGATAAAAAGGATGCTGCACGCCTGCGAGATCTCGCGGATCCGATTTCGGCAGCCGCTGCCGAACCGTCGGATGACGCCTTGCGGGAACATGCGCGTGCGGTAACACCACAGCTACAGGCATGCTTCCATTCACGGACTGAAACCTTGCGTGATTCCGGGTTCGTTGCGTTGTCGCATACGCTGCCTTGCTTGCTCGCGAATGGATGCTACGCACTCTTGCAGCATCCGAAACAATGGACAGCGCTGCATAGCCGGCCCGAATTGATAGAACAAGCCGTAGAAGAACTAATGCGTTACGCCGGGCTAAGTCGATATCTGCGACGGCGAGCCACGGAAGATATAGTCCTTGCGGGCGTTTCTATTCGCAAAGGGGACCGGCTGATCTTACGCATTATCGCAGCCAACCACGATCCGGAACGTTTTGCATGTCCCAACGATCTTGAGCTCCTGCGGCGCGATGCAGGACAGTTGACATTGGGTGCTGGACCACACGCATGCGTAGGTGCAGGTTTGTTGCGCATGGCTTCGGCGGCAATTCTGCGTCCTCTATTGATAAGGTTTACTTCCGCCACACTCAACGGCAAAGTCGAATGGCACGGCGGATCGGGCTTTCGTGCTCCGGCAGGCCTGCCCGTAGTGCTAACCTCTTCCACCCTGAGCTAAAAACGAACCTCCATCACCAGTGTCGGCATATAAAGTTCTCTTTTTTTGAATCTCTAGACCGACTGGTCTACTCATATGATGTATGCCGCCCCCAAGGGGCGCCATTTGAAAAGGAGACCACCATGTCCAACCATGCCAGCAAAGGCACAGCTCTTATCACCGGCGCTTCCACGGGAATCGGCGCCGTCTATGCCGACCGGCTCGCAAAGCGCGGTTACGACCTCATCCTCGTCGCGCGCAGCAAAGAGAAACTCAACGAGGTCGCCACTCAGATTCAATCCGCCACTGCTCAGAAGGTCGAAGTCCTGCAGGCAGACCTCACAGTCCCCGCTGACGTGAAGCGCGTCGCCGACCGTCTCGTCAGCGACACCTCCATCACAGCGCTGGTGAACAACGCCGGCATTGCCGCGGCCAATAAACTGCTTGAGTCCGACCCGGACTACCTCGACCAGATGATCCAACTCAATGTCACAGCGCTTACACGGCTCGCGATTGCCGTGGCTCCCGGCTTCGTAGCCCGCGCAAACGGTCTCATCATCAATATCGGCTCCATCGTAGCGCTCGCGCCCGAGCTGTTGAACGGCACCTACAGCGGCACCAAAGCCTATGTGCAGAACTTCAGCACCTCGCTAAAGAACGAGCTCGCAGGAAAGGGAGTAACAGTTCAGGTGGTACTCCCGGGCGCAACGGCAACTCCGCTCTGGGATAAGGCTGGCGTAAACATTCACACTGACCTTCCGCCCGAGTGGGTCATGACTACCGAGGACATGGTCGACGCCTCGCTGGCTGGCCTCGATCAGGGCGAGTTCGTTACCATCCCCGCTCTGCCCAATGTCGCGGACTTCGAAGCATACGAGAAAGCGCGCTTCGCACTCGCTCCGAATCTCTCGCGCAAAGACCCAGCCGCTCGTTACGGCGTAGGGGCGCAGAAGTAAGAGAAAGTTCAGTCGGATACAACAGCCCGGT
>Ga0302308_10003739_pt1 | contig 12103 bp, 14 predicted proteins | sample III_Palsa_E3_3_FD_200531 | JGI IMG/M metagenome (GOLD analysis project Ga0302308, IMG submission 200531) | Peat permafrost microbial communities from Stordalen Mire near Abisko, Sweden - III_Palsa_E3_3 | ecosystem: Environmental > Terrestrial > Soil > Palsa > Peat permafrost | place: Sweden... | reverse complement strand
CGGTGACCGAGCTGGGGATGTCGGCGCTGGGCTCGAGCAGCCTGCACGAGCACGCGCGGGCGCCGCTGCGGGAGCTGGGCAGGCGCGCCCCCTACACGCTTGCGATCGGGATGCTCGACGGGTCCGAGCTTCTGTACCTCGAGCGCATCCGGGCGGCGCGCCGGGGACAGCATCTGATCGACCTCGACCTCGGTGCCGGCTCGCGCCTGCCGCCGTACTGCTGCGCGATCGGCAAGCTGCTGCTGGCGAGCCTGCCAGACGCCGAGCGGCGCCGGATGATCGCCGAGCTGACGCTCGAGCAGTGGGGACCCCGCACGATCACCAACAAGACCGCGCTGCGCGGCGAGCTGGCGCGGATCCGCGGCGAGGCACTGGTCCTCAGCGAGGAGGAGCTGGCGCCCGGGCTGTACGAGATCGCAGCGCCGGTGCGCACGGAGACGCGCGAGACGATCGCCGCCGTGGGCATGCAGGCGCACAGCTCGATGATCTCCCTGGAGCAGCTGGTGGAGCATCTGATCGCCACCGCGGATCGCATCTCAGCGCGCGTCGGCTACCGCCGCGACGACGAGCGGGGCGGGGGGTAGTCGCCTCAGCCGCTCGCCTCCGTGGAATGAGACTGCAGCAGCCCCCGCGCAACGGCCCCGCCGGCGGCGCTGCCGACGAGCACGAAGCCGGCCAGCACCAGCCAGCTGAGCAGCGCGAAGGCGATGCCGATCGTGCCGAACTGCTTGGCGGAGGCGCTGATGGAGTGGGGGAGATACACCACCGAGAAGCCCATCAGCGCGGTCATCCCGACCGCGGCAAGCATGGCGCCCGGGAGCAGCTCCCGCCAGTGCAGTCGCCGCCCCAGCAGCACATACGGCGTGGCCAGCCACGCCACCACTCCGAGCAGCAGCGATCCGGCCACGTGCCACCAGCCGCCGGCGACATCCGCCACCAACGGTCGCAAACCGATGTAGATGGGGATCAGCGCGATCCACATCAGGTGCCACGGAGTGCCACGAATGCCGGCGGCGGGCAACTCGTAGGAGAGCTCGTACAGCCGCTGCAGCGCACGCGCGAGCGAGAGCGCCGAGAACAGCACGAGCGCGACGCCGATCACGGTCACGCTGTGGGCGACGATCGAGGAGGGGGCGAACACTTCGCGCACGCTCTGCGCGGCCGTGCCCGAGAGGGAGAGGCGCTTGACGATCCCTTCGGCGAAGTCGCGCGAGGCGATCGCCGGTGCCACCGCGCTATAGACGATCAGCAGCGGAAAGAGCGAGCTGAACGCGAGCGCTCCCAGCGCCACCCCGCGATCGACCGCTTGGATTGCCGCGAGGCGTTCCACCCACGCCACGATCGGCCCGACCGGGGCGATCAGCAGTCGCAGCGGAGCCCTTTGCCTGTCCGCGAGCCGCGGCGGGATCCGCATCTCCGTCCTCGCCGGTCAGGGGGACTCGGCCTCTGCGCCGTCGCCTACCAGCGCGAGGGCGAAGCCGTCGTGGCCCTTTTCGCCCACCGTCTGGACGACGGTCGCGCTGACCCGGGGCTCGGCGGCGAGCAGGTCGTAGAAGCGGCGCATCTCCTGCACGCCCCCCTCGCCGAGGCGCGGGTCGTAGCCGTCGGGCTCGAGGATCACGCCACCGCGCACGACGTTGTCGCCGATGATCACGCTCCCCGGGCGGGAGAGCTTCAGCGACCACTCCAGATACCCCGGGTAGTTGCGCTTGTCGGCGTCGATGAAGATCAGGTCGAATGGCCCGGCGCCTTCGGCGTGCAGTTCGGGCAGCGTTTGCAGTGCCGCGCCGACGCGCAGCTGCACCATCTCCGCCACGCCGGCCTGCTCCAGGTTGGTGGTCGCCACCGCGGCGTGGCGGTGGTCGAGCTCGAGCGTCACGATGCTCCCGCCCGCCGGCAGCCCGCGTGCCAGCCAGATCGTGCTGTAGCCGCCGAGCGTGCCGAGCTCGAGGATGCGGCGAGCGCCGTGAATGCGCACCAGCAGTTCCAGCAGCTTGCCCTGCGCCGGGGTGACCGCGATCGGCGGCAGGCCGGCGGCCTCGCAGGCGGCGACGGCGGCGTCGAGCGTTGCGTCCTCGGGAATCAGGCGATCGCAGATGTAGCGATCCACCGCGGTCCACAGCTCTTGGGTCATGAGGGAGGGGGAGGGGAGCGCATCGTGGGGTGGGCCCATCTTTATCAGCTTCGCTCGGGATTGCGCAGGTGGGCGTTGGTGGTGGACAGGTCGAGCGTTATGGCAACCGACACAATCTGGCAAGGAATCCCAATGGCGCGGAGCTGGGGATCGGGCATCGCCTGGAGGTGTCGCTGCGCATCGCGTGGAGGTGTCGCTGCCTTTGTCTAGGATGGTCCGCCCTTGTCGTTGAACCGGAGGTCGTGATGGCCAGCGCAGGACGCGGAGATGCAGGCAGCGAGGATGAGCAGCCCGACCCGAGGACCAAGCTCATGCAGGAAGTGGCCGACGAGATGGATCAGATCGAAGCGGACTATGGTGACGACTACCAGATCGGCCGCGTCGTCACGATCGTCGAGGTCGTGCGACCCAACGGCGAGGTCGGCCTACGCGTTCGCGCTGGACAGCTCCCGTGGGTCACGCTCGGCATGCTCCACTTCGCCGAGAAGGTCTTGGAAAGCCAGATCCCGGGCTCCCAGTAACCGGCGTATGCGACGTCCACGGATGTGAGAACGCCTTTCCGCCTCATCGAGATCGGGCACGTTCGCTGAGTATGGAGCTCGAGCGCGCAATCCGAACCAGGCGCACCCACAAGGTGTTCGCCCCAGAGCCGGTGGCGCCGGAGTTGTTGCAACAGCTGTTTGAGTTGGCCCGCTGGGCTCCGAATCACCACCTCACCAACCCATGGCGCTTTCGGGTGCTTGGCCCCAGCACCGTTGGGCGGCTCAAGGAGATCGCCGAGAGCGCCGCCTCCGGCTCGGCCGGCAAGCTCGATCGCGCGCCCACGCTTGTGGTTGCCTCCGTCTACAGACAAGGCGACAGCGCTCAGCAGACGGAGGATCTCCTCGCAAGCGCGATCGCCGCCTACCTGGTGCTGCTCGCCGCCCATGGGGCGGGGCTCGCCGGCTATTGGCGGACCTTGCCGCTGCTCGACTCGCCTGCCGGTCGGGAGGTGCTCGAGCTCGACGCCCCGGAGACCCCGATTGGGCTACTCCACCTCGGCCACCCTCGCCAGGAGCAGCATGTGCCCGAACGGGCACCTGTCGCCGACTTCGTGCGTCATCTGCCGTAGGGCTAACCGACGATTCGGCCCGCGGCAACGGCTTTCAGCTGCTCGAGCGACTCCCGGATGAGCCGCGGCAGGTCCCGCTGATTGCTCTCCTCGACATAGCGCTCGAACGCGACCTTGAACACCGCGATCCCTGCCTCGGCGGTCAAGCTCGCGGCCGGGTCCTCGACGCCCCGCTCGCGCAATGCCTCGGCGAGCGCGGCGGCAAGCGATGCGAGCTTGATCAGCTCGCGCTCTTGAAGCTCGGCGCTCGACGCGATGATGGCCTGTCGCTGTCTCGCCAGATCGCCGCCCTCCTGGATGAAGGCGCCGGCGGCCTCAAGCCCAGCGGCCGCCGCGTCGATCGGCGCGAGTGACCCGGGCGCCTCGGCAACCGTGCTGACGAGCACTTCTTGCAGCGCCTCCGCGCCCGCGAACAGAACCTCGCGCTTGTCGGCGAAGTGCCGGAAGAACGTTCGCTCCGTCAGTCCCGCCCGCTCGGCGATCTCGGCCACAGTCGTCTGCTCGAACCCGCGCTCGCCGTAGAGCGCGAAGGCGGCCTGCATGAGCCGGCCGCGTGCGTCTGGCTGCCAGCGACCCATGCCCAGATCCTACCTTACGTCAGCGACTGACATCAAATGCTATGGTGATGGCAGTCGCTGTCATCAATCGTTACTTGGAGGTTACCCATGCGCATATTCGTCACCGGCGCGTCCGGCTGGATCGGCTCCGCCGTCATTCCCGAGCTGCTCGACGCCGGCCATCGGGTCGTCGGGCTCGCCCGCTCGGAGACATCAGCCGCTGCCCTCACCACCGCCGGGGCAGAGGTGCTCCGCGGCACCATCGATGACCTCGACCAACTGCAGGCCGCGGCCGCCGCCTCTGATGGCGTGATCCATCTCGCGTTCAAGCACGAGCTAGCCTTCTCGGGGGACTTCCAGGGTGCCGCCGACGCCGATCGCCGGGCCGTCGAGAGCTTCGGCGAGGCGCTGGCGGGCTCCGAGAAGCCGTTCGTCATCGCCTCGGGAATCCTCGGGGTCGCACCGGGGCGCGTGGCGACGGAGCAGGACGGGCACGGCACCAGCCCTGCCGCTGCGTGGGGGAGCGGTCCACTGACGCGGTGGGAAACCGCCGAGCTGACGCTGTCGCTCGCTTCCCGCGGCGTGCGCTCGTCGATCGTGCGCCTCGCGCCGACCAACCACGGCGACGGCGACAACGGCTTCATGGCCACGCTCGTCGGCATCGCCCGCGAGAAGGGCATCTCCGGCTACATCGGCGACGGGACCAACCGCTGGACTGCTGTGCACCGACTCGACTCCGCTCACCTGTTCCGCCTCGCGCTGGAACGGGCGCCGGCGGGCTCGACGCTGCACGGGCTCACCGAGGAAGGCGTCGCGATCCGCGATATCGCCGAGGTGATCGGCCGGCACCTCGACGTCCCGGTTGTGTCGATCTCGCCCGAGGACGCGGGCGAGCACTTCACGTGGCTCGCAGGTTTCCTCGGACTCGACAGCCCGGCATCCAGCGCGCTGACGCGCGAGCTGCTCGGGTGGCAGCCGACGCAGCCCGGACTCGTCGCGGACCTCGACGAGGGGCACTACTTCCAGCGGACAGGTGTCGCTGCGACTTGATCGATCCAGCCGCGCCGAGCCAGCCGGCCTCGGCGCGAGCAAAAGCTCCGGCCGGGCAAAAGCTCCGTCCGGGCTCATCCAATCATCGACGAGCCCGGACGGCCGATGGGCCTCGATCAGCTACCGACGTACGCAGCGAGGTGCTCGCCGGTGAGGGTCGAGCGAGCGGCGACGAGCTCGGTGGGCGTGCCCTCGAAGACGATCTCACCGCCGTCGTGGCCGGCACCGGGGCCGAGGTCGATGATCCAGTCGGCGTGCGCCATGACCGCCTGGTGGTGCTCGATGACGATCACCGACTTGCCCGAGTCTACGAGCCGGTCGAGCAGGCCGAGCAGCTGCTCGACATCGGCAAGGTGCAGGCCGGTGGTCGGCTCGTCGAGGACATAGACATCGCCCTTCTCGGCCATCTGCGTGGCCAGCTTGAGCCGCTGTCGCTCGCCGCCGGACAGCGTGGGCAGCGGCTGGCCGAGGCTGAGGTAGCCTAGCCCGACATCGGCGAGCCGGGTCAGGATCTTGTGTGCGGGAGCGTTCATGCCCTCGCCGGAGGAGAAGAACTCTCTCGCCGCCAGCACCGGCATGGCGAGTACCTCGCCGATGTTCTTGCCGGCGAACTTGTACTCGAGCACCTCGGCCTCAAAGCGCTTCCCCTCGCACACCTCGCAGGGGGCGGCGACACCGGCCATCATCGCCAGGTCGGTGTAGATGACCCCGGCGCCGTTGCAGTTGGGGCAGGCGCCCTCGGAGTTGGCGCTGAACAGCGCTGGCTTCACGCCGTTCTCCTTCGCGAACGCCTTGCGGATCGGGTCGAGCAGTCCCGTGTACGTCGCCGGGTTGCTACGCCGCGAGCCCTTGATCGCTGCCTGGTCGACCGAGACGACCCCGTCCCGTCCGGACACCGAGCCTTGGATCAGCGAACTCTTGCCCGAGCCTGCCACACCCGTAACGAGGATCAGCACGCCGAGCGGTATGTCGACTTCGACATCCTTCAGGTTGTGGGTGCTGGCGCCGCGCACCTCCAACACTCCTGATGGCGTCCGCACCGATGGCTTCAGGGCGGCGCGATCGTCCAGGTGGCGCCCGGTGATCGTGCCGCTGGCGCGCAACCCCTCGACAGTGCCCTCGAAGACCACCTCACCGCCCTCGCTGCCGGCGCCGGGGCCGAGGTCGATGACGTGCTCGGCGATCGCGATCGCCTCCGGCTTGTGCTCCACGACCAGCACGGTGTTGCCCTTCTCGCGCAGCGCCAGCAGCAGCTCGTTCATCCGCTGGATGTCGTGGGGGTGCAGCCCGGTCGTCGGCTCGTCGAAGACGTAGGTGACGTCGGTGAGCGAGGACCCGAGGTGACGGATCATCTTCACGCGCTGTGCCTCTCCGCCCGAGAGCGTGCCCGACGGCCGGTCGAGGGAGAGGTAGCCCAGCCCGATGTCCACGAACGAGTCGAGGGTCGCCCCAAGTGCCTGCAGGAGCGGCGCGACCGACCGCTCTTCGAGTTCGCCCACCCACGCGGCGAGGTCGCTGATCTGCATCGCGCAGGCGTCAGCGATGTTGATCGCCTTGATCTTCGACGATCGGGCCTCCGCGCCGAGCCGCGTCCCGTCGCACTCGGGACAGGTGGTGAAAGTGACCGCCCGCTCCACAAACGCGCGAACGTGCGGCTGTAGGGCGTCGAGGTCCTTGGAGAGCATCGACTTCTGGATCCGCGGGATCAGGCCCTCGTAGGTCAGGTTGACGCCGTCGACCTTGATCTTGGTCGGGTCCTTGTAGAGCAGGTCGCCCAGCTCTTTCTTGGTGAACTTCCTGATCGGCTTGTCCGGATCGAAGAAGCCGCAGCCGGTGAAGATGCGCCCGTACCAGCCATCCATGCTGTAACCGGGGATCGTCAGTGCCCCCTCGTTCAGTGACTTGTCATCGTCGTAGAGCTGCGTGAGGTCGATGTCGTTCACAGAGCCCCGGCCCTCGCAGCGCGGACACATGCCGCCGAGGATGCTGAAGCTGCGCCTCTCTTTTGTCGTGCGGCCGCCGCGCTCGAGGGTGACCGCGCCGGCGCCCGAGATGGAGGCGACGTTGAAGGAGAACGCCTGGGGCGAGCCGATGTGCGGCTTGCCGAGTCGGCTGAAGAGGATACGCAGCATCGCGCCCGAATCGGTGGCGGTGCCGACCGTGGAGCGGGCGTCGGCGCCCATCCGCTCCTGGTCGACGATAATCGCGGTTGTCAGCCCCTCCAGTACGTCGACATCGGGGCGCGCCAGCGTCGGCATGAAGCCCTGCACGAAGGCGCTGTAGGTCTCGTTGATCAGCCTCTGAGACTCTGCGGCGATCGTGCCGAACACCAGCGAGCTCTTGCCCGATCCGGAGACGCCGGTGAATACCGTCAGCCGGCGCTTCGGGATCTCTACGCTGATGTCCTTGAGGTTGTTGACACGCGCGCCATGCACGCGGATCAGATCGTGGCTGTCCGCGTCGTGCGGCGCGGGCGAGCGCGTCTTCGTCCTCGTGGCCATGCCCTTATCTGCCTCCATCTGCCGGGCGGAACCGCTCAGCGGTCCTGAACCAGCCCAAGGACGTTGCCGTCGGCGTCGGTGAAGGTGGCCACGGTTCGGCCGGGACCGACCTCGTGCGCGGGCTCCTTCACGGTGGCGCCCGCGGCGGTCACCTCGGCCAGCTTTGCCTCGATGTCCGGCACCTGCCAGTAGGCCACCGGCGAGGTCATCTCCTGCGGCCCACCCTTCGGCACCAGCCCGATGTGCTGGCCCTCGGTGTCGAAGCCGACGTAGTAGGAGGAGTCGGCCTGCGGCGGGAAGCCAAGCAGGGCCGTGTATACGGCACTGGCAGCCTCCAGGTCGGACACGGGATGCAGCACGATCTTGATTCCCTGGGTGCAAGAGCCGGTCATGGTCACTCCTGAAGTCGTGGGTCACATCGACCCGGTATATGCGGTCGTGTTACGACGAACGGCGAGGCGCGAAATCGACAGGCCGGCGCCACAGGTGCGCACTCTAGCTGCGGCCGCCAGATCGGCATACCCGCAACACTGTGAGGTTGCGCCTGTCCGCCCGGCCTTGCCAAATGAGCAGAGGAGCCCAGCATGTCACGTGACATCAAGATCCCCGGTCTCGACCATCCGATCACGATTACCTCGAGCGGCGACCATGTCGTCCTCCGCGGCGGCGCGGAGGAGTGAGCCAGTCCTATGGCACTGATTCAAGCAAGCGGCCCTCTCTGTGGAGAGCTTCGACGTCTGTTCCCCGCACGGCCCTTCCATGTGCGCTTCTGGGACGGAGGGATCGTCGGGGCGACTGCGCCCGACGCCCCGACGTTCCTGGTGCGAGCACCCTCGGCGCTCGCGCACTTCCTGCGAGCTCCCGGATCGCTGGGTCTCGGTCGCGCCTACACAGATGGTTCGCTGGCGGTGGACGATCTCGATGCGGCGCTCATCGTGGTCGACGAGTGGGAGCCACCGACGCTGAGCAACGCCGAGCGCGTACGTCTGGGCTTGGCCGTCATGGCTGCGGCAGCGCCGGGTGGGTTTCCGCACCGTCCGACTCTTGAGCTGATCCTCCGTGGGCGCCTCCACAGCATCGAGCGCGACGCGGCGGCGGTCCGCTACCACTACGACGTTGGCAACGACTTCTTCGCCCTGTTCCTGGACGAGTCGATGACCTACAGCTGCGCGATCTTCTCGCGCGGCGCGCAGACCCTCGAGGAAGCCCAGCACACAAAACTCGAGCTGGTGGCCGGCAAGCTCGGGCTGGCGCCCGGGATGCGCGTGCTCGACGTCGGCTGCGGCTGGGGCAGCTTCGCGATTCATGCGGCCCAGAACTATGGCGTGAGCGTCACAGGCGTCACGCTCTCTCGGCCGCAGGCCGAGCTCGCACGCAAGCGGGTGGCCGAGGCCGGAGTCGAGGATCGGGTGGACATACGCGTAGCGGACTACCGCCAGCTGCCACACACTTCCTTCGATGCGATCGCCAGCGTCGGTATGGCCGAGCACGTCGGCGAGCGCCAGATCGACCTCTACGCACGGTCTCTATACGCGCTGTTACGTCCAGACGGGCTGCTCCTCAACCACGCAATCGCGGCCCTCGACCCCGACCACAAACCGCTCGATGACATCTTCTCCACTCGCTACGTGTTCCCCGACGGCGAGCCCCTGCCGCTGTCACGCATCCAGCTCGCGCTCGAGCGCGGCGGCTTCGAGAGCCAGCATGTGGAGGAGTTCAGGGAGGACTACGCGATCACCCTGCGTCATTGGAGCCAGCGGCTCGACGAGCATCTTGATGCCGCCACGACGCTGGCTGGCGAGCAGCGAACACGCATCTGGCGGCTGTATCTCCGTGCCGCGCGCCGCGGCTTTGAGACGGGTGAAACGGCCGTTTATCAGGTATTGACGCGAAGGGCCCTGTGAGCGAACGGCTCCTGCGGGAGCTCGCACCCCGGGTCCTAGCCGCCCTCGCCCGGCGCCACGGGCGCTTCGACCTCGCCGAGGATGCCACCCAGGAGGCGCTGATCGCGGCCGCGCGGCAGTGGCCGGTTGAGGGCGTACCGGTGAATCCGCGTGGTTGGCTGGTCGCGGTCGCCACCCGGCGGTTGATCGACGCGCTACGTGCCGAGGCGTGGAGGTGGCGTTGGCCCAGGAGCCAACGCCCGGCGCCGACGTCCGCGACGAGGACGACGCGCTGACCCTGCTGTTCCTGTGCTGCCACCCTGCGCTCTCGCCGCCGTCGCAGCTGGCGCTGACATTGCGGGCGGTATGCGGTCTGACGAGCGCCGAGATTGCCGCCGCGTTCCTCGTGCCGGAGGCCACCATGGCCCAGCGCATCGGCCGCGCGAAGGCAACGATTGCCGACGCCGGTGGCCGCTTCGCGCTTCCGCCTGACGATGAGCGCGCCGCGCGCCTTGGCGTCGTGCTGCACGTGCTCTACCTGATGTTCAACGAGGGCTACACGGCGACGTCCGGCGAGCGGCTGCAACGCCGTGAGCTCGCGCGCGAGGCGATCCGCCTGACGCGTATGGCGCATGCGCTGCTGCCCGGAGACGGCGAGGTCGCGGGGCTGCTGGCGCTGATGCTGCTGACCGAGGCGCGCAGCCGTGCGCGCGAGAGCCTGGATGGCACGCTCATCCCGCTGGCGGAGCAGGATCGCCTCGGCTGGGACGGCGCGCTGCTGGAGGAGGGGGTGCAGCTGATCCAGGAGACGCTTTCACGCGCCCCGCTTGGCCCCTACCAGCTGCAGGCGGCGATTGCTGCCGTCCACGCCGAGGCTCCGAGCGCTGCCGATACCGACTGGCGGCAGGTTCTCGAGCTCTACGACCTGCTGCATGCGCTGTCGCCGAGCCCGGTCGTCACGCTCAACCGGGCCGTCGCGGTCGCGATGGTCGACGGCCCGCGCGCCGGGCTGGCCGGCCTCGAGGCGCTGTCCGGCGAGCCACGCCTCGCCTCACAGCACCGGCTCGCGTCGGTCCGCGCCCATCTGCACGAAATGGCGGGCGACACGCAGGCCGCGGTGGCCGAGTATGAGGATGCCGCCCGCCGTACGACGAGCATCCCCGAGCAGCGCTACCTGCGTGCCCGAGCCGAACGGCTACGCGCCGATGTCGATAATCCGACTACGGCTCCGACCACTGGGTGAACGACACAAGAACGACACGACCAAGAGGAGCATCTCGATGCGCTACATCCTGCTGATCTACCAGAACACAGAAGCCTGGAATGGGCTCTCCCAGGAGGACAAGGACATCTTCATGCACGCCGCAGGCGACATCGTCGCGGAGCTGTCCGGGACCGGCGAGTGGGTCGGGGGCGAGGGCCTGGCCGACGCCTCGCGGGCGCGGTCCACGCGCGTGCGCGACGCATCGTCGAGGTCGCCACCCCGGAACGCGCCGAGGAGATAGCCGCGCGCTGGCCGGACGCCCAGCACTGGGGCATGGAGATCCGCGCGTTGATGCACGGCGGCGGGGAGGAGGGCTGACCGATGCTTACGCTCTACGAGCACCCCTTCGCGCTGTACTGCCAGAAGGTTCTGGTCGCACTGGGCGAGCTGGGCGTGGCCTACGACGTCCTCGAGGAGCAGCGTGACTTCGACCGTGCAGAGCTGGCCGAGCTGTGGCCGCCGGCCTCGATCCCGGTGCTGCGCGACGGCGAGGAGATCATCGGCGAGACCTCGATCATCATCGAGCACGTCGCCGGCGCACAGCTGGTGCCGTCGCTGGAAGCGCGCAAGTGGGACCGCCTCTGCGACCAGTACATCTCCGACGCTGTCCAGGCGATCGTTTTCGACACGATCGAGGAGCGCTTCGACGAGCGCGCCGTCGCCCATGCGCGCGGGCGGCTCGACATGGTCTACGGCATGCTCGAGGCCCAGCTCACCCAGCACGAGTTCCTGGCCGGCGATACGTTCACGATCGCCGACTGTGCTGCCGCGCCGGGCCTGTTCTACGCTCTGGCGATTCACCCATGGAGTGAGGACACCCGCCCGCAGCTGACGCGCTACTACCGGGCGCTGGCGCACCGGCCGTCCTTCGCCAAGGTGATCGCGGACGCCCGGCCCTACCGGCAGTTGTTCCCGCTGCCCTGGCCCTCCGACTTCGACCGCTACCACTGACGTTGATCGGTACTCACGAGAAGGCGGATGCATCCGCAACGAGGAGCCCCCCAGCCAAACCGGCACGGACGATGCTCAGGAGGCCCAGATGGAGAAGATGAACGCAGCCGTGGTCACAAAGTTAGGCGAGCCGCCGCATTACATGCCGTTCGAGGCTCCCGAACCCGGCGGCGCCGAGCAAATCGTGGTTGACGTCCTGGCTGTCGGCCTTCACCCGCGGGTCCGAACCGGGGCGCGGGGGGCCCACTACACCAGCAGCGGCACGCTGCCGATGATCCCCGGGATCGACGGCGTCGGCCGCCGGGAGGACGGCAGGCGGATCTACTTCCTCGCCGGCGACGACGTCATCGGCACGATGGCCGAGCGAGCGCTCGTCGACCTGCGCCGCTCGGTCGAGCTGCCGGAGGGCGTGGACGCGGCCAAGATCGCGGCCGCCATGAACCCGGCGATGTCATCGTGGGTGGCATTGCGCCGCCGGGTTCCGATTCAGGCCGGCCAGAGCGTCCTTGTCCTCGGCGCCACGGGTAACGCCGGCACGATGGCCGTGCAGGTCGCAAGGCGACTCGGCGCCGGACGCGTGGTCGGAGCCGGGCGTGACCCCGACCGCCTGGCGGCGCTCGGCTCCCTCGGCACCGACGCGGTCGTACGGCTC
>Ga0302308_10003735_pt1 | contig 12108 bp, 10 predicted proteins | sample III_Palsa_E3_3_FD_200531 | JGI IMG/M metagenome (GOLD analysis project Ga0302308, IMG submission 200531) | Peat permafrost microbial communities from Stordalen Mire near Abisko, Sweden - III_Palsa_E3_3 | ecosystem: Environmental > Terrestrial > Soil > Palsa > Peat permafrost | place: Sweden... | reverse complement strand
CGCACTTGAGGGTGACCCAGTCGGCAACCACGCCCTTGTCCGAGGGCAGATAGCGCGACCAGGCTTCGCCGGGTACCACGGTCGGCGTCTTCCAGACCACGTCGAACTGGCCATCCGCGCGGATCTCACCTACGTAGACCGGCTTGGTGATGTGATGGTTCGGCAGTACCTTGGCGATACCACCGGTCAGATTGGGCGTCTGCATCCCCGGCAGGGCGGCAATCACGGTCTCAGGATCGGCCGTCCCGGCCTTCTCCACCGCTTTGACCCAAAGACTGAAACCGATGACGGTCGCTTCCATGGGATCATTGAACGTCCGCTTCGGGTTCTTGATGAAGGTGTGCCAGCGCTTGATCCACTCCTTGTTCAGCGGGGTATCGATGCTCATGAAGTAGTTCCACGCTGCCAGATGCCCGACCAGGGGTTTGGCATCAAGACCTGCGAGTTCCTCTTCACCCACCGAGAAGGCCATCACGGGAATGTCCTCGGCCGAGATCTTCTGGTTGCCCAGCTCCTTGTAGAACGGCACGTTGGCATCACCGTTGATGGTCGAAACCACCGCCGTCTTCTTGCCGGTCGAACCGAAGGCCTTGATCTTGCTGACTTCTGTGTTCCAGTCGGAGAATCCGAACGGGGTATAGTTGACGATGATGTCGGAATCGGGCACGCCCTTCTGCTTGAGGTAGGCTTCGAGGATCTTGTTGGTGGTGCGCGGATAGACGTAGTCGGTGCCTTCGAGCACCCAGCGCTTCACACCCACTTCCTTCATCAGGTAGTCGACCGCGGGAATTGCCTGCTGGTTCGGGGCGGCACCGGTATAGATGACGTTTTTGGAAGACTCTTCGCCCTCGTACTGCACGGGGTAGAAGAGCAGACCGTTGTCCTTCTCGAACACCGGCAGCACCGACTTGCGGGACACCGAGGTCCAGCAGCCGAATACTACGGAGACCTTGTCCTTCTCCAGCAGCTGCGCGGCCTTCTCCGCGAACAGCGGCCAGTTCGAGGCCGGGTCGACGACCACCGGCTCGAGCTTCTTGCCAAGCACGCCGCCCTTCTTGTTCTGTTCATCGATGAGCATCAGGACCGTGTCCTTCAGCGTGGTTTCGCTGATGGCCATGGTGCCCGACAGCGAATGCAGTACACCGACCTTGATGGTGTCGGCGGCCTGCGCCAGGGTCGCGACCGCCGCCAGTGCGACACCTACCGCGACCGGTAGCGCTCGCGCCAGCGGGCGGCGGATGTTGGTGATTTTCATGCGAGTCTTCCTCTCTTTGGAGATGGCGATATTTTTGAATGGGGCGGTGTTACATCTGCAGTTGCAGCCCGATACCGAACAGCCGGTAGCTGTTCAATCCGGCGAAGTTGTTCGTGTCGAACTGCACCTTGTTGTAGAACAGGCTGACGCGGGCGTTGAACTCCTTGATGACGTAGCCGATCTCGGCGATGTCAGTCTTCTGCCCCACCGACCCCAGGTAGATGCCCGCCGCGTCATCAAAGTCGTAGGTCGTCTTCGCGTACTTGGCGAGGATCTCGAACTTGCCGATGCCGATGACCTGCGGGAACAGGTAGCTGATGAGGCCGAAACCACCGTCACTCTTATTGCCGGTATAGCCGCCGAACTCGTACTTGGCGTATTCACCCTGCACGCTGATCATGCCCGCATCCCCGAGCTTCTTCTCCATCAGGAAGTCCACGTCATAGGCGTTCTTTTTGGCCAACTGCTGCGCAGCGACGCCCAGCGCGAGGACGTCCTTGTCGCCGTAGTAGGTGCCGTTGATGTAGTAGCCCTTCTCAGGATCCCAGAGGTCCACCTGCAGGCGCTCGGCCCAGACGATATTCGCGGTGCCGAATGTGGAAGGAATCGAAAACGCGCCGCCGTTGACGCTGAGCATATCGTTGAAGAACTGGCCCCAGTACGCGATGCCGTCGTCACGGCCGACCGCCACACTGGCGTAGCCATCCTGGACGCCGTCGATGTAGCTGGACCACTCGTTGGCGTAGTAAGGACCATGGAGGTTGGCGCGATCGGACGGCGGCAGGAAGCGCCCCGCCCAGATGTTCAACTCATCGCTGAACTCGAAGCGCGCGATGGCATCCAGCACTTCGACCTTGTTGGCATCACTGCCACCGGTATCTCCGGTGTACTCGGTGTTGAAGGTGAACTTGATGTTGTTGGTGACCGACCCGCTGACGTATAGACGCACGCTGTCCAGGTCGAAATCATCGGTTGACTTGGCGCCATCCACCTTCTCGTCCGCGAAGCTGGTGCGCATCCCCGCCCCGACACTGATCGGCGGCAAACTGTCATCAGCCAGAACGGCCGACGCGGCGGTCAGTGCCGTCATTCCCAGCACCGCCGCGACGGTGAGCCGCGCCGCTGCGCCGCCGCGCACTGCACCCGGCTGGTGCGGCGCGCTCGACTGAGCGCTAACATTGGTGCGAAGCATCGCCCGCACGGTACTTTTGGACGTTGTCCTGTTCATCTGTGGCTCCCCGAAGTAACTTTTCGTGTCTCTGCGGGACTACGCTATGGAACCGTGGCCCAATGGGGTACGGGGCATTTGACGTAGACACATGGGCTGTTTGACGTAGAGGCCACGGATGGCGGACGTGACAACATCGATGAAAGGCTGGAAAGAACTGTGAGAGCGGCGTTGCGGCAGCAGCGGGCTGACGGCGCCGCCATCCTGAGCATCGCCTGCGACGATGTCGGCTGCAGCCGGCTGCGCGACCTGTATCAGCGTGCGCCGTGTCGGTTGCTGTTTCCGGACGTTGAACGCGAGGAGCCGTTGCAGGCCGTGCTGCTGACGACGACCGGCGGCCTGACGGGCGGTGATCGCACCAGTGTTGCGTTCAATGTCGGAACCGCTGCCCGCGCCATGCTGACCACCCAGGCGGCCGAGAAACTGTACCGGGCTTTGCCGACGGAGTCCGCCGTCGTGTGCACGCTGTCGCTGACCGCCGCCGCCGGCTCCTGGGCTGAATGGCTTGCGCAGGAAACCATACTGTTCAATGGCGCGCGGCTGCGGCGCTCGTTTTCCGCGGACCTCGAGGCCGGCTCGCGTATGCTTGCCGTGGAGAGCGTTGTGTTCGGGCGAAAAGCGATGGGCGAGGAATTCCAGGTGGGCATGCTGCATGACTCCTGGCGCATCCGGCGCGCGGGCCGGCTGGTGTGGGCAGATGCCATGCGACTCGAGGGTGACATCGCCGCACTGCGTCGCGCGCCGTTCGGTTTTGGTGACGCCAGCGCCTGCACGACGATCCTCTACGCCGGCGAGGATGCAGGTACATTGCTTGAACCCGTGCGCGCACTGCTCGAAGGCGCCACGGATGAGTGCGGTGTAACACTGATGGATGAGCTGTTGATCATCCGGATGCTCGACGGCGATGTGCCCCGGTTGCGTTCGCGCGTGATCAGCGTCGCAGGGTTCATCCGGCACGCGGCCGGCGGTTTCTCGCGCACGCTGCCCAGAGTCTGGCACTGCTGACCTTCATCGAGGGACAACCATGAATCTGACACCCAGGGAAAAGGACAAACTGCTGGTCGCCATGGCCGCGATGGTTGCGCGCCGGCGACTGGAACGTGGCGTCAAGCTGAACCATCCCGAAGCGATGGCGCTGATTGCCGATACGGTCGTGGAAGGCGCGCGCGACGGGCGCACGGTCGCGCAGCTCATGCATTCCGGGGCACAGGTCCTCACCCGCGACCAGGTGATGGAGGGTGTTCCGGAAATGATTCACGAGATCCAGGTCGAAGCCACGTTCCCCGACGGCACCAAGCTCGTCACCGTCCATCAACCCATCAGGTGAAGTCATGATTCCCGGAGAAGTCATCACCGCGGACGGCGACCTCATCCTGAATGAGGGCCGCCGCACCATCACGCTCGTCGTGGCCAACAGCGGTGACCGCCCCGTGCAGGTCGGCAGCCACTATCACTTCGCCGAAGTGAATCCGGCGCTGCTGTTCGATCGCGCGCAGGCGCGCGGCATGCGGCTGGATATTCCTTCCGGTACCGCGATGCGCTTTGAGCCCGGGCAGCAGCGCGAGGTGCAGCTGGTGGACTATGCCGGCGCACGCACCGTGATCGGCTTTCGCGCCGAGGTCATGGGACCTTTGGAGGTTTGAAGTCATGGCCTACTCGATCACTCGCCGCGCCTACGCCACCATGTACGGTCCCACTGTCGGGGACCGCATCCGCCTGGCCGACACCGAACTCTTCATCACGGTCGAGGCGGATCGGACGCTCTACGGCGAGGAGGTGAAGTTCGGCGGCGGCAAGGTAATCCGTGATGGCATGGGTCAGTCGCAGGTCAGCCGGGCCGCCGGCGCCGTGGACACCGTCATCACGAATGCGGTGATCCTCGACCACTGGGGCATCATCAAGGCGGATATCGGCATCCGCGATGGCCGTATCAGCCGCATCGGCAAGGCCGGCAATCCGGACGTGCAACCGGGGGTCGACATCATCGTGGGTCCGGGCACCGAGGTCATTGCCGCCGAAGGCAAGATCGTCACGGCCGGCGGCATCGACGTCCACATTCACTTCATCTGCCCCCAACAGGTCGAGCATGCCCTGTTCGCCGGCATCACCACCATGCTGGGCGGCGGCACCGGTCCCGCCCATGGCACACTGGCCACGACCTGCACGCCCGGTCCCTGGCATCTCGCGCAGATGCTGCAGGCCACCGACCATCTGCCCATGAACATCGGGCTGTTCGGCAAGGGCAATGCCAGTCAGCCGCAGGCGCTGGTGGAAATGGTGCGTGCGGGCGCCTGTGGACTGAAACTGCACGAGGACTGGGGCACCACACCGGCGGCCATCGACTGCTGCCTGTCGGTGGCCGATGCCCTGGATGTCCAGGTCACGCTGCACACCGATACGCTCAACGAATCCGGATTCGTCGAGAGCACCATCGCCGCCTTCAAGGGCCGCACCATCCATGCATTCCACACCGAAGGGGCCGGCGGCGGACATGCGCCCGACATCATCCGCGTGTGCGGTTTGCCGAATGTACTGCCCTCGAGCACCAATCCCACCCGTCCCTACACCGTGAACACGCTGGACGAGCACCTGGACATGCTGATGGTGTGTCATCACCTGGATTCACGCATCGCCGAGGACGTGGCCTTCGCCGAGAGCCGGATCCGCAAGGAGACCATCGCCGCGGAGGACATCCTGCAGGATCTCGGCGCCTTCTCCATGATGAGTTCGGACAGCCAGGCCATGGGCCGGATCGGTGAAACCATCATTCGCTGCTGGCAGACGGCAGACAAGATGAAACGGCAGCGCGGCGCACTCGGCAGCGATACCGCGACCAGCGATAACTTCCGGGCGCGCCGCTACATCGCCAAGTACACCATCAACCCGGCGATCGCCCATGGCATCTCCCAACACGTCGGTTCGGTCGAAGCGGGCAAGCTCGCGGACCTGGTGCTGTGGTCACCGGCATTCTTTGCCGCAAAACCGGAGCTGATCCTCAAGGGCGGCATGATTGCCGCCGCCCCCATGGGCGACCCGAACGCCAGCATCCCGACACCGCAACCCGTGCACTACCGGCCGATGTTCGGCGGTATCGGGCGCGGCGCCTCCAACAGTTCGCTCACCTTCGTCAGCGGCGCGTTCGCGGAGGCGGCCGGCCCGCAACGGCTGGGACTCGCGCGCCCCGCAGTGGCCGTGAGCCGGACGCGCTCCATCGGCAAGGCCGACATGGTGCTCAACAGCGCCATGCCGCACATCGAGGTGGATGCGGAAACCTACGAAGTGCGCGCCGATGGCGTGCTGCTGACCTGCGAACCGGCGCAGGTGCTGCCGCTGGCGCAGCGCTATTTCCTTTACTGATGATCAGGGCGACACAGGTGCTCAAAGCAGGCAGCTGGCAGGCGGCGCCCGCGGATCGCGTTACCCTCAGCTACGACGAGCGTCACCGGCGTCGGTTGCGCTACGTTGCCGAGGCCGGCACGGAATTCCTGCTCGATCTGCCACGGACCACGGTCCTGCGCGGTGGCGACGGCCTGCTGCTCGAAGACGGCCGCGTCATCCATGTGACCGCCGCGGCAGAGCCGCTGCTGGAAATCCGGGCCGCCGATGCGGACCAGCTTGCGCGGCTGGCCTGGCACATCGGCAACCGCCATCTGCCGGCCCAGATCGCGACCGCTCGGATCCTGATCCGCGAAGACTCCGTCATCGAGAACATGCTGAACGGGTTGGGCGCCGTGGTTCGTCACGTGGACGAGCCTTTCGCGCCCGAACCCGGCGCATACGACAGCAGTCACTCCGTGCCGTTCGCAGCGGGTCACTCCGGTCATGGGCACAACCATGGATAGCTCCCAGGAAAAGCAATCGATCAGCCAATTCCAGCTGCTGGCGTGGTGCTCACCTGCCTATCCCACCGGGGCGTTCAGTTACAGCCACGGCATGGAGTGGGCGGTCGAACGTGGTGCGGTCACGACACCGGCGGGCCTGCTGGACTTCATCGGCGCAGTCCTGGAGCGCGGCGGCGGCTGGATCGACGCCGTCCTGTTTGCGCACGCCTGGCGGGCGGCCCGGCAACCCGCGACCATCTGGGAGGGCAGCGCCCGCTCGCAGCTTCGCGAACTGGCGGAGCTTGCCGGTGCATTTCGCGCCACATCCGAAACCGCCCTGGAAAGCCGCCAGCAGGGCGCCGCCTTCCTGGATGTGACCCTGAAGGCATGGCCGCATCCGCGCCTGACCGAATTTGCAGGTGATCTGCGCGGCCGGCCGATCGCGCAGTCCGTCGCCGTCGCAGTGGCGTGTGCAGCGCACGGTATCGAACTGTCTACGGCCATCCAGGCCTTCGTGCAGGTGATCGCCGCCAACCTGGTGTCGGCCGGCGCACGGCTGATCCCGCTGGGGCAGACCGCCGCGCAGATTGCGGTGGCTCGTCTGGCACCGCTGGTTGCGAGCACCGCTGCGCGCGCGCTGGTCGCCGATCTGGATGACCTGGGCACGTCGGCCCCGGCGCTGGAGCTGTGCTCGATGCGTCATGAAACCCAATATACGAGGCTGTTTCGATCATGAATGCCACCGCTGCTACTCCCGTCACCTCCACCGGTCCGCTGCGGGTCGGCATCGGCGGACCGGTGGGCTCGGGCAAGACCGCGCTCACGGAACGCCTGTGCCGGCACCTGTGCCGCCTTTACAACACGGCGGCCATCACCAACGACATCTATACCAAGGAAGATGCGCAGTTCCTGACGCGCTCCGGCGCGCTGCCGGCAGATCGCATCATGGGTGTGGAAACCGGCGGCTGTCCGCACACGGCCATTCGCGAGGATGCGAGCATCAACCTGGCGGCAGTGGCGCAGATGCATGCCCGCTTTCCGGGTCTGGAGCTGATCTTCATCGAAAGTGGCGGCGATAACCTGGCCGCGACGTTCAGCCCGGAACTTGCCGATCTTACGATCTACGTCATCGATGTCTCCGCAGGCGACAAGATTCCGCGCAAGGGGGGTCCAGGGATCACCCGCTCGGATCTGCTGGTCATCAATAAAATCGACCTGGCGCCACTGGTGGAGGCTTCCCTGGAGGTCATGGACCGGGATTCGCGCAAGATGCGGGGCACCCGTCCCTTCATCTTCACCAATCTCAAGAAGGATCTCGGCGTTGTCGAGATCGCGAATTTCATCATCAAGACAGGTGGCCTGCCCGCAAGGTGAACACCCAGCATCGCCAGCGCATCGTCAGAGAGCGGCGCCAGTACAACCAGTGGGTGAACAGCCAGACCCTGGAGGACTACGCCCTCCGGTACACACCGGAGCGTGCGCGCAAGTCATCGTTCCGCGTCGGTAATACGGCCCTCGGTCCCATCGCCTTTCTGGCCTGCGAGGCCATCGGCGGCTCACTGACCCTCACCTATGGGTTCTCCAACGCGGTGTGGGCGATCGCCTTCTTCTCGGTGCTGATGTTCCTGATCGGATTGCCCATCGCGCGCTATGCCGCCCGCTACGGGGTCGACATCGACCTGCTGACCCGCGGCGCCGGGTTCGGCTACATGGGCTCGACGATCACGTCGCTCATCTACGCGTCCTTCACGTTCATCCTGTTTTCCATCGAAGCCAGCATCATGTCGGTGGCACTGCACATGCTGTTTGGCCTGCCACTGGCGCTGGCGCACATCATCAGTTCGCTGGTCGTCATCCCCATTGCGCTGTACGGCATCAGCCTCATCAGCCGCATGCAGATGGCAACCCAGGGCATCTGGCTGGTGCTGCAGTTCCTGCCACTGATCTATGTCGCAACCCGCGGACGCGGGGAGCTCGCGGCCTGGACGCACTACAGCGGCGCGCAGGGCAATCCCAATGGCTCGCTGAGCCTGCTGCTGTTCGGCATGGCTGCCTCGACGCTGCTGTCATTGCTGCCACAGATCGGCGAGCAGGTGGACTACCTGCGTTTCCTGCCGGAGCGCAAGGCCGGCAACAGTCGCGGCTGGTGGCTCGCGCTGCTGCTGACGGGCCCGGGCTGGGTGCTGCTGGGAGGCTTCAAGCTCATCGCCGGCTCCTTTCTTGCCTGGCTGGCATTGCGGCACGGGCTGTCGTTGGAGGCGGCGACCCAACCGACCTCGATGTACTCGCTGGCCTTCCGGCAGACGCTGGGTTCACCCTCCCTGGGCCTGATTCTGGCGGGCGTGTTTGTGATCGTGTGCCAGCTGAAGATCAATGTCACCAATGCCTATGCCGGCTCGATTGCCTGGTCGAATTTCTTCTCGCGCCTGACCCACAGTCACCCGGGACGCGTGGTCTGGCTGGTCTTCAATGTCGTGCTCGCGCTCCTGCTGATGGAAACCAACATCCTGCACGTGGTGGAGAGCATTCTGCGCATCTATGCCAACTTCGCCGCCGGCTGGATCGGCGCGCTGACCGCGGACCTGGTCATCAACAAGCCGCTGGGCTATTCCCCGCCCGGTATCGAGTTCAAGCGTGCGCATCTCTACGACATCAACCCGGTGGGTGTCGGCGCCTTGGGTCTTTCCATCCTGGTATCCACCGTGGCCTTCCTCGGGGGCTTCGGTATTACCCTGCAGATCCTCTCGCCCTTCGTTGGCCTGGCGGTGGCCTTCGTGGCCGCGCCCGTCATCGCCTGGGCAACGGATGGCCGCTACTACCTGGCCCGCAAGCCCGGTGGACTGCCGCCGGGCCAGACCGAGATTCGCTGCACCATCTGCGAGAACAGTTTCGAAAGCCGTGACATGGCACTGTGCCCGGCCTATTCAGGGCCGATCTGTTCGTTGTGCTGCACGCTCGAAGCGCGCTGCCACGATGTCTGCAAGGAAGACAGCCGCTTCGTCCAACAGCTGGCGCTGGCACTGCGCTGGCTGTTGCCGAGCAGGTGGGCCGCTGCCCTCTATACCCGCGCCGGACAGTTCTTCGGCCTGCTGTTCTGCTTTACGCTCGCCAACGGCCTGCTGCTCTCGCTGATCTATCACGCGTACGGCAGTGACGCCGGCGTTCCGGAGCGTGACGTTATCCGCACGACGCTGTGGGTGGTGTTCCTGAGCCTGCTGGTGGTTTCGGGCGTCGCCGCCTGGATCATCGTTCTCGCCCATGAGAGCCGGCGCGCGGCGGAAAAGGAATCCGACCGCCAGACCACCATGCTGATGGAGGAAATCGAAGCCCATCAGCGCACCGACGCCGCCCTGCAGCGGGCGAAGGAAATCGCCGAAGCAGCCAACGTGGCGAAGACGCGTTACCTGGTGGGCATCAGTCACGAGATCCGCACGCCGCTGAACTCGATTTCCGGCTATGCCCAGCTCATGGAGCGCAACGCCAGCGCGCCTCCGGAGAACGCGGTGCGGATCATCCGCCGCAGCGCCGAGCATCTGTCGAACCTGATTGATGGGCTGCTGGATATTTCGCGCATTGAAAACGGACTGCTGCGGCTGAACCGGGACAAGGTGCAGCTGGTCGATTTCCTGGATCAGCTGGTGGACATGTTCCGGCTCCAGGCCGCCGCGAAGGGGATCAACTTCCAGTACCACCGGCCGCCGCATCTACCGCTGTACGTGCACACCGACCAGAAGCGGCTGCGTCAGATCCTCATCAATCTGCTGTCGAACGCCATCAAGTACACCGAGGCGGGTCACGCCAGCCTCATCGTCCGTTACCGCAGCCAGGTGGCGGAGTTCGAAGTGTCGGATACCGGCATCGGCATCCACCAGTCGGACCTCGAACGGATCTTCGAACCCTTCGAACGCGGTCGGGATCCGGCGGTGCGGGCGCTTCCGGGCACCGGCCTCGGGCTGACCATCACCAAGCTGCTCACCCAGATCATGGGCGGGGAGCTGCTGGTGCGCAGCGTCCCAGGAGAAGGCTCGACCCTGACCTGCAGGCTGCTGCTCTCGGAAGCCGCGCATGACCCCGCGGTCGCGGATCAGCCCCGGCTGGTGCGCGGCTACACGGGGCCGCGTCGGACCATCCTGCTGGCGGACGATGATCCGTCGCACCTCGACCTCATCCATGATCTGCTCGGGGCGCTCGGATTCACGGTCGTGCTGGCACCCAATGGCCGCACCTGTCTGGAATTGGCAGCGATCCACACCCCAGACCTGGTGCTGCTGGACATCTCCTTGCCTGACATGACCGGTTGGGAAATCGCGCAGGCGCTGCGCCGCAAGGAGGAGGCAGAACGTGGAGCCGGCCCGTGGTCGGAGGAGTCCGCGACGCATGGCCTTAAAATCGTCATCGTCTCGGCCAATGCCCACGAGTACCAGCCCGGTGGCGACGGCGCCTCACCCCACGATGGCTTCATCATGAAGCCGGTGGAACTGGAGGCCCTGCTGACTCAGATCGGCGAGCTCCTGCATCTGCAGTGGCTGCACGAGTCTCAGCCGCCGCCGGTTTCCCAGGCCACTGAACCGCTGCCGGAAATGTCCGGCGCCTCCCTGCAGCATCTGGATGCGCTGTATCAGCTCGGCCGCATCGGCCATGTACGCGGCATCGAGGCGAAGTTGCGCGAAATCGAGCAGCAGGACGCCGCCACGTCCGCCCTGGCCGCCCGCCTGCGAACTCTGATCTCAAACTTCGACCTGAAGCGCTACATGAGCGTTCTGGAAGAATTGCGCCAGAAAGGTTGAGCCATGCGACGCGATACAGTACTCGTAGTGGATGACACGCCGGAGACCCTGGGTTTCCTGACGGACACCCTGGATCACGCCGGATTCACCGTGCTCATCGCCACGGATGGCGAAAGTGCCCTGGCGCTGGTCGAGCAGATCACACCCGACCTGGTGCTGATGGATGCCGTCATGCCCGGCCTGGACGGCTTTGAAACCTGTCGGCGCCTCAAAGGGGAGAAACTTCTCTCACACCTGCCGGTCATCTTCATGACCGGGCTGTCCGAGACCGAACATGTCGTGCAGGGACTGGCGGCGGGCGGGGTGGACTATGTGACCAAGCCCATCGTGATCGATGAGCTGTTGGCCCGGATTCGCGTGCACCTGGCCAACGCGCGCATCGCCCACGGCAGTCGCGCCGCGCTCGATGCGGCGGGCCGCTTCCTGGTGGCCACTGACGGCACTGGCCGGCTGCTCTGGTGCACACCGAAGGCCAAGCAACTGTTGTCGGAGCTGTTTCCTGCGAACGGCGATGAAGCTGCGGGTTTGCCCCCGAATGTGGTGCGCCAGCTGACCGGGCTGCGCCACGGAGGGGGCCTCGCCGGCGCGCGCTCCATCATCGAGGTCGGCGGCCGCAAGATGGAACTCGCCTTCCTCAGTTCCACCGGACCGGATGAGCTGCTGTTCCGGCTGACCGAGACCAGCACCGTACCGGACGAACAGCTGCTGCAGCAGACGCTCGCCCTGACGACCCGTGAATCCCAGGTGCTGCTGTGGATCTCCCGGGGCAAGTCGAACCGCGAGATCGGCGCAATCCTCGCCATCAGTCCGCGCACCGTCAACAAGCATCTCGAACAGGTTTTCGTTAAACTCGGGGTGGAGAATCGCGCTGCGGCAGCCGCCCGGGCGGTGCGCTCGCTGACAAGGTGAGTGATGACTAGCGAATCAAGACAGCCGACGTTCTATATTCCCCATGGCGGCGGTCCCTGTTTCTTCATGGACTGGCCGTATCCCTCGCCCAATCCCTGGACCAGCCTC
>Ga0302308_10003733_pt1 | contig 12112 bp, 11 predicted proteins | sample III_Palsa_E3_3_FD_200531 | JGI IMG/M metagenome (GOLD analysis project Ga0302308, IMG submission 200531) | Peat permafrost microbial communities from Stordalen Mire near Abisko, Sweden - III_Palsa_E3_3 | ecosystem: Environmental > Terrestrial > Soil > Palsa > Peat permafrost | place: Sweden... | reverse complement strand
CCGCCCCTTCTCCGGCCCAACACTTGCTTATGATGTGCGCGCATAACGAGTTGCCGAAGTTGGCTCTTGAGACAGCGAATAGTCCGAAGCACCAACGATCGCCTGCAATAAGCCGATCGATAAACGGTATTCGCCGTGGGAACACGATCGCTAAGTGCGGCTATCCTAATCACTCGTTAATGAACCGCTTCGGCGCGAGGAGGCGTGACGAGACCAGGCGCAAGACCGGGATTGATTTCCTCCGTCGTGAGCATTCTTGACGGTTCGGGGGTTGTGAGTGACGCGGCAGGCGCGACGAAACCTGCAACTGCCAGGCATTCGGTCTTGGGATGAGAGCCAGGCCAGCGACCGTACCAATGGCCGCGCAGCCCCATCATTCGATTGCTGAACCAGTTTTCGCCTGTGCTCTCGCCCTCCTTGATGGTCACCGTGGCGGTAAGACCCGATACGAGAGGAACCCCCGGCGGTACGTTAGTGATCTTGAGTCGCACAGGTACCCGTTGAGCAAGTCGTACCCAAGTGTATATCGGATCCACATTGGGTAATCCTTGTGTGCTCGGCGAAGCGTCAGATACGCTGATGCCCCGGGTAACGGATTCGACCCTTCCGAGTACCGGCTCGTCATAGCCCAATAGCTGAGCCTCGGCGGCGGCCCCAACACAGATGTGCGACAACTTCGTTTCCTCGAAGTAACCGTCGATCCAGTAGCTGTCCGCATCGATGATTGCTGCGTTGGTAATACCCGCATGCGCGTAGTCGCCGACGCGCATCAAAAGGTTGGTGACGTAGCCGTTCACGGGGCTTCTAATTTCGGTCCGGCTAAGGTTGACTTCTGCCTGCTGCACCTGCGCTTGTGCGGCCTGGAACGCGCCGTCAGCTTGGGTTGCAGCGCCGGCCATAAGCTGTTTCTCCTCCACAGTAGCAGCAAGATCAGTCAGCGCCTGACGGCGGCGAGCCTGAAGTTGCTTCACTTGCAGGTCGGCCGCCTTAGTCATGAGCTGAGCCCGCGCTTGATCAAGTGCGCTCTTGAAGTCGAACGGGTCGATGATGTAGAGTACATCGCCTTTGTGAACGTACTGGTTGTCTACGATATTGACACGCGTGATCTGGCCCGATACCTGCGGCGCGATACTTGCGACTTGAACGCGGACCCGGCCGTCACGCGTCCAAGGCGCGGAGATATAGAAATCCCAGATCACGACGACGGCGAGGAATGCTCCAGCACAGATCAACACAGTCGCAACGATGCGTCCGGCGCCAAGGGCGAATGCTGTAATTCGTTTCGTACGGATATGACCGAGCGTAGCCTCTCTGGCGTGACGCCGACGGGCCGGCCCATCGGACGGCATGACTTCTCCTAACGGCTCCGCTCGTTCCATCGTGTTGTCGGAGGGTAACAAATCCGACCGACCAACGCCATGTTCGCCGGAGCTTACAGCGCGGGTCGTTTCGTTTAGCGTCATGACGGAGGCCCCCTCAAGTGAAGACAATGAGTCCTGCAAGAATGATAAGATAAAGGCTCAACCCGGCGACCGGCGGGTTAGCGAATATTCGCTCGACTCTAAGGCGTCCTAGGACCGGCCGCAAAGCGATGTAGACGCAGAGCGCGGCAAACGCGTACATAACAAAAGGTGCAAAAAGGACGCCGCCGATTGTAAGTTCCGAAAATTTATGGAGCATGTTAAAGGTCCTCACCGCCGTTCGACGTGCGAATATCTATCAGCATGGCCAACCACATTAAGGCCGCCGACGCGTCGCGACTGGCGCGGGACGTTCCCGCTGCTTGGTCCACACCGATCAGTGCGAGGCTCGCAGCATCACGCAGGCCTGACGCATCCAACGTCGCCAGCGTGGTACAAACTGCTGCGCCGAACGTTGGCAACTTGGCAATGACGACGTAAGCCGCCAACGCGGCTCGGCTGATCGCGGCAAGTAGGAATGCTTCCTTAAGCTGGGTGACCACCGATCCCGCGCTACCTCCACAAAGTGCACCAATCTGGCCGATGCGGTCTGCGTCTCGGAATGCTGCCTCTTCGGACACGATCAAAGTCGAGGCCTGCAACGCACGGCGAGTGTCTTCGCGCGCATCGGCCACAATCCATCGCAGACGTCTCGTATCCGACGGCGGTGGGAAGACGATCAGACAGAGATAGGTCAGCGCGGCAGAGACGACGGTAAACAGGCTCGTAAGTAGATAACTCTCCGGGTTGTACGTCTGTGGATTGCTGGGTGACAAAATCATCGGCACGAACACCAGCAGCATGAAGCCAAACACGGCGCGTGGCACTTTTGGGCTGGACTGGAGGAGTGCCGCGCCTATCGTCACCGGGGCGAGACTGAGAGCTAGGAGCTCAAACTGGTTGGCGCCATCGAGGATCAGGAACTCAATGGTGCCAACGACAGCCGCAGCAAGCGGCGCACCCATCAGAGCGATCTTGCTGAAGCTGCGAACATCGGGTGTGCTGGCGCCGAGAGCCACAATGACACCCACAAAGGCGTAGAGTGTCGAAGTCGCTGGCCAGTTCGTTGCCGCAGCAAGAAACCCCGTGGCCGCCGCAGTAAGCGCGACGCGGCAAGCGTTCCACGCGGCGACACGCTTCGAACGATAGAGTCGCAAGCGCGTGCCACGCGAAACGCGACCAAGCTGAAAGTCGGAAATGGCTTCCGATAACTCTACGTCTGCATCCAATAGATGCACCAAGCTCGCCGCGACGACATCTGACGCGTCGGCCGTGTTTTCGGCAAATCTCGCGCGGATCGCGGTAATCCGATCACGGTCGCCGTCTTGGAGGACGCGAGCGATCTCTTGATGCGATGCCCGATCGCCCGGCGAAATCACAGTCAATGCATAGGCTGCCTCGATTTCCAAGACGAGTGCGGCGGCGACTCTCCGGGCGGCACGACCCTGATAGTGGCCCTGTGCCGACTCGAAGTACAAGGCGGTCATCTCGGGATGTAGTCCAGTGACGCTCTTCATGAGGTCCGCCGCGACCGTCGCGTATTCGCTCTCGCCTTGATCCAGGGTTCTCTGCACGAGCACAGCAACCGCAGCTCGCGCAGCGACGAATTTTTGTTCGAGGCCGGCATAGACGCTTGACGCACCCGTCACGGAATTGATCAGAGCCAGCACAACAATGGCGACTACGATCGCCGCTCCTCGATTGAGGCCTGATAAAAACACGTTTTGCGGCGCGTCAATCTGTACCACGGCGACGATGCAGACAGTGTAGCCCGAAAGCACGGCGCCATAGGCGCGGTTCCCGTCGAACATTCCCGCTACGAAGACGCATACGCCCAGCCATAATGCGACGGCAATAATGTAGAGGTCGGGCGTTTGCGAAAATAGGCTGGTAATTACAATGGATGCCACGACGCCCAAACCGGTTGCAGCGACGCGATAGCCGGCCTTTTGGAACGTCTGTCCTCGCGTCTGCACTGCGAGGATGCTGACGCTCACCGCTGCCGTCGAGGCGCCGTCGATCTGCAACCAAAAGGCGATCGCCAGCGCGACAACAGTCGCGATCCAAATCCGCACCGCGTAAAGCCAACGGCGCAGTGGGATACCCACGAAGTGCGCGGGCAACGGATATACCTTGATCGTGCTCATGTTACCTGGGCGTCATCGGCAGGCCGTCGCCCAGGCTCACTCTCGCGGCCGCTCGGCTCGTCGTGTTGCGATTCAATCGTCACGGAACGACCGGCAAGCATCCCCAAGACGCTCATGAGGACGCAAAGGACCGCACAAGCGAGCAACGGAAGAGTCCACGCGTTCTGGGTTTGCCGAAACGCGCCGATCAGCGGCGGGCCTGCTGCCGCGAGCCCGTATCCAACACCCTGCGCCATACCAGACAACACCGCCGTTCCGTGCGACGAAGACGCTCGAAGTCCAAGGAATGACAATCCGAGAACCAACGCAGCACCCGTTCCTGCACCGAACGCAACGATCCAAAGCCCTGCCCGGTTCGGTTCGAGGATCAATCCGATGATCCCGATAGCCGATAGCAGAGACGACCCGGCGGCGATTTTTCCGTGATCACGCACTCGGCTGGCGGCTGGAATTAGCAATAAAGCGGGTATTGCGCCGGAAATCTGCATGGCTCCATGCAGCGAACCTGCTTGCTCTGGCGAATAGCCGAATTCAATTAAAATCGACGGAAGCCACCCGATCGCCACGTAGTAGACGAAGGAGTTTAAGCCCAGGAAAAGCGTCACCTGCCAGGCTATCGCGGAAGACCAGATTCGGTACTTTCGCTGGATCGGATTCGAGTTCGATGACGCTGCCCAATTATCCAACTTCCATATCCAGGCACCGGCGAGCAGGGGCAATACGGCAGTTGATCCTAGCGCTATTGGCCACCCGAAACCCGACGCTCGTGCCAGCGGAACTGCAACGACTGATGCACAGGCCGCAGCGAGCGCCATGATTATAACATATGTCGCCGTCAGCGACGCCATATGATCCGAAAACTCCCGCTTCAGCAGACTTGGAAGAAGCACATTGCCCACGGCAACGCCGCACCCGATCACGCACGTTCCGACATACAAACTCCACAAAGATCCAGCCGAGCGGACCAATATGCCAGCAGTTATGAGCGCCATCGCGCCGAATAGTGATTTCTCCAATCCGTACTTTGCCAACCAAGCTGCAAATGGCGAGACGACTGCGAAAGCCAGCAGCGGCAGTGCCGTCAAGAGACCGGCCTCGGCGGCTCCCAGGTGGAATGTCGCGCGGAGCCCATCGGTCAACGGACCAATGATCGTGATCGGTGCGCGGAGCGACGCTGCGATGAAGAGAGCGCTCTTCATCAGACGCGTCGAGCTGGGCATCCTGGCAATCGGCGTACGCATGTGGGCGGCTACTCCATGGCGATATGCCCACTCCTACTCTCTTCATCCGCCGACAGGACTAAGCGATCTTGCCAAATCATCGCTAAATTGAGACAATCGTCCGATGACGCTGCTGTCGAGCCTTTCCGAGTTTGATCCGGACGACAGTTTCGCGCCGGCGATCGCTATAAGAGTAAATGCATCCGACAATGAGAATGAAACGCCGGTCCATAGACACAGAAAGGGCCAGCTCGTTCTCGCGCTTCGCGGTGGCGTCACGTGCGACGTTCCCGGAACGCGCTGGATGGTGCCTCCCAGATCCGGAGTGTGGATCCCTGGCGGCTTGCCGCACAGCAACCGAGCGACCGCAAATGCGCTAATCTGCTTCTTGCTGGTCGAACCAAATTCAGCGGCGCTCCCAACGCAGTGCTGTACGTTGTCGATCAGTCCCATGATCCGCGAGATGATCTTACACCTCGCGGATCTACCTCGGGACTATCAGTCTGACAGTCATTGTGGCCGGCTGGCCAGGGTTCTGCTTGACGAATTGATCGATAGACCGGTCGAAAATCTCTCCCTGCCGGTTTCAACGAATCCAAAACTCCGGTTGATCGCCGATACTTTGACCAGCAGCCCTGCGAACCGCACTTCACTTTCTCAATGGGCCGATCGTGTAGCGATGAGCGAGCGATCTCTTTCGCGCTTGATCGAAAGGGAGACAGGCCTCACGTTTGGACGCTGGCGGCAACAGATACACATCTTGGTTGCTCTGCGCGAGCTATCGGAGGGCGCAATGGTGCACCAGGTAGCATCAACGTTGGGCTACGATTCCACGACGGCTTTCATCACCATGTTTAAAAAGGCCTTGGGAAAATCGCCTGCAAAATATTTCCAGGACCGCCTGGAGATAAATAGTGATCACGCCTGACGCGACCGTTCGGGGGTGACGGAGCTGCAATAGCGGTAGACAGAAGTCATCGACGGCGACACACGGTTCGACGACCAACCCGGACCGGAGGCAAGAAGCTTCAATCGGACGGGGCACTGCCGATTTTGGAGCCAACCAGTATCCCGTCAACCATCCGATTTATTGCGTCGCGTGCGCTGGCACGCATCTTCGCGTTTGGTTTCAGCATCTGAAGAATAATGTGACCGTGGACCTCGACGAGCATGCGATCGACGGTCTCTTCCACCGGCGTGTCAGGGCGAACTTCACCAACTGCCTTTCCTTCCGTCACGAGCTTGATCCAAAAGCGGCGCTGCTTGTCAAACCGCTCCGCCTGCGTCTTTTGGATCTCGTCGTCGCGCGTACTCATCGCGACATAGTTAACCCAGAACCGCCACCAACGATTGCTCGGCGTTTGCTGGGCGTACGACAAAGCAATGCGGCGCAGTTGCGCTACGGGCGAGCCCTTGTACTGATCCCAATCGTCCGGCAAGTCGTAACCAAGCTCTAGCGCGGCAGTTATCAAATTCTGCTTGGTGCTGAAGTGATAGGTTATCGTGCCCAGGCTCACCTGGGCAGCTTCGGCGACCTGCCGCATCGTGACGTTCTCAATACCCGATTCCGCAATGAGGTCGTACACCACACCAGCAATGTATTTTTGCTGCACCTTGCTCCGGGCTTCCGGTGGCTGCGGCAATCTTTTCAATCCGTCGTTCACGGGCATCGAAATATCGAACTCTTTCTCGTGACAACACTCACACCCGATCAGGAAGGCGATCGAAACAGCGCTCTCAGTTCATTCTTCATGACCTTGCCTGTACTATTCTTCGGCAACTCGGGCATGAAGACAACATGTTTCGGCTTCTTGTAGCCGGCAAGCTCCTCCGCGCACCACCGAATCAACTCGTCCTCGGCAACTATAGCGCCCTCAGCCGGTTCGATGAACGCCGCAACGGCTTCGCCGTAGATCTCGTCCGGAACGCCGATCACCGCCGCATCGGCAACGGCGCGATGACGCATAAGCACCGCTTCAACCTCTTTCGAATAGATGTTGTACCCGCCGGACAGAACCATGTCTTTTTTCCGATCGACAATATAAAGATAGCCCTCTTCATCGAAGCGACCGACATCGCCGGTCTTGAACCAACCTGCGTGGAACGCCGCCTGCATTGCATCAGGCTGATTAAAGTAGGTTCGGAACAGAAGATACTGCCCGGGCAGGCCGGAACGGACCCATATCTCCCCAGCCTCCCCGATGCTAACGTCACGCCCGTCATCACCGACCAGTCGTAAATCGACCCCGGGCGTTACGCGCCCGACCGAGGCGCTGTGGTCGAGTTGTTCATCTGGTTGCAACATCGCGAGAGCACCGGCCTCGGTCATCGCAAAGAACGAGAATATCTGCAATCCCGGAAGGGCGGCAAGCAAGCGACGCTTGAGCTCAACCGGAAACGCTTCGCCGGTTGCGACCATGATACGCAGCGACGCGAACCGCGACGGATCGGCCTCGATCGCCGGCAGCAGCATCCGACCGACGGTTGGAACGATCGAAATCAAGGTGATGCGCTCATTTTCGATCACCTTCGCGGCGTCGGCGACGTCAAACTTCCGGAGAATGTGCAGCGTGGCTCCCATCACCGCCATGTTGCCTATTCGCGCGAAGGCCGTGCGGTGAGCTAACGGCGTCGTAACGATGATTCGATCATCGGCGGAAAGATGCCAGTGCATCGCATTCAGGAACCCGTTTGCGACGATGTAATTGGCCTGTGTGGTGATCACTCCTTTGGGCCGCCCGGTCGTTCCTGATGTATATGAGATGACGCAGTCATCCATTTCGGCCGGCACTTCGATGGGCTCCGGCTCGCTTTCCAGCATGGTCTTGAGCGACACCTCGGCGGCGGCAGTTGCGTCGCCGATCACAAAGCTCCGTATCGTCCCGTCGCCGATGATCCTGCTGATGTTTTCCCGCTCGTCCACGCCGAAAAACACCGCCGCAGGCGCAGCGTCTTTAAAGATCGTATCAATCTCATTCGCCGACAACCGCATGTTGATCGGCATGGCGATCGCTCCGCTCTTGATGATCGCAAAGAAGATGGTAACGAACTCACAGCAGTTCGGCAGACACATTGCCACGCGGTCGCCGGTCATGACCCCCTGGCGCCGCATCGCGGTCGCAATGCGATCACTGTCGTCATGCAGTTGACGGAACGTCACAGACGTCACACCGCAGACAACTGCCGGCTTGTCGGGAAACCCCCTGGCCTGCGATGCAAGGAAAGCCGCGAGCTTCACGGGTGCGCCCGCCTACGCGGAGCAAAATCCGGATAGAAGATGTTTTCGCTCAAACGATCCCACCTCACTTCGGCCGGCATGCCGATTTTCACTTCATCTTCGCGACAATCAACCAGATTGCACAGGAAGCGCACGTTTTCGTCGAGATCGATGTAAGCGCAGATGTATGGCACACGCGCCTCGTGGCCGGGCCAGGGCGATCGCGTGACGGTCCACGAATAAACTGTCCCGAATCCGGATGCCTCACGCCATTCGATGCTATGCCGCCCGCTGTAGAGACTGACTGGCCTGGGATAGTGTTGATACTTCTGAGCCGCCGTACAGAATTGCAGCATCAGCTTTCCACGTTTCGCACCTTCCCAAAATTCCTTGGTGTCGAGGTACGAGCCAATCTTCGGCAGCGGGCGATGTGATTTGACGTCTTCCACCATCTTATTGCTCCAGTATCATTACTGCGGAACTGCACCAATTGCGGGCGTATGGAATTCCTCCAATGCCCGTCACCATGGCGTTCTGCGTCCGCTTGATCTGCCGCGCGCCGCCGTCGCCAAACATTTGCCGAACGGCTTCCACAAGATTGAGGCCGCCGCCTGCAAGGCCAGGCTGTCCTGCCGATATCTGTCCCCCGCCGGTGTTGAGCGGAAGATCGCCTTTAAACGTCATATCTTTGTTCAACACAAAGTCCGCGCCTTTGCCTTGTGCGCAGAAACCGATGTGCTCAAGTTGAAGCATAATGGCGATGATGAAGTCGTCGTATGGATGAAACGACTGAATGTCCGAAGCTTCCAGACCAGCCTGCTTCAGCGCCCTCGGCCCGGCCTCGAGGAAGCCGGAATCGGTTATCTCCGCCATCGGTTCGGTCAGATTGTAATGCGTCAATTCGGCATAGCCGGTCGGATAGACGGCTTTAAGTCCACGCTTTGCCGCTTCGTCCGCCGACATCAGTAGCACGGCATTTGCGCCATCGCAGACCATGACACTGTCGAGCACACGCAGGGGATCGGAAACCAACTTGGACGACAGATAATCATTTTCGGACAACGGCTTGCGCAGGCGCGGACACGCATTTTCGTTGAGCAAAGCGTGACCGCGCTGGGTGACAGCCAAACGGGCCAAAGCCTCATCTTTAAGTCCGTATAGATGATCGTAGCGTCGCATGATCATGCCAAAGGCCCCGACCGGCCCCCTTAGCCCAGTCGGGTATTGGAATTCATGGCGCTGCGCGCCCTGCTCCGGCGTTTGCCCACTCGATTGCGCATCGGACGCCAGGATCAGTGCAATGGAGCACATGCCGCTCCGGATCGCCATCGCAGCTCGCGCAACGCCGCCGATGCTCGAAACGCCGCCGAGCCCCATCAGCTCCAGCCAGGTCGGCGACATCCCGAGCATGTCCGCCATATATTGGGCCCAGAACGGGTTGGCACTTTCGCTCATCGTTTCCGAAACCGACAGCCCGTCGATCTCGGACTTTTCGACCTTGGTGCGACTCAAGATCTCATCAAGCGCATCGCCGGCCAATTCGTAGGATGTCCGACCCGTTCGGACGTCGATCTTCGTTTCCGCATAACCAACGATTGCAACGTCTTTCATGAATTCAAAATCCAGTTGGCCACAACCTTAAGCGAGCACTTTCGCACATTGCGTACATACGTACAATACCTCGTACGAATGTACGATAAATGAAATGTCGTTCTGACGCCCACTCCGACTGCTCGCTTCCGATGCGCTGCCACGTCATCCGGTGATCGGGCATGGCGATAGCGTGCCTTGACCATCCAAGGCCGGCGCCGAATAGTACTTGAGGTGTTCCGGAAAGAGCGGCGCCGCGGTGTCCGCAAGCGCATTAATGGAGCTTCGACAGATCTTCTGTTTTTGCGTCCGCGGTGACCGCTGCCCGGTCATAGGTGTTGATGTCGTCGATAAACTGTCCGGTGACGACATGATCGACCTGCACCGCCGCAGGCAAAACCTTCTGGTCGACAAAGAACTGGACTAAGCGACTCCAGTCGGCATCAATCAGCGTTCCGTGCTTTTCGCCTATCTTTGGTGAATTCCAGATACCGAGCCGCACCTGATTGACCGTAACGCCTTCCTTGAGCGCGACCGCAGCATCAGGGTTCTTCGATCGGGCTTCCGGATAGGCCTTCCAGGTGATCAGCACCGCGGCTTCGGGATTGGCCATTGAGTAGTCGTAGCCTTTGGCGATAGCCCGACCAATGGCGACCAACATCTTCGGATTGTTTTTGATGGTCTCGGTGCGGGCCAGCAAGCCGACGTCTGGCAGCGATCGCAGTTCATCCGGCACCGGAAGTTCACGAAGGTCGAGGCCGGAAAATTTGAACTTGGCCAGCGCAGCATCCCAGTACACGGCACCATCGATAAATTTTTGGCGGATCGATGTCACGGCCTGCGCTCCGACTCCGATCGGTAGAAAGGCAATGTCCTTGTCGGGATCCAGGCCTGCCGCCTGTACGAACGCTCGGCCGAACGTGGTGCCGGCGCTGCCCATCGATTGCACGCCGAGCTTTTTGCCCTTGAGCTCGGCGAGCGTCTTGATCGGGCTATCTGGCAATACCGCGACCGACCAGATGTTTGAATAATAGAGACCGTAGAAGTATTTTATGCCAAGCCTTCCGGACTGGATCCCGACCAGGGCCTCCCCCGGCGAGGCGGCGCCAACCTCGGCATTGCCCGCCGAGACCTGAATGGCCGACTCGTTGGAGCCGCCGACAGCGATCAGCGTCGCGTCATAACCTTCCGCCGCGAAATACCCTTTCTCTTTCGCAACGACGAATGGCGAGAACGCCTCGTCGATGGTGCGGACCGGAATCAGTATCCGCACCTTCTCCAGAGCATTCGCGCTCCGGACGCCCCCCAGGGCAAAAAGGATCACGGGCGCTATCCACAACAGCCGACGTCCAAAAGCTGCACTCAACATGGCGACCTCCCACGCGTTCTAGGTCATGACCGGCGCTTCGCTGCGCCGAATCCAGAAAATGTAGCGGCGCGCGGCATATCGCATCAGCCCATGCATCGCGAGGCCGATGGCCGACAACACAATCAACACAGCAAAGACGCCAGGTACATCCATGCCGAAATTCAGGGTCACGACGAGATAGCCGAGCCCGACCTGGGCGCCGACGAACTCACCCACAATGGCCCCAATCACCGCGAGCACAGCAGCGATCTCGAGTCCCGCAAAGATCAGAACCAGGGCCGATGGGATACGCAGGCGCGTCAACGTCTGCCACTTGGTGGCACCAAACGCCTTCATCATGTCGAGCTGATCCTTGTCGGTGGAATGAAAGCCGGCGATCACGCTGACCAGCACCGGGAAGAAGCAAACCAGCGCTGTAATCACTATCTTCGACGTCAAGCCATAGCCGAACCAGATGATGAAGAGCGGCGCGATCGCGACCTTTGGCAAGGTCTGCAACGCGACGAGATAAGGGTAGACCAGCCGCTCAAATACGGGGATTAACGATATCATGGCGCCGAAGACCAGGCCGGCGACGCAGCCGAGCACAAATCCGCTCAGGACTTCGATCAGTGTTGCCCATAAATGCGGCCAGATCATCCCGGTCGTAAACAGCGCGTACAGCCTGACCAGGACCGAACTCGGGGTCGGCAGCACAATCGGTGAGATATCGAATATCCGGCAGGCGCCCTCCCACACCGCGGTCAGGATCACCGCAACAGCGATCGACTGCAATAGATGTGCTCTCGGTTGTTTCATGGAAGCGCTCACAGGGCTGTCGCCGTCAGGGATTGCGCACCGAAGATTGTCCGGATGTGATCGCAGATTTCACCGAAGCGTGGCGTCGCCATCGTCTGCAGAGTCCGGGGACGACCGACATCCACATCGATGATTTCGGAGATTCGCCCCGGCCGTGGCGACATGACGACAACCCGATCACCCAGCAGGACGGCTTCGGGAATACTGTGGGTGATGAAGATGACGGTCTTTCTCTCCTCGGACCATACCCGCATCAATTCCATGTTCATGGATTCGCGGGTCATCGCATCGAGCGCGCCGAATGGTTCGTC
>Ga0302308_10003724_pt1 | contig 12122 bp, 13 predicted proteins | sample III_Palsa_E3_3_FD_200531 | JGI IMG/M metagenome (GOLD analysis project Ga0302308, IMG submission 200531) | Peat permafrost microbial communities from Stordalen Mire near Abisko, Sweden - III_Palsa_E3_3 | ecosystem: Environmental > Terrestrial > Soil > Palsa > Peat permafrost | place: Sweden... | reverse complement strand
GACCATGCTGTCGCTACCCAGAACAAACTTCTGTGGCTGCCACGGCAGGATGGTCTGATAGGAAAAATCCGCAAAGCTGCTGCAGCATGGCGCGGCATCCTGCAGTTTTTTTTGTGCCTGTTTCAGTGCGGTGGCATTGTCTTCGGCCGGAGGCCGAAGGTTTGGCGGAATAAACGATGCCGGCAGGAGATTCTTGGCCGTGTGGCAGCCGCCCAGCAAGGCAATGAAGATCAGCGCAAGGAACGGGGCGGGTAATCGATACGTCATTGCGTTGGCTTTGCTCAAAATTCGGCCGTGCCGGCGGCTCGTGGAAAGGGAATGGCGTCGCGTATGTTGGCCAACCCGCACACGTAGACCAGCAGGCGTTCAAAGCCCAGGCCAAAGCCCGCGTGCGGCACGGTTCCGTAACGCCGCAAATCACGGTACCAGCCATATGTGGCGGTATCGAGGCCGAACTTGGTCATGCGGCGGTCGAGGTAATCCAGTCGCTCCTCGCGTTGGGCGCCGCCGATGATCTCGCCGATGCCGGGGGCCAGCACGTCCATGGCGGCGACGGTTTTTTCGTCATCGTTCAGGCGCATGTAAAAAGCCTTGATCGCTTCGGGGTAGTTCATTACGACCACCGGCCCGTTGAAATGTTTCTCGGCCAGGTAACGCTCGTGCTCGGTCTGCAGGTCGATGCCCCAGGCAACGGGGTAATCAAACTTCTGACCTGATTTTTGCAGGATGCTGATCGCATCGGTGTAATCAATGCGTTCAAACGGTTTGGCAATAAAGGCTTCTAGACGGCTGATGGCATCGGGTTGTACGCGTTCGGCAAAGAACGCCATGTCGTCGGCGCGCTCGTCAAGAATGGCCTTGAAGATCGCCTTGAGTAACGCTTCGGCTTCGTCGGCGTTGACGTTGAGGTCGGCAAAGGCAATCTCCGGCTCGACCATCCAGAATTCGGCCAGGTGCCGTGGCGTGTTGGAGTTTTCCGCGCGGAAGGTCGGGCCGAACGTGTAGACCTTGCTCATCGCCATGCAGTACGCCTCGACGTTGAGCTGGCCAGAGACTGTCAGAAACGCCTCGCGGCTGAAGAAATCCTTGCGGAAGTCGATCTTGCCCTTGTCATCGCGGGGCAGCTTAGCCAGGTCCAGCGTGGACAGGCGGAACATGTCACCGGCGCCCTCGGCGTCGGAGGTGGTGATGATTGGCGTATTGACCCAGAAGAAGCCTTGTTCGGTGAGATGCCGATGGATCGCCATCATCATCGTGTGGCGTACGCGGGTCACCGCGCCGAACAGATTGGTACGCGGGCGCAGGTGGGCGACCTCGCGCAGAAACTCCATCGAATGCTGCTTCGGCTGGATCGGGTAGGTTTCCGGATCGTCCACCAGTCCGGTCACTTCAACCGATGTGGCCTGCAACTCGAAGCTCTGGCCCTTGCCCTGCGAGGGCACCAAGGTGCCGCTGATGATCACGCCCGCGCCTGCAGTGAGATGCTTCACTTCGGTGTCGTAGTTGGCCAGCGTGGCCGGCACAACGGCCTGGATGGGATCAAAGCAGGAGCCGTCGGTGACATTGACGAAGGACAGCCCAGCCTTGGAGTCGCGTCGGGTCCGCACCCAGCCGCGCACGGTCACCGTGCTGCCAGCCTCGATGGCACCGGACAAAGCCTTTTTCACGCTGCAAACCGTCGCGCTGACCACTGCCATGAATTGAAACTCCTGCTTGACGCCATATCTTAGGTATGTACGCCGAATGATGAATGCGCGCGCCGCGTTGCGCGACATGCAGAGTGAGGCGGCATGATAATGTAGGCACCCCCCACGCCGCGACTATGCGGCAACAGCAAATCCGCCGTCTTGCTCTGCATGTCGGCACCGCGTTTCAGAGTCCGAGGTTCGACTACCCGCCATGACCATCACGATTACCCCTGCTGCCAGCGACCGTATGCGCCATTTTCTGGTCCATACGCCGGCCGCTGCGGGCGTGCGTTTTGGCGTCAAGCGCACGGGTTGCTCGGGTTTCGCCTATGTGGTGGACCTGGCCGAGACGCTCGACGATGGTGATCAGGTAGTGGATGTTGACGGCCTGCCACTAATCGTGAACGACAAGAGCCTGGCCCTGGTCGAGGGCACGGTGATCGATTTTCAGCGCCAAGGACTCAATGCGAGTTTCGTGTTCCACAACCCGAATGCTACCGGCGAATGCGGCTGCGGCGAGAGTTTCACCGTTGGTTGATGAAACAGGGTTGAGGGGCGAGTACGGTTACTTCGTAGCCTGATTCGATCTGCCTTTCGGTTTTTTTGCCCTCGCTACTCGTCCCTCGTCTCCAAGGCCTTGCGCAACAACGACTTGCGCGATTCCCCACCAGCACCGTACAATTCCGCTTCTGTCCGGGCCACACAGGCGCGAACGGGCACTTGCCTCACCGCAACAGCGGGAGGCTGCGAGGCCGCTAGGCCGCATCCACAAGGAGTCAAACCCCAATGACGCTGCGTCATTACGAAGTCGTGTTTCTGGTCCACCCTGACCAGAGCGAGCAGGTTCCGGCGATGATCGAGCGCTACAAGGCGCTGGTCGAGACCGACGGTGGCAAGCTGCACCGTCTGGAAGACTGGGGCCGTCGTCAGCTGGCCTATCCGATCGTGAATCTGGCCAAAGCCCATTACGTGATGCTCAACATCGAAGTGAGCCAGAACGCGCTGAACGAGCTGGAGTCGGGTTTCCGCTTCAACGACGCCGTGCTGCGCCACCTGGTAGTGCGCCGTGATGAGGCCGATACCGAACCGTCCTTCATCATCAAGAGCAAAGAGAAAGATGATGCCAAGTCCTCGCGTCGCCGCGATGACGACGATGGCGGTCTTGACCGCGACAACGATCGCGACAGCGACGACTGATAGGAATCCAGACCATGTCCAAGTTTTTCCGCCGCCGCAAGTTCTGCCGCTTCACTGCCGAAGACGTCAAAGAGATCGACTACAAGGATCTCAACACGCTCCGCCAGTACGTGACCGAGAATGGCAAGATCGTGCCCAGCCGCATCACCGGTACCAAGGCGCGCTATCAGCGTCAGCTGGCCACCGCGATCAAGCGCGCACGCTTCCTCTCGCTGCTGCCGTACACCGACAACCACGACGTCTGATCGTGTCGGCAGGCAACCTTCGGGTTGGCTGCCATCGGTCACGTCCGGCCATGGTCGGGCGTGACTTCAGATACTTCGGACAGCCGTCCACGGCTGCGTCGGGCCACACCGGCGCTAACGAATAGGGATACACCATGGAACTCATTCTTCTGCAGAAAGTCCGCAACCTCGGCACGCTCGGCGACAAGGTCGTCGTGAAGCCCGGTTATGGCCGCAATTTCCTCCTGCCGCAAGGCAAGGCTGTGCGCGTCAATGCGGCCAACCTGGCTGCGTTTGAGCAGCGTCGGGCCGAGTACGAAGCCAAGGCTGACAGCCTGCTGGCCGATGCGCAGGCACGTCAGGCCAAGCTGGCCGATGCAACGGTGACGATTCCGGCACATGCCAGTGCCGAGGGCAAGCTGTTCGGTTCGGTCGGTCCGCGCGATATCGCAGAGGCACTGGCCACCGCCGGCTACACGGTGAACAAGAACGAAGTGATTCTGGGCGAAGGCCCGCTTCGCAACACCGGCGAGTACGACGTGGCCGTGCACCTGCATGCCGACGTCCATACCACCGTCAAGGTGATCGTGGTCGGCGACAAGTAATTCGGACAATTAATTTGGTTGGTGTTGATGTACCAAACGGGCGCCTTCGGGCGCCCGTTTGCATTTGGTATATAAGTCGTCCGAACAAGGACGGATGGATCGCTGATACGCACTTCTATCCACAGCAACGCACAGGTTATCCACAGAGTTATTGTCTCGGCGGTTGAGATGACGCCGCGTATGATGATCGTCAGTGCTGCCATGCCTTCGGCGTCGGCGCCTGCTCATTTCTCCGTGAGGTAAATCCATGTCCTTCGTGCCCGACCGCAAATCCTCCTCCTCGGCGATCGAGGCTTTGCGTGTGCCGCCGCATTCGATCGATGCCGAGCAGGCGGTGCTGGGTGGCCTGATGTTGGCACCCGATGCACTGGACAAGGTGGCCGACAAGCTGGCCGAGCTCGATTTTTATCGCAAGGATCACCGGCTGATCTGGCGCGCGATCAACGAGCTGGCGAACAAAGGCATGCCGTGCGACGCGGTGACTTTGGGCGACTGGTTCGAGAGCAACGGCCTGGCCGAAATGGTCGGTGGCGCTAGCTATCTGATCGAGCTGGCCAACAGCACGCCGAGCGCGGCCAACATCGGCGCGTATGCCGGCATCGTGCGCGAGAAATCGGTGATGCGGCAGCTGATCGATGCAGGCACCTCGATTACTGAAGACGGTTACCGCCCCGAAGGCAAGAGCATGCAGGAGGTGCTGGAAAGCGCCGAGCAGCGCGTGTTCCACATTGCCGAATCCGGCGCGCGAGGCAAGAAGGATTCCGTCTCGATGCGCGAAGCGGTGAAAGACGCTTTTCGCCTGCTCACCGAGCGCTATGAGAACCGCGGCCAGCTCACCGGCATCACCACCGGTTTCACCGACCTGGACAACCTCACGTCGGGTTTGCAGCCGTCGGACCTGATCATCGTGGCGGCGCGTCCGTCGATGGGCAAGACCGCCTTCGCGCTGAATATCGCCGAGACGGCAGCCATCCGCAGCAAGAAGGCGGTGGTGGTGTTCTCGATGGAAATGTCTGCCTCGCAGCTGGCGTTCCGACTGATCTCCTCGGTCGGCCGCATTCACCAGCAGCATTTGCGCAATGGTGATCTGCAGGAAGAGGACTGGCCGCGTGTGTCCAACGCCATCCAGATTCTGTCCGAGGCGAAAATCTTTATTGACGACACGCCCAGCCTGTCGCCGGTCGAGCTGCGTTCGCGCTCGCGCCGATTGCACCGCGAACACGGCGGCCTGGGCTTGATCGTGATCGATTATCTTCAGCTGATGCAGGTGCCCGGAAACAAGGAGAATCGCGCCACCGAAATTTCAGAAATTTCGCGTTCACTCAAGGGCCTCGCCAAGGAGTTGAACGTGCCCGTGATCGCACTCTCGCAGTTGAACCGCTCGCTCGAGCAGCGCGCCGACAAGCGGCCGATGATGTCCGACCTGCGCGAGTCCGGTGCCATCGAGCAGGACGCCGACGTGATCATGTTTATTTACCGCGACGATTACTACAACAAGGAATCGCCGGACAAGGGCATGGCCGAAATCATCATCGGCAAGCAGCGTAACGGCCCCACCGACACCTGCAAGCTGACCTTCCTCGGTCACTACACCAAGTTCGAAAACTACGCGGCCGACTCGTTTGGCGGGACGTTCGATTGAGAGCGGGGAATTCCCGTTTCCTGCAGCCATGAGCCGCACCACGGTCGCCACCATCCATCTCGGTGCGCTGCGTCATAACCTGGCGCGGCTCAAAGTCATCGCTGCGCCAGCGAAAGTGATGGCTGTCGTCAAGGCGGATGCTTACGGTCACGGATTGGAGCGGGTCGCGCGTGCGCTGGCGGCCGATGCCGACATGTTCGCCGTGGCGGCGATCGGCGACGGCCTGCGGTTGCGCGCAGCGGGTCATCATCAGCGCATCGTGGTGCTGTCAGGCCCTGACAACGCCAGCGACATTACCGAGATGCAGCGCCTCACGCTGGAGGCGGCGATTCATCATGAAGCTCAGTTGGAATGGTTGGCGCACGCTACGCCGCCGCGCGGCAAACTGCGCGTGTGGCTGAAGATCGACAGCGGCATGCACCGGCTGGGCTTTGCGCCGGAACGCGTGGCCGACGTGCATGCGCAACTGTTGGCGATGCCGGGCATCGATCCTGATATCGGGCTGATGACGCATTTTTCCGAATCGGAAGTGGCCGATGGTCCTGAGACGCCGCTGCAGATGGCGCGATTTCATGAAGCGACCAAAGGCCTGTCAGGCCCACAATCCTTGTCCAATTCAGCGGCCGTGATTGGTTGGCCCGATTCGCGCGCCGATTGGGTGCGCACCGGCGGTTTGCTCTACGGGCTTTCGGTGGTCGACGGCAAGACCGGCGCCGACTTCGGCTTTCGTCCGGCGATGAGTCTGAGCACGCGGCTGATCGCGATCAATCCAATCAAACGCGGCGAGCGTATCGGCTATAACGGCACCTGGTCCTGTCCCGAAGACATGAGCGTCGGCGTTGCTGCGGTGGGCTATGGCGATGGTTATCCGCGTAGCGCGCTGGCCGGCACTCCGGTTTTGATCGGCGAACAGCAGGTTCCCCTGATTGGTCGCGTCTCGATGGATCTGATCACGCTGGATCTGCGCAATGCGCCCCAGGCTAAGGTCGGTGATCGCGTGACGTTGTGGGGGCCGGCGTTGCCTGTTGAACACATTGCGGCCCAGGCTGGCACGATCTCCTATGACCTTACCTGCGGCATGACGCGGCGTGTACTTTTCGTCGAAGACGAAAAGTAAAAATCGATAACACGCTTGTAGTGATTGCCGACAATGCATGGAGCTGCAGCCGTCTCACGTTCTGCGATGTCGACGGACTAAGCTCATAGCATCCGTCATCACGTTTTTTGGAGTCCCTATGCCCAAAGCCAAGACAGCCTATGTCTGCACCGAGTGCGGCGGCGAGCACAGCAAGTGGCAGGGTCAGTGCATCGAATGCGGCGTGTGGAACACGCTGAGCGAAATCGTGCTGACGCCGTCGTCGGTGGTCAAGGCCTCAGTGGGCGCGCAGCGCTCCAGCTATGCCGGCAACGCGGCGGGCAGCGCGCGCATCACGCCGCTGACCGAAGTGGCGCTGACCACGGAGGCGCGCACGCATACCGGTATCGGCGAACTCGATCGCGTATTGGGTGGCGGCCTGGTGCAAGGGTCCGTCGTGCTGATCGGCGGCGATCCCGGTATCGGCAAGTCGACTCTGCTTCTGCAGGTGCTGGGCACGCTGGGGACGCAGCTATCCAGCGTCTATGTCACCGGCGAAGAATCACTCTCTCAGGTGGCCTCACGCGCGCAGCGTCTGGGCTTGCCGCTGGAGCCGTTGCAGGCGCTGGCCGAAACGTGCATCGAACGGATTCTTGAACAGGCCATCGCCACGCGACCACGCGTGCTGGTGATCGATTCGATCCAGACCATCTGGACCGAGTTGCTGACTGCAGCGCCCGGATCGGTCAGTCAGGTACGCGAATCGGCGGCCAAGCTGACGCGCTTCGCCAAGGAAACCGGTACCTCGGTATTTTTGGTCGGCCACGTCACGAAAGAGGGGGGTATCGCCGGCCCGCGCGTGCTCGAGCATATGGTCGATGCGGTGCTGTATTTCGAGGGCGAGTCGGGCAGCCGTTTCCGCATCTTGCGTGCGTTCAAGAATCGCTTCGGTGCGGTGAACGAGCTGGGCGTGTTCGCGATGTCCGACAAGGGCTTGCGCGAGGTGCCGAACCCATCCGCGATCTTTTTGTCTGCCCACACGGGACCGACCTCGGGTAGTGCGGTGATGGTGACGCGCGAAGGCTCGCGGCCGCTGCTGGTCGAGGTGCAGGCGCTGGTCGACCAGTCGTCGCTCGGCAATCCGCGTCGCGTGGCGCTGGGTCTGGATCAGAATCGGCTGGCCATGCTGCTGGCGGTGCTGCATCGTCACGGCGGCGTGGCCGCATACGATCAGGACGTGTTCGTCAACGTCGTCGGTGGCATTCGCGTGCAGGAAACAGCAGCGGATCTTCCGGTGCTGCTGGCGGTGCTGTCATCGCTACGTGACCGGCCGTTGCCCGAGCAGACAATCACCTTCGGCGAAGTCGGCCTTTCCGGTGAAATTCGTCCCATACCCAACGGCGAAGAGCGGCTGAAGGAAGCGGCGACGCATGGCTTCAAGCGCGCGATCGTGCCCAAGGCCAACGCGCCGAAAAAAGGTCACGTGGGCGAAATGGAAGTGATCGGCGTAGAGCGGTTGTCGGATGCGATCGACGCTTGCCGCTGATCAGCTGTCGATGCCGCGATGCAGAATCAGTTCCAGCACGAACTTGGAGCCGAAGAAAGCCAGCAGCAACACGGCCATGCCGATCAACGTGAGATTGACCGCACGCTGATCACGCCAGCCATGGCGCCAGCGACCGTAAAGCAGCACGCCGAACACCAGCCATGCCACGATCGACAAGACGGTCTTGTGCGCCAGGTGCTGGCTGAAGAGATTGTCGACGAACAGCGCGCCGGTAATCAGCGTCAGCGTCAACAGCAGAAAGCCGGCGCCGATCAGGCGGAACAGCAGCGTTTCGGTCAGTGTCAGTGGCGGCAGTGCGCGCATCCACGGACTGAACTGGCGATGGCGCAGTGCCCGTTCCTGTACGGCCAGCAGAATTGCCAGTACCGCCGCCATCGAGAGCACGCTGAAGGCGATCAGGGCCACTGTCACGTGCAGCTTGATCTGCCAGTCCATTGGATGCGGCACGGTCGGCGGTGCGATGAAGCTGTCGATAAACACCAGCAGCGCCGTTAGCGGAAACACGATGACGCCCAACGCGGCGACCGGGCGTGAAAGATTCACCAGCAAGGTCAATGTCGCCACCACGAAGGCGACCAGCGAAAGTGCCGCAAAAAAGTGCAGATCCAGCGCGCCGCGATGCGCACCAAGCAGGATGGCGGCATGCAACACCACGGCGCTGCCGGCCAGTCCCAGCGCCAGCTTGTTCAGCGGCTGGCCGCCGCTCAATAGTGGACGCGCCAACGCTGCCGAAGCGGCGAGATACAGCACGATAGCGAGCAGGGCGACGGTGTGGATGAGCATAGTCTCGAAGTGTCGCACAGGCATTGCGAGGCGTGCAGGCGGCGGGCACCGATACGTCCGCTATAATCGAATACTTTCCTGTTTGCCGGTCCCGTCATGTTCGAGTCGCTCAGCCAACGCCTTTCCACCACCGTCAATCGCCTGCGCGGCCGCGGCCGGCTGACCGAGGAAAACATTCGCGAGTCGTTGCGCGAAGTGCGCATTGCGCTGTTGGAAGCTGATGTGGCGCTGCCCGTCGTGCAGGCGCTGATCCAGCGGATCAAGGTGCGTGCGGTGGGCCAGGATGTGATGAAGAGCCTGAGCCCGGGCCAGGCGCTGGTGAAAGTGGTCAGCGACGAGCTGACCACGGTGATGGGCACCGCCAATACCGAACTGAATCTGGCTCAGCAGCCGCCGGCCGTGGTGCTGCTGGCCGGCCTGCAGGGCGCCGGTAAAACCACCACGGTGGCGAAGCTGGCGCGGCTGCTGACCGAGCGTAAAAAGAAAAAGGTGATGGTGGTGAGCTGCGACGTGTATCGTCCGGCCGCCATCGAGCAGTTGCGCACCCTGGCCGAACAGGTCGGCGTGAAGTTCTTCCCGTCGGACGCGTCGCAAAGTCCGGTCGATATCGCCAAGGCGGCGATTGCCGCGGCCAGGCGCGAAGTGATTGATGTGCTGCTGGTGGATACTGCTGGTCGTCTTGCCATCGACGAAGCGATGATGGCCGAGATCAAGGCGCTGCATGCCGCGATCAACCCGGTCGAAACCCTGTTCGTGGTCGACTCGATGACCGGTCAGGATGCGGCCATTACGGCCAAGGCGTTCAGCGAGGCGCTGCCGCTGACCGGCGTGATTCTGACCAAGACCGATGGTGATGCGCGTGGCGGCGCGGCGCTGTCGGTGCGCTACATAACCGGCCGTCCGATCAAGTTCCTGGGTGCGGGTGAGAAGACCGATGCGCTGGAGCCGTTTCATCCGGATCGTCTGGCTCAGCGCATTCTCGGCATGGGTGATGTGCTGTCGCTGGTTGAAGAGGTCGAGCGCAAGGTCGATCAGGAAAAAGCGCAGAAGCTCGCCCAGAAGGTGATGAAGGGCAAGCGCTTCGATCTGAATGACATGAAGGATCAGCTCGAGCAGATGGGCAATATGGGTGGTCTGGCTGGCTTGATGGACAAGCTGCCGGGTGTGTCGAGCCTGCCGGACAGCGTGAAGTCCAAAGTCAACGATGGCGAGATGAAGCGCATGATCGCCATCATCAGCTCGATGACCAAGAAGGAGCGTCGCCATCCGGATCTGCTGAACGGCTCACGCCGTGCCCGCGTGGCGCGCGGCTCGGGCACCCAGCCGGCCGACGTCAACCGCTTGCTCAAGCAGTACATGCAGATGGAAAAAATGATGTCCAAGCTGTCCAAGGGCGGCACCAAGGGCCTGATGCGCCAGATGCGCGGCGCGATGAAGGGCATGGGCGGCATGGGTGGCATGGGCGGTTTGCCGCCACCGCGTTGATTGAATCCAGAGGCGACGGGCTTGTAACGGCGGTATCAAACCCATCATCGCGATGAATAGGCGAAACAAGGCCTTCGGAATCACTCCCGACGTCTGACATTTCGTCCTTGTTACTTGTCGCTCGCCTTTGTAACTCTTCCCTTTTCTCCAAAAACCGCTAAAATGCCCCGTTTACCGCGCACGTCATCTCGTGTGCCTGCCGATATCCGGCAATTCTGGAGTTTTACTATGGTCAAGATTCGTCTTTCGCGCGGTGGCGCCAAGGGCCGCCCGTTCTACCACGTTGTCGTGACCGATCAGCGCAACAAGCGCGACGGCCGCAACATCGAGAACATCGGCTATTACAACCCGGTTGCGTCGGGCAAGGACAAGCGCCTTGAACTGAACGTCGAGCGTGTCAAGGAATGGGTCGGCAAGGGTGCCCAGTTGAGCGACAAGGTTGCTGCACTGGTGAAGGAAGCCGGTAAGCAGCAGGCTGCCTGAGCATGAGTGAATCCGGTCGGCGCGTCCTGATAGGGCGCATCGTCGGACTGTACGGCGTGCAAGGCTGGCTCAAGATTGAATCCTGGGCCGAACCTCGCATGAAGATCTTCGATTACCAGCCATGGCTGCTCAATACAGCGCCCGGTGTGGAAACGCAGATTGCGGGTGCAAAAGGTCGTCAGCAGGGCAAGGGCATGGTGGCCCAACTACCCGGCATTGATGATCGCGAGCAGGCAGCAGCGTTGATCGGCATGGATATCCACGTCGCTCGCGAGCAGTTGCCGCCGCCCGGCAAGGATGAGTATTACTGGGTCGATCTCGAAGGTCTTGAGGTCGTCACCACGGAAGATGTGGTTCTGGGTCGGGTCAGTCATCTGTTTGCGACCGGTTCCAACGACGTCGTGGTAGTGAGGGATGGTGCGCGCGAGCGGCTGATTCCTTTCATCCAGGGTTCGTACGTACGTTCGGTGGACATGTCCGCAAAACGTATGGTGGTGGACTGGGATCCTGAATTCTGACGTTGCCGGATGGCGTGATAAAAGTCCAAGGCATCGAGGTTCGGGATCATGCGCATTGATGTTGTCACCTTGTTTCCAGACTTCGTGCGTCAGTGTGCTTCGGTCGGTGTGGTAGGGCGCGCGCAGCAACGCGAGTTGCTGCAGGTGGAAACCTGGAACCCGCGCGACTACACCACAGATCGGCACCGCACCGTGGACGGCAGCTCCTACGGCGGCGGTCCCGGTATGGTGATGTTGATTGAACCGTTGCGCGCAACCCTCGGGGCCATGCGTAATGCGGCGCCAGAACCGGCGCATGTGATTTATCTCAGTCCGCAGGGAGCGCGGCTGACGCAGGGCCGAGTGGAAGCGCTGGCGAAACGGCCACGCATCGCTCTGCTTTGTGGGCGTTATGAAGGTGTGGACGAACGTCTGCTGGCGCATGAGGTCGACGAGGAGCTGTCGATCGGCGATTATGTGCTGTCAGGTGGCGAGCTGGCGGCGGCGGTGATCATCGACGCGGTGGGCCGCTTGCAAGATGGCGCATTGAACGATGCGCAGTCGGCCGAGCAGGATTCATTCTCGGATGGCCTGCTGGATTGCCCACACTATGCGAAACCGGTGCACGATGCGCTGGGTTCCGTACCGGAGGTGTTGCTTTCCGGTGACCACGCGGCCATTGCCCGCTGGCGCCACAAGCAGTCGCTGGGACGGACCTGGTTGCGCCGTCCGGAGCTGTTGTCACAGCGCGCGCTGGATGCTCAATCCCGCGCATTGCTGGATGAATTCCGTCGCGAACATGTTCAATACGAACAGAAGCGGCAAAACGATGCGATCGACGACTGATCGCAGCTGATTGAAAACAATAGGTGTTGC
>Ga0302308_10003713_pt1 | contig 12148 bp, 6 predicted proteins | sample III_Palsa_E3_3_FD_200531 | JGI IMG/M metagenome (GOLD analysis project Ga0302308, IMG submission 200531) | Peat permafrost microbial communities from Stordalen Mire near Abisko, Sweden - III_Palsa_E3_3 | ecosystem: Environmental > Terrestrial > Soil > Palsa > Peat permafrost | place: Sweden... | reverse complement strand
CAGTTTTTTACTGCGTTCAGTGCCTATTGGGGGGAGCAGCCGGATACTTCCGGGCCCGTGTACCTGGGCGCCATCATCTGCTTCCTGTTCCTGTTCGGGTGCGTGTATGTAAAGAATAAACACAAGGGCTGGCTGATCGGCATTACTGTGCTTTCCATCCTGATGGCCTGGGGGAGGCACTTTGCCGTATTCAACACGTTCCTGTTCCATTACCTGCCCTTTTACAATAAGTTCAGGGTACCTTCCATGATTTTGTTTATACCCCAGCTGACGGCTCCCATCCTAGGCGTGCTTTGCCTGCAAAGGCTCTTTTTCGGCCAGGACGCCAAAGCCTATGTCTTTCAAAAATTCAAGCTGGCCCTCCTCCTGACGGGCATCATACTCCTTGCAGGCGTTGGATTGTACGCCACTTTGCATTTTCAATCCGCCCAGGATCTGCAAAGGGAACAATACCTCACCCAGATCAACCGGTTAGATCCGACCGTGGGAACAAGCCTCCTTCAGGCAGCCGCAGCAGACAGGAAAGGCATGTTCGGTGCGGACCTGTTGCGTTCCTTCCTGTTTATTGCAGGGGCAGTCGGGCTGATCACCCTTTATTTAAAAAACCGGCTGAAAGCCGGCTATGCAATAGCAGGGTTGGGCCTGCTGATATTTGTCGACCTGATTGGGGTGGATATCCGGTACCTGAGCTATAGCAGTTACATGAACAAGGAAGAATCCGATACCAATATCACGCCCACGGAAGCTGATCGGCAAATCAGCCAGGATAGTTCCTATTACCGCGTACTGAACCTGAGTGAAGGCGCAAGCGCTGCCTTCCAGGAAGCCAATACCTCCTATTTTCATAATTCCCTGGGAGGATACCACCCCGCCAAACTGGCCCTGATCGAGGACCTGATCACGTTCCAATTATCCAAACAACCCATCAACCAGTCGGTACTGGATATGTTCAATACCAAATACGTCATTGTTCCACATCCCAACTCCCCGGTGACCTTCACAGAGGGAAGCAGCCTGGCCAGGGAACCCGTCGTGGCAAAGAACCCCGGCGCCCTCGGCGCCTGCTGGTTTGTCCAAAGCCTGGATTGGGTGGATGGGCCTTCCGCCTCGATGAAGGCCCTCGATCATTTTGGTCCCTTTGACAGCGCCATTATTGAAAATACCTTTAGAATGCAAGTCCCCTTTATCCCCAGGCGTAGCCCTACGGCCAGTATCCGGTTGATCCGAAACGATAACGACCTGATCACCTATGCCTCTTCCAGCAAGACACCTGAGTTCGCGGTGTTCAGCGAAGTCTATTACGCGGCTGGATGGAAAGCTTACATTGATAGTGTGGAAGTGCCCATCATACGTGTGGACTATGCGCTACGGGGTCTTTCGGTTCCGAAGGGAAAGCACCTGATCCGCTTTGAATTCAGGCCGGCCTCCTACTATAGTGGGGAAAAGGTGGCCGCTATCAGCACCTGGGTGATGTTGCTTTTACTGCTGGGCACATTGTTGAAGGAGGCAAGGGCTGCGTTGAGGCGCAGAAAGGACCGGGTTCCGTCACTGCTTGTTTAAACAGATCTCCTCCCGGGACTGGTCCCAGTGTAATTTGGCTTTTTCCTGTTCGATCGTTCCCCGGTCAAAGTCCCAGAAACGGGCCTCCACGGATGAACAATGGTAAGTGATCTCAAAATTATAGTGATCGGTGGAATATAGCGGGGATCCGCAAACTCTGCATTCACTATCAGGGTGGACTACTCCTATGGTACCACTGGCCAATTGGCCGCCAGGCTCTGTCATGTAAGGACGCATTTTGTACGGTCAAATTTACTTACAAAACATCCAATTCCGATAATACCCGCCGTTTTATTGTCGGTGCGGTACAATAATTGTAATTTTTCGCCCATGGCCCTGCATTTCCGGAAAATCACCCAAAAGATCGTTAAAATACTGCTATGGCTCGTCGGAGGAATCATTGTGCTATTGATCGTGGTGATCATTCTTATTCAGGTACCTGCCGTTCAGAATTTTGCCAAACAAAAAATAGTTTCTTACCTCCAGGCCAAGTTGAAGACCAGGGTTCAGATCGGCAAACTGAGGATTATATTCCCCAAACAAATCCTCCTGGAAGACATATACTTCGGAGATCAGCGCCAGGATACCCTGCTGGCAGGTTCCCGCATACAAGTGGACATATCCATGTTCCGCCTGTTGCATAAAGAAATTTCTGTCAGTTATATAGAACTGGACGGCATCCGGGCCCATATTTACCGCCTTGGGAAAGACACGAGCTTCAATTATGCCTACCTGCTGAAAGCCTTTGCGGGAGCCCCCGATACCGCACGTACAACCGATACTTCCGGGGGTTTTTCTTTCAATATAGGGAAGGTTCGTTTACATGATATCGTAGCGACTTACAAAGACGACGCCACCGGTAATGACGTGTACCTGAACCTGGGCGATTTCAACACGCATATCCGTACGTTTGATCCTACCCATTCCCTGTTTTCTATCCCCGATATCGATCTTTCGCATGTTGTAGCGAGGATACGGCAATACAAGCCCCTGAATATACTGCCGGGCAGCCCGGCCGCTGCGGGGCCGGTGCCGAAGAGCACTATTGGCGCAGGGCCGACGCCAGGAGGCCCACAGCAGGCATCGGCCCGCGACACGTCCGCGGCCGGCCCCGCCATTTCCCTGGAACTGGGGACGGTTACCCTGGGTCATATAGCCGTGGACTATGGGAATGACATATCCCGCATGCGTTCCAGCATCAGACTGGGTTCTTTCAAAGTAATAACCGACAGCATCGACCTGCGCCGGATGGTGGTGGCGCTAAAAAATATCCGGATAGACAGTACAGACCTTTCCTACGACCAGGATGCTCAAAAGCGCCTGGCGAAAGGATTAGATTATCATCACCTGAAAGTAGCCGGATTGGTATTTCAGGCAGATCATATCGGCGTATCTCCTACCACCTATCAGGGTAATATCACCCGGATATCCTTCCTGGAACAAAGCGGTCTCCTCATCAAAAAATTCACCGGCGCCTTTACCTACAATAATCATGAAGCCCATATCAAAGGGCTTGACATACAAACCGGGAACTCCGAGATTAAAAATGAGACAGACGCCTCCTACCCTTCTGTAGACAGCATTGCCAAACACCCCGGATCATTATATGTAGACACACGCTTCGATCGCAGCGTTATCTCCGCCTCGGATATATTCCTGTTCCAGCCCGCGCTTGAAAAGCAGTTCCGGGCGTCCGGGGTGACAGGTACAGCGCCTTTCCGTTTGAACGGGCAGATCAGGGGATATGTCAGTAACCTGACCATTCCGGGTTTGCAGGTCAGCGGGCTCAGCCGGACCAGCCTATCGATCAAGGGAACGATCAAAGGATTACCGGATGCACAAAAGGCCTTCTATGATCTGACGATCCTGCACCTGGCTACCGGCAGGGCTGACGTGAATGCGTTAATCCCGGCAGGAACACTCCCCTCTAATATACACGTACCGGAAAGCCTTGCCGCCAGCGGCGTGTTCAGGGGAACCGTCAAAGCCTTCCAGACCCGGCTGAATACTCAAACCAGTAATGGGAATGCACAGGTCCAGGGCCATATGGATCTGGTTCATCAGGCGTACGATGCCACGGCCACCCTGGACGAACTGGATCTGGGTTATATATTGGGGCAATCAAATCACCTGGGAAAGATCAGCCTGAACCTGACCGCAAAGGGCGAGGGATTCGCCTATCCGGCCCTGAATACAGATATACAAGCCCATTTATCGGACGGCATGATCAATGGGTATGACTTTAAGGACCTCGTCCTGAACGGCTCCTTTCAACATGGGCACGGCATCCTCCATTCTTCCCTCAAGGATACGGAAGTCGCCTATCAACTGGATGGAGAAGCGAATGTACAGGCCGGCAGCAAATTTCCGTCCCTGAATCTTACCCTTCAGATTGACACCCTCGACCTACATGCGTTACACCTCGTCAGTGATACCTTACAGGTGAAAGGACTCGTAAAGGCCCATTTTTCCAGCACCAACCCCGATTCTTTGCAAGGCGCCCTGGACTTGCTTCACTGGACCGTCAATGAGAACAACCGGATACTCCGGGCGGACAGCATTGCCCTAGTCGCCCTGCATCCGGCAGACAGCCAATACATACACCTCTATTCGGACATGGCCGTCCTCGATTGGAAAGGGAAATACGCCCTGAGCCAGGTTCCCGAAGCGCTGGAGAGGACCATCAATCATTTTTATAATATTCCAGGCTATAAGGACAGCGCATTCAGTGACCAATCCTGGGTAATGGACGCACTGATAAAGCCCTCTCCCCTGCTCCTGTCCTTTGTGCCGGCTTTGAAAGGAACGGATACACTGGGTCTGCATGCCACGTTTAACAGCGCACAAAATGATTTGAAGCAGGTAGCGAGGGCCTCCATCGGCACATTCCCCCTGAATCAGGCGGCAGTCTATGGCAACCTGTCCGATAATCATTTATTCACCACCGCGTTGCTCAAAGACGACAAAGCCAAAGACTGGTACCGGGTGGCGGCGCAGTTGAGCAAGGACGGGACGGCGGCGGAATCGACTGGAACGATACATGCAGCGGCGGCGGCCGGGCCGACACACGCCGCCCCTGCAGCCGGCTGGAAAATCGTCCTTCACCCGGACAGCCTCCTCTTGAATCATACGGCCTGGACGGTAAGTCCCGGCAACTTTATCCATTATGATTCGTCAGGCGTCGTGGCCCACGACCTCCGGATCAGCCACCAGGGTCAATCCATGGAAATCAATAGTGTCAGCCAGGATCCGGCGTCCCCGATCGATATCACTTTTAACGGCTTTCACCTGGGAACACTCACTTCAGCCGCCGGTCAGGACTCCTTATTGGTGGATGGCGTACTGAACGGAAAGGTATCTGTAGAACATGTCACCACCAACCCCACCTTCACTTCGGACCTGGTGATAAAGGACCTTTCCTACAAGGCGGACACATTAGGCGACCTGAACCTGAAAGTAAATAACGAGGAGGCCAATACTTTCGCCGCAGACCTCTCCCTGGAAGGACACCAGAGCGATCTGAAGGTAACCGGGAAATATTATACGGGAGACAGCAAGATGGACATGAACCTTCACCTGGGCGCCCTGAACCTGGCGGCGGTCAAGCCGTTTGCCGCAGGACAACTGGATGATATCTCGGGCATCCTTAAAGGGGATATGCATATCACCGGAACGGCGTCCCGGCCCGTGCCGAACGGCGACCTTCACTTTGAGAATGCCATCATCACCCCTAATATCACTGGGGAGCCCCTGCATCTGTCCAACGACAATATAGAGTTTGACAATACAGGGTTCAACTTCAGTGAATTTTTGCTACAGGACTCTGCAGGAAACAAGGCCACGGTGGATGGGAACGTATATACGACCGATTTCAGGAATTACAAGTTCGATATGACCTTTAATGCCAGCAACTTCCGGCTGGTCAATGCACCCCAGGCCACCAATCGCCTGTTCTATGGCAAATTAAACATGGATGCGGCCGTCAACCTGGAAGGAACGATGGACCTGCCCAAGGTGGATGGAGACCTTCACATCAACAAACAGACCGACTTCACCTTTGTGTTACCGGAGAATGATCCGGAAGTCATCAGCCGTAAAGGGGTCGTCCGGTTTGTAGACAAAGACCATCCTGGCGATACGCTCATGACGGCGTTGCAACTGGATTCGTTATCAGCGACAGCCCCCATGAAAGGCATGAATATCAGCGCCAATATTTCAACAGACAGTAGCGCTAACTTCACCATGATCATTGACCAGCGCAACGGAGACGCCTTAAAGGTCAGGGGGCGGTCCAACCTGAATTTCGGGATGGATGAAAGTGGCAAGACCAGTCTCACAGGCAACTATGAAATAGAAGCGGGTTCTTATAACTTAACGCTGGAGATCCTCAAACGCACGTTCAATATTCAGCGGGGAAGCACTATCACCTGGACCGGGGATCCGACCTCCGCCCGGCTGGATTTAACCGCGACCTACCTGGCCAATACGGCGCCGATAGACCTGGTCCAGGATGAGATCTCCGGCCGTTCAGAAACCGACATCAATAAGTTCAAACAAAAGCTGCCCTTCACGATCAGCCTGAAAATGGAAGGCGAATTGTTAAAGCCCATTATCACTTTTGATATCAGCCTGCCCAGCAATCTGCTCTTGCAATGGCCTGATGTGGATACTAAATTACAACAGGTCCGTTCGGAGCCTTCCGAACTGAATAAACAAGTATTCGCCGTCCTGCTCCTGGGACATTTTGTAGGGGATAATCCGTTGGTAAGCGCCGGAGGAAGCACTTCTGCGGGACAAATGGCTTTCAGCTCCTCACGGGCGAGCTCAATCAACTGGCCGCCAGTTTGATCAAAGGCGTCGATATTAACTTTGATTTGAACAATACACAGGACTATTCAACCGGGGCGGAAAATGACCGGACCGACTTAAACGTTACCGTCTCCAAACGGTTGTTCAATGATCGCATCCAGGTGAACGTAGGAAGCGACTTTGAATTGGCGGGCGCCACCAATCCCAATGAGAATGCCTCCAATATCGGAGGGGATGTGTCGGTGGACTATCATTTAACCAAGGACGGCCGGTACATGCTGCGCGCATACCGGAAGAACCAGTATGACATCGTCGTGGAAGGGGAAGTCGTGGAAACGGGCTTGAGTTTTATCCTGACCCTGGACTACAATAAATTCAGTGAGATCTTCGGCAAGTATTTCGAGAAAAAACTTCAAGCAAGGAAAATCAATCATGGGTCGTAACACAAGACTATATCTGGGGCTTTGCCTGGCACTCGCATGTACCGCCTGTAATTATACCAAACACCTGGGAAAGGGCCAATTCCTCTATATCGGCTCCAAAGTGGATCTGCAGTCTTCTGTCCCTATAAAGAAGAGTAAAAAAAAGGAATTGAAAGCGGACATGGCATCCCTTCTCAGGCCTACTCCCAATGCCAGTATACTGGGTTTCCGCTACAAGCTATGGATCTACAACCTGGCCGGCACGCCGAAGAAGAACAAGGGCTTCCGGCACTGGCTGAAATACAAGGTGGGCGAACCACCTGTGCTGGCCAGCGCCGCCTCTGCAGAAAAGAACAGGGAAATCCTCCAGAACCACCTGGAAAATAAAGGTTATTTCTTTGATACGGTCATTAACAGCCACCGGATCAGGAAGCAGGAATGGACAGACACTTATACAGCCCAGGTAGGGCAACCTTACACGTATAAGAGTATCATCTATCCCGCTCCCACCGATACCCTTACTACGCTGATCGCCGGGTTGCAAATGCATTCCCTGTTACACAATGGAGACGTCTATGACCTGGACGTCATCAAGGATGAGCGCACCCGCATTGATGGTCACCTGAAACAAAAAGGGTTTTATTATTTCAGTCCGGAGGACCTGCAACTGGATGCCGATACCACCGTAGGTAATCACCAGATAAATGCCGTCCTGCGCCTGATTCCCCGAACGCCCCCCAAAGCAAGGGACATTTTCCGGCTTAATGAAGTGGTGGTATTCGCAGATTACGACATTAACACCGATACCGGTTCCAGGGCGCCCTATACCTTTTACAAAGGATATAAGATACTTGATTCCACACATATGTTCCGGCCGGTGATGTTCAGCAACACCCTCGTATTCAAGCCGGGGGACGTGTATAACCGGGACGACCACAACCTCTCCCTGAATCGGCTCATCACCCTGGGTGTGTACAAATTCGTAAAAGCCCGGTTCGTAGAGACCGATACGGCAGGTCCACATAAGTTAAATGCTTTTTATTATCTGACGCCTACGGAGAAAAAATCCATCCAGTTCCAGGCAACAGGGCTGACCCGTTCTGACAATTCCACCGGCGGCCAGGTATCGGTTAGCTGGAAGCACCGGAATCTGTTCAGGGGGGCCGAATTATTTACGGCCACTGTATCGGCAGGGCTGGATGAGCAATTCATCACGGCCGGTCAGCAGATCGCTACCCGGACATTAGGAGCCACGCTGGACCTGTTCATACCCCGTTTTATCGCTCCTTTCACCGTGCATACCAACAGCGCATATGTTCCCCGGACCAAGATCGAAGTAGGGGCCAACCTGTTTAGCCGGAGCGGGGAATATAACCTGACTTCTTATAAGGTCAGCTATGGTTACATTTTTAAGGAGACCGACATCAAAGAACACCAGTTGAATATCTTCTCGATCAACCTGGTCAATCCGTCCAATATTAATCCTGTCTTCCAGGATTCCCTGAACAGGAATATCACGCTGGCCCGCAGCATCGAAAGACAGTTCATCATCGGTCCCAATTACAATTTTAATATCAATACCCAGGCAAGGCCCAATCACAATGTCAATAATTATTATTTCAATGCGAATGTGGACATCTCTGCCAACCTGCTGGGACTCTTCACCGGGGCGGACATCGCAAAAGGGAAACAGATCGATCTGCTGGGCACACCTTTCTCCCAATACGACCGTTTTGAACTGGACTTTCGTCATTATCTGAGATTGGGTGCTGTCAAAAGCGATTGGGTATTGGCAAGCCGGTTGACCGGAGGCATAGGCATTGCTTACGGCAACAGTTCCACCATGCCCTTCAGCAAGGAATTCTTTGCAGGCGGGACGAATGATATCCGTGCCTTCCGTTCCAATTTACTGGGACCGGGAAGCTATTATCAAGCCATCCAAAAAGGCGCCCTGCTGGTGGAACAACCCGGAGATATTAAAATGGAAGCCAATACCGAACTCCGGTTCCCCCTTTTCTCCATTGTCAAGGGCGCCTTCTTCATAGACGCCGGCAATATATGGACCCGGCAGGCAGACACGTCCCGGCCGGGGTCGACTTTCTCAAGCGGTTTTCTGAAACAAGTGGCAGTGGGGACTGGGGTGGGATTGCGCTTTGATATCAAGATCCTTGTGCTGCGCCTCGACCTTGCCACCCCCGTCCGGGAGCCCTGGCTGCCCGAAGGCAGCCGCTGGATATTCAGCAATGTGGCCGATATTTCCAAGACAGTACTGAACCTGGCCATCGGGTATCCGTTCTGAGGTGGCAGCCGGTCAGGCCTGTTGGTTGGCTGCCTTTGCAGAAAAAACGTTATTTTCGCGCGCACATTATTGCCTTCACATGCAGGAACAAAAACTACGCGACCTATTGGCTTATCTGAACCTGCATTCTCCTTTTTACCGGGAACTATTTGCCCGCCATACCATTGACATAGGATCCGTCAGGACGGTGCAGGACCTTAAGAGCATCCCCCCCACCACCAAAGAGGATATGCAGCAACGCGGGGCGGATTTCCTTTGCGTAACCCGTGGCCGGATCATAGAATACACATCCACTTCAGGCACATTGGGCAGTCCCGTGACCATTCCATTAACGGAAAATGACCTGCAGCGCCTGGCTCAGAACGAATACGCCTCCTTTGTCTGTGCGGATGGCTCGCCGGAAGACGTGTACCAACTGATGTTGACCCTTGACCGGCAGTTTATGGCCGGAATGGCTTATTACTCCGGCATCCGCAAACTGGGCGCGGGGATGATCCGCCTGGGACCCGGGGTTCCGTCCCTCCAATGGGAAACCATCCTAAGACTACAGCCCACGGCTATCGTGGCCGTACCTTCCTTTATCCTGAAGCTCATCCGTTACGCCGGGGAGCACCACATCGATATCAATGCGACTTCGGTTAAAAAAGCCATCTGTATAGGAGAAAACATCCGCTATCCCGATTTTTCCCTGAACATCATCGGCAAGAAAATAAAAGAAGCCTGGAACATAGACCTCTACTCCACTTATGCATCCACTGAAATGCAAACCGCCTTTACGGAGTGCCGGGAGGGCCGGGGCGGTCACCTGCAACCCGACCTGCTGATCGCGGAACTGCTGGATGAGAATGACCAACCGGTGGGGCCGGGCGTCATGGGGGAACTGACCATTACTACCCTGGGGGTGGAAGCCATGCCCCTGCTGCGATACAAAACTGGGGATGTCTGCATGTTCTTTGATGAGCCCTGTGCGTGCGGGCGCTCCAGCATGCGCCTGTCCCCTATTATGGGGCGTAAAAAACAAATGATCAAATTCAAGGGAACGACGCTCTACCCGCCGGCGCTATACGACCTCCTCAGTGAAATGGAAGAAGTAGTGGACTTTGTGGTCGAAGTCTATTCCAATGAATGGGGCACGGACGAAGTCCTGTTGTATATCCAGGCCACAGCGCATACCGAAGAGTGCCATAACAAGATCAAGGCCTACCTGCAGGCCCGCCTGCGCGTCAGCCCCCATGTGAAATATGTGGAAGCAGCCGAGCTGCAAAAGATGCAATTTGTGGAGGCCTCAAGGAAAGTCATTAAATTCATAGATAAAAGAAAGTAAACTCATACTGACCCATGACAGCCATTGGACAAAGTGCACTTACGCTTGCTGATTTTACGGAGATTCACTCAGGGAAAGCGCCCGTTACGCTTGACGCCGCCGCATTGGAAAAGGTGGCCGTTAATTTTCGTTTCCTCCAGACCTTTTCCGAAGGCAAGTTGATATATGGCATCAATACCGGCTTCGGCCCCATGGCTCAATACAAGGTCAGCGATGAGAACCTGATACAACTCCAATATAACCTCATCCGTAGCCATTCCTCCGGAAGCGGCAAGATATTACCCGCCTCCCTGGGAAGGGCCCTCCTGATCGCCCGGCTGAACAGCCTGATGCAAGGCTATTCGGGCGTACACCCCGAAGCGGTGGAATTAATGAAGGAACTCATCAACCGGGATATCTCCCCTTGCACCTACGAACACGGCGGAGTGGGCGCCAGCGGAGACCTTGTTCAGCTGGCCCACCTGGCCCTGACCCTCATCGGCGAAGGAGAAGTCCTTTATCAGGGACAGATCCGTCCGACGGCTGAACTGTTCGCCGAACTCCATATTAAACCTTTGAGTATCCATATGCGCGAAGGTCTGGCTATCCTGAACGGGACTTCCGCTATGACCGGTATCGGTATGCTGAATATCATCCAGGCCAGAAAGCTATTGGGATGGGGAGTGATCCTGTCATCGCTGACCAATGAGATCATGGAAGCCTTCGACGATCACTATTCCCATGAATTAAACCGGGTAAAGCACCACCCGGGACAGCAAAGGATCGCCTTTCTGATGAACGAACTGCTGGGCGACAGTAAAATGATCCGCAGCCGCCTGGATCATTTCTACCATCCCGAAAGTGAACATACAACCCGGGACGTCTTTGAAGACAAAGTGCAGGAGTATTACTCCCTGCGGTGCGTGACCCAGATCCTGGGACCGGTCTATGACACCATTTCCCAGGCGGAAACGGTGGTGGCCAACGAATTGAACTCTGTAAATGATAATCCGGTGATCGATCACGAGCGGAAAAACGTGTTTCACGGAGGTAATTTCCACGGGGACTATGTGTCCCTGGAAATGGACAAACTAAAAATAGCCATTACGCGCCTGTCCATGTTATCCGAAAGGCAACTCAACTACCTGCTAAACGACAAGCTCAATCAAAAATTCCCGCCCTTTGTGAACCTGGGCGTCCTGGGTCTCAATTTTGGAATGCAGGGAATGCAGTTCACCGCTACGTCCACCGTCGCGGAAAACCAGACCTTGTCCTTTCCCATGTACGTGCACAGCATCCCCAATAACAATGACAACCAGGACATCGTGAGCATGGGCGCCAACGCCGCCTTAATGACGAAAAGGGTCATAGACAATTCTTTCGAGGTCCTCGCCATCCAACTCATGAGCCTGCTCCAGGCCATCGACTATGCCGGCTGCGCCGAAAGGTTATCTACGGGAACCGGAGCACTTTATGTCCAGGTACGGGAAATATTCCCTAGGTTTACGGGGGACATGCCCAAGTACAAGGACCTGGAAAGGGTCAGGATCTTCCTGGAAAGTTCCAATCCGTTTGACTATTTAAACAATCCCTTTTAACTCTTGCCAGAAGTCTATATTGTTTCAGATAATATTGTATCTCCGCTGGGATCAGGTACTGCTGAAAATTTTGGGCAGCTCACGGCCGGTGTTTCCGGTATACGAAGGCAGGTAGCGCCTGAATTTTCGGACAAGCCTTTTTATGCGTCCCTGATGA
>Ga0302308_10003709_pt1 | contig 12151 bp, 9 predicted proteins | sample III_Palsa_E3_3_FD_200531 | JGI IMG/M metagenome (GOLD analysis project Ga0302308, IMG submission 200531) | Peat permafrost microbial communities from Stordalen Mire near Abisko, Sweden - III_Palsa_E3_3 | ecosystem: Environmental > Terrestrial > Soil > Palsa > Peat permafrost | place: Sweden... | reverse complement strand
CACACGCGGGCTCAGCTCGATGACGAGGAAGTGCTCGGGGCGCCAGTACGAACTCACCATCCCAAAGTCGATCGCACCGGATCCGATCGCCTGGTGATCCCTGCCCTCGGAATCCACGTCATGGAGGTGGAACCCGAGCAGCCGGCCCGCGTTGGCCTCCAGCAGGCGGCGGTGGTCGACGAGGCCCATTCCCTCCTTCAGGTGGGCGTGGCCCGAATCGTGCCAGTAGCCCGCGGGCGCGGGCGGCGGCAGGCCGGCGAGGAAACCGGGGAAGTCGGCGTCGACCGGAAGCTCCTCGAACCTCTCGCGATTCTCGAACCCTAGCCGGATGCCCTTGCCCGCCGCATAATCAAGGGCGCCGCGGACGGATTCCTGGGTCCTCTCCCAATAGGGCGCCATGCGCCCGCGCAGCTTAAGCAGCGCCTTCTCCATCAGGGCGAGGTAGGCCTTGTCGCCCGACCTGACCGCGTCCGGGTGGGCCCTCCGGTAGGACTCCATGTGCCGGTCGGGCTGGAGCCAGAGGTACCTGACGCTCCCCAGGTGGCAGACCAGGACGGAGGCCCCGACCTGGGAGGCGAAGTCGATCGACCGCTTGGTCTGGCGCACCCACTGCTCCCTCTCGCGTTTGTCGGCGGGCGACGGCTGGAAGAAATTCGGGGCGGCGTGGAGCACGCCCATGGGCAGCGGGCAGAAATTGTGCGTCGAGCCGACCTTCACGATCCCCTCCTCGACGGCCTTCAGGATGCCGGGGACGAGCGTGATCCGGATCCCGTGGCTAAGCTCGACACGGTCGAAGCCGAGATCCGCGATCTCCCGCAGCATCGCGTAGCCGTCCCGGTGGCGCTGAGAACACCAGCTTGTCGATAGGGCGGGAGCGGCGTTCACGGAGCATCCAAGATCGAAGAAGCCCCGTGATTTGCACGAAGAAAAACCGCGGCCGACCGGTGTCGGAACGCGGCTTCAGGATCCGTAAGCGGCTGGCTCAGCTGTCGTAGCGGCGGCGGAGCATCGCGGTGAAGGCCTGGACCTTCTCCTTGCGGCGGCGCCTCTCGCACGGCTTCTCGTAGTAGCGCTTGGCGCGGGTTCCCTTGATGATGTTCTCGCGGTCGAGCTTCTTCTTCATGCGCCGAAGCGCACGGTCGATGGGCTCGTTCTTGCGGATCTTGATTTCGATGGACATGGGCTGCGGGCGATTCTCTCGGGAAAAGCCGGCTAATAGGCCACGGAGGGGCGCAACCGTCAACGGTTAAAAGGGCGGGCGCCGGCCGCTTTGCGCCGCTTCCTGCTTGCTCCCCGCCCATGCTGATCTTGGTTAAACCTCGCGTGCCGCCCGCCCAAAAGAACTTCGTCCATCTCCATGTCCATTCGGACTACAGTCTGCTCGACGGGGCATGCAGGATCGACCGGCTGACCGACCGGGCGGGCGAGCTGGGGATGACGTCGCTCGCGCTGACGGACCATGGCAACTTGTTTGGGGCCATAGACTTCTATACCGTGGCAAAGAGCAAGGGGATCAAGCCCCTGATCGGCTGCGAGCTCTACCTTTCCGATGGCTCCCGCCTGGAGAAGCAGGGCAGGAGCGACGAGGGCAGGAGCATCTTCCACCTCGGCCTCCTGGCCCGGGACATCGAGGGCTACCGGAACCTCCTCAAGCTGGTCAGCGATGCCCACCTCAGGGGGTTCTACTACAAGCCACGGACCGACCTGGAAACGCTCGCCCGGCATGCGAGGGGCCTGATCGGCTTCACCGGCTGCCTCGCCTCGCTTGTGCCGCAGCACCTGATGAACGACCGCTGGGAGGAGGCCCGGAAGGCGACCGCGCGGTTCGTCGACATCTTCGGCCGCGAGAACTACTTCGTGGAGATCCAGGACCACGGCATCGCCGAGCAGCGCAAGATAATCCCGGGACTCCTCAAGCTGGCCCGCGAGTTCGGACTGAAGGTCGTGTGCTCGAACGACGTCCACTACGTCCACGCGTCCGACGCGGGGCCGCACGACGCGATGCTGTGCATCCAGACGGGCGCGAAGATCGAGGACGAGAAGCGGATGCGCTTCGAGGGGCAGCAGTTCTACCTGAAGTCGCACGCCGAGATGGAGCGGGTGTTCGCGGAGGTTCCCGAGGCCCTCGCCAACACCGAGGCGGTCGCGGAGATGTGCGACCTGGCGATACCCTTTCCCACGGGGAGCGAACGGTACCCCAAGTTCCCGCTGCCCCCTGAGGTCGCGACGGACAGGCCGGGATACCTGAGGAGCCTGTGCATCGAGGGCCTCCAGCGCCGGTACGGCGTCGACTTCCATGCGCCCGACGCGGCCTCCGATCCCGGGCGCGCGCGGATCCTGGTCGAGCGCCTGGATTTCGAGCTCGGCGTCATCGCGTCGACGGGCTTCGTCGACTACTTCCTCGTCGTCTGGGACTTCATCCACTGGTCGAAGTCGAAGGGAATCCCCGTCGGGCCCGGGCGCGGCTCGGGCGCCGGCTGCCTCGTCGCCTACCTGCTGGGCATCACCAACCTCGACCCGCTCCGGTTCAAGCTGCTCTTCGAGAGGTTCCTCAACCCGGAGCGCGTCTCGCCGCCGGACTTTGACATCGACTTCTGCATGCGCCGCCGGGGCGAGGTCATCGACTACGTGAGGCGCAAGTACGGCGAGGGGTGCGTCGCGAACATCATCACGTACGGCACGCTGGGCGCGAAGATGGTGATCCGGGACGTCTCGCGGGTCCACAACCTCGCCTACGCCGAGGCCGACCGGCTGGCCAAGATGATCCCGGACGAGCTCAACATCACCCTCGAGCACGCCATCGCGAAGTCGGCGGAGCTGCGCGAGGAGGTGGCGAGGAACCCGGCCGCGGGCAGGATCTTCGAGCAGGCGCGGGTGCTGGAGGGAATGGTCCGGAACACGGGCAAGCACGCCGCGGGGATCATCATCACGGACCAGCCGATGGAGGAGTTCGTCCCACTGACCCTCCAGGAGGGCGACGTCACGGTCCAGTTCGACATGAACGCCGTGGGAAAGCTCGGGCTCCTCAAGATGGACTTCCTGGGGCTCAAGACGCTGACGGTGATCGCGGACGCCGTGGACAACATCCGAAGGACCGTCGACCCGGGCTTCGACATCGAGAAGGTCCCCATCGACGACGCGAGGACCTTCGCCCTTCTCAACAGCGGGAGGACCACCGGGGTGTTCCAGCTGGAGTCGGCCGGCATGCAGAACCTCTGCCGGCAGCTCCAGGTGTCCTCGATCGACGAGGTCATCGCGCTCATCGCGCTGTACCGTCCGGGGCCGATGGACTGGATCCCCGACTACATTCGCGGCAAGAAGGACCCGAGCACGGTGCGCTTCCCCCACAAGCTCCTCGAGGAGGTCTGCCGGGAGACCTACGGCGTGATGGTCTACCAGGAGCAGGTCATGGAGGCGGCGAAGATCATCGCGGGCTACACCCTCGGGGGCGCGGACATGCTCCGCCGGGCGATGGGCAAGAAGGACCCCGAGGCGATGGCGCAGGAGCGCGGCAAGTTTGTCGCGGGGGCGAGGCGGCTGCACGGGATCGACGAGAAGACGTCCGACGCGATCTTCGACATCCTCAACAAGTTCGCCGGGTATGGGTTCAACAAGTCCCACTCCGCGGCCTACGCGCTCCTCAGCTACCAGACCGCCTTCCTCAAGGCCAACCACCCGGTGGAGTTCATGGCCGCCATGCTCAGCTCCGAGCTCGGCAACGCGGACAAGGTCGCGCATTTCGTGGCCGAGTGCGAGGCGATGGGCCTGTGCGTCATGGGCCCCGACGTCAACGAGTCGCGGGAGATGTTCACGCCGGTCGGCGCCAAGATCCGGTTCGGGCTCGCCGGCATCAAAGGCGTCGGCGAGCTGGCGGCGCAGCGGATCATCGCGGAGCGTGAGGCCAACGGGCCGTTCGCGGACTTTGACGACTTCGCGGCGCGCGTCGACGGGCGCGCGGTCAACAAGCGCGTCCTCGAGCACCTGGTCAAGACGGGCGCTTTCGACTTCAGCCGCGCGAGCCGGCGGCGGATCTTCGACGGGATCGACGCCGCGATCGCGGCGGGCGCGGCGAGGGCGCGCGACAAGGCGGCCGGGCAGGACACGTTCCTCGTGATGCTCGCGGGGCCCGCCGCGCCGAGGAACAGCGCCGGGCACCGCGACGCGGATCCCTCGCCGGACTTCGGCGCGCAGGAGCGGCTGTCGTTCGAGAAGGAGCTCCTGGGGTTCTACGTCTCGGGGCACCCGATGAACACCTACGCGGGGCTCTGGGAGGCGGTCGACACGGCGCCCGCGGACGAGCTTTCCGGCCTGCCGGACCGGGGCGAGTTCCGGCTGTGCGGGATCGCGGGCAACATCGTCAAGAAATACTCGAGGAAGGACAACCGGCCCTGGGTGGCGTTCACGCTGGCGACCCGCAAGTCGACGATCGCGCTCAACATGTTCGCCGACGCCTTCGCGGCCCACGGGTCCGTCCTCGCGGAGAACGCCCCGGTCCTCGTCCAGGGAAACATCATCCGCGGGGCCGAGGGGCCGCGCGTCAACGTGAGGGAATGCTACCCCCTCGACACCGCCGTGGCGCGCATCGCGCGCAAGGTGACCTGGCTGCTGAGGCCGGGCCATCCCGAGACCGGGCACTTCCTGCGCAGCCTCCGCGACACGGTCGTGCGCGAGCCGGGTGACACGAGGATCGAGTTCGCGTTCCTCATGGAGGGCGGAAATGCGGCCGTCGCCGAGGCAAGCGCCGCGCTTTCCTGGCGCCTGACCGCGCCCGTGTTCCTGGACCTGCGCTCCCATCCCTGCGTCGCCGGGATCACGCTCGAGACACGGCCGCTCGAACTGAAGCCCGACACGCGATGGGCGAGACGCTAGAGAACCATGCGGCGCGGGTGCTGGCGTCGATAAGGCCCGGCGTCCCCGCCGACGAGGCGCTCCGCGAGTACCTGGCGGGCAACCGCAGCCTCGGCGCCGTGGGCAGGCGCTCGGTGAGCCGGGCCGTGTTCTCCTATTTCCGCTGGCTCCGCTGGCTTGGGCCCGGCGAGTCGGCGCAGAAGCGGGTCGTCGGCGCGCTCGGGCTGCAGGCGCGCTTCGAGCGCGACCCCTCGTGCGTCAAGGTCGAGGCGCTCGCCGCCAGGTCCGTGCCGGGGTGGCTCGGCGCGGAGATGGACCTCTCCCCGGCCTACCTGCGCCGGCTCCAGGCGGAGCCCCCGCTGTGGATCCGCACGAAGATCGGCGCCACGGGCGAGATCGAGCGGAGCCTCGGCTTCTGCGAGCGCGCAGTGCTGCGCGACCCGCTGGCGGTGCCCGGGGACCTCGCCGCGCTGCGCTACCGCGGGACGGCCGACCTTCACCGGGCGCCGGGATTCGAGTCGGGGATGCTCGAGATCCAGGATCTCTCGTCGCAGCTCGTGGGCCACGCGTGCGCGCCGCGGGCCGGCGAGACCTGGTGGGACGCGTGCGCCGGCGAGGGCGGAAAGACGCTTCACCTCTCGGACCTGATGCGGAACAAGGGCTTGATCCTGGCGTCGGACCGCTCGGCGCGCCGCTTGACGCTTCTCAAGCGGAGGGCGGCGCGGGCCGGCGTGTTCAACTACCGCGCGGCGGCCTGGACGGGAACGGGGCCCGCGCCGTTCAGGACGAGGTGCGACGGCGTGCTGGTCGACGCCCCGTGCAGCGGCGTCGGCACCTGGCAGCGCAACCCGCATGCCCGCTGGACGACCTCGATCGAGGATGTCCGCGAGCTGGCCGGGGTGCAGGCCGACCTCCTCGCGCGCGCCGCGGCATCGGTGAAGCCCGGCGGCAGGCTGGTGTACGCCGTCTGCACGCTCACCCGGAGCGAGACATCGGCCGTCGCCGACAGGTTCGAGGGGGCCCACCCCGATTTTGAGCCTGCCCCCCTGACGATCGCGGCCGCCCCGGCCGTGTCACGCGTCACGCTCCTTCCGCAGGACGTGGACGCAAACGGGATGTTCATCGCGGCATGGACGCGCCTCCGCTAGGAGGCTGGCCAGCAGGCCCTTAGCATCCCAAAGGGGGGATCTGCCTTGCGGCGGGGATTTTTTGAGGGGATCCTCTGTTTCCGAATAAAATGAGATCCCTGCTTCTCCGCGCATCCCTGGGACTGGCCGCATTCGCGGCGCTTGCAGCGGGCCCGCTGCGGGCCGATCCCGAGTATCCCAAGATGGGCCCCGACATCTACGACGTCCATGCGGACGGCTCGGCGCAGGTCGCCGCGGCGGTCAGCCAGGCGGCCGCGGAGCACAAGCGCGTGATCGTGGACTTCGGGGCGAACTGGTGCATCTGGTGCAGGAGGCTCCATTCCACGTTCGAGAACGATCCCTCGGTGTCCCGGGCATTGGGGAAGGATTTTGTCGTTGTGCTGGTCGACGTGAACACCCGAAGCGGAGTGAATCGCAACGCGGACCTGAACGCGAAGTACGGCAACCCGATCGAGCACGGAATCCCCATGCTCGTCGTCCTGGATTCCAGCGGCAGGCAGCTGACGACGAAGGACTCCGGCGATCTCGAGGAGGGCGACAGCCACAGCCCCGCCAAGATCACGGCGTTCCTCGCCTCGTGGGCCCCTCCCGCCCGCTAGCGGGCTTGCCGGGACTCCAAATCCCGGGCACCGTCCCCCCTCCCATGTTCGCAGACCTGACCGACCGCCAATGGCTCTGGGGCGCCGCGGGATTCTACCTTGTCGGCCTCCTCCTGGGCACGGCCTCGCTCCTGCGCGGCGGGCGGACCTCGGGCGCCGCCATCTACGGGGCCATCCTCGCGGGCTACCTCCTCCAGTTCATCGGGCTCGGCCTGCGCGGCCACGCCGCAGGCGGCTGCCCGCTGGGAAACCGGTTTGAGATCTTCCAGTTCACCGCGTGGTCGGCGATCACGCTCTACCTGGTCGTGGGCGTGACGTTCCGCTCGAGCGTCCTCGGGTATTTCACGTCATGCCTCGGCGCGGTCCTCACCGTCCTGTCGCTCTCGATCCCCTCGTGGGACGCCGTCCGCCGGACGCACATATTCGGCGGCAACCGCTGGATCGAGCTCCATGCCGCACTCGCGATGTTCAGCTATGGCGTCTTCGGGCTGCTCGCGCTCGCCTCCGCGCTCTTTCTCCTGCGCCATTTCTCCCTCAAGTCCAAGCGCGTGGGCGGCTGGTTTTCCTTTCTCCCGTCGATCATGGACCTCGACCACATCGAGGTGCGCCTCCTCGGGGCCGGGGTGGCGATCCTCACGGCCGCCCTGGCCTTCGGCTCGGTGTACTGGTCGCGGGACACCGCCACGGTGGGCCATGTGAAGCTCGCGGCCACGGTCGCCGTGTGGGCGGCCTACTGCGCCGCATTCGGACTTCGGATCGCCGGGCGCCTGCTCGCCAGGAGGTTCGCCTGGACCTGCCTCGCCCTTTTCGCCGCCGCGCTCCTCTCGCTGCAGGCCGTGGACGCGAGCCGCCACCCCGGGGCCCCGCCGGTCCTTGAGCGATCCCCGCCATGAGCGAGCTCTGCCTCTTCGTCATCGGGGCGTCCCACCACCAGGCTCCCCTCGAGGTGCGGGAGCGGCTCGCCCTCGTTTCGGAGGAGGCGCTCCGGGCCGACCTGGCGGCGATGCCCGGCCTTCGGGAGTTCGCGGTGCTCAACACGTGCAACCGCGTCGAATTCTACGGCGTGGGCGCCGAGGGCGAGGCCCCGGCCTCCGTGCAGGCCGCATACTGCGCGAGGCAGCGGTTCGATGCCGCGGAGTTCGAGCGGATCCGCTTCCGGCTCACGGGCCGCGACGCGGCGCTGCACCTTTTCGAGGTCGCAAGCGGGATCGATTCCCAGCTGCTCGGCGAGAACGAGATCTTCGGCCAGGTCAAGGAGGCGTATGACGCCGCCCGCTCGCTGGGCTCGACCGGCGCGGTGCTCAACCGCGTCTTCCAGAGGGCATTCCAGGCCGCCAAGCATGTCCGCACGCACACCGGCATCTCGTCCGGCCGGGTGAGCGTGGCCAATGTCGCCGTGGAGCTTGCCTGCAACATCTTCGGAAGCCTGGCCGGCGCGCGGGTCCTCGTGCTCGGGACGGGGGAGATCGGCGAGGGCACCGCGCGCGCCTTCAGGAGCCGGGGCGCCGCCGACCTCGCGATCGCGGGCCGCAGGGCGGAGCGGGCGGCCGTGGTCGCCTCCGGTCTCGGCGCGGGCATCATGCGCTTCGAGGAGCGCGATTCGCGGCTCGCGGACTACGACATCGTCGTGTGCTCGACGTCGGCACCCGGCGCCGTGCTCGGCACGGCGGCCATCGCCGCCGCAATGAGGAGGCGCCCCGCCCGCCCCCTGCTGCTCATCGACATGGCCGTTCCGCGCGACGTCGAGTCGTCGGCAGCCGACCTGCAGAACGTCTTTCTCTACAACCTGGAAGACCTCGCGAGGATCGCGGACGAGAACCGCTCCGCGCGCGAGGCGGAGGTCGGCCGCTGCAAGGCGATGCTCGCGCTGCGCGCCGACGGGCTCTGGACGCAGGTGAAGCCGCACCTCTCGGCCGCGGACATCGTGCCGGGAACGCCCCGGCGGGACGCGGCGGGCCAGGCCGCCTCGCCGTAGGCGGGTCAGGCCAGCTTCCGGAACAGCCAGTCCGCCTCGGTGTCCCCCGGCCGGCCGGCCAGCATCTCCCTCAGCCGGGCGGACTGTGCCGCCGTGCGCGCCCGGCGGGAGGGGTCGCCGATGCATGACGCGAGTTCCCGCGAAAGAGCCGCCGGCGACGACGCCCCCTGGATGAACTCCGGGTACATCGGCTCCCCGAGGATGATGTTGGCTATCCCGAGGAAGGGAACCCGCACGAGCCAGCGGCCCATGAGGTAGGTGAAGGGGTCGGTCCTGTAGGCGATCGCGCCAGGAATCCCGGCAAGGGCGCAGTGCATCGACATCGTCCCGCTGCTCGTCAGCACGGCGCTCGCGGCGGCCGGCGTCCCGGTTTGCTGGAGGCGCACATCACCGGGAAGGCCGGAGGCCTCCAGCTGGGCGCGGATCGCCGCGCTGGGATAGAGGACGACCGCCCCCCGGGCGGGACCGGCACCCGCGAATTCCCGGTAGCCGCCGAGCAGCGCGGGAAAGATCCGGCTCACGGCGGCGGGCCGGCTGCCCGGGAGAAGCAGCACCGGGCCGGCCGGGTCGAAGCGCACCGGGGGCCTGTAGTCGGGCGCCATGAACGGATGCCCCACGAATTCGACGGGAAGGCCGGTGTCCGCGTAGCACTCCGCCTCAAACGGGAAAATGACCGCCAGGGCGTCCAGGTTGCGGGCCATCTCGAAGCGGCGGCCGGCCCTCGAGGCCCATATCTGCGGGCTGATGTAATAGAGGGTCCGCACGGTCCCGCCGCCCTTGATGCTGATGCCCCGGAGCCGAAGGGCCTCCGCGAGCCGGAGGTTGACGCCCGAGTTGTCGACAAAGCAGACCGCCGACGGGCGGTATTCCCCGATCCACCGGGCCGTCTCCTCGATGAGCGCGCGGAAAAACGCGAGGTTCCTGAGCACCTCCGCAAACCCGACGACCGAAAGCTCCGTCCGGTCGTGGAGGAGCTGGGCCCCGGCGGCGGCGAGGCGCGGGCCCCCGAGCGCGGCGACGCGTACGCCGGGACGGCGCGCGCGGAGCCCGGCCACCAGCCGTGCCGCGTGCTCGTCCCCGGAATGCTCGCCCGCGACCACGAGAAGGTCGGTCGCGCCGCCCTGCGGCGCCGGAAGGCGGAAAGGGGGGGCGCCCGTCATTTCTTGCGAATCTGCTCGGTGATCGTGATCGCGACCTCGAGGGCGCTCTTGCCGAGGGCGGCCCCGACCTTCGGCTGCCTCGAGCGCGCCACGCTCTCGACAAAATGCTCGAGCTCGAGCGCGAGCGGCTCGCCCTTCTCGATCGGGATCTGGTGGACCGGGATCGAGCTCGTGTCGCCCGTCTTGACAAGTCCGATCTTCATCTTGAGCCCGTAGGCGATGATGTCGCTCTTCCGGACAAGGTGCCCCGACTGCTCCTTGAAATCCAGCGAGAGGTACGCGTTGTCCTGGAAGATCCGCACCTCCCTCGCCTTCTTCAGGCTCATCCGGCTCGCGCTCAGGTTGGCGACGCATCCATTCTCGAACTGGATCCGGGCGTTGGCGATGTCCTCGGTCTTCGAGAGGACGTTGATCCCGACGCTGTCGATCCGCGCGATCGGCGACTTGACCAGGGCCAGCACGATCCCGATGTCGTGGATCATGAGGTCGAGCACGACCCCGACCTCGGTGCCGCGCACCTGGTAGGGGGCGAGCCTCTCGGCCGTGATGTACTTCGGCCGGTTCGCCTCCTTCTCGAGGAAGGCCATGACCGGGTTGAAGTGCTCGACATGGCCGACCTGGACCAGGCATCCCTTCGCGCGGGCAGCGGCGACCACGCTCTCCGCCTCCTCGAGCGACGCGCACAGCGGCTTCTCGATCAGGAGGTGGCAGCCGCGCTCCAGGAGCGGAAGCGCGACCTCGGCGTGCCTGTCGGTCGGCACGACCACCGAGACGGCGTCGCACGACGCGCCGAGCTCGTCGATCGACGCGAACCGCCGGCAGCCGAGCTTCGCGCTGATCTCCGCCGCCCTCGCCTCCGACGTGTCGTAGATCCCGGCGAGCGCGGCGCCGGGAAGCGACGCGTAGATGCGAGCGTGGTGCTGGCCCAGCGATCCAACTCCGGCGACGCCGCAGCGAATTTTGGGGGCGGGCATGGCGACAGACCGTAGCGACCGGCCCTCGCGGGGCGAGCCACAAAGGCCGCCGCTCAGCAGTCGCCCAACACCCCGGAGGTGAGGAGCATGCGGCGCCGCGTCTTCGCCGCGTGGGCGGCGTTGTGGGTCACGAGGACGAGGGCCGCGTTCGCCGACGAGCAGAGGCCCAGGAGGAGATCGACGACGCCGTTGCCGGTGCCTTCGTCGAGGTTCCCGGTGGGTTCGTCCGCAAGGATGAGGCTTGGGGAATTCATGAGGGCGCGGGCGAGCGCGACCCGCTGCCGCTCCCCTCCCGAGAGATGGGCGGGCAGGTGGTGGGAGCGCCCCGCGAGCCCGACGCTCCCGAGGAGCTCGCGGGCGCGGGCCCTCGCGGACCGGTCCATCCCGCCGAGTATGCGCCGCGCGAGGAGCACGTTGGCGAGGGCATCCAGCTCCGGGACAAGGTAGAATGACTGGAAGACCATGCCAAGGTACGCGGCCCGCCGCCGGGCGCCGGTGTCCCCCGAGCCGCCCCAGGCCACCGAGCCCGAATCCGGGGAATCAAGCCCCGCGAGCAGGTTCAGGAGCGTCGACTTTCCCGAGCCCGATTCCCCTCGGATGCTGATGCTCTCGCCCGCGGCGACGTCGAGGTCGACCCCGCGCAGGACCTCCAGCCGCGCATCGCCGCTGGGAAATGCCTTGCGCAGGGCGCGGGCGCTCAGGACGGGATCACTCACTGCGAAGGGCCTCCACGGGCTTCAGCCTCGCGGCCTTCCACGCCGGAAGGAGGCCGGCGAGGGTCGAGATGACGATGGTCAGCACAATGATGAGCGCCACGGTCGAGCCGGACGTGTGGGACGGGAGCTCGCTGAACTGGTAGAACCGCCTCAGGACCTCCTCGCGCTGGGTCACCTTCGTGATCCAGAGGACCACGCTGTTGCGGAACGCCAGCGCCGTGAAGCCAAGCGCGAGCCCCGCCGCGGTCCCCAGGATCCCGATGAACAGCCCCTGCGCGCAGAAGCACGCGGCGACATGGATCGGCCGGCCGCCGAGGGCGCCGAGGAGCCCGATCTCGCGCGTCTTGCGCACGACCGAGATGAGGAGCGAGCTCGTGACCGAGAACGCCGCGACGATCACGATGAACAGCAGGAGGAAAAAGATCATCCCGCGCTCGAGGTTAACGACCCACAGGAAATCGGAGAAGCTGTCCTCCCAGGAAAGGGCTCGGATGTCCTGGGGCAGCACGGCGTTTATCCTCGCGGCGGCGTCGTCCTCGTTCACGCCGTCCTTGAGGCGGACGTCGATCCCATGGACGGTCGACCCGAGCCCGTAGAGGTCCTGGGCGAGCCGGAGCGTCCCGTAGACCGTGCTGCTGTCGAGCTGCTGGTGCCCGATCTCCAGGATCCCGACCACCCTGACCTGCCGCGGCAGGAACACCTCGTCGGCGCTCAGCTTGTTGATGATGAGC
>Ga0302308_10003706_pt1 | contig 12155 bp, 8 predicted proteins | sample III_Palsa_E3_3_FD_200531 | JGI IMG/M metagenome (GOLD analysis project Ga0302308, IMG submission 200531) | Peat permafrost microbial communities from Stordalen Mire near Abisko, Sweden - III_Palsa_E3_3 | ecosystem: Environmental > Terrestrial > Soil > Palsa > Peat permafrost | place: Sweden... | reverse complement strand
CCGGCTTTTCCAAAAACCGACGGCGCCAAGGTCTTCAAGATGACCCAGGGCACCTTCAAGGACATGCTCAAGCGGACCTCCTACGCCATGTCCCAGGACGAGAGCCGCTACGTCCTCAACGGCGTCCTCCTCAGCTTCAAGGAGAACAAGCTCACCGTGGTCGCCACCGACGGCCGCCGTCTCGCTCTGGTCGAGCAGGAACTCGAATTCCCCCCCAGCAACGAGAGCGAAGTCATCCTCCCCACCAAGGCCGTCAACGAGCTCCAGCGCGTCCTGGGCGGCGATGAGCCCCTCACTATCTACCTGGCCGAGAACCAGATCACCTTCGACCTCGGCAAGATCGTCGTCCTTTCCAAGCTGATCGATGGGAAATACCCCAATTACCGCCAGGTCATCCCCGCCGAAGCCAAGGAACGGGTCATCGTCGAGCGCGAACTCCTCCTCGGCGCCGTCCACCGCGTCTCCCTCCTCTCCAACGACAAGTCGACCTCGGTCAAATTCAGCTTCGGCAAGAACAACCTGGAGATCAGCGCCAACACCCCCGACGTCGGCGAGGCCAAGGAAACCCTCTCCGTCAACTACAAGGGCAAGGACTTCTCCATCGCCTTCAATCCCTACTTCCTGATGGACCCGCTGAAGAACCTCGAGGCCGATGAAGTCTTCTTCGACTTCATCGACGAGCTCAGCCCCGGGGTGATCAAATACCAGAAGCCCTTCTTGTATGTGATCATGCCGATGCGGACGGCCTGAGGCATCTACCTGTGTCAAAAAAAGCATAACTTGGGTCGGAGACCCATTGTATGCTTAGAAATGCGAAGACCCATGGTTTGCTTAGAAGCGACAAGCAAATGATCTTCAGCGCCTTGCAGAAGCTTTAGCTGCATGTCTATCTGCAAAAGGGCCATTTTTTGAGGCCGAAAATTCTGTAAAAGAAAAACCCGAATCTTTTTGCGCTCGAGTCCGATACGGAGCTCGCCAGGCATAGCGCTTTGAGGAACGGGAGAGGATCTTTGCGGACTGTTCCGGGAAATGCCGGATCAACGTCATCCTAGATCGCCCCAATCGACGCGAGGCCTCCCGAAGCGAGGGACATCCCTCGACAAGGAGCCGCTCCAATTGTTCTGCGATTGTCTGCCGAGAGGTTTCCACCAATGTCCGACTGGAGCGTTCCCAGGGTCCGCGGCGAATTTTCCCGACCTTCCATTGGTCGGGCTTTTCCGTGAGCAGCTTTATTACCGAAATCCCCAGCAAGAAGGACGTCCGGCACAAAAATTCCAATGACAGCGTTTTATTTCGAGAACGAAGTAGCGCAAACCGGTTGTCGGATACACCCAGGAGTCGGGTGACTTCTGTCTGCGAGCAGGTCGGGAGTGCATTTCGTATTCCCGCCCCGATCCGCGCCAGGGAATGACCCTGAAGTTGTCCGTCCTGAGCCAGCAGTGATCCAATCTCCCTGGTCGACCACGATTCCCAATCCAACGGGCCCTCTCCATCTGGCGTCGTACCCGCTAATCCGCCCGAACACCGAGGACACCACGCCAAACAGGATCCCAATCGGAGTCGTGGCGGTGAAAACCCGCAGGAGGGACACCGTTCTGATAACCGACATCGATGAATTGGGCAGCACGAGGCGAGCCGAAGTGTCCAGAGCAACCGTTCGTAGGGATTCTCCTGAAGACATTCCGGACACCAAGCCCGCCGTCTTCGCAACAATCCGATCCGGGAAATCATTTCCGACCATCGCTCCAGCGATAGAGCCCCGAGTGTCCGTACCCCGGTGGCCTCGACCAGTCGCGGAATGATCCGCCCCGGCATGTCGACAACGTTGCACCGCACTCTCCACCGGCCACTTCGCCCGCAGGCCGCCTTCTTCCTTTCCGACTCGGGCAGAACCTGCAGCAGTAGTGTCCGAACCCCGATCCGGTGAGCTTGGGCCAACCGCGTCAGCCATCCCGCGAAACTCTCTACCTGCGGCGTCCCAACGCCGAATGGCATCAACCGGAACAGCATCGTCCGCGGCGGAATCTCGATCGATAGATCGAACTGAATCTCTTCATCCGTCACGACGGTTTGGGAAACCCGATGGGATCTCTCATAGGTTTCCGAACGCCGGGTCTTGCGGTCGATTTCTTCGGAGAGATCACGGAGGTCGGGACGGGGGGCTGCCCTTCCATCCCAAGACGGGTTCGAATTCGCTCTGCGGCCGCGGCTTCTTCCGCTTTCGCGAACAACTTCTCCCCCTCGACGATTTCATGCAGGATCGCCTCACACTTCCTGGCATCGAGAACACTTTGTTCGAGATGCTTTTCTGTCACCGTTTCGGCCTTCTCGGCGATCGCCAGATTCACCGCACGGACCAGCGTTTCCTTCAGGATGCCGACGCATCCGAGCGACCGTTCGAACAAGAACCCCAAATAGGGTCGCAGGTTGGGCGGATACTTCACCGGCATCATTCCCGACAGGGTGACAAGAACCCGCTCGAAGGACAGGCGTTCCTCCGGACGGTCGAACTGATATCGTCCAAAGTGAATCGTCGTCGAACGGCGGGCGAGTTGCCCATTCATCGTATGCTGAATCAATAGGCTATAGGTACCGAAGAGGATAATCGGTACCTTGCATTCGTCGGCGAGGGTCTTCAGCACGTCGAGTTGGCTCTGAAGGCGGTCCCCACTCCCTGTCTTGAGAATATGTTGGGCCTCATCGACGAATAGAGCCCGAGGCCTCCGCTGCCGCAGCGCCTCGCAGACGGATTGTCGTAGCGCTGCTACTGAATCGTCCGAAGCTATCTGTTGAAAAAGAGGTCGTCCGTCGAGCATTTCCAGGGGTACCTTCTGTTGAGCTGCAACCTCCCGGCAGGCCTGGAGTACCCGAAGATAGAACACCTTCCAGCTGAAGGTGCCGTTCTCGGCCGGGCATGCCGTTACGATAACCGATGGGATCCGCGACCGGTCCACGATAAGTTCCTTCTCCAATTCCTTCTCGATTTTCCGCTGTGCCGAGTTGAGAAGCGTCGTTTTTCCTGCCCCGGTGGGTCCGACGCCGATACCGAGCCGCCCACTGTCGGGTGTATTCACGATGTTCATGATCATCCGAAACGCATGGCCGAGATGGGGATGGGTGGTCTTGTAGTCGAAGAACGCGTTCTGCCGTTCATGGTTGGGGAGCGTCCAGTCGATGGGGGGGTTGATGGCGGCCATGGTCAGAGTTCCTCGTAGGGTTCGATGATTTCGGGTTCCTGATAAACTACGGGAGGCTTTTCGGGTGCAGGCACAGGGGGTTTTTGCGGAGGGACCTCGGCGGGCACCGTCGGTTCCGAAAAAATCCCCGCCAACGCCCGATCCCGGCGCCGTTGGAGCAGAACCTCCTGATCATCCGTTTCGCGAAGGAATGCGGCCAGGATAGTGGAACTCACCATCCGATTCTTGGCATGGGCCCCGGCATTTTGGCGGTAGGCGAGCGAAGCCAGATGGAGCTCCCGTTCCGTAGTTCCTGGGGAGACAAAGCCGCTCCACGCTCGGCAGACGACCCACATCTCCTCCACGAAGGCGTAGACCATCGAGGCATCGAAGGGGTCGTAGCGGGCGTGAACGGCCTTCCCCTGAACGCTTCGGAAGAGATCGTTCCAATACCGGACGTAGGTGCGATGGGAATCCGAGGCTGTCAATAAACAGCGAGCGGATGCACTAGCTTCGAGTAAAGCTTTGTAGCTGCTAAAACACAGGGGAAAAAAGGGCACATGGAAGTAGTAATCTTTGACTTGGAGACGACCGGGCTATCGCCCTATCAACACGAGATCATCCAGATTGCGGGGGTTCGAATGAAGGCGGGAAAGGTTGTCGAAACAGAGTCGTTTTCCACGTTTGTTAAGCCAAAGGGCCGGATTTCTTCCTTCATCGCGTCCTATACAGGCATAACCAATGCCCAGGTTCGCCACGCCCCGACACCCAAAGAGGCCATCGCCAGCTTTTCAAAGTTCGCAGGAAATGCAGTTCTCATTGCCCACAATGGGCAACGATTCGACATGCCTTTTATTCGGGAGACCTGCCGACGGGAAGAGCTCCTCACACGTGCCATTGGATTTATCGATTCGATGTCCTTCTCCCGAAAATTATGGGGAGGACGTGGAGGACATGGTCTCGATGCCGTAATGCAGCGGCTGGATCTGAAGGCGGCGGGAAACAGACGACATGACGCACGGGGCGACGTGGAGATTCTCGCGGAAGCCATTAGGCAAATGTGGGCCCGTCTAAGCTCTGATTTTCAAACCTGTCCGATCCCATCAGGTAGCGGATTAGTGGCTCAATAGACCCAGTCCACGCCAGCCGATCCCCTGCTCGAGGAAGGCGCTTGAGACGATCCGCAACTCCAGCGAAGAGATCCGATTTCAGGCTTTGAGGGAGCGGCGAACCGATTCTTTTGGCAAAAGCCCTCCGGTGGCATCCTTTACGCGCTCGATTGCACTCGTGTTTTTCCGAAGCAATTGGTAGGGGGATGGGATGGCGATCAACGTCCTCCTCCGGCATCGGACCACTTATCTCTACGACCGGCCCGTTACCATGGGTCCGCAGGTCGTCCGTCTCCGTCCGGCGCCCCATTGCCGGACGCCGATCCTGAGCTACTCGCTCAAGATCACTCCCGAGGACAAGTTCCTCAACTGGCAGCAGGACCCCTTCAGCAATTACCTCGCCCGGATCGTCTGCAACGAGAAGACGACCAAGTTCGAGGCGGTGGTCGAGGTCGTCGCCCAGATGGCGGTCTACAACCCCTTTGATTTCTTCCTCGAGCCCCAGGCGGAGAAGTTCCCCTTCACCTACGAGCCCGCCCTCCGGCATGACCTCGCCTCCTACCTCAAGGTGGAGGCCGCCGGCCGCCGCTTCGACGCCCGCGCTTCCCTCATCTCCAAGAAGGCGAAGAAGACCGTCGATTGGCTGGTCGAGATCAACCAGAAGATCTGGAAGGAGATCAGCTACAAGATCCGGCTCGAGCCCGGGGTGCAGACTCCCGAGGAGACGCTCAAGAAGAAGTCGGGCTCCTGCCGCGATTCGGCCTGGCTGCTCTGCAACCTCCTGCGGAAATGCGGCCTGGCCACCCGCTTCGTCTCCGGCTACCTGATCCAGCTCAAGCCCGACGCCAAGTCGCTCGACGGTCCCTCCGGCGCCGAAGTCGATTTCACCGACCTCCATGCCTGGACCGAGGTCTACCTCCCCGGCGGCGGCTGGATCGGCTTCGATCCGACCTCCGGCCTCTTGGCGGGCGAGGGCCACATCCCGCTGGCCTGCACCCCGGAGCCGTCGATGGCCGCGGCCATCTCCGGCGCCACCGACAAGTGCGAGACCGAATTCGAATTCGAGATGTCGGTCGAGCGGATCTACGAATCGCCCCGGGTCTCCAAGCCTTACACCGAGGAGCAGTGGGCGGAGATCCTCGCCCTCGGCGATGTCGTCGATCGTGATCTTACCGAGGGCGATGTCCGCCTGACCATGGGCGGCGAGCCGACCTTCGTCTCGATCGACGACATGGAGGGGGCCGAGTGGAACGCCGCCGCCATGGGGCCGATGAAGCGCGGCCTGGCCGACAAGCTAGTCCGCAAGCTGCAGAAGCGGTTCGCCCCCGGCGCCCTCCTCCATTTCGGCCAGGGGAAGTGGTATCCCGGCGAGCAGCTCCCCCGCTGGGCCCTCGGCGCGTTTTGGCGAAAAGACGGCGTCCCCATTTGGGAAGACCCCTCGCTGATCGCCGAGGAGGAAAAGAACTACGGCGTCAGCGACGTCGATTCGACCCGCTTCATCGAGGCGCTCACCCATCGGCTGAAGCTCGATCCCCGCTTCATCCTCCCCGCCTACGAGGACGCCTGGTACTACCTCTGGAAGGAGCGGAAGCTCCCCGCCAACGTCGACCCGCTCAAGTCGAACCTCGCCGACGAGCTGGAGCGGGCCCGCCTCGCCCGCGTCTTCGAGCAGGGGCTCGACCGGGTGGTCGGCCACGTCCTTCCGATCGGCTACAACGGCGGCTGGCTCTCCGGCGCCTGGTTCCTCCGGCCCGAGACCCTTTACCTCGTCCCCGGCGATTCGCCGGTCGGTTTCCGCCTCCCCATCGATTCGATCCCCTGGGTCAAGCAAAGCGAATATCCGTGGGTCTACGAGAACGACCCCACCTCCCCGCGCCGCCCGCTCCCGCCCCGCACCCAGCCCGACCGGCAGGCCTTCCGCCAGGCGGGCGGGTTGACCGACGACTACCGCCGCTTCCTGGCGTCGAATCCCCGCTCCGGCTTCCGGCCCCAGGCCGCTCCCGGCAGCTGGGGCAGTCCGATCCCCCGTGAGAAGCGGCCCGAGTACCAGCAGCAGCTCCGCTATTGGCAGGGAGGCCGCCCCACCGACGAACAGCCCAAGCCGGGCGAGTCGGCCCCCTGGGTCGTCCGCACTGCGATGGCGGTCGAGCCGCGCAACGGCAAGATGCACGTCTTCATGCCCCCGCTCCAGGCCCTCGAGGAATACCTCGAGCTGGTCGCCGCCGTCGAGGAGACCGCCGGGTATCTCAAGACCCCGGTCATCGTCGAGGGCTATCCGCCCCCGGGCGATCCCCGCCTCAACGTCATCAAGGTGACCCCCGATCCCGGCGTCATCGAGGTCAACACCCACCCCGCCCATTCCTGGAAGGAGATGGTCGCGATCAGCGAGGGCCTCTACGAGGACGCCCGCCAGACCCGACTCGGCACCGAGAAATTCATGCTCGATGGCCGCCACACCGGCACCGGCGGCGGCAACCACATCGTCATGGGTGGCGAGACTCCCTCCGACAGCCCCTTCCTCCGCCGGCCCGACCTCCTGCGCAGCCTGATCAACTACTGGCACAACCATCCCTCGCTCTCCTACCTCTTCTCCGGCATCTTCGTCGGGCCGACCTGCCAGAGCCCCCGGATCGACGAGGCCCGCAACGACTCGATCTACGAGCTCGAGATCGCCTTCAACCAGATCCCCGATCGCGACAAAGGCGGTTACATCCCGCCCTGGCTGGTCGACCGGGTCTTCCGCAATCTTCTGATCGACGTCACCGGCAACACCCACCGCTCCGAGTTCTGCATCGACAAGCTCTACACCCCCGAGGGCGGCTCCGGACGGCAGGGCCTCCTGGAGATGCGGGCCTTCGAGATGCCGCCCCACGAGCGGATGAGCCTCACCCAGCAGCTCCTGATGCGGGCGATGATCGCCGAATTCTGGGACAAGCCCTACCGGCAGCCCCTGGTCCCCTGGGGGACCGAGCTCCACGACCGCTTCCTCCTGCCGCATTTCGTCGACCAGGACTTCGGCGACGTGATCGGCGACCTTCGCGAGGCGGGCTATCCGTTCAAGCAGGAGTGGTTCGCCCCCCACCAGGAATTCCGCTTCCCGCTGATCGGCGAAGCCCATTACCGCGAGCTCGGCCTCGAGGTCCGCGCCGCTCTCGAGCCGTGGCACGTCCTCGGCGAGGAGGGCTACATCGGCGGCACCGTCCGCTACGCCGATTCGTCGCTCGAGCGGCTCCAGGTCAAGGCCAAGGGGATGGTCGGTTCCCGTTACAAGATCCTCTGCAACGGCGTCCCCGTCCCCATGCACCACACCGGCACCGTCGGCGAATATGTCGCGGGTGTCCGCTACCGCGCTTGGCAGCCGCCCCATTGCCTCCAGCCGACCATCGGGGTCCACGCGCCGATCATCCTCGATGTCTACGACACTTGGAACAAGAAGACCGTCGGCGGTTGCACCTACAACGTCGCCCACCCCGGCGGCCTCGGCTACACCACCTTTCCGGTCAATTCCTACGAGGCGGAGAGCCGGCGGTTGAACCGCTTTTTCCCCAATGGGCACACCCCGGGGAAGGCGGAGCCGGTGGCGACTCCGCCGGAGGCCAGCTTCCCGTTCACGCTCGACCTGCGCCGGCATCTGCAGGGACGTGGGGGCGTGGGGCGGCCATCGTAGGGGGGCGCAGGTATTTTGCCCCCTCCGGAAGTGGAGGCTGGGATAATTACAGAAGAAGAGCCATTCGCGAAGCGTGCGCGTATCTCTAGATTCGGCCGCCGGAGGCGGACCATCGGGGATCCAAGGGGGGCATGGCCCCCCTTGCAGCGAATCTACTGCCCGAGCTTCTGCACCAGCGCCTCGATCTGCTGGTTGAGGCGGGCGTCGCTCTTCATCTTGCCGTCGATCGTCTTCTGGGCGTGGATGACGGTGCCGTGGTCGCGGCCGCCGAAGGCGTCGCCGATCTCGGCCAGGGAGCAGGAGGTGAAGCGGCGGCTCAGGTACATCGCGACCATCCGGGGCACCGCGATGTTGGCGGGGCGCCGCTTGCTGGTCATGTCGGCGAGGCGGATGTCGAAGGTCTCGGCCACCTTGCGCTGGATGGCGTCAATCGTGATGGCGGTCGGCGATTCGTGCTGGAGGAGGTCCTTGAGCAGGCTCTCGATCTGGCTGAGGTTGATCGAGCGGCCGTGGAGGGAGGCGTAGGCGCCGACCCGGGTGAGCGCGCCCTCGAGGCGGCGGACGTTGGTCTTCACCCGGTCGGCGATGAAGGTGAGGATCTCGTCGGGGAGGGTGACCTTCATCGTCGCCATCTTGTGGCGGAGGATGGCGAGGCGGGTCTCGATCCCGGGGAGGAGGATCTCGGCGGTGAGGCCGGATTCGAAGCGGGAGCTGAGCCGCTTCTCGATGTTGGTGATCTCCGAGGGGGGGGAATCGCAGCTCATCACGATCTGCTTGCTGCCGTCGAAGAGGGAATTGAAGGTGTGGAAGAATTCTTCCTGGGAGCGGTCCTTGCCAGCGAGGAACTGGACGTCATCGATCAGGAGGGCGTCGACCTGGCGGTAGCGTTTGCGGAATTTGGCCAGTTCGCCATGTTGAATGGCGGCGATGAATTCGTTGGTGAACTGCTCCGAGGTGACGTAGCGGATCTTGAAGTGCTTCCGCTTCTGGGAGAGGTGGTTGCCGATCGCCTGCATCAGGTGGGTCTTGCCGAGGCCGACGGAGCCGTGGATGAAGAGGGGATTGAAGTTGCGGGCGGGGGCGTCGGCGACGGCCTTGGCGGCGGCGGCGGCGAACTCGTTGTTGGGGCCGACCACGAAGAGATCGAAGCTGTGGCGGGGGTTGAGGCCGGTGGCCAAGAGAGCACTTTGGGCGCTTTGGGCCGATTGAGCGGTTTCGGAGGAGAGTTCGAGGGGGAGTTCCGAGGGGGCGGGCGAGATCTCGGTCAGGCTGGGGGCGGCGTCGGAGAGGAAGGCGGCGGCAGGGGGTGGAGTCGGAGAGGTCTGGGACGTCTGAGCTGCCTGGAGATCTTTGGCCGCTTGTTTGGCGGCTTCGAGTTCAGCGCGGGTGGGGGCGGTGAACTTGATCTTGAGCTTGGGGTGCCCCTTTTCGGTTTTGCCTGTCTTGGTGGAAGGGGTGGAGGTGGGGTGGCCGAATTCGGCGAGGATGCGGCCGGCGACGTTGAGGAGCTGGGGAAGGTAGTTCTCTTCGATCCAGAATTGGTAGATCGAATTGCTCGCTTTCAGGGTAAGGATACCGCCCTCAAAACGTTCGGGCTGAAGGGGACGGAACCACCGCTCGACGGCGTCGGGCGAAACCACCTGCTGGAGCTCGGCGCAGATGCGGGACCATAAATCGTTGAGAGGCATGGGCAAGACCGATTTGTTCACAACTTATTCCAGGGAGAGATCCGGGCCGGGACCGTTCAGGCCGGGGCCGGACCACCAGGGAGGTCTGCCGAGGAGGTATTATAAGTCATTCCGAATAAACAGCTTCGGAATGAGGAATCGAAGGGAGGCTCCGCAAGGATCGCTTTTTGACGATCCAAAGACAGGTTCGAGGCGGGAAAACGGCCAATAACTCGGGAGTTATTCACACGGCTACTTTTCACTGCGAAAGCCGTAGAATGAATGCCAGGAAAAGCGGTTTTTTGAGCTTTCTGCTCGACCTTCTTTTGGGTTTTCCCCGCGCGGGAGAGAAAGGCGAGCGGGCGGGGGGAGAAGGGGAGGAGCAGAGACATATTCCGGGAGGCGAACCCTAAGAGGCTGTGGGGGGGGCGACAAGAAAATTGCGGCGAGGGCGTGGCTTTTTTTTGGCAAATGTAACTTGACCGTGGCGACCCTTGATTGGGGCGGCAGGAACGGGGGAAAAATCACGGGGCGCCCGCGAGGCCCATGCTATGCCGCCACCAGACGATCAGCCGGACGGCCCCCTCGCCACCCCCGAAAATCCAGAGGAGAGCGGCCAGGGCCAAAAAAGGTCCATACGGAAGACGGCTGCCCCAGGACTGGCGCCCGCGCAGCAGCATCGCCACGCCGAAGAACGAGCCGAGGAAGGAGGAGGCCCCGATCACGAAGAGGACCGCCTGCCAGCCGAGGAAGGCCCCGATGGCGGCGAGCAGTTTCACATCGCCCAGGCCCATCGCCTCCTTCTTGAGCGCCTTCGAGCCGATCACCACCACCAGCCAGAGGAGGAAGGCGCCGACGAAGAGGCCGCCCAGCCCCGCGTCGAAAGAGGCCCGCAGGGTGGTCTGCCCGTGGAGAGGGGGCCAGGCGAGGCTGGCGGCCAGGCCGAGGAGGGCGCCGCCAACGGTGAAGCGGTCGGGGATGAGGAAGTGGTCGATGTCGATCAGGCTGGCGACCAGCAGGCCGTAGAGGAAAAAGGCGTAAATGGCGGCGGTGACGGGGGGATAGTGGAAGAAGAGGGCCGGGAGGAGGAGGGCGGCGAGGAGCTCGACCCAGAAGTAGCGGGCGTCGATGCGGACGCCGCAGCACCCGGCGCGACCCCGCAGCCAGAGCCAGCTGATCATCGGGAGGTTCCACTTGGCCGGGATCGGCGCGCCGCAGGCGGCGCAGGCCGAGCCGGGGTGGACGATCGAGCGGCCGAGGGGGATCCGGTAGACGCAGACGTTGAGGAAGGAGCCGATGCAGCCGCCGGCCACGAAGAGGAAGAGGAGCCAGGGCCAGAGATGTTGTTGGATGACCATCAGGAGGAGGGCGGAGAGCATAAATCAGGAGGGGATCAACGGGTGGAGAGGGTTTGGCCGGTGGCGGCTTCGAGGGTGTGGCGCATGGCGGAAAGGGCGGTGGCGGCTTCGACCGGAGAGAGGTCGGGGTGCCAGAGCTGGAAGGCGAGAAAGCCTTGATGGAGAAGCATGGAGAGGCCGTTGGCCCCGCGCGCGCCGGCCTCGGCGGCGGCCTGGAGGAAGGGGGTGACGGCGGGGCGGTAGATCAGGTCGTAGGCGAGGAGGCCGGAGCGGAAGACGGAAGCGGGAACTGGGGAGGCCTCGCCCTCCTTCAAGCCGGAGGAGGTGGTGTTGACGATCAGGTCGACCCGTTCGGCAATCTCGGCGAGGGAGCAGGGGTCCCAGGCGACTTTTTGGGGGGGATAGGCGGCGGGGAGGTTGCGGGCGAAGAAGCCGTCGAGGAGAGCGGCGGCCTTGGCCTCGGTCCGGTTAGCCAGGAAGACCCGCGCTCCGGCGGCGGCGGCGTGGAGGAGGAGGGTCTGGCCGGAGCCGCCCGCGCCGAGGAGGAGGAGACCTTTGTCCTTCAAGGTGAAGCCGAGGGTTTCCGAGACGGCGGCTTCCCAGCCTCTCCCGTCGGTGCTGTGGCCGATCAGCCGGGAGCCGTCGCGGACCACGGTGTTGACCGCGCCCGCCTGCTCGGCGGTCGCTTCGCGGCGGTCGACCCGCTCGAACATGGCGAGCTTGTGCGGCACGGTGACGTTCCACCCCGCATAGCCGAGGGCGCCGAGCCGGGCGATGCCGCGGGGGAATTCCTCGAGGGAGAGATCGAGGGCGATGTATTTGGCCGGAATCTTCAGCGCGTCGAGGGCGGCCTGCTGCATCACCGGGGAGAGCGAGTGGCCGACGGGATGGCCGAGGACCGCGTAATAGGAAAGGCCCGGCTCCGGGATCGGCAGCGTCGAGAGGGAATAGACCGGGGATGTCGCGGACACTAGGAACGATATGGAAGGTGCGGGGCGGGGATGCAAGGCCGCTGCAAGGGGGGCCATGCCCTCCTTGGATTTGCCTCCCGGCCATGCCAGTTAGTTTCCCCTGGAAACGACGTGCGCTTACGCGCAGGCATTCCGTGGCCCGCCCTCCGGCGGACGAGCCTAGAAATGCGCGCACGCTTCGCGAAGGCAATTTCCTATCCAGATTGC
>Ga0302308_10003703_pt1 | contig 12159 bp, 15 predicted proteins | sample III_Palsa_E3_3_FD_200531 | JGI IMG/M metagenome (GOLD analysis project Ga0302308, IMG submission 200531) | Peat permafrost microbial communities from Stordalen Mire near Abisko, Sweden - III_Palsa_E3_3 | ecosystem: Environmental > Terrestrial > Soil > Palsa > Peat permafrost | place: Sweden... | reverse complement strand
GGCTCTCCAGCGCCGCGTCGTCCAGCCGCTTCAGCACATAGACCTGGGCCCGCGAGAGCAGCGCGCCGTTCAGTTCGAACGACGGGTTCTCGGTGGTGGCGCCCACCAGGGTGACGACCCCCGCCTCCACGAACGGCAGGAAACCATCCTGCTGGGCGCGGTTGAAGCGGTGGATCTCATCGACGAAGAGCAGGGTCGACTGGCCGGCGAGGCGGCGGCCGCGCGCGGTCTCGAACGCCTTCTTCAGGTCGGCGACGCCAGAGAAGACCGCCGAAAGCTGTTGAAACTCATAGCCGGCTTCCTTGGCCAGCAGCCGGGCGATGGTGGTCTTGCCGGTGCCGGGCGGACCCCAAAGGATCATCGACGACAGCCGCCGCGCCGCCGCCATGCGCCGGATCGGACCCTCCGGCCCCAGCAGATGGTCCTGCCCCACCACCTCGTCGAGGCTCTGCGGCCGCAACCGGTCGGCCAGCGGCCTGGGCGCCTCGGGCTCCAGCCCGGCGGCTTGGAAAAGATCGTTCATGGCGCCAGGGTATCCAAGAACGCCGCCCATAACACCCAGGAGCTTGCGCCATGGCCGACGCCCCGAGGTTGCCGCCGCCGACCCCGATGGGTCTCACACCTTACCTGAGCATCCGCGATGGGCGCGGCGAGGAGGCGGTCGCCTTCTACGCCAAGGCCTTCGGCGGCCACGAGCTGTTCCGCACCGTCGCCGACGACGGCAAGCGGCTGCTGCACTGCCGGGTCCAGGTCAACGGCGCGGTGGTGATGTTCTCCGACGATTTCCCGGAGATGCGCGGCGGCGGCGAGGCGCCCGCGCCGGCCGGCATCACCCTGCACCTGCAGGTCGACGACGCCGACGCCTGGGCGGCGCGCGCGCTCGAGGCCGGCGCCGAGATCGTCATGCCGATCCAGGACATGTTCTGGGGCGACCGCTACGGCCACCTCCGCGACCCGTTCGGCTACCTGTGGTCGCTCGGGAGCGCGAAGCAGGGGTGATCCCCAACGTCCGTCATGGCCGGGCGTAAGTCCCGGCCACCCATGAACTCGATCGTGGTCATGGCCGCGCCAGAGCGTGGCCACTCCTAATTGGCGGCGCCGTGTCGTGGCCATGCTCTGGCACGGCCATTCAACAGTGAGCGTTCTTGGGTCACCGGGACTTACGCCCGGTGATGACGGGCTTGGGGGTAAAATGGCGAACGCAGAGCTGCCCCGCCCCTACCCCCGCACCCGCGCCGTGATCGTCTGGCCGCCGCGCTGGATGACGATGATCCAACCGCCGTTGGCGGGCGCGCTGATCGCCGACACAAGTTCGGCGACGGTGGTGATCGGCTGGCCGTTGATCTGGCGGATGAAATCGCCCGGCTGCAGCCCGAGGTTGGCCGCGTAGCCGCCGGCGATCGCGGTGACGATCACGCCGGAGCCGGCGAAGGGATCCAGGCCGAGGTCGGTGGCCGCGGCCGGCGAGAGGTTGATCACCGTCGCGCCGCCCAGCGGATTGCGGCCGTCGATGGTGCGCTGGTCCTTCGGCGGGCTGTCGGGCGGCGTCGCCAGGTGCGCCTCGAGCGTGCGCTCGCCGCCGCTCACCTTGCGGACCACCAGGCTGACGCTGGCGCCGGGCGCCAGGGTGGCGACGCTATAGTTCAGCGCGCCGGGATCGTTCACCGGCTGGCCGTTGACCGAGACGATCACGTCGCCGCGCCCCACGCCGGCCCGCGCCGCCGGCCCGTCCGGCCAGACGTCGGCCGCGACCACGCCCTCCGGTGTCGCCAGGCCAAGGCTCTTGGCCATGTCGCCGGTGACGGTCTGCGCCTTTACCCCCAGCCAGGGCCGCACCATCGCGTGGCCGCCGCCCAGCGCCGTCGCCACCACCTGTTTGGCGAGCGCGGCCGGGATGGCGAAGCCGACGCCGGACGAGGTGCCGGAGCCGGAGAGGATGGCGGTGTTCACCCCGATCAGGTCGCCGTTCATATCCACCAGCGGGCCGCCGGAATTGCCGGGATTGATCGCCGCGTCGGTCTGGATGAAGGACGAGACGCTGGTCGAGCTCATGTCGGAGCGGGCCAGGGCCGAGACGATGCCGTTGGTCACCGTCTGGCCGACGCCGAACGGGTCGCCGATGGCCAGCACCAGGTCGCCGACCTGGACGTCGGTGGTGTCGTCGATGGCCAGCGCCGGCAGCCGCTCGCCGAGCAGCACCGTGGCCGCCCACTCGCGCCGATCGGCGGTGACCACCTTGATCTCCTGGGCGCCGTCGATGACGTGGTGGTTGGTCAGGATGACGCCGTCGGCGCGCACGATCGAGCCAGATCCGAGCGACTGGGCGACGCGCTCCTGCGGGATGCCGCCCCCCATGAACATGCCCCAGAACGGATCGACCTGGGTGCGCACCATGCGGCGCGAATAGACGTTGACCACGGCCGGCGCGGTCTTCCGCACGATCGGCGCGAACGAAAGCCGCAGCGACGCGGCGTCGGTCGGGACTTCCCGATGGTCGGGCGTCGGCAGGGCCGCCGGCTCGGACTTGGCGCAGGAGGCGGAGCCGAGGGCTGCGGCCAGCAGGCCGGAAAGCAGGATGGGGCGAGAGTCGAGCTTCATTTCGGCAGGTTTTGAGGATTTTCCAGGCGCAAAGATGGCGTCAAGCGGCCTCGGACGCCAGGGGCGTGTCCGGCTGGCGCGCATAGATGACCGAAAGGCCGACGCCCACCACGATCAGGCCCGCGCCGACCAGCATCGAAAGGCCCGGCATATGCCAGCCGCCGGCGCTGACCGACCAGGCGAACAGGTTGGAGAAGGCGATCGGGCCGATCAGCTGGCTGAGGCCGAACAGGATCTGCAGCGCGCCCTGAAGTTGGCCCTGCTGGTCCACATCCACGCGCTTGGAGAGCAACGACATCAGGTTGGGAAAGCTGATGTTGGAGACGATCAGGATGCCGATCGCGCCCCAGAACACGAAGACCGTCGACGCCAGGCCCACGACCGCGAAGCCGAGCGAGCCCAGCATCATGCCGACAATCACTGCCCCGCGCTCGCCGATCCGCCGCGCGGCCCAGCCGGCGCCCAGACTCTGGATGACGATATTGCCGCCGCCCAGCACCATCAGCAGGATCGCGATCTGCGGCGGGCCCCAGCCAAAGCGGTAGTGGGTGTAGAACTGGAAGATGCTGTTGAACGACGAGCCGGCGAACTGCATCACGAACAGGATCAGCGCCATGCCCAGCAGTCCCTTGCGGCTGAGCAGCAGCGCCGCCGCGCCCACCGGATTGGCGCGCTTCCAGTGGAAAGGCGCACGCCGATCGCGCGCCAGCGACTCCGGCACGACGAAAAGGCCGTAGAGCCCGTTGGCGAGGGCGAGCGCCGCGGCGATCCAGAACGGCGCGCGCGGGTCCAGCACGCCGACGAAGCCGCCCAGCGCCGGACCCAGCAGAATGCCGGCGTTGGCCGCGGCCTGGAAACGGCCGAAGTTGCGCGCCCGGTTCTCCGGCGTCGACACGTCGGCCACATAGGCGCCCGCCGCCGAGTCGCTGGAGGCGGTGATCCCCGCGATCACCCGCCCGACGAACAGCCAGGCGATGCTGGGGGCCATCGCCATCAGCAGATAGTCGAAGGAAAGGCCGAACATCGAGACCAGCAGCACCGGCCGGCGTCCGAAGCGGTCCGACAGGTTGCCGAAGATCGGCGCGAAGGTGAGCCGCATCAGCGCCCAGACCGCGCCGAAGATCCCCATGATCTGCGCCGCGCCGGCGTCGCCCTGCCCGGTCAGGCTTTTCACCAGGGTCGGGAACACCGGGATGATGAGGCCCATCGAGATCGTATTCATCAGGATGGCGGCATAGATGAAGCCGAGCGCCGCCGGCCGGCCGCTGGGGCTGCTCGGCGTCGTCGGCACAGGCGTCGTCTCGCTCACGACGCCCTCCCCTGGTCCCACGACCGCCGCGGCGGGACCCTTATCACCGCGACTCGCGCGCCAGAACCCTCAGACCGCCATCGTCGGCGCCGGCGCGCGGCGGGCGAACCGCAGGGCGATCACCATGGCGACGGCGAACAGCGCCGCGGCGATCAGGATCGGCAGGCCGGGCAGCGCCGGCAGGCCGCGCAGGGCGAAGGCGAAGCTGAGCGGGAAGATAATCGGCCCGACGATGGCGGCGATCCCGCCGGTGGACTGGTTGGCGCCCTGCAGCCGCCCCTGCTCCGAGCCGGTGACGTGCTGGGTCATCAGGCCCTGCAGGCCCGGCTGCACCAGGCCCATGAAGGCGAAGATCGGCATGCCGACGAAGTAGACCGCGCTGGTGGGCGCCAGGGCGTAGATGGTGAAGCCGATCACGGCCGCGATCGCGCCCAGCAACACCGCGCCGCGCTCGCCGACCCGCTTCACCACGGGGCCGACCGCGAACACTTGGACCAGGATGCTCAGCACCCCCGTGATCAGGAAGGTCACACCCAGGAACGACAGGTTCCAGTGGTAGCGCAGGGTGGTGTAGAGCACGAAGACGTTGGGCAGCACCTGCTGGGCGAGCTGGCTCAGGAAATTGATCGACGCCAGGGGCAGCAGGTCCTGGTGCGAGCGCAGCAGCTTCAGGCTGTCGACCGGATTGGCCTTGCTCCAGTCGAAGGCGGCGATCCGGCGCTCGGGCGGCAGCGATTCCGGCAGCACCAGCAGGCCATAGACCCAGTTCACCGCGCAGAGCCCCGCCGCCACCAGGAACGGCGTGCGCAGCGGATCGAGGACGAAGGTGCCGATATGCACCGCATAAGTCGCCAGCACGCCGCCCGCGGCCGGTCCAAGGATGAAGCCGACGCCGAACGCCGCACCCATCCAGCCGAAATTTCGAGCCCGGTTCTTCTGGCTGCTGATGTCGGCGACATAGGCGTTGGCGGTGGAGAAGCTCGCCGCGGTCAGGCCGTTGAAGACGCGGCCCAGCAGCAGCCAGACCAGGCTGGGGGCGAAGGCCATCACCAGGAAATCGAGCGCCAGGCCGAGGATCGAGATCAGCAGCACCGGCCGCCGCCCGAACCGGTCCGACAGCATGCCTAGCACCGGCCCGGAGATGAACTGCATCGCGCCCCAGGTGACGCCGAAGACGAACGTCCAGACGGCCGCGTCCGCCGTGGTGGCGGCGTTGGTGGCGCCGAAGAACGCGCGGATCAGGTTGGGCAGCACCGGGATCATCAGGCCGAACGAGACGGCGTTCATCACCGAGCTGGCGAAGATGAAGCCGAACGCCGCCTGGCGCCCGCGCGGCCGCGCCGCCGGCGGGTCCACGCCCTGCACGATCTGGTCAGCCACCGCGTTCATCCCCCTCCCCGATCCGATGCTTGTAGGACGCCAGCAGCGCCTGCCACCACTCCGCATGGCGGGTGAGGAACAGTTGGTTGGGGAAGCCGTGGCGCGCCACGTGCGCGGCCGGCACGCTGTCCCAGCCGGTGTGCTCGACGGTGACCCGGGTCTCCTCGCCCACGGTCTCGAAGCGGATCTCGACCTCGGTGTCCTGATCCGCCGCGAACGCCGCCTGGCGCCAGCCGAACACCAGCCGCCGGGGTGGCTCCCAGGCGCGGATCTTGCCGATCTCGAACACCTTGCCGCTGGCCAGGGTCTCGGTCAGCCGCCCGCCCTCGCCCGGCTCGAAGGCGAGCACGCCCGGATCGCGCGGGGTGAAGGCGAACAGCGGATTGGCCCGCCACCACGAGCCGATCTCGCCCACGAACGCGCCCCACGCCCGTTCCGGCGTCGCCTTCACCCGCAAAGCCACCAACACCCGCGATCCGCTCACGCCGGGTCCTTCTCCAGGTGCGCCTTGAACGCCGTCAGTTGCTCCGACCACATCCGCTCGGTCTCCTCCAGCCAGCCCTTGAGCTCGGTCATGGGCTGGGGCTGCAGAGCATAGACCCGCAGGCGCGCATCGAAGTCAGGATGCGACTCCTCGATCAGGCCGGAGCGGCGCAGGGTGCGCAGGTGACGGCTCATCGCCGGCGGCGCGAGGCCCACGGCCCTGGCGATCTCGCCGGCGGGCCGAGGCCCGGTGCGCAGCAGTTCCACCACCCGGCGGCGATGCGGATCGGCGAGCGCGGCCAGGATCACGTCGATCCGGCCGGGCCGCGGCGCCGCGGCGGCGGCTTGCCCCGCGCTCATGGGACCGGCGTCGCATCGAGCTGCCGCACCAGCTTTTTCGGCGCCACGGCGCGGTAGCTCTGCGCGATCCAGCCCTGGATGGTCTCGAAGTCGAAGTCGTCGCCGCTGGCCTGGGTCAGCTGCGCCCAGCCGGCCTTCCACAGGCCGTGACCCGACGGCTTCATATAGGGCAGCGTCAGCGCCATCTCGTAGGAGATCGGCAGCTTGACGGTGATCGAGAGCACGTCGTCCGGCGCGGCCGCGCCGCCGAAGAAGACGAAGATCTTCTTGCCGACCTTATATACCGTATGGTCCCACGGGTGGTCCTCCCAGGCCTCGGGGAACCTCGCCGCGAAGGCGATCAGCCGGGCTTCGGCGTCTCTAGCCCGCATCAGAGCCAGCCGGTGATCTTGACGCCCGGCACGCGCGCCTCGGCCGCCTCGCGCGACACGTCCTCGACCGTCTGGCCGATGCTCCAGTGGTGGCCCTCCGGGTCGCGGCAGCGATAGGTGCGGTCGCCGTAGAACTGCGTCTCCGGCTCGGCGGTGATGACCGCGCCAGCCGCCCTGGCCCGCTCGCAATGCGCGTCGACGTCGCTGTCGATCTGGATCGAGGTAAGTTGGGTGTTCTTGCCGTCGAGCTTCAGCGGGCTCTTGAAGTCGTCGGACCATTCCTCGCCGATCGAGATCAGCGACTCGCCGAGGCGCATCTGGCAATGCACGAAGCCGCCGTCGTCGCCCTCGATATAGATGGCGGTCTCGAAGCCGAACGCCGCCGCCAGCCAGCGCATGGCGGCCTTCGGGTCCTGATAGATGACCGAGGGCTGGAAACCGAGCTTTGCGTCCATCGGGGCTCCCTCAGAGGCCTTGCTTGATATCGCGGCCGGTCGCCGCGGCCATCTCTTCGGCGCTCAGCGCCTTGAGCGTCTGGCCGAACGACCAGCTATGGCCCTCCGGGTCGAGGCAGGTGAAGACGCGATCGCCGTAGGGCTGATCGGCCGGCTCGCGCTCGATCGTCGCGCCGGCCGCCCGGGCCTGCTCGAACAGGGCGTCGAGACCGTCCGGAACCTGCACATGCACAGAGCCGGTACGCCGGCCGCCGAGGTCGAGCGGCGAGGCGTAAGTTCCCGGCGGCGGGCCGCAGACCATGACGACGTGGCCGAGGAAGACGCTCTCGGAGTGGATGACGCCGCCCTGGCCGTCGTCGACGACCATGCGGGTCTCGAAGCCGAAGGCGCGCTGCAGGAAATCCAGCGCCGCGCGGGCGTCGCGATAGAACAGCAGCGGCGAGATCGGGGGAACGTCCATGGCTGGCTCCTAGAGCGAGGTCTTGATGGTGAGGCCGCTGGCCTTTTCCATGTCGGCGAGCGACACGTCCTCGATCGCCTGGTCGAAGTTCCAGACATGGCCCTCGAGGTCCAGCGCCCGATAGACGCGCGCGCCGTAGAACTGGTCGGCCGGCCGCTGGGTGATCCGCGCGCCCGCAGCCTCGGCCCTGGCGCAGTGCGCGTCGATACCGCTTTCCAGCGTCACCCGGATGAACTGGGTGCCGACATAGTCGAGCGACGCCGGGCTGCGCATCTTCGCCGGCCCGATCAGCCCCTCCGCGCCCCACTCCTCCCCGACCCCGAAGCGGCCATCGCCGAAACTCATCTCGGCGTGGCCGACGCGGCCGCTGTCGTCGGTGACCAGCATGCTGGTCTCGAACCCGAACGCCTGCTCCAGCCAATGCAGGGCGGCCTTGGGGTCGCGATAGAAAACGACGGGGATAAAGGCCTGGGCCATGGCGAGCGCTCCGAGGGTGCGTGATCGCAATATTTAACGCATGAAGCAACTATTGCGTCAAGTCAAAATCGCACCGTAGATTCACCGTAGTTTACGGCGTTCGATATATCGGAAATTCGGACGCCAAGCTGGCGAAACGAATATCCGTCAAGGCATATAGCCGCCGGCATGGCTCTTAACCGCGGAGATCGCCCAGGAGGCGCGGATGTCGCAGAGAGCTACGAGACCTCCGCGTGCTCCGCGCAATCTCTGCGGGCTCTGCGGTTAGAAGGGATGCCTGCGGTTCAAACTCACTTCCAGGCAAACGCGCCGGGATGAGCGAGACGAGTGAGCCTATTCCTCGGCGGCGGCGGTGGCCTGGACCGGACCGGAGTCCTTGCCCTTTTCGCTCACGTCGCGGTCGACGAACTCGATCACCGCCATCGGCGCGTTGTCGCCGTGGCGATAGCCGGCCTTGAGCACGCGGATGTAGCCGCCGTTGCGGGCGGAGTAGCGCGGGCCGAGGGTGGCGAACAGCTTGGCGACCTGGCCGACGTCGCGGACGCGGGAGATGGCGATGCGGCGGGCGTGCAGGTCGCCCTTCTTGGCCAGGGTCACCAGCTTCTCGACGAAGGGGCGCAGCTCCTTGGCCTTGGGCAGGGTGGTGACGATCTGCTCGTGCTTGATCAGCGAGGCGGCCATGTTGGCGAACATGGACGTCCGGTGCGCCGAGGTGCGGCCCAGTTTGCGGTGCGCGTAACCGTGGCGCATGACGTTTCTTTCCTTATCCCGCTCATCCCGGCGAACGCCGGGACCCAAGCATTAAATCTGGTCTTCGAACTTCTTGGCCAGCTCTTCGATGTTTTCCGGCGGCCAGTTGGGGACGTCCATGCCCAGGTGCAGCCCCATGTTGGCAAGCACTTCCTTGATCTCGTTCAAGGACTTGCGGCCGAAATTTGGCGTGCGGAGCATCTCCGCCTCGGTCTTCTGGATCAGGTCGCCGATGTAGACGATGTTGTCGTTCTTCAGGCAGTTGGCCGAACGGACCGAGAGCTCCAGCTCGTCGACCTTCTTCAGCAGCGCCGGGTTGAACGGCAGTTCCGGCTTGGCTTCGCCTTCGAGCTTCTTCTTCGGCTCCTCGAAGGTGATGAACACCTGCAGCTGGTCCTGGAGGATGCGCGCGGCGTAGGCCACGGCGTCCACCGGCGTCACCGCGCCGTTGGTCTCGACCTCCATGATCAGGCGGTCGTAGTCGAGGCTCTGGCCCTGGCGGGTCGGCTCGACGCGATAGGCGACGCGGCGGACCGGCGAATAAACCGCATCCACCGAGATCAGGCCGATCGGCGCGTCTTCCGGACGATTGCGCTCGGCCGGCACATAGCCCTTGCCGGTCTGGACGGTGAACTCGATGCGCACCGAGGCGCCCTCGTCCAGGGTCAGCAGCACGTGGTCGCCGTTGAGGATCTCGATGTCCGAGGGGGCCTCGATCTGGCTGGCGGTCACCTCGCCGGGGCCGGTGGCCCGCAGCGTCATGCGCTTGGGGCCGTCCGTATGCATGCGCAGCGCCAGCTGCTTGATGTTGAGCACGATGTCGACGACGTCTTCACGCACGCCCTCGAGCGAGGAGAACTCATGCACGACGCCGTCGATCTGAATGGCGATCACGGCGGCGCCCTGCAGCGACGACAGCAGTACGCGGCGCAGGGAATTGCCGAGCGTCACGCCGAAGCCGCGCTCGAGGGGCTCGGCGACGATGCGCGCCTTGCGCACGCCGTCGGCGCCGGTCTCGATCATCGGCTTCTCAGGACGGATCAGCTCGTTCCAGTTTCGTTCGATCACAGGCGGAATTCCCTACGGGGTATCGCCGGCCGCGAGATGGCCGCGCCGGCGCTGGGGAGGCGGGGTAGCTTACTCTAGACGCGCCGGCGTTTAGGCGGCCGGCAGCCATTGTGCGGAATGGGGGTCACATCGCGGATGGTGGTGATGGTCATGCCGGCCGCCTGCAGCGCGCGCAGCGCCGATTCGCGGCCGGAGCCGGGACCCGACACATTGACTTCGAGGGTGCGCACGCCGTGCTCGGAGGCCTTCTTGCCGGCGTCTTCGGCCGCCATCTGGGCGGCGTAGGGGGTCGACTTGCGCGAGCCCTTGAAGCCCATCATGCCCGAGCTGGACCAGGAGATGGTGTTGCCCTGGGCGTCGGTGATGGTGACGGTGGTGTTGTTGAACGAGGCGTTCACGTGCGCCACGCCCGAAGTGATGTTCTTGCGCTCGCGCTTTTTGACGCGCTGCGGTTCCTTGGCCATGGGACGCTCTTACTTCTTCTTGCCGGCGATGGGCCGCGAGGGGCCCTTGCGGGTGCGGGCGTTGGTGTGGGTGCGCTGGCCGCGGACCGGCAGGCCCTTGCGGTGACGCAGGCCGCGATAGCAGGCCAGGTCCATCAGCCGCTTGATATTGACCGCCGTCTCGCGGCGCAGGTCGCCTTCGACCTGATAGTCGCGGTCGATGGTCTCGCGGATCTGCAGCACCTCGGCGTCGGTGAGCTGATTGACGCGCCGCGCATCTTCGATGCCGACTTTAGCGACAATCTCGCGCGCCTTGGCCGAGCCGATGCCGTGAATGTATTGAAGCGCGATGACGACGCGCTTGTTGGTCGGGATATTAACGCCTGCGATACGGGCCACGCGTAGTCTTCTCCTGGTCACGCCAAACAAGCGCGAAGCACGCGCCCGGCCTCCTCGCCCTGGAAGGCGCGGCGCCGGCGCGTCGACACGCCCATTCGCGGGAGGGTTCCCATATAAGGATCGCGGGGCGCCCGTCAATGCCGAAGCGCCGGAGGCGGCCGGTTATTTGACGCTTTCTTTAAGCACCGCGACGTAGGCCGCCAGCGTATCGGCGAGCCGCGCGCGCATCAATAGGCGGAACGGCGCCAGATCGTCGCTTACCGAGGCCGCTTCGAGCGCAGCCAGGTAGGCGGCGCGATCCTCCGGCCTCACTGCGACCGGTGGGTATCCGCCCCGCAGCAGCAGCAGGTTCATCAGCAGCCGCGCGGTGCGGCCGTTGCCGTCGCCGAACGGATGGATCGCGGTCAATCGGTAGTGGGCGTCGAAGGCCGTCTCGGCCGATGCCGGCGCATCCGTCAGCCACGCGCCGAACGCCGCCATCAGCTCGGGAATCTTCGCCGGATTGGGAAAGATCGCCCGCGAGCCGGCGACGCGTCGCGGCAGCGTCGAATAGACGCCGGCGATGTCGGGCCGGCTGCGCGCGACGATGCGGCGATGCAGTTCGCAGACGACCGCCTCGCCGACAGCGCCCTCGCCCGCCGCCAGCTCGCGCATCCAGAGCAGCGCGTCATAGTGGTCGAGCGCTTCGAGGTGATCGCGCAGCGGCTTGCCGCCCACGGTGATCCCACGCTCGATCACCTCGGCGGTCTCGCGCAGGGTCAGGGTGTTTCCCTCGATCGCGTTCGAGGTGAAGGTCAGCTCGACGTCGTAGTGCTTCTGCAGCTGCGCCAAGGCCGCGCCGCTCAGCGGCCGCAGCGCGTCCAGCTCGCGCTTCAGCTCGGCGATGCGGTGGTGAAGGTCATCGGCCATGAGCGCGATTATACACCGCCATGAGGCTCGCCAACCCTTCCATGCTCACCACAGTCCGACCGTTGTCGCGCCGTTGGGACCCCGTATAGTTGTGGTTGGGTAGCGGAGGTGGGATGCTGATCATTAGGATTGCCGCCATCGCGGCGGCTGTGTTGGCGCTCGGCGCGGGATTTCGGGCGTACGCCCTCACCGCAGAAGAGACTTCAGCGTTGCAGCGGGCCGCTGATCGCGGCAAGCTCATCTACGCTTACGATCAGGCTGCATCGGTGGCGACTGACGAGCTGCAGCTTAAAAATCCAACTGCGGCGGACCATTACCGCGGTGGCTGGGTGGTGGAGGACCGAGGCCGAACCCTCCACGTCGTGTTCTACGACATCTCTACCGGCGAGCCCCGTGCCTATTTCACGGCGGACGTCGATGTCGGCAAGGTCGTCTCAAGCCACATCCTGACGGCCGCCGACGACGGCCGCCTGCCGCCGCTGGACCTTCGCATGATCAACGCCGTGCTGATCGCCGTCCGATTGGGGCAAAGACCTTGTGGCGCAGCGCCGTTCAATACGGTCGCGCTGCCGCCGGAGACGCCGAACGGCGCCATTGTCGTCTACCTGCTGACGCCCCAAACAACGGCTGGGGAATATCCCGCAGGCGGACACTATGAGGTCGACGTCGCGGCGGACGGCTCGGTGCTTGCATCCCG
>Ga0302308_10003697_pt1 | contig 12166 bp, 8 predicted proteins | sample III_Palsa_E3_3_FD_200531 | JGI IMG/M metagenome (GOLD analysis project Ga0302308, IMG submission 200531) | Peat permafrost microbial communities from Stordalen Mire near Abisko, Sweden - III_Palsa_E3_3 | ecosystem: Environmental > Terrestrial > Soil > Palsa > Peat permafrost | place: Sweden... | reverse complement strand
CCCCTGTGGGTAGCGTTTGGCGGGTGGAAAAGTCTGAGCCGCACGGCACGCTGCTGGAGCGGGTCCGCAAGCTGCTGGCCATGGCCGAAGGCGACGGGGTGACCCAGGCCGAGGCCGAGGCGTTCACCGAGAAGGCCGCCGGGCTGATGGCCCGGTACGGCATCGACCGGGCGCTGCTGGCCGCCGCGCGCCCGGATACCGACAAGCCGGCCAACCGCCTCATCGACGTGCCCAATCCGTGGGCGGACGTCCGGGCGCATCTGCTGGCCGGGCTGGTTACCGCGATGCGCTGCCAGTGTGTGCTGCTGCCCGTAACCAGCGGCAAGCGGGTACACGTGTTCGGCTACGACTCGGACCTGGAACGCGCCGAGATGCTGTACACGTCGCTGCTCATCCAGATGGCGCACGGGCTGGCCGCCGCGCAGGTCCCGCCCACCGCGCGGAGTACGCGGGCCTGGCGGCGAAGCTGGCTGCTGGGCTATGCGAGCGCGGTGACCGCCCGGGTCCGCGCCGCCGAGGAACGGGCCGCGAGCGACGCCGGCCAGGCGCCAGGTGGCGCCGGGACCAGCGCGGCCCTCGTGCTCGCCGACCGGTCCCTCGTGGTCCGCCGCCACTGTGAGGAGGCGTACCCGCGGACCCGCAGGACGCGGATCACCTACTCCGGAAACGGCTACCGTTCGGGCTACGCCGAGGGCGAGCGCGCCGATATCGGCGGTAAGCGGCTCCGCCCCACCTCGGGCCGCGCCCTGACCCGCTAATGTCCTGGGGCGCAAATAGCGCGCCAAACGCCTGCACGACCGGCGCGCCGGGGCACTGGCGCCCCCACGTACGGGAAAGCCGAGACGCTACTGGGGAGCTGCCGGGGTGCGGCGGAGGAGGGCGAGGAAGATGGCGTCGGTGCCGTGCCGGTGCGGCCAGAACTGGGCGTAGCTGGCGTCCGGGTCTGGGCTGCGCAGGCCCGGGATTTCCGCAGCCGCGCCGCTGGCATTGTGCAGGGCGTCCGCCAGGATGGTGGGCGCGTCGAGGACGGCAACGTCGGTGCGGCTGGCCAGGACGTCGCGGAGCACGTCGTGGGTCTCGGCGCGGTGCGGGGAGCAGGTGACGTAGGCGATCACGCCGCCGGGACGGGCCGCGTCGATGGCCGCGTGGAGCAGGGCCCGCTGGAGGGTGCTGAGCTCCTCGACGTCTTCGGGTGACTTGCGCCAGCGGGCTTCCGGGCGACGGCGCAGCGCGCCGAGGCCGGAGCACGGCACGTCGGCGAGCACCCGGTCGAACGTGCCGGGCCGCCAGGCGCCGGCCCGGCCGTCGGCGGCCACCACGGCAGCGCCCGGCAGGTGGCGCAGGTGCGCCCGGGTCAGTTCGGCACGGTGCGGGCGGACGTCGGAGGCGACCAGATGGACCTCCGCCGGGGCCAGTGGGACCGCTGGGGTGCCACGGGGCATGACCCTGCGGGCGACGGCCGCGAGCACCGCGGACTTGCCGCCCGGGCCGGCGCACAGATCGAGCCACGGGCCAGGGAAGGACCCGGGCGCCGTCGCCGCCGGGCCGGCCAGCGGGGCGTGGGCCAGGGCCAGGGCGGCGAGCTGGCTGGCCTCGTCCTGGACGAAGGCGCGACCCTCGGCCACCGCCGGTATCGCCGCGGGGTCGCCGCCGTGCAGGATGACGCCGAACGGGGACCAGCGCGCAGGCTCCGCCGGTTCGGCCGCGCCCTCGCCGATGAGCTCCTTCGGGTCGGCCAGGCCCGGGAGGGCGGCGAGGGTGATCCGGGGCCGGACGTTGCCGGCGGCCAGGGCAGCTCCGGTTTCGGGCAGGCCGCCAGCCGGCTCCTCGCCGAGCGCGGCGCGGAACGCCTCGACGATCCAGCGAGGGTAGCTGCAGGTCGCGGCCAGGTAGCCGATCGGGTCGGTGGCCCGGTCGGGGGCGATAATCTCGAGCCATTCGGCCTGGGTCCGGGTGCTGACGCGGCGCAGCACCGCGTTGACGAACCCGGCGGGGCGCATGCCCGCCACATCCTTGGCCAGGTCCACGGACGTGGCGACCGCGGCGTGGCTGGCCACCCGGGTGGCCAGCAGCTGGTGGGTGCCCAGCCGCAGTACCTCGCGGACCGGCGGATCGATGTCACCAGGTGAGCGGTCGCTGCACTGGTTCAGGATCGCGTCGTACGTCTGCAGCCCGCGCAGCGTGCCGTAGGTCAGTTCGGTGGCCAGGGCGGCGTCACGGCCCTCGATGCCCCGCTCGCGGAGCAGGGCGGGCAGCAGCAAGTTGGCGTAGGCGTCCCGCTGGTCCACGGCCCACAGCACGTCGTAGGCCACTCGCCGGGCGGGATCGGCGCGGGTGGCCCGGCGTCCGGCGTTTCTGGGCCGTCCGGGCCCACCGCGCGACTGCTTGTACTGACTCGGGCTCGAGGCCTGGCTCGGCTTCTGCCCCCGGTTCTGGCTGCGCGCCGGGCCCGGGTCACGCGCGGGACGCGTTCTGCGGCTCGGTGAGCTAGCCATATCAGCCGAGCTTCAGCGCGGTTTGGTGCAGGCCGCGGGCCCAGTCCGCGGCCGGCATGGCCCGCTTGCCGGGCGGCTGCACCAGCCCGAGCCGGACTGGCTCGGTGGCCGTACCGGCCAGTACGGAGTCGCGGGTGACCCGGAGTTCGCCGGGCGCAGGGCCGGCCGTTCCGGCATCGGGCTGGAGCTCCACCGGGCCCAGCTTCAGCCGGGCGCCGGCGAACTCCGTCCAGGCGCCGGGCTCCGGGGTGCACGCCCGGATAAGCCGGTCGATGGCCACGGCGGGCAGGGCCCAGTCGACCCGGGCGTCGTCAGGATTGATCTTCGGGGCGAGGCTGACGCCCTCCGCCGGCTGCGGCACAGCCTGGATCTCTCCCGACTCGATCCCGTCCAGGGTGTCCACGAGCAGCTTCGCGCCGGAGAAGGCCAGCCGGGCCAGCAGGTCACCGGCCGTCTCCCGGGGACCCACCGGCTCGGTGAGGACGCCGAAGACCGGGCCGGCATCCAGCTCCTTGACGATGCGGAACGTGGTCGCGCCGGTCATGTCATCACCGTGCAGCAGAGCGTGCTGCACCGGAGCGGCACCGCGCCAGGCGGGCAGCACCGAGAAATGCAGGTTGACCCAGCCCTGGGGCGGGATGTCCAGCGCGGACTGCGGGAGCAGCGCCCCGTACGCGGTGACCGGGCAGCAGTCCGGGCCGATCGCGCGCAGCCGGTCCAGAAACTCCGGGTCCCGCACCTTCACCGGGGTCAGCACCGCGAGACCGGCGTCGCGGGCCAGCCGCGCGACCGGGCTGGGCTCCAGGTGGCGGCCCCGCCCGGCGGGCGCGTCCGGCCGGGTCACGACGGCGGCGACCTCGTGCCGCGAGGCCAGGACCGCTTCCAGAGCCGGGATCGCTGCGCCAGGAGTCCCGGCGAACACGAGCCGCATCAGCGGGCCGTCCCCGCCGCGCGCGGCGCCGGGCGGCAGGGCGGGCGCCGAGTAAAGCCAGCCGCGCAGCAGGGCGGGGACGGGCGCCGGGGACGATGAAAGCGCATCGACTCTGGCTCAGAACGCTTTGCCGAACGTGGCGTGCGGGGAGGCCTTGACCTCGGGCACGGCAACCCCGGACCACTCCGCTTCCCGGATCGCCCGCATGGCCAGCCTTTTCTGCTCGGGGTCGAGCCGGTCGATGAACAGGACGCCGTCCAGGTGGTCGGTCTCGTGCTGGAAGCAGCGCGCCATCCGCTCGGTGCCCTCCAGGGTCACCGGGTCGCCGTACATGTTGAACCCCTTGGCCACCGTGCCCCAGGCCCGCTTGGTCGGGAAGGACAGCCCGGGGAAGGACAGGCAGCCCTCGTCGTCGGTGTCCTGTTCCTCGGACAGGTCCAGCGTCGGGTTGATCAGGTGCCCGAGCTCGTCGTCCACGAAGTAGGTGAAGACCCGCAGTCCCACGCCGATCTGCGGCGCAGCCAGGCCCGCGCCGGGCGCGTCCATCATGGTGTCGGTCAGGTCCTTGACCAGCTTGCGCAGCTCGGCGTCGAAGTCGCGGACGGGATCGGCGGCGGTACGCAGCACCGGATCGCCGAACAGGCGGATCGGCTTCACGCTCACGGAAAAGACCCTCCCGGCCCATGGCGGGCGTCGCTGACGCCCGCGGCGGGCGTTCCCTTGCTTGATCTCCCAGTCTATGGCGCGGACCGGGCTCAAGGCCGCGATCGGGCGTCATCTCCTGGGCTGCGGCACGCGCCACGCTAACAGCCGGGACCGGGCCTTGAACGCGGCCTTGCGCGCCGCCTTGGCGACGTCCGGTTCCGGATGGTGATTGCTGAGCGTGGTAAGCAGTTCGGTCACGGCCGGGTGATCCACCCGCCACAGCCCGGCCACCAGCTCCGCCTGGGCGTGCGGCGGCAGGTCGGGCAGCAGTTCGGCCACCACGTCCTCGGGCGAGGCCTCCTCCAGCAGGCCGGCTCCGAGGTCGACCAGCAGCCAGGCGCTGTCCTCGCGGCTGAGGCTGACCTCTTCCCCGTGCTCGCGCAGCCAGACCGCCGCGTGCGGGCGCAGCACGGGGCTGGCCAGGGCCCGGCGCACGGCAGGCACCGCCGCAGCCCCGACCCGGTCCATCACCGCGAAGGCCGCCCCGCGCAGCCCCGGCGATCCCCGGCTGGCCGCCTCGGTCAGTTCTTCGGCGGCTCGTTCCGGTCTACGCCGCCCCAGCCAGGCCGCGATCTCCGCCTCGCCGTCCTCGGCGTCGTAATCGGCCAGCACGGCAAGCACCACCGCGGCCCCGCCGTCGGCGCTGCCGCCCAGCACGGGCACCCGCCAGCCGCGGGCCTGGAGCCGATCCCGGACCGCCCACATGCCGATCGGCGACAGGGTCACGGTGAGCCCGGCTTCGTCCTCGTCCTCACCCAGCTCGACCACGCCGAGGTCGGCGAGCAGCTCCAGGCCGGGTTCCAGCCCGGGCGCGAACGCCGGGGCGGCCTCCTGGGGGGCGGCGGCTGCCGCAGGCTCGTTCGGACCGCTGGTGTCGTCACCGCCGCCGCCGGTCAGCGCGCCGACGGCGGCGGCATAGGCCTCGAAAAGCGCGTCGAGCCGCACCGGGCGGCCGGCCGTGTAGAGCGCGGTCGCCAGCCCGTCCAGGCTCTCTTGCGCGAGTATGGCCTGCAGCGCCTCACACCACATGTCCAGCGCCTCGTCGGGCCTACCGGAGGTCAGCACGTCGAACCGCTTGCCGGGGCCCGCGTGATTCCCGGATACCGCCAGCATGCCCGTCCCGGTGGCCACGGCCCACGCGGCGCGGACCTCCTCGGCGGACAGGTCGAGGGCGGCCACCGCCGCGGCGGCCCCGACCTCGGTGAGCTCACCAGCGGCGCCGACCGCCTGGGCGCTCCCCGCCCAGGCCGCCAGGTCCCGGGCGACCCGCAGCAGCGGGGCCACCCGGGCCGCGGCCGTCAGTTCCTCGCGGGACGGCAGGCGGACAGGGGGCAGCCGGGTGAGGCTGCCCGAGCTCCGCGCCCGGGCCGGCAGGCTCTCATGCGAGGTTGCCACCCAAGCACCTTACGACCTAGGTCAGCATGCTCGGGGCCACGACGCAGCGGACGCGGGTTTCCCCGCGATCCGGCACCACCAGCGTCAGATGAGCTCCGCAGGGTCGAGCTGGACCCGCGCGGAGCCGTGGTCCTTGCGCGGGCTGCGGGTGGCCTGCGCCGACTGCAGCGCTTTAGCCAGCGCCGTGCCCTCGGCCCGCGGGACCCGGATCAGGGCGCGCACCGGGAGGCTGCTGACGTCCTCGATCAGCATGGCCGGGGCCGCATCGCTGGCCTCGCTGCCGGGCTCGGGGCCGGCCTCGGTGTCGGGAATGGGCCCCAGCACCTCGGCGGCCGCCGGCAGGCCGCACGCGCCGAGCAGTTCCTCGACGGCGGCGGCGGGACCGGAGACGGCCGCCATCCGGACCGCGGGCGGAAACGCCAGCTGCTCGCGCTCGTCGAGTTCCCGCTCGGCGAAGCCCGCCGGGTCCCAGCGGATCAGGGCCTGGACGGCCGGCAGGCCCGCGTCCGCGTGCACGATCACGCTCTCGGCGGGACGCACGAGCGCGGCCGCGTTGAGCCACTTGCGTAGCGTCTCCTCCCCCGCCCGCAGGCTCGGCCGCCCCAGCAGCGCCCAGCCATCCAGCAGCAGGGCGGCCGCATACCCGCCGGCGGCGACCGGCTCAGCGCCCGGCGTGGCCACCACCACGGCCGGGTCGTCCGGCACCTCGGCGATGACGTGCTGCCCGCCAGAGAAACGGACCGGGGTGGAGGGGAAGGCCCGGCCAAGCTCCTCGGCGGTCCGGGCCGCCCCGGTGACGATCGCGCGGAACTCGGTGAAACCGCAGCGCGGGCAGCTCCAGTCGGCCGCGACCGCGCCGCACCAGCGGCACTGGGGGATCTGCCGGGAGCCGGCGATCTCCAGCTGGCCGGCGCACACCGCGCAGCGAGCCTGGGTGCGGCAGCGGCCGCAGGCGATGGCCGCGAGGTAGCCGCGCCGTGGGACCTGGACGAGCACCGGGCCATGCGCCAGCGCCGTCCGCGCGGTGCGAAGGGCCAGGCTGGGCAGCCGCGCGCTCAGCGCCGCCCCGTCCCGGGCCAGCTCGGCGGCGTCGGCCGCGGGCCGCACCCGGGGGGCGGCCGCGCGCACCGCGCCGCGGTCGCCGGCCAGCGGCCGGGCCCAGCCCGCCGCGACCAGCTGGGTGACCTCCGTGGTCCGGGCGAAACCGCCGATCAGGGCGGCGGCACCCTGCCGGTGGGCACGCAGCGCCAGCACCTCACGGGCGTGCGGGTAGGGGGCGCGGCGCTCAGCCAGCAGGTCGTCGCCGTCGTCCCAGAGCACCACCAGGCCCAGGTCACGAACCGGGGCAAACATGGCGGCGCGGGTGCCGGCCGAGATCCGGACCGAGCCGCGCCGCACGGACAGCCAGCGCCGGTAGCGTTCCGCCGGGCCGAGGTCAGCGGTGAGGCACACGTGCTGGCCGGGGCCCAGCTGGGCGGTCAGGGCCGCGTCCACCCGGGCCAGGTCCTTGACGTCGGGGACCACGATGACAGTCCCCCGGCCGGCCGCCGCGGTCGCTGCGGCGGCGACCGCGATCTCAGCCGGCCATTCCGGCCCGGGCAGCGCCGACCAGGCGGCCCGGGCCCCACGGCCCGCGGCCAGCGCGGCCAGGAACGTCTCCCCCGCCGGGTACCGCGCCCAGGACCCGGCCGCGGGCACGTCCGGACCGGCGGCGGCCGGCGGCGACGGCTTGGCCTCCGTGCCCGCGTGCCGCGGCGGGACGGCCAGCCTCAGCACATCGGCCAGGGTGCCGGCGTACCGGTCCGCGACCGCGCGAGCCAGCCCCGCGATCTCCGGGGTGAGCGCGGGCTCCGGGGACACCACGCGCTCCAGGTAGGACAGCCGCCCGGGATGGTCACTGCGATCGGCCCGGTCGAGCACGAACCCGTCGGCGAGCTGGCCGGCGAACCTCACCCGGACCCGGCATCCGGGTACTGCTCCCGCAGAGGCTCGTTCAGGAACGAGATAGTCGAACGGCCGGTCGAGATGCGCCAGCGGGATGTCGACCGCGACCCGGGCCACCGGCCGCCACTGCGCTGGCGCGTTGTCGCGTGCGCGGCCGCCCGACCGGGCGCGGGACCGTTTGCCGGGCGCGCCGTTGCCTGCCGTGCCATTGCCGGCGGGGGGCATCGCGCCAGCCGGGAGCGGATCAGTAGCACCCGGGCTGGTCTGCGTCACGTTCCCGTCCTACCAGAACGGGAGCGGTGGCCGACCCGCCTGTGCCCGGCGGGTGCCCAAACCCGCCGGGCGGGTGGTCACCTACCCGCACTGCGGGCATTCTGGGCACCGCGACCTGGTCGCGGCCGCCAACATCGCCGCCCGCGCGGGCGGCGGGCCATCCCCGCCCCATCCGGGGCGCGGATCACGCACCGCCGCACCGGGGCGCACCTGCCAGGTGTGCACCCGGCGCGGCGTGACCCACGGCGCAGGCCCCATCACGGCCCGCGGGCGGTCCACTGGCCGGCACGGGCCCGCCCTGCCCAGCAGGGAGTCGCTCGCCACACACCAAGGAGCACGCAAACCCGCCAGCCAGTGCTGGCGAACTAACGAGCAGGTGCACTAGAACGCGAGCGCCTGGGCCCGGCGGTTGACCTCGGTGCCGCGGCGCCGGCAGATCGCCTCGATCGGCGTGCCGGGCAGCGTGTCGTCCTCGGTGAACAGCCAGTGCAGCGCCTCGACTTCGTCGAACCCGCAGTCGCGGAGCAGCGTCAGCGTCCCCTGCAGGCCCTTAACGATCTGGGGGCCGTCGATGAACGCCGCGGGAACGGCGAGCGTGCCATCGGGGCGCATCACCGCCAGCAATTTCCTGTCGCGGAGGAGTTGTTTCACACGGCCGGCGGGGATGCTGAGACGGGCGGCGACATCTGGCAGGGAGAACCAGTCACCCACAAGGGCGTCGACCGCGCTGTTGATCTGTGCCACGAGTCAAATTTGCCACGTTGCGGGCACCGCGAAACACCCCCGGGATTTAATTCGAGGTGCGGCCATTTCTGTTTCAGACCTGCCGGAAGCGGTCGCTGAACCGGGGGTCGTTCTCCCACCAGGGCCGTTCGGGATCAGCGGGCGCCTCGGGCTGGGCCGCTGCGGACGGCGCCGCTGCGGACGGCGCCGCTGCGGACGGCGCCGCTGCGGACGGCGCCGCTGCGGACGGCGCCGCTGCGCTGTGGGCATCAGGGCTCAGGGACCCCGAGCTTCGGACATTCGCTTGCTCGGCGTCCCGCGCGTCCAGCTCGGCGTCGATGACGGCCGCCTCCGCCTCGTCCTCCCGCATCCACTGGATGAGCTGGGCCACTAGGAACGGCAGCCCGACGAGATCGCCGAAGATCCACAGCGTGCCGCCGCCCAGGATCTGGTCCGTCTGCAGGCTCGGGCCCCAGGGGCGGGCCAGCGCGTGGTAGTAGGCCGCGCCGATGAGGTTCTGGTCCGCGATCACGGCTAGGCCCAGGAAGGCGTCCCCGACCACCTCGAACGCCGTGATCCAGAGGGACACCCCGTACGAGTAGACCTTCGGCACCGGGTCGACCCGCAAGAGCGTCCAGAAGAACACGAACCCTGGGGCCATCAGGGCCAGGTAAGTGATCTCCCGCACGGCGTCGCTGTGGAACGCCGCCGTGTACCAAGTGGTGAAGTACATGACGAACGGGACGGCGACCAGGGCCAGCGTGGTGATGGCGGGGAACGTCACGACCCGGGCCGCGCGGCTGCGGATGACCCGTTCGAGCCGCTGGCCGGCCCGCGGCAATGCCGCGATGGCCAGGGTCAGCGGCCGCCCGAGGGCGAGGAACAGCGGGGCCAGCAGGAGCAGCAGGATGGTCTGGAACGCCCGCATGTAGAACAGGGTCGCGAAGTAGGTCCCGAACGCCGACATGGTCGCGATGACCACGATGCCAAGACCGGCCCCGAAGTTGACCGCGCGCCAACGCGACCAGGGCTGCCCCTGGCGGCGCAGGTGCCGCACCCCGGCCAGATAGCAGCCGCCGAGCAGCACGACGAGAGCCAGCATCCAGGGATCGAAGGTCCACTCCGTGAACGCGCGTACCGCGGTCAGTTCCGGCGGGCCGTGATACCCGCCGTGGGAAGCGGCCAGCGCGAGTGCCATGCCTGCCACGCTATCGCCGCCCTGGTCCGCAGGCGCAGCCCGGTCCATTTGCGGGTCTGGTTTCCGTCAGCCGAACCGGGCCAGGCCGGGCGGTTACGGCAATATTTCCGCAGACGCGGGCGAAGATTACAGAACAACATCGCCCGCATAAAAGTGCAGGTACCCCCTTGCGCTGGCGCTTCGGGCACCCCAAGGTACACCTAGCGACAAGACCTCTCATACACCCTCAAGAGGAATGGTCCCTCTATGCCACTGGTACACAAACGGCTCAAAGCCGTCGTGACGACGGGTGCCGCGGCCGCGCTGTGCGCGGGTGCCATCGCTGCCGCATCGCCGGGCCAGGCCAGCCCCCCGCGATCGGCGATCCCGGACACGCACCCGGACTGGGCCACCGCGTCCGCGCGGGTCTCTGCCGCGCCCGTCACCTCCGGCACGGTCAACGCGCGCGTCTACCTGGCCGGGCAGAACGCGACCGGCCTGGCCGCCTACGCGGCCGCCGTCGCCACGCCCGGTAGCGCCGACTACGGCCACTACCTGAGCACGGCCCAGGTCAAAGCGGAGTTCGGCGCGACGAGCGCGCAGATCGCCGCGGTCAAGGCCTGGCTGACCGGTGACGGGCTTACGGTGACCTCGGTCAACGACAGCGTCGACGGGTACATCGCGGTGAGCGGCTCGGTCAGCGACGCGGCCAAGGCGTTCAGCGTGACGTTCCAGAACTTCAAGGGCCCGGACAAGCGGACCGACCGGGCGCCAACGGGGACGGCCAGCGCCCCGGCCTCGGTGGCCAGTGCCGTGCTCACCGTGTCCGGCCTGGACACCGCCAGCCATCAGATGAAGCCGGCTGACACGCTGCCCCCGCCGGGACCGAACTACTGGGTCGCGCCGCCCTGCTCGGCGTACTACGGGCAGAAGATCGCGACCAGCGAGCCGTCTGCCTACGGCAAGAAGCAGCCCTGGACCAACTGCGGATACACCCCCGCTCAGGTCCGTAGCGCCTACGGCGTGAGCCAGTCCGGGATGACCGGCAAGGGCCAGACGGTCGCGATCGTGGACGCCTACGCCTCGCCGACCATGCGGAGCGACGCCAACGAGTTCGCGAAGGTGGTCGGGGACAAGCCGTTCCGGCCCGGTCAGTACCAGCAGTACCTGCCCAGCACCTTCACCGACACCGCAGCCGACGAGTGTGACGCGCCCGGCTGGTACGGCGAGGAAACCCTCGACGTGGAGCAGGTACACGGTGAGGCCCCCGACGCGAACGTTCAGTACGTCGCGGCGGCCAGCTGTACCGACCCGGACCTGCTCAGCGCGCTGGCCTACATCGTGGATAACCACCTGGCCAGCATCGTGAGCGACTCGTGGGGCGAGCCGGCCGACGACAGCACGACGACCGCCGCGTACAACCAGGTGTTCGAGGTCGGCGCGGTCGAGGGCATCGGGTTCTTCTTCTCCTCCGGCGACAGCGGTTACGAGGACCCGGCCGAGGACCCGGGCTCGGACCAGATCCAGGTCGACTACCCGACGTCCAGCCCGTGGGTCACCTCGGTGGGCGGCACCAGCCTCGCGATCGGCAAGTCCAAGAACTACGAGTTCGAGACGTCGTGGGGCACGTTGCTCGACCCGCTCGCCGCGAGCGGCAAGTCGTGGGAGTCCCCGCCGCCCGGTCAGTACCCGGCCGGTTACGACGGCTCCAGCGGCGGCGGCGTGAGCACCACCTACAAGCAGCCGTTCTACCAGCGCGGCGTGGTGCCCTACAGCCTGGCCACCAGCGTGCCGGAGGGTACGACCACGACCCCGATGCGGGTGGTGCCGGACGTCTCGGCGCTGGCCGACCCGAGCACGGGCGTGCTGGTCGGGCAGACCACATTGCAGCCGGACGGCACGACGTACGCCTTCGCCCTGAGCCGGATCGGCGGCACCAGCGTCGCCTGCCCGACGTTCGCGGGCATCGAGGCGGACGCGCAGCAGGCCGCGGGCCATCCCCTCGGCTTCGCTGACCCGGTGATCTACCAGCGGTTCGGCACGGCCGCGTACCACGACGTGACCGACCACCCGCTGGGCCCGGGCTACCTGGCCGAGGTCCGGAACAACTACACTGACGCCTCCACCAAGACCGGCCCGCTCCTGACCTACCTGCGCACGCTCGGCATCGACGGCGAAGGCGCCGCGGCCCTGCCGGCGGTCAAGGGTTACGACGACTCGACCGGAGTCGGATCGCCGAAGTACTACGTCCAGTCGTTCTTCCGGTGATCACTGCCTAAGCGAAAAGCGGGGCGTCCTCCTCAGGAGGGCGCCCCGCCGTGTTGCAGTTCATTTGGGTGGAGAAATCCGCGAATGTCACGGATTTCTCCACCCAAATGCTTTCCAGGCCGCCGTCACGGCGAGGCGCCCGTTACCGGCCCAGCGAGTCCGGGCCGAAGGCTCGGGCGAGCGGTGCTGTCGGCGGGAACCGCAGCGGGTCACGGCGAGGCGCTCGTTACCGGCCCAGATTTCATTCGCCACTGC